>JRYF01002905.1_pt1 | contig 11326 bp, 6 predicted proteins | sample 235331 | NCBI WGS metagenome assembly JRYF01 (sample SAMN03074217, study PRJNA261475) | activated sludge metagenome | biome: Wastewater Treatment Plant; feature: Wastewater; material: Activated sludge; isolation source: activated biomass of a wastewater treatment plant treating hydrocarbon... ... | reverse complement strand
TCCCTCATCCCTCATCCCTCGCTACCACCACCTTGTTTTCCTTCACCAACAATTCCTTCAATCGCTGCCTTGCAAAAGACAGGTGCCATTTGGAAGTACCATCGCTGATGCCCAGCATTTCCGCTATTTCTGCATGGCTGTAACCGTCAATGGCGTAGAGGTTAAAAACTTTCATGCTCATGGGCGGCAGCTTCCGGATCATGGCTTCCAATTGGGCTGCATCGAAATGCAGGTCAGCCGTGTTGAAGTCCACCAGGCCGTCTTGGTTGGCGGTATCCGTGAAATCGTGGTTTTCGATCAGTTCGTTGACCCTGCGGTTTTTCCTGAAATCGTCAATCAGGGTGTTGATCATCGTGCGGCGGATCCATGCCTCGAAGGGTGTGTCCCGCTTGTACTTGTCCAGGTTTTGGATGATTTTCAGGAACCCCTCGTTCATTACAGCAACTGCTTCTTCCTCTGACCGGCGGTAACGGGAGCAAACCCCCATCAGCACCCCGGCGCAGCGTTGATAGAGCTGGTACTGCGCCCGTCGGTCGCCTTTTGCAGCATCTTTCAGCAGTTGTGGGTCAATGGTCACGGATTCATTTTTGATAAAAATTGTTGATTGTCAATTGTTTGTGAAACAATCAACAACCAACAATTGCCAAAGCCTGCTTTATTTTTTCACGACTTTGTTTGAAACAACACCCTTGCTGGATGTGATTTGTATGAAATAAGTACCGCTGGGCAGGTCGCCCAGTTGCAGTGCGATGCGCTGCGAGCCGGCAGCGACGTTTTCTTTTTTCATCAAAACAGGCTGTCCGGCCAGGTTGCGCAGGGTAATCTGTGCGTCAAAAGCGCTGGCGGCATCCAGATAAATATTCACAAGGCCGGTGGCCGGGTTCGGGGAGACGGAGAAGGTACCACCTTTCAGTTGTTCGCCGATGTGATTGACGACCCCGTTTTCCCCGACCTCGAAATCAATGCCCGTTACGACCGGATTTTCAGGGCTGATCGTCACCCAGCGTTCGCCCTGCTCCTGCCCGACGATTTCGACGACAATCTTGTAGGTTCCGTAGGGAAGATTGCCAAAAGCATAGTTCCCGTTATCATCCGTGATGGTATGGGTAATGGGTTTCTCTTCGCTGTCGAGGAGCAAGATGCTCACGCCGGCAAGCGGAGCGCCGCCCCGAGTGCCTGCGCCGCCGGAAGTAAAACCGTCGCCTTCGGTCACGGTGCCGTTTATTTGACCCTCACCGCCCGTCAGGTTTTGGCCATCGCTGAGCGTGATATTGTAGTAACCCAACCAGGGGCTTGGCACCTGCACGATGGTCGCCTCATCCCAGTAGATGGTGCTTTGGTAGTAGGTGGGCAGAAAGTCATCATAATAGGGAGAATTGGGGGAGAGTGTTGCTTTGATAATATATTGGCCCGGGGCCACTTGTCCGAAACTGTAAAAGTTCAACACACCAGGTGCCCCCTGAATGTCGGTCGTGCTGACAAGTTCCCAGGTACCGGTGTTGGAGGTCAGGCCGTACAGTTCCACAATGCCCTCGAAAACAAGGAAAACATTGTTGGAATCAGGGTGGTAAATATAGCCGCTAATCCCGGAATTGGTGACGGGCTGGAAGTTGTAGCAGTCAGTGGCCGTGCATGCTCCGGCGGTAATAGTAACACAGTATGTGCCGGCCGTGGTGGGGGAAATGCTGGAAGTGGTTGCGCCATTGCTCCAAAGGAAGTTTGCATTGGCCACGCTGGCGGTGGCATAGAGGCCATTCTGTATGGATTGGATGACAACGCTGCAATTGTTGCCGATTAAAATACTGATACATTCGGAAGCCGTACAGCCGGTAGCGTCTGTAATGGTCACGCAATAGGTGCCGGAGCCTTGTGCCGGGGCAGTCGGTGTTGAGGCATTTTGGTGGCTCCATTGATAAGTGAAAGGCGCATTGCCGTCAGCATGGGCCGTCAGCAATATATTGTTGGTGCCGGGGGCGGGAAAGGAATCCCAGGTGACGAAAACGGAGCAGGGGTTCTGGCCACCTCCGTTGTACCAATGACAATCAGTAGCCGTGCAGCCGTTGGCATCGGTTACGGTCACGCAATATTGCCCACTGGCATTCACTTGCAGGTTCTGCCCGGATGAGCCATCGCTCCACAGATAGGAGAAAGGAGCCGTTCCGGTCGGGATTGCCGTCAGGCCGACTGTGGAGGAATTGGCTTGAATAGTCACTGAACAACTCACTGGCGGATTGAACAAACAAGCGGTGGAGGAACAACCATTGGCATCGGTCACGGTCACACAGTAGTTAGTGCCATTGGGTTGCCACAAAATGGATGCAGTGGTTTGGCCGTTGCTCCAAAGGTAAGTGTAGGGAGCCACGCCATAAGACAGGGCGGTCAGCATGACTCCGGCATTGGTGGAGTCTATCAAGATTTGGGTATTGCAACTGCCGGTCGGGTTGGTGCCGGGGCCGCAATAGACGAAATCATTGACAGGCTCCAGGTTGTTGGGGCCGAACGTGCCGGTGTTGACGTACCAGACTCCATTGCAATTCAAGAGGCTGACGCTGTAATTCCCCGTCTGGGCATTGTTCGGCAGCGTGACACTGAACTGGTATTGCCCATCGGCAGCAGTCTGGGTAATGCCTGTCAAGGCACCTGTATTGGAGGGCATGATGTCTATGTAAATGGTAGCGCCTTCAACTGGCAGGTTCGCTTCGTCCGTCACCGTACCGGTGAAGTTCAGCGTGTAGTTTTGTGCCGTCAGGAGCGCACTGAGGCACAAGAGGAGCATGATCGAGCAAACGTTTTTCATCGGAGTGGATATTTTTATTGTGGTAACTATTCAGCCCTGAGAGAGGAAGAAGAAAAAATGCAATTTTTTCTTCTTCCTCTCTCAGGGATCAGTTTGGTTTTTGTGAAAAATTGAAAATTTTTCACAAAAACCAAACCTTGCTGAATAGTTATTTTTTGTGAAACAACCAAGGAGGAATCAAGTCTGAACGGCGCTTTCGGCAGCCTGTAACCGGTGTTGGCCAACCTTCCCGGCGACGTTCTTTCCGTAAAATTCATTTCACCTACTATCACGGACAAAGATCGGGGAAGGTTGGGTAGGCGGGGGAAATTTTTCCGTANNAAATTTTCCCCCAAAAACAACCCCTGCTAAGTAGTTACGTGCAAACAATAAAATAGATGGCATCTGTTGAGAAGGCTTATGAAACAATACCCTTGATGAATAACACCTTTTTTCTATTTGAAAGCATCGGTGAAAAGGGGATGATAGTCAAGTTTGTCTGGTTTCAAAACGTACATGAAAATGTTTACAATCTAGCTTTTGGGGATTTTAAGGACGGAGGTTTTGATGACGAAGTTGTGACGAACAACAACGATACTTTAAAGGTATTGACTACCATCGTTAAATCTGTTTACGATTTTGTGCAAAATTATCCGGGTGTTGAAATAAGAATTGTCTCGGTTGACAAGCGTAGGGCCAAGTTGTATAACTACGTTTTTCGTAACAGATACAATGACTGGGGGGCCAACTTCGATTTGTTTGGCGTTACGGAAGAAGATTTGCCAGAAGCTTACACACCTGAAAATTTTTACCATAAATTTGTGCTAAAACATAAACATTGAAGAAGAAGGAATGAAACAGACGCAACAAAAAAACAAGCCAACTATCACATGGGTTTCCCCATAGTATTTTTGTGCTTCATTATCCCCTTGTTGCATGCTTCGTTCCTCTCTAAAAACAAAACCGACTTTTGAACCTCCAAAACATAGCCAGCAAAGGGTCCGCCTCTGGCGGATAAAAATGCATTTTATTTTTTAGTGTTCCTCAGGTGAACTTTAAAATGATTTAACATGCGAGCCAAAGATGAAATTAAAAAAGCCGGCATTTCTAGCAAATTGATGGCTGAAGCGGCAACGGTAAGTGCTTTTTTTGAAAAAAACAAAGACCAAATCCTTTTGCCCGAAAAGTACAGCCAGGCTTTGAAGATTTCTGTGATGCAAAAGTTAACGCAGATATGGGAGCGGAATCCCGACTTGACGCTGAACGAAGTCGTCTCAGAAGTCCTTGCGGCGCTGCCAACCATTCCATCCAGTGATGTATTGGTCGGTATCGTTCGCTATACTGTAAAAAAATGGGAAAATTTAAAAGAAAAACGAGCAGTAGCCGTCTAGTATCGAAGGAAAAATGAAATGTTCATTTAATTTTTATCAGACCATTTCAAGCCTTTGATTTTAGGCGCACAACTGTATGTTTTAATTTTTTCCTCGATTCCAAATCATGCCACCTCTCGCCGACCGCCTTCGCCCTACCTCCCTGGATGACTACCTCGGACAGGAGCACCTCACCGGAAAGGGAGCCATACTCCGTCAGGCCATCGAAAGCGGTAACCTGCCTTCCATGATACTTTGGGGGCCGCCCGGCGTGGGAAAGACTACCCTGGCAGGCATCATTTCGCACCAGCTCAAACGGCCGTTTCATACCCTGAGCGCCATCCATTCCGGGGTGAAGGACGTGCGGGAAACCATCGAAAAAGCCAAAAGCCAGCGGTTTTTCAATGCTCCAAACCCTATCCTGTTCATTGATGAAATCCACCGTTTCAACAAATCGCAGCAGGACTCCCTGCTGGGTGCGGTAGAAAAGGGCATCGTCACGCTCATCGGTGCCACGACCGAAAACCCTTCCTTTGAAGTCATTCCCGCATTGCTGTCCCGCTGTCAGGTTTACGTTCTGAAACACTTGGGCAAAAACGAGTTGATGCAGTTGGTAAAAACGGCCCTCGCAAAAGACGATTACCTGCGGGAGATGGACGTGGAGGTTGCCGAGTACGAAGCATTGTTGATGTTCTCCGGTGGAGATGCCCGCAAATTGCTCAATGTGCTGGAACTGGTTGCCAGCCAACACAAGAAAGGCGAAAAACTGACCATCACCAATGCGCTGGTCGAACTGGCGATACAGCAAAACCTGGCCCTTTACGACAAAACGGGCGAGATGCACTACGACATCGCCAGTGCATTCATCAAGTCCATGCGCGGCAGCGACCCCAATGCTGCGGTCTATTGGCTGGCCCGCATGATCGAGGGCGGCGAAGACATCGAGTTCATTGCACGGCGCATGATCATCCTCGCCTCGGAGGACATTGGCCTCGCCAATCCCAATGCGCTGCTCATGGCCACCACCTGCCTCCAGGCCATCCGCATGGTGGGGCTGCCCGAAGCAAGGATCATCCTCTCGCAGGCCGCCATTTACCTTGCCACCTCGCCCAAGAGCAATACCGCCTATCTCGCCATCAGCCGGGCACAGGAACTGGTGCGCAAAACGGGAACCTTGCCCGTGCCGCTCCCCATCCGCAATGCGCCGACGAATTTGATGAAAGACCTCGACTACGGAAAGACCTACCAGTATGCCCACGATTTTGAAAAAAATTTTGCCGACATGGAATTTCTGCCCGAAGAAATAAAGGGTACGAAACTATTTGAACCGGGCAACAACGCAGCAGAGGAACGCCTTAGGCAATGGCTAAAAGACCGCTGGCGGGACAAGTATGGCTATTGAAACCCAAATAAATGATTGGCAAAGTTCCCAAATGTTATGTCTGAAAAAGTGTCACAACCCATTTTGCATATACACGTCATCGAGGTCATTAATCATTAAGCATTAAACATCGAGCAATAAATATTTTCTTGAAACATGATAGGAATTAACGCGTCACAACGTTCAAAACAATACAGTTCGGCTGGCCTGCCCATCTTTTGAAGTGTTAAAATTTCCAACAGATTGGCATAACAATTGCCAAAACCAATTCGTGTCTCCCCGTAAGGTATCTCCCTCAAAGTTTCCCACATATCAAAATCCGTCGTTTCACCATACTAAAGGCGCAGTGCCTGTGGATGTTGAAATGACAGAATTCATGGATGCACAGTGGTAAATATGCCTCTGAGTCCAAACAACTGGTCTTGCTCCCTGCTTAATAAAGAGCCTTTGATATGGTGAAAAAGTAGCAAAGGCCGATCATTCCGAAAACCGGTCCGGTCGTAACGGGCCAAATAAAAAGAAAATTTTGGGTTTATAGTGTTTTTTCGGGCAGCCTTCACGCCCCGACATGTTCGGGGCGCCATGCCCTTTTTTATGTTTTTCCATTCCTTCCCCCCCCATCTCATTGTGTTGCATAAACAGCAGCCATATATAGCTGCCGTCGGTAATTCAAATATGCTACTCCCTTTTATTCTACAGGCATTTTAACTTTTATCCACATACTTAAAAATTCATTTTTAAATCGCAAAAATTATGTATCGATCCAACATTTACCCAAAAGTGATACTCCTGGTATCGTACATTGTGTTGGGTTTTAGCTCGGTCTTCGCTCAAACGCCTTCTCTCGAGTTAAAATTACAGCTCATGGAACCCGATAAATGGGGTGTCTATGTCAGGCCCAATGGTGCGACACCATCTCCAACGACCATCACTGGTTCGGCGCAGGTGACGCTTGTTATGCCATCGGCTTTTACTTGGTCCAGTTTGACCAGCGTGAACGGTACCTGGACCCAAAACGCAACGGCTAACAACCCGGTGGAAAACCCAGGATGGAAGTACGTTTCATTTGGTTTGGTGCAAGACCAACCTCAAATCGTATATCAGGCAGGAACAGAGACATTGCTTTTTACCATAAAGCGGAATGATCCCTGTCCTGATAGTATCTATCTGATTAACAACGACACTGACCCCTTCAATGTCTTGCCGAACTCGTTCAACAACAACCCAGGGAACGAGTTTTCGGTGATTGACTTTGGCGCAACAGGTGTGCCGATCTATTGGTATTTGGGCAATTATGCACCGTCTGCCTGGAGCTGCCACGATTGCGACGGCGACGGCATTCTGAACGCCTTTGAAGATACCAACGGTAACGGCACGTATGACCCCGGCATTGACAGCTCGGCAATATGCGATCCTTGTAGTCCATTTCATCCTATATCGGCGACACTCGACTTTGTGAGTGGCGCTAATGTTATATGTGCAGGTGACGCAGGAGACACGGCCCGCTTGGTCATTACCATCGAAGGCGGTTGGCCGCCCTATCAGGTGACCTATACCGACGGTACATCCAATTTTGTGGACACATTATATTCAGGCGATACGATTTTGGTCGTACCGACGGAAACCGTCGTGTTCGATATCGTGGATATTGTGGACTCCTTCGGCTGTGTGCTCGATACCATGTTGACGGCCAACATCACCATTGAAGTACACGGACCGATTTCCATTACGGACGATCCGGACGACGTGACCGAGTGCCACGGAAACGGCACTTCATTCAGCGTTGCTTCGGCCAATGCGGGGGATGGTACTGTACTATATAAGTGGCAAGTGAACACGGGCAGCGGCTGGGTGGATATCCAGGACGGCTCGGTGTATGATTTCACCAACACCGATAATCTTTCGGTAGCCAATGTGGCCGGAAAACACGGCTGGCAATATCGCTGCAAGATATTTACCTCGGTTTGTGATACGGTTTACTCTGCGGCAGCCCTCTTGCAGGTGGAAGGCCCGATTACCGTGAGCCAGCACCCTGCAAACATCACGGTTTGTGATACGGAGGACAATGCTTCCTTCACCGCTGCTGCCATCAACGCCGGTGCTGTGGGAACCATGGGTTACCAGTGGCAGGTGAACACCGGCTCCGGTTGGGTGGACCTGACCAACTCGGCCCCGCACAGCAACGTGACGACCACAACGGTCAACATCACCGCTCCTACGGTCAGTATGGACGGCTGGCAATACCGTATGAAAATTTCAACGGGTACTTGTGATACCATTTATACCAATGCGGCCACGCTCGACATCGAAGGGCCGTTGACAGTCACTGTTCCGCCGTCGAATGTTTCCAACTGTGCCGGCAGCGAAGTTTTCTTCTTTTACCAATACACCAACCCCGGCGGTGGACTCGTGAACTTCCAATGGCAACAAAGCTGCGACGGCGGCTCCACTTGGACCAACCTGAACAACGTGGCGCCCTACAACAATGCACAAGGTGTGAGCCTCGGCACAACGGGGGATACGCTCGCCATCACGAACGTCGTCGGCTTGGATGGTTGCCAATACCGGGTGCGCATCAGGACTGCCACGTGCTCCAACGTGACTTCTCCGGCAGCAACACTTTCCGTGAGCGGCAACGTGGTGTTCAACGACCACCCGGACGACATCACGGTCTGTTCCGGCAACGACACGATTTTTGTCGCCAATGCCTCCATTCCGCAAGGTACCTTTACTTATGGCTGGCAGGTTTCTACAAACAACGGTGCTACCTGGACGAACATCACACTGCCCAGCGGTGTCTATTCGCATAGCCAGACGGGTGCCATTGGCTCCGGTCCCGATACCCTGTTCATCAGCGATGTGGCGGGTCTTTACGGGAACCGTTACCGGGCAGTTGCTTTCGCGACGGATTGCGACTCGGTCGTGTCCAACGAAGCTCGCCTGACGGTGCAGGGGCCTTTGTCGGTCATTGCGCAGCCAACTTCACAGACGATCTGTTCCGGCAATCCGGTGCAGTTCTGTGCAACTATCAACAACCCTGGAGGTGCTGACCAAACGCTTTACCAGTGGCAGGTAAGCACCAACGGCGGCGGCAGTTGGACGAATCTCACCAACTCCGTGATTTATGGTGGTGTTTTCACCAATTGCCTTGTCGTCTCCGATGTGGCGGGTTTCCACAACTTCCAATACCGCTTGCGCTACGGGACTTCTACCTGTGCTGCCCAGTTCACCGATGCAGCAGTGCTGACTGTGGAAGGGCCGATAACGGTTACTTTGGACCCAACTGATCGGGTGCTTTGCTCCGGTAGTTCAACTTCCTTCACCTCTACGGCAAACGTCGGAACGGCAGGAACACTGACCTATCAGTGGCAGGTGTCTTCTGACAATGGTATTCTTTGGGCAAATATTGACGGTACGACCGATAACGGTGTTTACACCGGATACGATGCCACAACATTGAACATCAGTGACGTGGCCGGTCTCTATGGTCGTTGCTATCGCCTGCGTTTCACTACCGCTTTCTGTTCGCAGGTTTTCAGTGCAAAGGCTTGCCTGACGGTGGAAGGCCCGGTCGCATTCACGGCGCAGCCGGTTGATGTCACGGAGTGTGCCGGCGACCCGGTAATGTTCATGGTCGGAACGCTGAACAGTTCATTGGACAATCCAACTGGTCTTCAATACCAGTGGCAGGAAAGTACGGACAATGGTGCTACCTGGACAAATATCGCCGCCGCCATCCCTTATGGTGGTAATACATCGGATACCTTGTTGATTTCCAACATCCTCGGATTGGACAGCAACCAGTACCGCTGCCTCGTTTGGACAAATACTTGCGATACGATCATTTCGGACGCAGCTACCCTCTTCGTCGAGGGGCCGCTGACCGTGTTGGACGAACCGGACAACGTGGCCCAGTGCTCTGGCTCTGGGGTGACTTTCCAGGCGACCATCGCCAATGCGGGTCTCGGCACAATTCTCTACCAGTGGGAGCGCAGTTGCGATTTGGGTGCCACTTGGTCGGATATTAGCAACGGTGGCCTGAACAACTATGCAGGTGCAACGACCAACGTACTCGTTATCAACGACATCGTGGGCCTCGATAGCTGCCGTTTCCGGCTGCGCTACTGGACGGCAACCTGTTCGCCCGCAAGGACCAACTATGCCGTCCTGCAAGAAGAGGGGCCGCTCACGTTCACGGCTCAACCCGTTTCCGATACGATATGCTCCGGCAATCCGGTGTGTTTTGAAGTTGCCATCAACAACTCAACGAATACAGGTCTCGTGACCTATCAGTGGCAGATTAAGCCAGATGGTTCCTCTATTTGGGTGAACCTCAACAACAACAGTACATACAGTGGTACGAAGACGGCGAATATGTGTATTTCCAACGTCTCCGGCCTCGACAGCTCTTACTTCCGGGTTTTGATTCAAACAACACATTGTGCATCTGTGGCCTCCGACTCAGCCGTATTGCGGGTGGAAGGGCCGCTCTCGTTCACGGCGCATCCGCAAGATGTGACCCAGTGCTCTGCAGAAGGTGTTACGTTCACTGCTACTTCCGTCATACAAGCCGGTAACATCGGTACGATGATCTACCAGTGGCAGGTGTCCAGCGACAACGGCCTCAACTGGACGGACGTGGTGGATGGTGGACCCAACGGTTACTCCGGCGCTACGACCGCCACATTGAGCATTGCAAATGTCGTAGGCCTCAACGGCAGGCGCTACCGCCTCACAGTCCGTACCGCAGAATGTAACCGCGTGAACTCCAACTCGGCCAGACTGACGGTGGAAGGCCCGCTTAGTGTGCTGGCCAATCCGATTGACATAACCAACTGTTCCGACAAGGAGGCTTTCCTGACGGGCAAACTGCTCAATCCTGGTCAAGGAGCCATCCAGTACCAATGGCAAGTCAGTACCGATGGTGGTACTACCTGGCAAGACCAGCCCAGTGGTACTTTTGGCGACAATACCTTCGGTGGTACGTCCAGTGACAGTATGTTGATTGCACCGATCATCGGCTTGAACGGCTACATGTATCGCCTGCGTGGATGGACAGGCACTTGTGATACCATCGCAACTGCCGCCATTACCTTGACTGTGGAAGGCCCGATTACCTTCACCGATCACCCGGACGATGTGACCTTGTGTTCCGAAGAGGGAACCAGCTTTACAGTTGCCATTGACAACTCTACAGGTCAGGGTACAGTGCAGTACCAGTGGGAGGTCAGTGCAAATGGTGTTACTTGGACGGAGTTGACCAACACGGCTCCCTACAGCAACGTGACGACCAATACCCTGTTCATCAGCAATGTGGCGGGTCTTTACAACTACAAGTACCGCTGCAAGGTCAAGACGGCAAATTGCGATTGGGAGGTCTCTCAGTTGGCTCAAATCTTTGTGGAAGGCCCCATTACTTGGGATCAGCAACCGGTCAATGCCAGCGTCTGTTCCAATATTGGCTACATATTCGAATCTGAAGTGTCCAACCCGGGTTCTGGTGCCATGCAATTGCAATGGCAGCTCAGCTCCAACGGTGGCTCCACCTGGTCGAATATCAACGCCAACCAAAGCACCGGCAATGGCGGCATCTATACGGGCGTCAAAACGATGGACTTGAACATCAGCCTCGTGACGGGTCTCAACAACTACCGCTACCGCCTCATCGTCACTACGAGCAGGTGTGCCGATACATCCAACGTTGTTACATTGACCGTGCTCGATGCGTGCCTCACGGGTACCTGCGACTTTGACCTCGACGGCATCATCAACAACGACGACCCGGACGTCGACAACGAC
>JRYF01000074.1_pt1 | contig 11327 bp, 16 predicted proteins | sample 235331 | NCBI WGS metagenome assembly JRYF01 (sample SAMN03074217, study PRJNA261475) | activated sludge metagenome | biome: Wastewater Treatment Plant; feature: Wastewater; material: Activated sludge; isolation source: activated biomass of a wastewater treatment plant treating hydrocarbon... ... | reverse complement strand
CAGTGATCAGTAATCAGTGACCAGATGGAGCCTTTATGAAAGTATCCTTCCAGGGTGAGGCAGGCGCATATTCCGAGCAGGCAGTTTTCGGGTATTACGGAAGCGTGGAGACGGTCCCGTGCGAGACGTTCGACGCGGCGTTCGAGTCGGTCGTTTCGGGGGAGTCCGATTCGGCGTTAATCCCGATCGAGAATTCGCTGGCGGGAAGCATCCACCAGAACTATGACCTGCTCCTGCGCCACGACCTGCACATCGTGGGGGAGTATCTGTTGCGCGTACGGCACTGCCTGATTGCGCTGCCCGGCGTGAAGATGGACGAGGTGAGGAAAGCCATCAGCCACCCGCAGGCGCTGGGACAGTGCGCAGGCTACCTGCGGAGTCGCGGCATCAAAGCGGAGCAGGTCTACGACACGGCGGGGAGCGTGAAGATGCTCAAGGAGTCGGGGGCAAAAGATACGGCGGCGATCGCTTCGCAGCGGGCGGCGGAGTTGTACGGGATGCAAATCCTCGAGGAGGGCATCGAGGATAACGCGGAAAACTACACGCGGTTCCTCGTCATCGGACGAGAACCAGTCATCCCGACGAATGAAGCGAAGACATCCATTGTATTCACACTGAAGAACCAGCCGGGCGCGTTGTTCAAAGCGTTGAGCGTGTTTGCCCTGCGTGACATCGACCTGACAAAGATCGAGTCGCGTCCGCTGCAGGGCAAGCCGTGGGAGTATCTGTTCTACATTGATTTTATCGGCTCGATGCGTGACGAGGTCTCAAAACGCGCTCTCGACCATTTGGGGGAGTACGCGTTGACCTTGCGGGTGCTGGGATCGTACCCAAGATTTCGCGGATAAATTCAGCCTTGACAAAATAGAAAATGTGTTCTAAAATCAATCTATTATAAGTAACCGAATGGTTACATTTAGGAGATCATGAGACGAGACGTATTCCAAGCCATTGCAGATCCAAACCGCCGCGCGATCCTGTCCCTGCTTGCAGAAAGACGCATGACGCTGAACGGCGTTGCGGAGAATTTCCGCATCAGCCGCCCGGCGGTCTCGAGGCACATCAGGATCCTGAAAGAGTGCGGGCTGGTGGTTGTCATTCCGCAGGGACGCGAACGATATGTAGAGGCGAGATTCGACAAGTTGGACGAGGTGACCGCTTGGGTCGAGAAATACCGTCAGGTATGGGAGGCGCGTTTCAACCGTCTCGACGATCTTTTAGAAGCAATGAAAAAGGAGAAATGACATGCCCTCGAAAAATAAAGTGACCGTAACCGTTGAACCCGGCAGGCAGGAACTCTTCATTACCCGCGAGTTCGACGCGCCTCGTGAACTGGTCTACAAGGCTCATATTGACCCGGGTCTGTACGTGCAATGGGTCGGTCCGCATGGATATGAAATGACTCTCAAGGAGTTCGAGCCGGTCAGCGGCGGGAAGTGGCGTTTTATCCATAAAGACCCACAGGGCAACGAGTTCGGCTTCCATGGTTGTTTTCATGAGATTTCGCCGGAGCGTTTGACACAGACCTTTGAATTCGAGGGATATCCGGGGCATGTCTCTTTGGAGACGGCAACCTTGGAGAAGTTGCCCGGGGATCGCACGCGCGTAACCGTTCATTCCGTTTATCAATCGGTTGCGGATCGCGACGGCATGGTGCAAAGCGGGATGGAAAAAGGCGTCCGTGAAGGATATGAACGGTTGGATGACATCCTGGCTGGAATGAATAAATGAACCAATATCTTGTCTTACTACGCGGAATCAATGTAGGCGGGAAGAACCTCATCAAAATGGCGGACTTGAAAGCCGTTTTTGAGGAGATGGGGTTTTCAAATGTCCTCACATATATCCAAAGCGGAAATGTTTTGGTTCAGTCGGAAGAAAAAGATAAGGCTGCATTGACGTCCAAAATCGAAAGGGGACTTTCCAATCGCTTCAACTTTAATGCGAAGATTGTGGTTGTCGCTCAAAGGGAACTCGCCGCCATTATCCGCGATGCGCCGGAGGGGTTTGGCAGGGACGAGAAGAAGTTCAGGTATGACGTCATCTTTTTGAAGGAGCCGCTGACTTCTAAAGAGGCGATGCAGAGTGTGAAAGTCCGCGAGGGTGTGGATACGGCTCATGCAGGCAAGCAGGCGCTTTATTTTTCACGTCTCATCAGCCGCGCTTCGCAAAGTTATCTGACAAAAATTATTGGGATGCCTGTGTATCAGAATATGACCATCCGCAATTGGAATACGACCACGAAACTGTTGGCGCTCATGGAAAAGGAGTAAAAATGAAAAAGAACTTTACCTCCATTGATGAATACATTGCGACATTCCCAAAAGATACGCAAAGGATATTGAAGGAGATCCACGCCACCATCAAAGCCGCCGCCCCGAACGCCGAGGAAAAGATCAGTTATCAGATGCCGACCTTTTTCCTGAATGGCAATTTAATCCACTTTGCGGCGTTCAAGAATCATATCGGTTTATATCCCACACCCAGCGGCACCGAAGCGTTCAAGAAAGAGATCACCAGGTACAAAGCTGCCAAAGGATCGATCCGATTGCCGCTCGATGAGCCCATGCCGTTGAAGTTGATCAGCCGGATCGTCAAGTTTAGAGTTGCCGAGAATTTAAAGAAAGCCAAATTAAAAGGAGCATCAAAATGAAAAAGATCACCCCGTTCTTATGGTTCGATACGCAGGCGGAAGAAGCGATGAACTTTTACGTCTCACTGTTCAAGAATTCGAAGGTGCTTGGCGTCTCGCGCGGACCTGACGGCAAAGCCTTTACTGTTTCATTTGAGTTGGACGGACAGGAATTCATGGGGTTGAATGCGGGACCGCAGTTCAAGTTCAACGAGGCGATTTCGATGTACGTCAACTGCGAAGACCAGGCTGAGGTGGATTATTTCTGGAATGCGCTCACCGCTGATGGGGGAGAGGAATCCATGTGCGGCTGGCTGAAGGATAAGTATGGGTTGTCGTGGCAGATCGTCCCGAAGCAGTTGGGCGAACTGATGGGCGGTCCCGACCCGGAGAAATCCCAGCGGGCAATGCAGGCGATGCTTCAGATGAAGAAAATTATCGTTGCGGATTTGCAGAAGGCGTATGATGGAGCCTGATCATGAGGAAAGTTGTTGTACTTGAACATATTTCCCTGGATGGCGTGATACAAGCCCCCGGCGGACCAGAGGAAGATACCAGCGGCGACTTCGCGCATGGCGGATGGATAGCGCCATATTCCGATGAGATTCTTGGTACTGCCCTGAGAAAGCAAATGAACAGTCCGTTTGAGTTGTTGGTCGGGCGCACAACTTTTGAGATTTGGGAGCCGTACTGGTCCCAACATGCCGATGTATGGCAGGGTGTCAACACGGCGACCAAGTACGTTGCTTCGAATACCAGAACTTCGAGCGAATGGCAGCCGTCCGTGTTTTTGAACGGGGATGTAGTAGAAAAAGTGGCTGAGATTAAAAGACAGCAAGGACCAGATTTACATGTTTGGGGAAGCGGCAATCTTCTTCAAATGCTTATCAAGCACGATCTGGTCGATGTGTTCTGGCTGATGATCTATCCGATCACGTTGGGCAGTGGAAAACGGTTGTTTGCCGATGGCACGATCCCGGCCGCATTCAAGGTGACCGAAAGCACAACTTCGTCGAAGGGCGTCATTGTCGTGAATTACGAGCGCGCGGGCACATGATGCGGCTATTCTTTTTGAACCTTCCTGCGTTCATCGTCCCATAATTTTGCAAAGCGCTCAAATACATCCGCAATGATTTCCAGTTCGCCTTCAGAGTAAGTTGACATTAACTCATCTTGTGCATTTCGCGCCGACTCAAACCAAGACGCCATTTTTTCCGCGCTCGATTTTTCAGGAGCGATGAGAAAACCGCGTCGGTCATTCGGATTGGTCCGGCGTTCAATTAGACCAGCCTTTTCTAGCCGATCCAGCATGGCAGTCGTAGCGCCGGAAGTGAGCCCCGTATGCCTGGCAAGTTCAGTGGGGGTGGCAACGCCTTTTTGGAACAGCAGCCTGAGACATTCCATGTCGGTGGCGTTGAGCCCTGCCCATTCGCTCATGGCGTTGCGGAAGTATGTCAAATTAACGCCATAATCCCTGACCGCCATCAAGGCTCGTTTCTTCAAATCTGTCTTTGTGGATTTCGCCATAGATTTACCCTTGACATTATCTTTATAATAAAGTATCTTTATTGTATAACAAATTTTAGATATTGTAAAGAAGGAGACTTCCATGAGCCCAACAAAATCCACAAAAAAATCCGCAACGACCAGCAAAGCCTACAAGGGATTATCGCCCGAAGAAATCGCCGCCATGAAGGAAACCATCAAAGAGAGGAAGATGGCTGCTAATAAGGAAGAGGCGGAAAAAGCCGCGCTGGAGGCGATTGCAAAGATGAAGGAACCCGACCGTTCCATGGCAAAGCGGATTCATGAGATCGTCAAAGTCAGTGCGCCGGAACTCATGCCCAAAACCTGGTATGGCATGCCCGCTTATGCCAAATCGGACGGCAAGGTCGTCTGCTTCTTCCAGAGCGCGGCGAAGTTCAATTCGAAGTACGCAACGCTCGGCTTCAACCACGACAACGCAAACCTCGATGAAGGCAACATGTGGCCGAGCGCCTTCTCGCTGAAGCAGTTGACCGCTGCCGAGGAGAAAAAGATTGCCTCCCTTGTGAAGAAGGCGGTGAGTTGAGGACCGTTCCTGTTGCAGCCCGAATTCGGACAATTTTGGTCTTGACCAAATAGAATAAATGTTCTAAAATAGCGGAGACGCATTCATGGGTGGGTGAAAGCCTGGCTTTTGCCCACCCATCGCATTAACGATTCGACGCATCAACTTTATTGGAGAGAAAAATGACCAGATCAGACCGCTCAACTTTACTGGATACAACCAACGTTCCCCCCTCGACCTCGGAACTGCGCGCGCTTTTCAACGGCAGGGTCATCGCCCCGGACGACCCCCGCTACGAATCCGCGCGGACGATCGCCTACGGCGGAATTGACCGCCGCCCGGCGGCGATCATCCGTGTGGCGGATGCGGGCGATGTCTCGCGGCTCGTGACATTAGCGCGCGAACACGGATTCGAGCTGGCGATCCGTAGCGGAGGTCACAGCGGCGCGGGTCACAGCACGACCGAGGGCGGCATTGTGCTCGATCTTTCCGACATGAAGGATCTACAGATCAACTTTGAAGACAAAACCGCCTGGGCGGAGACAGGTCTGACCGCTGGCGAATTTACAACCGCTGTCGGCGCGCACGGTCTCGCTGTCGGCTTTGGCGACGCCGGCTCCGTCGGACTCGGAGGCATCACCCTCGGCGGCGGGATTGGATTCCTCGTCCGCAAATACGGGCTGACCATCGACTCCCTGCTCGCCGCTGAAGTCGTGACCGCAGACGGTCAACTCCTCCACGTGGACGACAAATCGCATCCCGATCTCTTCTGGGCGATCCGCGGCGGAGGTGGCAACTTTGGCGTTGCGATTCGATTCAAGTTCCAATTGCACGAGGTGGACATGGTCCTCGGCGGGATGCTCTTCCTGCCTGCCACTGTGGAGACCATCGCTTCATTCATCGCCGAGGCTGAATCGGCTCCCGAGGAATTATCCACCATCGCCAACGTGATGACCGCACCCCCCATGCCGTTCATACCCGAAGAGGCGCATGGTAAACCGATCATCATGGCGATGATGGTGTATTCGGGCGACCCTGCGGAGGGGGAGAAGGTCCTTGCACCGTTCCGCGCGCTTGCTGCACCGTATGCCGACATGCTGCGCCCGATGCATTACCCGGAGATGTATCCACCCGAGGAAGGTGGCGATTATCATCCCATCGCTGTTTCACGCACCATGTTCCTCAACCGCGTAGGGCGTTCGGAGGCGGAGTTGATCCTGGACCGGCTTCAGCGTTCGAGCGGCTCGATGGCGGTGACCCAGCTACGGGTCCTGGGTGGAGCGATGGCGCGCGTCCCGTCCGATGCGACCGCGTTCGCCCATCGCCAATCCCGCATCATGGCGAACCTCGCCGCGTTGTATGAAAAACCCGAAGAGAAGGACATCCACGAGGAATGGGTCGCCGAATTCTTTTCCTCGTTGCAGCAAAACGACAAGGGCATGTACGTCAACTTTGTCGGCGACGAGGGCGAGGCGTCAGTCCGAGCGGCGTATCCGAACGGAACGTGGGAGCGGCTGCGCAAGGTCAAAGCGAAATACGATCCCGATAACCTCTTTCGTCTCAATCAAAATATCCCGCCGGCGTGAGCAAGTTGCCGACAAAAATGCTGCAGCAACCTTTACATGAATTGCGTCTTTTCACAAAAGAAGGAGAGCCAAGGGATGACAATCAATTCAACCAAACCCGATAATTCGGTCATACAGTGGCTGCTTGATTCCGACCCTTCGATCCGCTGGCAGGCATTGCGCGACCTGCAACACGCATCCGCTGCCGAAGTTGCTGCCGAACGCGCCAGGGTTGCCACGGAAGGCTGGGGCGCGGCGCTGCTCGCTGCCCAAACCGAAGGAGGCATCTGGCCTGGAGGCAATCCTCGCCTTCCTGAATACACATCCCTGCGCACCTTGCTGCTATTGCGCGACATGGGACTCGGCCCCGCCAGCGAGCAAGCCAAAACGGCGGTTGCCCGCGTGCGCAAGAACGTGCAATGGCTGATGAACATCCCCGAAGAAGATCTGCCCAAAGACGAGGATATCAGCTGGTGGCACAAGCCTTTCTTCGAGGGCGAGGTGGAGCCATGCATCAACGGACGCGTGGTCACCATCGGCGCGTACTTTGGCGAAGACGTACAGCCCATCGTCGAGCGGCTGCTGGGCGAACAGATGGCGGACGGCGGCTGGAACTGCGACCAGGAACAAGGCTCCACCCGCGGCTCCTTCCACACCACCATCGACGTGCTCGAAGGCTTGCTGGAATTCGAACGCGGGACAGGCGGCTCGCCCGCGGTGGAGGCTGCCCGCGAACGCGGACAGGAATACCTGCTTGAACGCCGCCTCTTCAAAAGGCTGTCGACCGGTGTAGCCATTGAGCAGGATCGCAAGGATGGTCCGGTCTGGACCCAGTTCTCCTACCCAGCCGGATGGCGCTATGACATTCTGCGCGGATTGGACTATCTGCGCGCTGCGGGCGTCGAGCCGGATCCGCGCATGAAAGAAGCGATCGAGATCATCGCATCGAAGCGCGACGCGTCCGGTCGTTGGGCGCTGGGCATCGTCCACCCCGAGGAAGTGGTCGCCGAACCAGGCGTGACCGAGGGTCAGCCGAGCCGCTGGAACACGCTGCGCGCCTTACGAGTGTTGGACTGGTACGATACGTCCTCGACATGAGACAAGCATAGGCATGGTGACCATTAATGACCCTTTGTCATTGCGAGCGTAGCGACACCTGCACTTGCATGCAAGTGCAGGTGAGCAATCCCCACTGTGACAAGGAGATTGCTTCGGCAAAGGAACACTGCCTCGCAATGACGAAAAATAGTATGAAGAAAGGATGTGTGTGAAATGTTGAACCTGAATTCTGTAATGATCGGAACGAAACAACTCAAGGCGCTGGCAGACTTTTACGAAAAAGTGCTCGGCAAGCCAGCGGACATGGTTGACCCTGAAAATGGGTTCTATGGTTGGCAGGTTGGGAGCGGGTACTACTTTTCCATTTTGGAACACTCCGAAATGGGCGGCAAGACCAAGGATCCCGGACGGATCATGCTCAATTGCGAGACGACCCAGGTCAAAGAGGAATTCGAGCGGATCAAGGCGCTTGGCGCAACTGTGATCCGCGAGCCTTATGAAATGGGAGGCGGATGGATCGCGACACTCGCCGATCCGGACGGCAATTACTTTCAGCTGGTCACTCCGATGTAATAACAGAGACAACCATTTGAAGATATGGCGTTGAACAGATCCAATTGGAACGGATCGAGGCAATGGAACTGCCCGGCGGCAGGACGCATCTTCGCCTCCGTTTCATTCGGGGATGATTATTGGATATTGGCAAAGGGAATTGGTATGACGAACTCTAGTTTTCCAAAGATCGGTTCACCCGCCACCCGCGCCTTGGAAGCAGCGGGTTATACCCACCTCAAGCAGTTGACCAAAGTCACTGAAGCGGAACTTGCCCAACTGCACGGCATGGGACCAAAAGCGCTTGGCATCCTCCGCGAGGCATTGAAAGCGGAAGGACTATCCTTCAAACAAGGGCAGGCGGGGGAGAAGCTGAGGAAGAAAGGCTCGCCCGTCAGCCGCACGGATAAGGTGGATGAATTTCTTCGGGAACTGAGTCACCCGCTCAAGGCGGAGGTGGAGGCGGTGCGGTCCATCATCAAGGGTGTTGATAAAGATATCAATGAAGAGATCAAATGGAATGCGCCGTCCTTTAATTACAAAGGCGAGTATTTGGTGACGTTTAATTTGCGGGAGATGAATCGCATCCATTTGGTATTTCATAATCCGTTGATCCCGCAGGTCAAAAATAAAATTCTCGAAGGGGATTACAAGGACAGACGCATGGCTTATTTTGCAAACATGCAGGATGTAAAAGCAAAGAAACCCCTGCTGGAAAAAGCCTTGAAAGACTTGATCAAGTTGATTGATTCGAGATAGGTGTTACTTCAGGCTCTGATCGCAAATGTATTGACGTTAAGAGGAGTTTTTAGCAATGAAAGATGCCAATAATCATCGGCTTTTTGGAATGAAGTTTGCAGACGTATATCCACTGTACGTTAAGAAAGCGGAGCGCAAGAACCGCACGAAAGAGGAAGTTGACCAAATCATCTTCTGGTTGACTGGCTATGACCATGCGGGGCTTCAAAAGCAAATTAATGACGGGAATAGTTTTGAAACCTTTTTTGACCAAGCGCCAGCCTTTAATCCAAATAGTTCGCTGATCAAGGGCGTGGTGTGCGGTGTTCGTGTGGAAGAGATCGGAAACCCGCTGATGAAAAAAATCCGCTATTTGGATAAATTGATCGATGAACTCGCAAAAGGAAAAGCGATGGAGAGGATTTTGCGGCAGTAAATCGCTGAACCATAAAGAACCGCTGCTTTGGGTTGCCTACCCTGAAAACTCAGAGTCATAAGGAGCCTGCATGAAAATCCACCTGGTTGACGGCACGTACGAACTCTTCCGCGCGCATTTCGGAGCGCCGCCGAAGAAGGCTCCCGATGGGCGCGAGGTTGGCGCCACGCTGGGACTCGTCCGAAGCATGATGTTGCTTCTCTCCGACCCCGAAGTGACGCATGTAGCGGTCGCTTTCGACCATGTGATTGAATCGTTTCGCAACAAGTTGTATGCGGGCTACAAATCCAGTGAGGGTGTGGATCCCGTCATCTTGAATCAATTTGAGCTGGCTGAAAAGATGGTGTCCTCTTTGGGGTTGGCGGTATGGTCAATGGTCAAGTTTGAAGCGGACGATGCGATTGCGACGGCAGTGGAACGATTCAAGAAGGTCAAGTCCGTTGAGCAGGTAGTCATTTGTTCGGTGGATAAGGATTTGGCGCAAATGGTGGACGGCGACCGAGTCATCTGTTGGGATCGGCGCAGGGAAATCCTTTTGGATGAAAAAGGCGTGGTTGAAAAGTTTGGCGTGAGTCCCGAATCCATTCCCGATTATCTCGCCCTCGTCGGCGACTCAGCAGATGGCTACCCAGGCATCAAAGGTTGGGGGGAGAAGTCAACTGCCACGGTGTTGGCGAAGTTCAAACATATCGAGACCATCCCCAAAGACCCAAAGAAAATCCCACTGAGTTTGGGGCGTGCAACAACTTTAATTGAAAACCTTGAAGCAAATTACAAAGATGCTCTGCTATTCAGAGAACTATCCACACTGCGCAAAGATGTCCCACTCAAAGAGACTCTCAACGACNNTGGCAGGGAGCCTATCCACGCTTGAAGAAGTTATGCAGAGAGTTGGGGGAGGAGAGAATCCCGGAACGCGTCACGAGATGGCGTTGATTTGCGGAATCCGCTTCTGATGGATGCGATGATCCAATGGGGATTAAACAGGACGTTAACCGTCAATAGGTTACAAGTACCTTGCTTTTTCGTTGGGTCTCACATAGAATGAAGGCGTTGCGGGGAATGATACGTTCCCGGTTGTATGTGTATCAGGAGGTGCTTCGCGTTCGTAAAAATCGAACTTCACATCCATCCGCTGGATTTCGGCGTAATTTCACATCCATAAACCCATCAGAGGAGAGTAGCATGAAAAGACGATTGTCAAGATTGTTTTCAGTAACGTTGGCATTTGCCATGATCGTGAGCATGTTGTCCACGCCCCAACTGGCAGGGGCGGCTCCCGAATTGTTTGCAAACCCCACAACGACGGTTTTCATCAATGAGATCCACTACGACAATACCGGAACCGATGCCGGCGAAGCGATCGAAGTTGCCGGTCCCGCCGGCACAGACCTAAGCGGCTGGAGTATTGTCCTGTACAACGGCGCAGGAGGCGCCCCGTATGATACGGATGCCTTGAGCGGCGTCATCCCCAACCAGCAGGGCGGATATGGCACGGTTGTATTGACCTATCCATCCAATGGGATACAGAACGGCTCGCCCGATGGTCTTGCACTGGTGAACGGCACGACCGTTGTCCAGTTCCTTAGTTATGAGGGATCTTTCACGGCAGTCGGCGGGCCGGCGGACGGCATGACCAGCACGGACATCGGCGTCAGCCAGACGGGTTCCGAACCAGTGGGTTCCTCCCTGCAATTGACCGGCACCGGCTCGACCTATNNGGACAAACCTTCTCCAGCGGCGGACCCACCGACCCCTCCGGGACAGGATCAGCCAACCCCAGTACGGTTGCGCCCGGCGATCCATCGCTTCTCACAGTCACCGTAACTCCCGGCACCGACCCAGACAGCACAGGATTGGTTGTGACCTGTGACCTTTCTTCGATCGGCGGCAGCGCGGCACAATCCTTCTTCGACGACGGCTCCAATGGTGACGCAACCGGCGGAGATAATATTTATTCCTTCGATGCGACGGTGGACAGTGGGACGAGCGAGGGCGCCAAGAGCCTGCCCTGTACGATCACCGACGCGGAAGCGCGCGCAGGCAGCGCCTCGATCAACCTGACCGTTGAACTGCCTGCGCCTCCCTCGCTGCTCGTCATCAATGAGATCCTGGCGGACCCGGATGCCGTCAATGGCGACGCAAACGGCGACGGCACGGTCAACACCTCGCAGGATGAATTTGTGGAGATCGTCAACACGGGCGCATCCAGCGTTGACCTGAGCGGATGGACGTTGAAGGATGCGGTCGGCGTGCGGCATACCTTCCCCTCCGGCAGTGTGGTCCCGGCGAATT
>JRYF01000500.1_pt1 | contig 11361 bp, 10 predicted proteins | sample 235331 | NCBI WGS metagenome assembly JRYF01 (sample SAMN03074217, study PRJNA261475) | activated sludge metagenome | biome: Wastewater Treatment Plant; feature: Wastewater; material: Activated sludge; isolation source: activated biomass of a wastewater treatment plant treating hydrocarbon... ... | reverse complement strand
GACGTGATCACGACCCGAACCGACTCGCTTTTCAACTTCGGAACGCCGTTCAGTGAGTCCGTCCGGTCGAGTGACCTCGACCGCAACTTCCGCAACATCGGAACTTCCGTTCTCTACAAATACCTCTTCCCGAAACCCGGTGCAGAACTGACTGCCGACATCAATTACAACCGCGTGAATTTCAACGGCAGCGGAGATTTCAATACTGTTTTTGCGACCGGCGGAAAGAGTGTCGAGCGGCAAATCAGCGCCGGAACCGGCCAGTTCATCACGTTCCAGTCCGACTTCGTGAACCCCTTGGGAGACAACAAGAAACTCGAAGGCGGCATCCGGGCAGCCCTGCGCCGCAACAGGAACGACAACGAAAACGCTTTCCTGAACCTGGCAGATGGGGTCTGGGTACCCGTGACGAGCCTGGCCGATCACTTCAAGTTCAGCGACGATGTATATGCGGCTTATGGGCAGTTCAGCCAACAGTTCTCCAATTGGGGCTATCAAATCGGGCTGCGGGCAGAGAGCAGTTTCTACGGCGGTGCCCTCACCGACCGGGATTCTTCATTTCAAATAAACTATCCCCTGAGCCTTTTCCCCAGCGTGTTTTTCACCCGCAAACTGAACGACCTCGACAATATCCAGTTTGCCTACACACGCCGCATCAACCGCCCCAACTTCTTCCAGACCATGCCGTTCCTGGATTTTTCCGACTCCCTGAACCTCCGCAGGGGCGAACCGACCTTGCGCCCGGAATTCATGCACTCCCTTGAACTGACTTATCAGAATATTTTCAAAAAAGGCCACAACCTGCTCATGTCGGTCTATTTCAAACAGGCCAACGACCTCATCACCAACTATCAGTTCACCGAATTCAACGAAGACCTCGGCAAAGAGGTGCTCATTACGAGCTTCGCCAACTCCAACAGCAGCCAGGCTTACGGTGCAGAGGTGACGCTGAAAAATACGCTTTTCAAAATCATGGACCTGACCACCAACGTCAACGTCTATCAATCGAAACTTGACGCATCCAATGTGGAAACCAGCCTCGTCATCGAGCGGGCCAGTTGGTTCATCAAGGAAATGGTGCAGGTGAAACTGCCCGCCGGGTTTTCCTTTCAGGTGTCCGGTGAGTATCGCAGCCGTGCTTCTTTCACCCCCAATGAAGGAGGCCGGATGCCCTGGATGGCAGGCCCGACAAACACCGCACAGGGCTACACCCTCGCCAACTGGTTCGTGGATGCGGCGCTTCGCAAGGAACTCTTCGAGCGCAAGGCCACCCTTACCCTCAACATGAACGACATCTTCCGCACCCGCCGGAGCGGCACGTTCACCGAGTCCATCCTGTTCGTGCAGGACACCTGGCGCGTGCGCGACCCGCAGGTGCTGCGCCTCAACTTTTCCTACCGCTTTGGCAAGATGGACATGTCCATTTTCAAAAGGAAAAATATGCGGATGAACATGCAAGGAGGCGACATGATGGGTTAAGGATAATATTAGACTTGTTCAGCGGGTCATCAAACGGCTGCAAGCGGCAAATTTTATGCTGCACTTCGTTGAAAAGCCTCGCCGATGCTAAGGCGTCGCCTGCGTTTTCGCCTCGTTCAGCATAAAATTTGGCTCGCTTTCGCTCGTTCATGACCCGCTGAACAAGTCTATTGCAATGGGTCAAATCATGGTGATTGTAAAAATCACCATGATTTGACCCCCATTGACCATTGACCATTAACCATTAACCATTAGTAAAATAACCCAAATACTCCACATTCTTTTTGCCCGCCTCCTCCACGTCTGTTTCCACAATGCCATAGAACCTAAAACCGAGCGCAGCGGCGCAGTCCAGCACGCGCTGAACGGCGCTCCGGCGCATGGCAGGGTCTTTTACGATGCCCCCTTTCAGGGCCGTTCGCCGCTCCATTTCAAATTGCGGTTTTATCAACAAAACAAGAAAGCCGCCGGGCTTCACGAGCGCTCGCAAGGCAGGCAGCACGAGCGTCAGCGAGATGAAAGACAGATCGGCGACCGCTGCATCCGCTGCATCGCCGCCCATTTGTTCGAGGGTCAGATCCCGTATATCCAGGTTTTCAAAAAAAACGACTTCCGGGCGCTTGCGCAGCACCCCCGCCAATTGTCCCGTGCCGGCATCCACCGCAATGACCCGGGCTGCTCCGTGTTGCAGGGCACAGTCCGTGAAGCCGCCGGTAGAGGCCCCCGCATCGAGCACGACCCGCCCGGAGAAATCAAGCCCGAAGGTGCGGATGGCCTTTTCCAGTTTCAGGCCACCCCGGCTCACATAGCGCAACGGCTCCCCCGTGACCACCACCTGATCGGTTGGCCGCACGAGCAGCGAGGCTTTCCCTGCAGGTTGCCCGTTGAGCAGCACCTGCCCTGCCTTTATGGCCATGAGTGCCCGCTGCCGGGAATCGAAATAACCGTGTTGCACAAGCCAAGCGTCGAGGCGCATTGTTGATGGTTGGTTGAAATGGTTCCGAGCCGCCAAATAAATTTGGCGCTTACGGGGGTGTGGGCCGCCAAATAAATTGGGCGCTTACGGGGTGCCTCATCGCACAATGGACTCGCCGATGAAATCAGGTATGATGCCAGAGGAACGGATGAGCACGTCCACCATTTCCTGACGGGTATTGCCCGTGAGCACGAGCATGGTTTTGATGCCAAATTTGTTGCCGCCCAAAATATCGGTGTGCAAGGTATCACCGACCATGAGTATTTCCTTGCGGTCGAAGGGGCCATTGCCGTTGCGGTTGAGGTGATCGAAAGCATACATGAACATCTGGGAATCCGGTTTGCCGAAATGGATGAATTTCCGGTTGAGGATGTGCTCCACCAATTGGGCGATGCTGCCCGTTGCCACGGCGACATCGTTGTTGGACACGGGGTAGAGCTTGTCGGAGTTGGCCACAATGACCGGTATGTTCTTCCGGTTGATGAGGTTGACCGTTTTGTTGATGTCGGTGTTCCAATCGAAACCCTCGTCGTCGAGGAAGACAAACCCGGCAATGTCGTCAATGTCGTTCAGGTCCACATCCCTGACGGGAATGGAGGGGAACCCCGATTGGAGGATGTAGGACGCTGCGTTTTCAGTGCCGAGGTAGGCCACTTTGCCCTGGATGATTTTGTGTTTGAGAAACTCTTTGGCCAACATCCCCGACGTGATGATTTCCTCCTGCTCAAGCCCGTACAGGCCCATTCGGAGAAACGATTCGTGCTGTTGCGCCTGGCTTCTGGACGCGTCATTGGTCAGCACACGGACGGCGATGCCCTTTTCCCGCAAGTAGGCAATGGTGTCGGGCACGCCCGCTATCAAGCCTTCATAGTTTTTCAAGACTCCATAGGAATCAAGAAAAACGGCTTTGAAATTCGTGACAATTGATAAAAAAGTTGCAGGTTCCATATAAAATGATGACAGATGAATATTGAACAACCGAACCTGGGAAATCAGCTTTTCACGACCCGCTCCCACAGGCCGGCCGCATCAAAACCAGCATCGAGGACAGGGAAGTATTGCTCATAAGCCTCCCGCTGGAGTTTGGTAGCGAAGATTTCGTGGAAAAAATAGCGCCCGTCCTTTATCACGTAATTGAGGATGAAAAAACGGTACGCTTCCGGCAAGAAATGGATTTCCGGCTCCGTGAGGGGAAAGACCTTGTGATAAGCGCGCAGGAAGCGCACGAACCTGTCCTCTGCCAGTGGGCCGAGGTTATAGGTGAACACGGTGCGGTCGCCCACGTCCGAACAAACCCGGCTCATGAAGTAAAAATCCATCATCCGGGTACTCATGCGGAACCAGTCGTAGTCCCACCGGGAATAAAACTTGAAGGAAGCCGAAACGGAAAAATTGCCGATGTTCCAGTCCACGAACACGGGGATTTTGTCAAAATCCGCAGCACCGATGCGGCGGGAATTTTCGATGAAAAGCCCGCACTGCCGCCGTATTTCATCTGCGTGCATCCGGTGGAGGTAGCGGCCCTCTTCCGTTTCGAGGATTTGCAACAGGTGTTCGATGTCGGTTTCCAGGGTCTTGGAGGATGGGGGCAACGTATGCCTTATCCTGTGACAAGCCTTGTGGAACAGCGCCATTTGTTCGCCCAACTTCTGGATGTCCTCGTCCCCCAACCGCCGGGGCAGCCGTTTTTTTATCTTGATTGGCCTGTAAAACACCACCCAGGCATCCATTATCTCGCTTTGGTGGCGATGGACAAAAAGGCGGTTGCCTTTCATCAGCGAGCGGGCCAGGAAATTCTCGAACGGGGCAGGCAGGTTGTTCGACAGGGAATTGATGATGCGGTGATCCTCCACAAAATGCTCGTACTTGCCAAAATACGACAGCTTCCCGATGATGAGGCTGTTGTCCCGGAACTTGATCTTATATACGTGGTTGGTGGACACCTTGGCGCTGATGTCCGTGATGCCGACTATCTGCCGGGAGTTGTCATAAGCCTCCCACGCTTCCTGGATGATCCCTGTGAAATCAATGAATGGCATACCGATATGTCGAGCCGGCGGCCCATGTCCAACGGCTCTTTTTTGTGGGCGTGAAAATACGATTTTTGTGAAACGGGGGGAGGGTGATATGTTTACGTCACAGACCGTGTTGGACAAAGGAATATCAATAACCAGGATTCACAGGATTTTTTTTAAACGCCACAAAGCATCTCCCGCTGGTGCAGGACGTGTGCCAGCGGCCAGTTCTTTGGCATTGAGGGTGGCCCATTTGTTTGCCAAAAACATTTTACCGTTGGTGAATTTCGGGATGGATTCCGCAAGGGCGGTCGAGATCACTATAACTACCCACATAATCAATGACTTAGCTTGGTTTTTTTTTGAAAAAACGCCTTTCTGCCCGACAATCATATTCAGCCAAAACCCTGATTTATTTTATGGTTTTGGCTGGATAAAAAATTTTATGCCCAGCCAAAACTGCTTTGAATTTCTATGGTTCAACAGGCCGAGGTCGGGTTTTTTGGCCGCTTTCGACCATTTTTGGAACAGTTGGGCCTCCAAGCAGCGCAATTTGGTTGTGGTGGTCTGTGGTTCTGCGGCTCCGAGGTCGGCTTAAATTTTATAGGAAAGCCCTCTACCTTTGCCACCGATAGATGAACATAGCGCAACATTGGCTATGGTAAAATAACGCCAAGGGAAAAACTTCAGAACTCCTGACCTTACAAAACATCTCCCAAATGCCCACACCCACTTCAAAAACAGAAGCCCTCGACAAACTCCGCCGCTATTGCGCCTATCAGGAGCGGTGCCACCGGGAGGTGCGCACTAAACTGCTCGATCTCGGCCTCCGTGGCGACGATCTGGAAACAATCATCGCAGCACTCGTGGAGGAAAACTTCCTGAACGAGGAGCGTTTTGCCCGTTCTTTTTCAAGGGGCAAATTCCACATCAAACACTGGGGCAGAAACCGCATCCGGCAAGAGTTGAAAATGCGGGACGTGCCGGACTATTGCATCAGAAAGGCACTGGAGGAAATAGAGGAAACGGAATACCGGGCCACCCTTGAAGCCATCCTCGTCAAACGGGCCGAAAAATTCACTGGACTGGAAGCATTTGCCCTCCGCCACAAATTGGCGCAATTCGCCGTGCAGCGGGGCTTCGAGGCAGAACTGGCCTGGCAGGTGTTGGATGAAATGGGAATGACGGACGGGGCGTGAAGGAGCGTCATTTCAAAAAAAAAACAACACGCCTTCACGCCGATAACTTATTGCTGGCCCAGCAACTCCTTGCCGTTCAGTTCGTGGAAACGGTCGAGGCCGCAGCGCAGGAAACTGGAATATTCCAGGGTCTTGGGCGTGTAGCCCACCGGGTAGTTCAACATCTTGCCATCAGGCGACAGCAGGACGTAGAAAGGCTGGGAGTTGTTGTTGAAAACTTCCGTCTGGAGGTATTGCCACCTGTGGCCGGTAGTGCGCAGTTTGAAAGTGCCACCCGTCTTGGTCGGCAGCACGACCTGCTCTTCCTCCGGCAGTTCTATTTTTTCATCCACATAAAGCGAAATCAACACAAATTCGTCCTTGAGGTACTTATAGACCGAAGGTTCCGGCCACACGTGTTCCTCCATTTTCCGGCAGTTCACGCAGGCGTGGCCCGTGAAGTCAATCATGATCGGCTTGTTGACTCTCCTTGCGTAGGCCAGGCCTTGATCAAAATCCTTGAAACAATCGAGGTTTTGCGGGCATTCTTTTGGGTGAATCCAACTGTACCCGACGGGTGGTGCCAAGCCGCTGAGCAGTTTCAGCGGACGGAAAGTGCTGGTCGTCTCGTCGTAAATGAAGCCGGTCGCCAGATAGACCGCAAAAGCAATGGATAACACCCCCGTGAGTGCCCGGCCCGGCGAGAGTTTTTTCAGCGGGCCGTCGTGCGGGAACCTGATTTTTCCGAAAAGATAAAGCCCCATGGCCAGGAAAACGAGTATCCACAAGATGAGGAACGGTTCGATTTTCAGCAGGCCCCAGTGTTTCACGAGGTCGGCGTTGGAGAGGAACTTCAAGGCCAGGGCCAGTTCGAGGAAACCGAGCACGACTTTCACCGTCGTCATCCAGCCGCCCGACTTGGGCAGCGTGTTCAGCCAACTTGGGAAAGCAGCGAACAGGCCGAACGGCAGCGCCAATGCCAGGCCGAAGCCGCCCATCCCCGCCGTGAGTTGCCAGGCCCCTCCTTCGGAAGTCAAGGCCCCCGCCAACAGCGAACCGAGGATAGGGCCGGTGCAGGAAAACGAAACAAGCGCCAGCGTGAGGGCCATGAAAAAGATGCCGATGGCCCCGCCGATACCCTCCGCCGAAGCGGCTTTGTTGGCCCAACTCGACGGCAGCGTCAACTCGTAGTAGCCGAAGAACGAAAAGGCGAACACGAGGAAAATGACGAAAAAGGCAATGTTCAGCCAAACGTTGGTCGAAATTTCATTGAGGATACCGGGACTGACCGAATCGAGCAAGTGAAAAGGAATGCTGAGCAGCAGATACACCAGCAGGATGTAAAACCCGTACATGAAGGCGTTGACCATCCCTTTTTTCTTGTTTTCGCTGCCTTTTGTAAAAAAACTCACCGTAAGGGGTATCATGGGGAACACGCAGGGCGTGAGCAGGGCCAAAAGGCCACCGATGAAACCGAGAATGAAAATGCCCCATATACCTTTGCCCGCCTGCTGCTCGTTGCTCACATCGCCGCAAAGCGCTGCGGTGGACATGTCAATCACGGGCAGCCCGCCAGGGCCATCTTCCACCTGGGCCGGTTTTTCAAAAGGCATAACGGCGCTCAGGGAGCCGGGAACTACCTGAAAGCCCACTTCCGTAGGGGGCAGGCAGCGCTCGTCGTCGCAGACCATGAAATAGACGCTTCCGTTGACCGGCTGCGACACATCCAGCACCTTTATTTTTTGTACAAAAAAGACCTCCTCCTTGTACTTGGTGATGTTCATGCGGAACATTTCATCGTAACCTTCCACTTTGTGGGCGCTCTTTTCCTCCGCTTTGCCTTGAACGGTCAGCCCGTCGGCTGCCTCGAAAACAAACTCCGTTGGCTCCGGGCCGTCAGGGCCGATGTGCTGCGAGTAGAGGTACCAGCCCTTTTGCACATTGGCTTTGAAAGTGAGGTTGTACTCACCGCCGGCCATGCGCTCTATCGCAAGCGACCAGGTGACGGGGTTGAACAGGCCACCTCCTGCGGAGGTGGTTTCGGCAGGCAAAACAGCAAGACCTGAGGCATCCGCATCGGAGGTAGTTTTTTCGGCAGTGCCGGGCGCAGCATCCTGGGCTTTGCCGGGAGCCAGCACGAAGGAAAAGTCCACTTCCTTGGGTGGCAGGCAGCGCTCGTCGTCGCAGGTCATGAACTCCAGGTAGCCGGTAACGGGCTTGCTGTAATCATTGACCTTTATTTTTTGGGTAAAAACGACCTTGTTGGCAAATTTGATGACCCGCATGTTGTTGAAAAGGGGGTCGTTCAACTCCTTGCGGTGATCGGAGTTCTCCGTGTTTTTACCCATCAGGGCAAAATGATCGCCCGATTCATAATTGAAGCTGGTCTTAATCGGCCCGTCGTCGCTGTCGAGGTACTGGGAATAGATGTACCAACCGTTGTCCAGCGTGGCCGTGAAATGCAGGTTATAGACTTGATCATCCACCTTTTCGGAGGAAAATTTCCAATTGACCGGGTTGAATATCTGCCCAAAGGAAAGGGCCGCAAAAAACAGGAGTGAAAAAAGTATCGCTATTTTTCTCATGACAGAGAGATTGATTTTATCGCAGATTGCTCGATTAGGGAACAAGAAAAAAACATTTCATTGATGTGAATAACGGGTTATGTGGCCAGATTTCCGAAGTTTTGAAAACTTCGGAAATCTGCGCCAAAATTACCCAACGGCACGGTGACGGCCAAACCGGAAGGCAAGCACTCCCATCATTCAAGGCCAAACCGGAAGGTCACTTCAGCCGGAGGCAGGCATTTTTCATCGTCGCAGGTCATAAATTCCAAATAGCCCGTGAGCGCTGTGGGGGAGTTTACTTTCACCCTTTGGGTAAACGTGGGCCTTCCACTGAACTTGATGACATTCATACCAAAGATGTCGTCGTATCCTTCGTAGCGGCGGCCTTCTTCTTTGTTCTGGCCGACAAGCTCCACGTCCTGGTTCGCCTCGAAGTGGAAAGAAGTACGGACAGGGCCGTCGTCGCTTTCCAGGTATTGGGAATATACGTACCAACCATCCAGGATGTTTGCAGTGAAAATGAGGTCGTATTCTCCGGGGCCGGCCTTGTGCGCTTCATACGACCATTTGACGGGATTCATCTGGGCCGACAAAACACCGGCACCAAAAAGAGCTAAGGTAAAAAAGAGTATTTTTTTCATGTGAACAGTTTTGAATTTCAGGCAGGTTGCAAAAATAATGCGCCATACTTTTTCAAGTCGTGGCGCAATCGAATGATAATATTTTTTTAACGGCGCTTTTAGGAAATGATGAAATGCTCCCTACTGAAAGCACAAGACAACGAATTGGTTATCAATATGCTTGAACTTGTACAGGCACTTTTCGGGTTTAACACATGGCAAGTTCAGGCTTTGCAACCTAACCAGTAGTTGGTGAATCAAAATAAAAGCGTCAATCAAAACCACCCCGCCCCAAGGTTTTCCCTGAACGGCCAGGGAATACCCGCCAGCAGCACGATCAAGGCCAACAGAAAGTAGATAAAAGCCCATCGGAATTTCTGGGCATCTTCCACGGCCCGCTTCGAGCGGGAATAGCCGATGGTGATGAGCGCAATGGCCAGCAGCATCATCACGGAATGTTCGGCGGTGTAGAAGCGATAAACTGCCTCCTTCATGGCCGCTCCCGACAACTGCACCTTGGGGCTGATAAAAAACAACACCAAACCCAATATCAGTTGGACATGTGCAGCGGTCATCGTGAAGAGGTTCAGTTTGCGGTCGCCATCGGTGAACGGGGCGTTGGATCGCCATTTCAAAAGCGCCTTGAAAATGGCAATAACGAGCAGGATCAGAACGGCCCAACGAAGGCCTGAGTGTGCGTGCAATAATCCATTGTACATAATGATTGAGTTTTAGAAGCTGTTTAAATTTTTGAGGGAATAGCAGCGCTGTTGCCGATAAAATTGATAACCACAGAGCGGAAAAGGGCCTTTTATAGCCCGGTGAAGAGAATTTAAACAGCTTCTTAGGTTTTAAGTTAGTGTTACCTTGCTCCGAACTGTTCTGCGCCCTCTTCGGAGCGTTTTGCAAAATTGAGCATCCTCGAAAACGTAAAGCCGATACGGAACTGGCCCTCCGTCCAGTCGGAGCGGGTATTGGGGATATGGTCCGTCGGCATGATGCCGGTGGCATTGGTGAAATTGAGTTGGAAAACGTAATTACTCATGTTGAATTCCAGCCCGATGCCGAGCGGTGTCCGGTAATTGGCCGAAGCGGGCCTGAGACTTGAAAAAGGGCTTTGGTAGCCGTTGAGCGGCAAGACCAGATCGCCAATAAGGCCGAGTGTTTTGGTCACTTTCAGGCGCAGGGCAGCCCCGGCATGGAGAAGGGTATTTTCTTCGCCGATGGGCACGACGTTGCGATGGGTCACGCCACCGGAAAGCTGGACAGAAAGGCGGTCAGCAAAATTTCGTGCAACCAGCACACTTCCATGATAGACCAAACGGTGGGAAAACAGATCGAAATAAGTTACGCTCGACGGATCGTTGGAACGCTTCGAGGTCGAGAGGGAAGTCATGCCGAGCAGGGCAACAGAGACGGGCTTCCCGCCCTCAAGTTCCTGCGTCAGTACCCGGAATTTCAACGAACCGTTGATGAGTTGGCGCAAAGGCCCGGCACCTTTCGAGCGGGCAAGACCTGCCGTGAGCCGGTCGGTCACACCATACTCGACCCCCAGGGCCACGTCGGCAACGTTTTCGAGGCCGAACATCGTCGCCCAGCCGCCTGCATCGCCGGCAAAATCCCCAAAGCGATGAACGATGCGGGCATCCAGTACCCGCTGCGGCAGCGTCTCGACCGACTGCGAGTTGATGATCCAACGGTCGTTGAAAGTCTTGATTACTTCATCTTGAGCGTTCAAGCACCGAACGAACAACAGCAAAAGGCCGATTAAGTAACATTGTTTCATAATTGGGAATTTTATCAAAACATGGTCAATTAAAAGTCATCGTGAACCATTATCCATTTTCCATTATCCATTACGCATTAACCATTATCCCGCCCGTTCATTCCGGGAATTCCGACAACAGCCAGCACCGCATGATGCGCAATTCCGCCTCCGTGAGGTCGTCCTTTTGCGATTGGGGATAAACCGATTTGTTGGGCGGCATGCCCACTGCCGGGTCGTCCTTGCGATTGATGACCCGCTCGAACATGGCCCCATTGGACAGGAAGGGTTTCAAACCATTGTAATTGTTGAAATTGCCCGGCCCGATGCCACCTGCCCCATCGTGGCAGCCAGCGTAGGCGCAGCTATTGTCAATGATGCTTTTCACCCCATTGGTGTAGGTCGTAACACTGATGGTATCGCAAAAAGCAGGTTTGTCGTTGGGCGACGGATTATCCTTTTTGCAGGCAGGGGCCATGAGCAAAATGTGGGCAGCCAGGCAAAAGCAACCGGTAGAAAAAAGTAATTTCTTCATCGAGAGGTAGTTTTATGAATAAACGTCATTGTGGCACCATTAACAATTAACCATTATGATCAGGATCGTAGTGGGCAAAGGTAACAAGAAGTGCCGTCTGCCCAACATTATCGCCATCTGCTTAAGTGGTCAATTTCCTGCTCACGCAACAAACCCAGCGTCTCCTCCGAAAAGTCATTTAAAATTGTATTACATGGCACAAGCGGAAGAATATTTAGAGAGGGAA
>JRYF01004244.1_pt1 | contig 11368 bp, 11 predicted proteins | sample 235331 | NCBI WGS metagenome assembly JRYF01 (sample SAMN03074217, study PRJNA261475) | activated sludge metagenome | biome: Wastewater Treatment Plant; feature: Wastewater; material: Activated sludge; isolation source: activated biomass of a wastewater treatment plant treating hydrocarbon... ... | reverse complement strand
CCCTGCCGCGCCGCCACGACCGTCGAGCGCGAGCTTCAGCGGCGCCACGGCCCGCGGCCGCTCGGGCCCGCAAGCTGCCATCGAATCAATGCACAGGAGCCACTGACATGGGCCGCCTAGCACTCGCCGCCAAGATCACCCATGTGCCGTCGATGTACCTGAGCGAGCTCGACGGCCCGCGCAAGGGATCGCGCCAGGATGCGATCGACGGTCACCACGAGATCGGCCGCCGCTGCCGCGAGCTGGGCGTGGACACCTTCGTCGTCTTCGACACCCACTGGCTGGTCAACGCCAACTACCACCTGAACTGCGCGCCGCACTTCAAGGGTGTCTACACGAGCAACGAGCTGCCGCACTTCATCAGCAACATGGCCTACGAGATCCCGGGCAATCCGGGGCTCGGGCGGCTGATCGCCGAGGTCGCGAACGAGATGGGTGTGGAAACGCTGGCGCACGACGCGACCACGCTCGGCCCCGAATACGGCACGCTGGTGCCGATGCGCTACATGAACGCCGACCGCCACTTCAAGGCGATCTCGGTGTCGGCGCTGTGCATGGCGCATTACCTGGACGACAGCGCGCGCCTGGGCTGGGCGATCCGGCGCGCGATCGAGGACCGCTACGACGGCACGGTCGCGATCCTGGCCAGCGGCAGTCTGAGCCACCGCTTCGCGCAGAACGGCCTCGCGCCCGAGTACGGCTTCAGGATCTGGAGCCCGTTCCTGGAGCACCTGGACCAGGAGGTGATCCGCATGTGGAAGGCTGGCGAGTGGGACGACTTCTGCCGCATGCTGCCCGAGTACGCCGCCAAGGGCCACGGCGAAGGCTTCATGCACGACACCGCGATGCTGCTCGGCGCGCTCGGCTGGTCGGCTTACGACGGCCAGGCCGAGGTCGTCACGCCGTACTTCGGCGCCTCGGGCACCGGCCAGATCAACGCCATCTTCCCGGTCACACCGCAGGACGGCAGCCGGATCCCGCGGGCCGTGGCGTCGCGCGCCGACGGCTACACGACGGTCGCGACCCGGCTGTAGGGCGGGAGCCGCCGCGATGCCGCACCTGGTCATCCTCTACACACCGCAGATCGATTCCGAGACCGACATGGCGGCCCTGTGCCGCAAGCTCGCCGACACCATGCTCGCGCAGCGCGACGAAGCCGGCGCGCCGGTGTTCCCGGTCGGCGGCACGCGCGTGCTGGCCTACCCGGCGGCGCACTGGGCGACCACCGACGGCAGCGGCGACCATGCCTTCTGCTACTTCAACCTGCGCATGGGCCGCGGGCGCAGCGCCGCGGTGCAGCAGCGCGCCGGCGAAGCGCTGGTGGCCGCCGCGCGCGAGCACTTCGCGCCGCTGCTGGCCGCACGCGCGATCGGGCTGACGCTGCAGGTCGACGAAGGCCCCGAGGTCTTCGACGGCAAGTTCGGCAACCTGCACCCGCTGTTCACCAAGCCCTGAGTGCCAGAGCCCGAGGATCCGCATGACGACCACGCTCGACGCCGCCACCATCGCCGCCCTCGCGCGCCGCCTGTACGACGCGCGCAAGGCGCGCACGCCGCTGCGCCAGTTCTCGCGCGAGTTCCCCGGCATGACCATCGACGACGGCTACGCGATCCAGCGCGCCTGGGTCGCGCTCGAAGTGGCCGACGGCCGGCGCATCCGCGGCCGCAAGATCGGGCTGACCTCGCGCGCGATGCAGATCGCCAGCCAGATCACCGAGCCCGACTTCGCGCCGCTGATGGACGACATGTTCTTCGACGCCGGCGGCGACATCCCGATCGACCGCTTCATCGCGCCGCGGGTCGAGGTCGAACTCGCCTTCATCCTCGGCCGCGCGGTCGAAGGCCCCGGCACGACGCTGTACGACGTGCTCGCCGCCACCGAATGGGTCACGCCGGCGGTCGAGATCATCGATGCCCGCATCGAACAGTTCGACCGCGAGACCAGGGCGCCGCGCAAGGTGTTCGACACCATCAGCGACTTCGCTGCCAACGCCGGCATCGTGCTCGGCGGCCGCCCGGTGCGGCCGCACGACGTCGACCTGCGCTGGACCGGCGCGATGCTGTACCGCAACGGCGTGATCGAGGAAACGGGGCTGGCCGCCGCCGTGCTCGGCCATCCGGCGACCGGCGTGGCCTGGCTGGCGAACAAGATCGCGCCCTACGGCGAGCGGCTCAATGCGGGCGACGTGGTGCTCGCCGGCTCGTTCACGCGGCCGGTGACGGCCGCGCGCGCCGAAGGCTTCCATGTGGACTACGGGCCGCTGGGGGTCGTCGCGTTCCGCTTCGCGTGAGCGAACGGCGCGCAGACATGTCCGGCGGCGACTGGAAGGAGATGTTCCATGCCGCGTGCACGGGCGACCTCGCGCTGGTGCGGTACCACGTCGAGGCCGGCATCGACGTCAACTACGCGCACCCGGAGTTCCTGTCCACGCCGCTGGTGGCCTGCATCGTGGCGGGGCAGACCGAGGTCGCGCTCTACCTGCTGGCGCATGGCGCGAGCCCGAGCCTGGGCTCGGAGCTCGACGCCATGACGCCGATGCAGGCGGCGCGCCGGCATCGGCTGACCGCAGTCGTCGAGCGGCTGGCGGCCCTGGGTGTGCCGCGCGAGGGCTGAACGCCCGCGCCTGCAGCCCGGCCCAGGGGGCACTCTCGAGGAAGCGCTGGGCCGCCCCGAGCTTCCTTGACCCCCACGGGGGGGCGGGCTGGGCGCAGCCCGGCCCTGGGGGCACTCAGAACGGCAGGCCGACGTAGTTCTCCGCCAGCGAGCCCAGCGCGCGCTCGGACGAGAACAGATACGCCAGCTCGGTGTCCTGCAGCTTCTGGTCGTACTCGAGGCTGTCCGGGAAGGTGTGCAGCATGGTCGTCATCCACCACGAGAAGCGCTGCGCCTTCCACACGCGTGCCAGCGCCTTGGCCGAGTAGTTCTCCAGCCCGCTGTCGTCGCCGCGCTCGTAGTGCGCCAGCATCGCGTAGTAGAGGTAATGGATGTCGGACGCCGCGCTGTTGAGCCCGCGCGCGCCGGTCGGCGGCACGATGTGCGCCGCGTCGCCGGCCAGGAACAGGTTGCCGTAGCGCATCGGCTCGGCGACGAAGGAGCGCAGCGGCGCGATCGACTTCTCGATCGACGGCCCGGTCGCCAGCCGCGCGGCCACCTCGGCCGGCAGACGGCGCTTCAGCTCGGCCCAGAAGGCATCGTCCGACCAGTCCTCGACGGTGTCGGTGAGCGGCACCTGGATGTAGTAGCGGCTGAGCACCTGCGAGCGCAGCGAGCACAGCGCGAAGCCGCGCTCGTGCTTGGCGTAGATCAGCTCCGGCGACACCGGCTTGGTGCGCGACAGCACGCCCAGCCAGCCGAAGGGGTAGACCTTCTCGTACTCGCGCAGCACGCCCTTGGGGATGGACTTGCGGCTGACGCCGTGGAAGCCGTCGGCGCCGATCACGAAGTCGCAGTCGATGCGCACGACCTCGTCGCCCTGGCGGTAGGTGACGTAGGGCGTGGCGCTCGTCAGCTCGTGCGGCTGCACGTCCTCGGCGTTGTGGATGACGACGCCCTTCATGCGGTCGCGCGCTTCGTAAAGGTCGCGCGTCAGCTCGGTCTGGCCGTAGACCACGACCGAGCTGCCGCCGCTGTGCTTGTGCAGGTCGACGCGGTCCATGCGCCCGCCGTGGGCGATGAAGAAGCCCTCGTGGATCTCGCCCTCGCGGTCCATGCGCTCGCCGCACTGCGCCTCGCGCATGAGCGCCGCGAAGCCGTGTTCCAGCACGCCGGCGCGGATGCGGCCGAGCACGTACTCGCGGCTCTGGCGCTCGAGCACCACGTTGGCGATGCCCTTGAGGTGCAGCAGCTGGGACAGCATCAGCCCCGAGGGGCCGCCGCCGATGATGCAAACGCTGGTCTTCATGTCGGTCTCCGGTGGTGGGGTGCAACGCGTTCGGCGTTCGCACGGTCTGTCGAGGTCACGAGGCTAACCAGCGCGGGCTGATGCGGCAATGGCCGGAGCCGACCGTGACTTGTACGATTCGAACATGCGCAAGCCGGCCGATCCGTTCCGCAGCTACACCTTGTACGGCGAGTCCGGGCATCTGCCGGACGTGATGCACGTCGAGACCATCGCCGAGCGTTCGGTGTTGCACGACTGGGAGCTGGCGCCGCACCGGCACGACCGGCTGCACCAGCTGCTGCTGCTCGCCAGTGGCGGTGGCGTCGCGCGCCTGGACGGCCGCGGCGGGCCGCTGGTGCCGGGCTCGATCGTCAACGTGCCGCCCGCTGCGGTGCACGCGTTCAGTTTCGAACCCGGCACGCAGGGCCTGGTCGTGACGCTGGCCGACGAGATGGTCGACGACCTGCTGGCGCGCGACCTGGACGTCCGCCGGCGGCTGGCCGGCGCCTGGATGGCCGCCGCCGACGCCGCCCTGGCCGGGTTGGTCGGTGACCTTGCGCGCGAATACGCCGGCCGTGCGTCGGCGCGCGCCCTGGTGCTGCGTGGCCTGGCCGCGACGCTGCTGGGGCGGCTGGCGCGGCTCGTGGCACCGGCCGACGCGGCGGCGCAGGATCTGGCCGGATCGCACCTGCTGCAACGCTTCGAGGCCCTGCTGGACGCGCATTTCCGCGAGCACTGGCGCGTGGCCGACTACGCGCGCGCGCTGGCGGTGACGCCGACCCACCTGAGCCGGGTCGCGCGCGCGGCCACCGGTGCCCCGGCATCGCACCTGATCGACGAGCGCATCGTGCGCGAAGCCAGGCGGCATCTGGCCTTCACGCACCTGAGCGTGGCCTCGATCGCTGACATCCTCGGCTTCGCCGACCCGGCCTTGTTCACGCGCGTGTTCACCCGCGTCGCCGGCCATCCGCCGCGATTGTTCCGGCAGCGGCTCGGGGCGCGGCCGGCGAAGTAGCTGGACCGCCCCGCCCGCAAGCTGGTGAGATGCGGGTCGCGCGACCATGCGTGCCCCGGAGGAGAGAACGTGAATTTCGACACCCTGCAGCAGTTCGTCAGCACCACGCTGGCCGAGCTGGCGATCCGGATCGCCGCCGCGATCGCGTTCTGGCTCTTCGGCCGCTGGCTGATCGGCCGCGTCGTCGCGCTGATCCGCGGCGCGATGGACCGCAACAAGATCGACCCGACCCTGACCAAGTACATGGGGTCGATCGTCGCCATCGCGCTGAACATCGCGCTCGTCCTCGGCATCCTCGGCTACTTCGGCGTCCAGACGACGACCTTCGCCGCCCTGCTGGCCGGCGCCGGTGTCGCGATCGGCGTCGCCTGGAGCGGCATGCTCGGCAACTTCGCGGCCGGCGCCTTCATGCTGATCCTGCGGCCGTTCAAGGTCGGCGACTTCGTGCAGGTGGCCGGCATCACCGGCACGGTGCAGGAGCTCGGCCTGTTCGGCACCACGCTCGTGACCCCCGACAACGTGATGACGATCGTCGGCAACGGCAAGGTCTTCGGCGACACGATCTCGAACTACTCGGCGCTGCCCACGCGTCGGGTCGACCGCACGGCGCAGCTCGCCGGCGGCGTCGACCCGCTGGAGGCGATCGCGCGGCTGAAGGAGGCCGTCGCCAAGCTGCCCAACGTCGCCGCGAGCCCGGCGCCCGAGGTCAGCGTGCTCGACGTCAACCTCGTCGGCCCGGTGATCGCGGTGCGGCCCTACACGCACACCGACCATTACTGGCAGGTCTACTTCGACACCAACGAGGCGATCATCCGCACCTGTCGCGACGCCGGCTGGCCGGCACCGATGCCGGCCACGCGCATGCTGACGCAGTGAGGCCACGACGCCGGCCCGGACCGGCCGGTGCGGGCCGCGGCGCGGCGGCGTCTGCGCCGTGCCCGCCGGCCGGCTGCCGATGGCGGGCCGGACTGCGGCAAACGTCACGTCGGTCGTGACCGGTGCCTGCAAAGGGGGCGGTCGATGCCGAGATCACGCCCAAGCGCACGGGACGGCCCGACGGGGCAGGGTCCGGCGCCGGCCGACCCCACCCGCCCCGTGAACGCGCGCCCCCCGTTCTTCACCACCGCGTTGCCTGCCGTCGCGCCGGCCGACGTGGAGGCGGTCGAAGCCCGTTGTGCCGCACTGCTGGCGCGCCTGCACGCGGCCCAGGCCGCCCCGGACGAACACACGCCGGCGTTGTGCGCCGAGGCTACCGCGCAGATCGACGCGCTGCCGGCCGACAGCGGGCTGGTGGTGCGCGTCGAGTGCCTGCTGGCCGTGGCCCACATCCACCATCTGGCGGCGCGTGCGCGCGAGGCCCTCGGCCCGACGCGCGCCGCGGCGGACATCGCCCGCCGCGCCGCCGACCCCGCGCTGCGGCGCAAGGCGCTGACCTACCTCGGCGTGATCGAGATGGAGAACGGCAACCTGCCGGGTGCGACGGCCTGCTTCTCCGAGGCCCTGCAGGTGGCCCAGGCGCTGCCCGACCCGGCCGAGGCGGCGGTGGTGTGGAACAACCTCGGCCTGGCGCTGCAGCGCTCGGCCTTGTACGACGAAGCGCAGCAGTGTTACCAGCGCGCGGTCGCACTGGCCCGGGGCTCGGCCCGGTTCGGCGGCGTCCGTCGGGCGGCGCTGGCCAACATCGCCGGCTGCGCGACCCACCTGGACGACCTCAGGCCCGGCCTGCAGGCGGCGCGCGAGGCGATCGCGCTGAACCCGGCACCGGCCGACGCGGCTGCCCGACTGTCCCGGGCGATCGCCGAGGGCAACCTCGCGCGGTTGCTGCTGCAGGTCGGCGACATCGACGCCGCGGCCCGCCACGCACGGGCCTGCCGCGAGCAGGCGGCGCGTCTGCCGGGCGGGCGCGGCGAGTTCATCGCGGCGCTCGTCGGGGGGCTGGTCGGCGTGCATGGCACCCAGCCCGAGGCCGGCCTGGCCCAGCTCAAGCGCGCGCTCGAACTGGCGCGTCAGCAAGTGCCGGCCGAGGTGCGCGACACGCTGGCGGCTTGCGTCGACGGCTACCGCCAGGCCGGCCAGCCCGACGTCGCACTGGTCTACCTGCACGAGCTGCTGGCGCTGAACCGCCGCGCGCGTGCCGAGCAGGTCGTCATGCAGCACCGGGAGCATGTCGCGCGGCTGGAGCAACTGGAGCACCCGGCGGCCGGCGCGCCGGCGCGCTCGCTCGCGCGCCAGCGGCGTGCGCTGCAGGGTGGGCTGGGCGAGCGCGAGCTGATCCGCAACCGCATGCTGCTGCTCGAGCAGCAGTCGGTGGCCGCCGAGCTGCACGACGACACCACCGGCGAGCATTGCTACCGTGTCGGGCGGCTGGCGTCGCTGCTCGGGCGCGAGATCGGCCTCGAGGACGATGTGTGCTACCTGATCGACCTCGCCGCGCGGCTGCACGACATCGGCAAGCTCGTGGTGCCCGATGCGATCCTGCTCAAGCCTGGGCGCCTGACCGAAGGCGAGTGGGCCATCATGCAGACCCACACGGTGGCCGGCGCCGAGATCCTGGCGCGCTCGCAGCTGCCGCAGATGCACGTCGCCGAGGAGATCGCGCGCCACCACCACGAGCGCTGGGACGGCGGCGGCTACCCGATGGGCCTGGCGCGCAGCGCGATCCCGATCGCCGCCCGCGTGACGGCGTTGGCCGACGTGTTCGACGCGCTGACCCACCGGCGCCCGTACAAGTCGGCGTGGCCGGTGCAGGAGGCGCTAGACGAGATCCGGCGCCTGCGCGGGCAGCACTTCGACCCGGAGCTGACCGACGCCTTCCTGGCGCTGGTGCCGCGCCTGCAGCGCGAGGTCGGCGACCTCGATGCCTACCTCGCCGCCGAGGCGCTGCGCTCGCCCTTCGTCGCCGCCCGGCGGGAGATCGCTGCAGCACTGAAGGGCGACGACCCTCAGCGCTCGGTGTTCGACCTGCGACGCTGATCCGCGGCAGGGGCAGCGTGGCCCCGGGCGGTGGCGGCACGCCACAATCGCCGCGTGAGCCCGCCGGGCCGCCCCAAGGGCGAACACCGGAGGGTGCAGGCTGAAGGTACCCCAGTGAGCACCGTTCCCCCACCGGCCGTTTCGGCCTCGTCGGCCCGCGAGGCCGACAGCCGCTACGCCTGGTGGCGGCTGGTCGCCGCGCTGGCGCTGATGACGGTGGGGTCGAGCGCGATGTACGTCGTCTCGGTCGTGCTGCCGGCGGCGCAGGCCGAGTTCGGCGTTGCGCGCGCTGATGCCTCGCTGCCGTACACGCTGCTGATGGTCGGCTTCGGCGTCGGCGGCGTCTTGATGGGCCGCCTGGTCGACCGCATCGGCATCATGCCGGTGCTGTGGATCGGCGCCGTGGGCTTGGGGCTGGGCTTCACGTTGGCGGCGCACGCGCAGTCGATCACCGCGTTCGCGATCGTGCACGGGCTGCTGCTCGGGCTGCTGGGCAGCAGCACCAGTTTCGCGCCGCTGGTGGCCGACACCGCGCTGTGGTTCGTGCGCCGGCGCGGCATCGCGGTGGCGATCTGCGCCAGCGGCAACTACGTCGCCGGCGCGGTCTGGCCGCCCATCGTGCAGGCCGGCATCACGCACTGGGGCTGGCGCGACACCTACACCGCGCTCGGCCTGTTCAGCGCCGTGGCGATGGCGCTGCTGGCGCTGGCGATGCGGCCGCGCCCGCCGGCGGCCGCCGCCGCCGCGCTGGCCGGCCTGCGCGACGCCTGTCCGTCGCTGGCGCACGTGATCTCGGTCGACGGCGCCGGCGACGGCGTGGCCGACTGGAGCGCGACGCTGGCGCCGGCGGCCGACCGCTACACGCCGGTGGCGACGCGCGCCGACGATCCCGCCGTGCTGATCTACACCAGCGGCACCACCGGACCGCCGAAGGGCGCGCTGATGCCGCATCGCGCGCTGATCGGCAACCTGCCCGGCTTCGTCGCCTCGCAGAACTGGTTTCCGCGCCCCGGCGACGTGTTCTGGTCGCCGGCCGACTGGGCCTGGACCGGCGGCCTGATGGACGCGCTGCTGCCGACGCTGTACTTCGGCTTCCCGATAGTCGGCGTGCGCGGCCGCTTCGCGCCGGACCGCGCGCTGGAGATCGTCCGCCGCTACCGGGTCAGCAACGCCTTCCTGTTTCCGACGGCGCTGAAGATGATGATGCGTTCGCCGCCGTGGCAGGCGCCCGGGCGGCTGGCGCTGCGCGCGATCATGAGCGCCGGCGAGTCGGTCGGCGCGGCGGTGTTCGACTGGACGCGGCAGGCGCTCGGCGTGACGGTCAACGAGATGTTCGGCCAGACCGAGATGAACTACGTGGTCGGCAACTCGCACCGGCGCTGGCCGGCGCTGGCCGGGGCGATGGGCCGCGCCTATCCCGGGCACCGCGTCGCGGTGATCGACGACGACGGCCGCGTCGTGCCGCCGGGCGAAGTGGGCGAAGTCGCCGTGCACCGGCGCGACGTCCACGGCCATGCCGATCCGGTCTTCTTCCTCGGCTACCTGAACAACGACGCGGCGACGCGCCGCAAGTACACCGGCGATCCGGCCGACTCGTGGTGCCGCACCGGCGACCTCGCGCTGCAGGACGAAGCGGGCTACCTCTGGTACCGCGGCCGCGCCGACGACGTCTTCAAGGCCGCCGGCTACCGCATCGGGCCGGGCGAGATCGAGAACTGCCTGCTCGGCCACCCCGCGGTGGTCAACGTCGCGGTGGTGCCGAAGCCGGACGCCGAGCGCGGCGCGGTGGTCAAGGCGTTCGTCGTGCTGGCCGAGGGGCAGCACGGCGACGCGGCACTGGTCGAGGCGCTGCAGCGCCACGTGCGCGGCCGGCTCGCGCCTTACGAGTATCCGAAGGAGATCGAGTTCGTCGATGCGCTGCCGATGACCACCACCGGCAAGGTGCAGCGCCGCGTGCTGCGCGAACTCGAGGCAACCCGCGCCGCGGGCGCCTCGCCCGCCGTCAGGAGCTGACTCGCGCCGGTCGCGTGCCGGTGGCCCTCGCATCCATCGCCGGACGGTACGACGATTCGCGAATCGCCATCTTCAGCAGGGGGCGCCACTGCTCCGCCGGGGCGTCGTACAGCTGCGTGACGAGCGATCGGGGCAGGTCACGGTAGCGCCGGCGGTCCGGCCTGAAGGTGATCTCGCGGAAGCCGAGGTCCTGCAGCCAGTTCCAGAGTTCGTCGCTCATCCCGGCCTGTACGGTCATGCGCACGTCGTGCAGGCTTATCTTCGCGCCTTGCCTCGGCTTCGGACCTTTGGGCGGGATCTTGCGCTCGACGCGGATGTTGAAGAGATTGCGAAGTCCGTCGAATGCGCCCATCGGCTCCTCCTTGTACGCCGCACCGCCGGCCCGACCGTCGGGCCAATACGCGACAAGGCTATTTCATCCGCAGGATGGACGCGCTCGGCCGGAAGGCCTAGGACGCCGATCGGAGCAGACCGCCGCGAGGCAGTCAACGGCGCGGCGGGAGGGAAACGACCGGCCGCACCTCGGCCTCGGCCACCGCGGCCTCAAGCAGCCTGCCCAGCGCGACGGGATCTTCGGCGTCGAACAGCCTGGCCACGCAAGACGGTGGCACGTCGCGGTAGGCGCGTCGGTCGTTCGGGTAGGTCTCTTCGCGCCAGCCCTGAGCGACCAGCCATCGCCAAGCACCGTCGGTCAATCCGGCCTGAACCGTCATGCGTACGCTGCCCTTGACGATCTTGGCGCCGAGGCGGGGCTTGGGCCCGGCCCGAAGCAGAGTCCGCTTCCGCCTAACGCCAAGCATGCTGCGGACGGAGTCGACCACCTTCATCGCGCTTCCACCACCTCGCTGCTGCCGGACCCGCGAACCCCGGCCCAAGCAATTTTTAGCATACGCCGGATGCGCCCCCCCGCAGTCGCCGCGATGAACTGCATTACATCCCCCACTCGCGCATCCGCTCGAGTTCGCGGGCCGAGAAGCCGGCGCGCAACCGCGCGGCGACGTTGATTTCCCCCCGCTGCCCGGGCGCCCGACAGCGCAGCACAGCCAGCCGGTGCGCTTCATCGGGGTCGAGCCCGCGCAGGGCGCAGAGATGATGAAACCAGCGGTTTCCGACCGCCACGTGACCGATCTCGTCTTCGAGGATCCGGTCGACGATCCGCGCCGAGGCTTCGTCGCCCGCCGCGGCGAACTTCGCCCGTACGGCCGGCGACGCGTCCAGGCCGCGCGCTTCCAGCGTGCGCGGCACCAGCGCCATTCGGTCCAGCGCGTCGTCGGCGGTTCGCCGCGCCATCTCCCACAGGCCATCGTGGGCCGGGAAGTCGCCGTAGTCGCGGCCACCCTCGCGAAGGCGGTCGCGCAGCAGCGTGAAGTGCACGGCTTCCTCGGCGGCGACCCGCGCCCAGTCGCGGTAGTACGCGGCCGGCAGGCCCGCGAAGCGCCAGATGTGGTCGAGCGCCAGCCCGATGGCGTTGAACTCGATGTGCGCCA
>JRYF01009074.1_pt1 | contig 11387 bp, 8 predicted proteins | sample 235331 | NCBI WGS metagenome assembly JRYF01 (sample SAMN03074217, study PRJNA261475) | activated sludge metagenome | biome: Wastewater Treatment Plant; feature: Wastewater; material: Activated sludge; isolation source: activated biomass of a wastewater treatment plant treating hydrocarbon... ... | reverse complement strand
ACGTTGGCCTGAAATACGCATCGTTGGCTTACGGCTGCCTTACGCTCGTCGATCAGGGAGCCGGCGCTGCGCTGTCGCGACTGTCGCGCCGCCTCGCTGCCTCTTCGGGCCGCTGTGGATCGGGCGGCCCGCACCGTCGATATGCAGGGATGAAGACATGGACGAACCGACCGGCCCGCCGCCGCTGCCCGACCGTCTCTCGACGGACCCGCGCAGCGCCTTTCACGACCCGGCCGTGCTTGAGCGCGACATCGGCATCCGCTTCAACGGCCGGGAGCGCTCGGACGTCGAGGAGTACTGCATCAGCGAGGGCTGGGTGAAGGTGCCGGCGGGCAAGACGCTCGATCGCCAGGGCCGTCCGCTGCTGCTCAAGCTGAAGGGAAAGGTGGAACCTTTCTATCGGTAGCGTGGTGCGACAGGCGGCGGCTGCCTGGCAGCGCGACAAACGGCGGTGGGCTTCGGCGTTCGGCCGCGAACGGTTGCCGGCGTGCTGGGCTGGGAAGGGCAGCACGTCGGATCGGCCGACTCGTTGCGCCGCATGGCCGAACGGCCGCCTGCCTTCCGTTCCGCACGCGGGCTTACCCCGGCGTGATGTTCTGATTGAAGCGGAACAGGTTACCCGGGTCGTATCGGGCCTTGATGCCGGCCAAGCGGCTTAAACGGGCGTCACCGTAGGCCGTCCGCACGTCGTCGCCCTCGGAGAGGTAGTTGACGTAGGAGCCGCCGGTCGAGTGCGGCAGGATTTGTCGGTAGACGCTGCGCGCCCAGGCGATGTTGGCTTCATCGAGGGCCGGATCGGTGGAGACGCCGAAGATCCCGAGATTGAACCGCGCGTGCCGGTGTTCGAAGGCCGTAGCGTCCGTTGCGACGCGAGAAATGGCGCCGCCTTGGGTCTCGATCAGGACCTGATCGAGGTCTCCCGCCGTGTTTTCCATCGCTCGAACGAGGAAGCCGATGACCTCATCGGACAGGTCGGTCAGATAAGCGGACTTCCAGTAGTGCCGCTGGCCCTTGGGCGAGCCGGCATCCAGTTGCCGCTGCATCGCGCAATAGGGAACGCGGGCCACCGTGTCGAGCACGATCGACCCCAGTTCGCGGATGGGACGCAGCGCCTGCCAGCCCTCCTCTTCGGGTCCGAAGTGGCTCATCACCACCGCCGCCAGCTTGCCGACCCCCGGAAGGGGAAGAATGCCGGCGAACCAGACGCGATGGTCGGGGGCTTCGAGGGCCACCTCGCGGAAGCGCTTCAATACCGTCTCCGCCATCGCGAAGGGAAACGCAACGAAGCCGCTGAGCACCTGCTGGACAGGCTGGAGTTGGTACTCGAACGAGGTCACGACCCCGAAGTTGCCGCCACCCCCGCGCAGGCCCCAGAACAATTCCGCTTCGAGGTCCTCGCTGGCAGTCACGAACTCGCCGGCCGCGGTCACCACGTCGGCCGAGACGAGGTTGTCGCAGGCCAGACCATGCATTCTGGACAGATAACCGAAGCCGCCGCCGAGGGTGAGTCCGGCGATTCCCGTGGTGGAGACCGCGCCGCCTGGCGACGCCAGTCCAAATGCCTGGGTCTCGTGATCGTATTCGCCCCACAGCACCCCGCCTTCGGCACGCGCGCGCCGGGCGCGCGGGTCGACACGGATGGACTTCATCGCCGCGAGGTCGATCACGATGCCGCCGTCGCAAACGGCGCTGCCGGCCACGTTGTGTCCTCCGCCGCGGATCGCCACCGGCAGGCCGCGAGCCTGTGCGAACTTCACCGTGGCCTGGACGTCGGCCACCCCGGCGACTCTGACGATGGCGAGCGGACGCTTGTCGATCATGCCGTTCCAGACCCGACGCGCCCGGTCGTATTCCGCGGCTTCGGGAAGGAGGACTCCGCCGCGAAGGGAAGCTTCCAGTTCGCTGACTTCACTGCCGTCGATACGGGGGGTCATCGAGCAATACTCCAGGAGACGTTCGAACGACGTGCGCCGGAAAGTAAATCAATCACGCAAGTGCCAGCCTGGAGCGAGACTCGATCGCCCACGCGGCTACGACGCAGGCGGGCAGGTTCTCGAAGTGCGGCCGACCGGCGACTCCAGCGCCGACTCGTGGCCGCATTCGACCATCGACCCGCGTTCATGTCCACTGCGCGAAGGCGAGGCGACGTCGACGGCCGGGTTCCGGATCGCCCGGCCCGGCTCGACAGCCAGCGCATGCAGTCGCTCGATTCGTGCCCACGGCGCGGTGCGATAGGTCCGCGCCGTCGAGACCAACACATGGACGTCGATATGCCGAATGCCTTTGTCCAACTGACGGCGGCGCTCGATGCACGCGAGCGCGTCGTCACTATCCGCCACGACGGCAGACGGAACGAGCATCAGCGGGCGGTTCGCCAGGTTTCCACGGGAGACCTCGCCGACCGCCAACCGGGGAACGACCGGACCGAGCGCCCGGCGCTCGGCGAACGTGACTGCCTCCTTCCGCCGAGGCGCCGCGACTGAAGGCCGTCGTCGGCCGCGGCTGGCAGTGGCGGAGATCGCACTCCAAGCCGCCGGGCGAACGGCCGGAACGGTGGGCTGCGGCCATTCGCCTCGGGTCGCGGCTGGTGCATTTCCGGCAGTGCATGGTCTCGCCAGCAACGCCTGCCGCCCTCACAATGCTTCGTCGCGCAGCGCGGCCACCCGCTCCATCAGCAGTTCCGGCGTCACCTGCTCAGCCGGCACCGGCTCGCCGACCACCAGTTCCACCCGCGAGCGCAGCCCGCGCCGCAGCCGCGCCTGCACCGGCCGCGAGAACGCGGCGCCGCCGTAGCGCGAGAACACCGATCCCCACAGGCCGCGCAGCGCCATCGGGATCACCGGCACCGGCACGCGCTCGACGATCTTCTTCACCCCCTGCCTGAACGGGCTCAGTTCGCCGTCGTAGGTGATCTTTCCTTCCGGAAAGATGCACACCAGCTCGCCGTCGGCGAGCGCCGCGTCGATCCGTTCGTTGGCGCGCGCCAGCATCGCCGGGTCTTCCTTCGCCGGCGCGATGGCGATCGCCCGGGCCTGCCGGAAGAACCAGTTGGCGAACGGGATCCTGAAGATGCGGTGGTCCATCACGAAGCGGATCGGCCGCGGGCTCTCGCCCATGATCACCACCGCATCGACGAAGCTGACGTGGTTGCAGGCCAGCACCGCGGCTCCTGTCGCCGGGATGCGGTCGCCGTTTTCGGTGCGGATCCGGTACAGCGTGTGCGTCAGCAGCCAGGCGACGAAGCGCAGCAGGAACTCCGGCACCAGCCGGTAGATGTAGACGGCCACCGCGGCGTTCATCACCGCGGTGACGAAGAACAGCTGCGGGATCGTCAGCCCCGAGGCGAGCAGCGCCGTGGCCATTATCGACGCCGCGACCATGAACACCGCGTTCAGGATGTTGTTGGCGGCGACGATGCGGGCCACGCGCCGGCGCTCGGCGCGCGACTGGATCAGCGCGTACAGCGGCACCGAGTACAGCCCGGCGAAGAACGCCAGCAGCGCCAGGTCGGCGACGATCCGCGCGCTGCCCGGCGCGGCGAGAAAGTCCGCGATGCGGCCGTCGTCCATCGGCGCGAAGGCGGCCGAGGCGAAGTACAGGTCGATCGCGAACACGGTCATGCCGATCGAGCCGAACGGCACCAGGCCGATCTCGACCCGCCGCCGCGACAGCTTCTCGCAGGCCAGCGAGCCGGCGCCGATGGCGAGCGAGAACACCGCCAGCAGCAGGGTCACGACCGCCTCGCTGCCGCCGAGCACGCTGCGCGCGTAGGGCGTGAAGCTGGTCAGGAAGATCGAGCCGAAGAACCACAGCCACGAGATGCCGATGATCGAGTTGAACACCGTCGCGTCGCCGCGCGCGATCTTCAGGTTGGCCCAGGTCTCGGTGAACGGGTTCCAGTTGATCGAAAGCCCCGGGTCGGCGGCGGGCGAGTGCGGCACGAACTGCGCCGCCAGGCGGCCGGCGAGCGCGATCGCGAGTCCCACGGCGGCGGTGGCCAGCGCCGCCCTTTCGCCGAAGCCGCCGATCAGCAGGCCGCCGCCGATGGTGCCGAGCAGGATCGCCACGAAGGTGCCCATCTCGACCAGGCCGTTGCCGCCGGTGAGTTCGTGCGCGTCGAGGTGCTGCGGCAGGTAGGAGTACTTCACCGGGCCGAAGACCGTCGACTGCAGCCCGAGCAGGAAGATCGCCGCGTACGCCAGGTGCGGCGACTGCAGCAGCAGGCCGGCGCCGCCGACCAGCAGCACGGCGATCTCGGCGTCCTTGATGCGGCGGATGAACCAGGACTTCTCCAGCTTGTCCGCCAGCTGGCCGCTGGTCGCCGAGAACAGCACGTACGGCGCGATGAACAGCGCCGCGATCAGGAAGCCGGCGAGGTTCGGATCGACGTTGCCCCAGTTTGCCGCCGAGTACGTGGCCAGCAGCGTGAAGGCGAACTTGAAGACGTTGTCGTTGGCGGCGCCGAGGAACTGCACCCAGAAGACCGGCGCGAAGCGCCGCTGGCGCAGCAGGGCGAACTGGCTGTTGGCGCTCAAGCGGAGTGCCCGTGAATGTCTACCGTGGCTTGATCGGAGATCCGTCGACTGACCACGACGATGGCCGGCGATTATGTCAGCGGGCCAATGCCCGCCGCCCGTCGCTGCATTACATTGAAGCTCCCATGACGCCGCGTCGCCCGTACAGGTCGTCCGCCCGCCTGCTCCTGCCGACCGCGCTCGGCGCGCTGCAACTGGCGACGGCTGCAGCGATGGCGCAGGCAACCGCGGTTGCCGAGTCCGCCGGCGGTGCGCGAGACGCGGCGCAGGTGCTGGTGATCAGCGGTACCGATCCCTACCTGCCGGCGTTCGTCACCATCGACACCGCCATGCGCGCTGCGATGGCACAACGTCGTCCGGGGCCGGTGGCCTGGATCCACGAGTCGATCGACACGGCACGTTTCGGCGGCGCGGCGGGACCGATGCTGGCGGGACTGCTGGCCCGGAAGTACGAGAACGTCGACATCGACGCCGTGGTTCTGGTGACCGAGCCGGCGGTCGATTTCTACCTCAGCCACCGCGAGCAGCTCTGGCCCAGCGCGCCGGTGGTGTTCCACTTCGTCGCTCCGGCTTATGCCCAGCGGCTGCCTGCCGGCGCCGGACTTACCGGCATTCCGGCACAGGTGGACTTCGCCGGTGCAGTGCAGATCGGGCTCGCGTTGCAGCCGAACGCGCGGCGCGCGGTGGTCGTCGGCGGCGTCTCCCCGTTCGACGAGGTGCAGCTGGCGGGCTTCCGCGAGGCGCTGTCGAGGTATTCCGACCGGCTGGCGGTCGAGTACCTGGTCGGCCTGTCGCCGCAGCAGGCAGCCCAGCGGCTGGCGGGCGAGACGCGCGATACGGTGGTGCTCTACGCCACCCTGTTCCGCGACGCCGAAGGGCGGGTCTATGTGCCGCGCGCTGCGCTCGAAACGCTCAGCGCCGCCAGCGGGGCACCGATCTACGGCGTCTATGAGTCGCAGATCGGTTACGGACTGGCCGCCGGCGCCGTCGAATCGTTGGTGGCGCGCGGCGAGCGGTTGGCCGACCTCGTCATGCGCGCCATCGACGGAACGCTGGCCGGTCGGCCCGCCGTCGAACCGCCGCCGCCGTCGGCGTGCGTCGTCGACGGGCGGCAGCTGAAGCGGTATGGCCTGAGCGCGGCGCTGCTGCCGGCCGGCTGCGAGGTTCGCTACGTCGAGGCGGGCTTCTTCGAGCGCTACTGGTGGCAGTCGTTGCTGGTGGCGCTCGCCCTGGTTGCGCAGACGCTGCTGATCGCAGCGCTGCTGCTGCAGAGCCGCCGCCGGCGGGCGGCCGAACTCAGCCTGCAGGCGCAGCGCGCGCAGTTGCTGCACGCCTCGCGCCTGGCGGTGGCCGGCGAGCTGACCGCGTCGATCGCGCACGAGATCAACCAGCCGCTGGGCGCCATCCTCAGCAACGCCGACGCGGCGGAGATGCTGATCCAGGCGGATCAGCTCCGGCGCGACGAACTGCTGCAGATCCTTGCCGACATCAAGCGCGACGACCTGCGCGCCAGCGAGGTGATCAAGCGGTTGCGGGCGCTGCTGGCACGCCAAGACACCGAGCGGCGCCGCTTCGACCTGAACGAGGCGGTCCGAACCACCGCGGAGATCCTGCGCGCCGAGGCCCGCCGGCGCGAGGTCGACGTCGAGTACGGGTTGCGGGCGGAGCGGGCCGACGTGCTCGGTGACGCGGTGCAGATGCAGCAGGTGATCATCAACCTGATGCTCAACGCCTTCGACGCCAGCGCCGAGGTGCCGCGCGATGCGCGCCGGGTCCGCGTCGAGACACGGGACACGGCCGATGGCGTGCAGGTCAGCGTGCGCGACGTCGGCATCGGCATCCCGCCGGCCGACCTGCCGCGCGTCTTCGACTCGTTCTTCAGCACCAAGCGCAGCGGCATGGGGCTCGGACTGGCCATCGCGCGCTCCATCGTCGAGGCGCATGGCGGTACGATTTCCGGCTCCGGCTGCGACGTCGGCGCGGAGTTCCGGCTCATCCTTCCGCTGGCCGCCGACGGCGAGCCGCCGGAGCGACCCGCGCCGATCACCGCATGAACGCGCCGCCGCTGATCCACGTCGTCGACGACGACGATTCGCTGCGCAGCGCGCTGCAGCGGCTGCTCGCCGCGGCCGGCTACCGTGTCCGGGCCTACGCCTCGGCCGGCGAGTTCCTGCTCGATCCGCCGGCCGACACGCCGGGCTGCCTGCTGCTCGACCTGCGCATGCCGGGCCCGTCGGGGCTCGACCTGCAGGAAGCGCTCGCCCGACAAGGCATCGGGCTGCCGGTGATCTTCCTCACCGGGCACGGCGACCTGGCCACCGGCGTGCGGGCGATGAAGGCCGGCGCCGTCGACTTCCTCGTGAAGCCGGTCGAGCGCGGGTCGCTGCTCAATGCCGTCGCGCGGGCGCTCGAACGGGACGCGGCGCAGCGCGCTGCCCGGAGTGCGGATGCGGCACTGCGCGCCCGCTTCGCACAGCTCACGGCGCGCGAGCGGCAGGTGTTCGAACTGGTGGTCGCCGGCAGGCTCAACAAGCAGATCGCCAGCGCGCTCGGCGTCGCCGAGCGGACGGTGAAGGCGCAGCGCGCACAGGTGATGGCCAAGCTCGGCGCGGCCAACGCCGCCGAACTGGGCAGGATCGCTGCCCAGTTGCGCGGGCGCGGCGGCTGAACGCGCGGCCGTCGCGTTTCTTGCACCAAAGGGCAGCATCCCGTGCCCGCGGGCACGATGCGCGGTCATCGGCCGTCGCGCACGATCGGCGGGTGAATTCAGCCGCCACAGCGAGCCCATCCGAAACAGCCGATCGGCATCGCCAGGTCGTCGTCCTCGTCGAGGACGACGACGGGCTGCGCGCCGCGCTCGAACGGGTGTTGCGCGCCTGGGGCTTCGAAACCAGGTCCTACGAAAGTGCGGAGGCCGCGCTGTCAGACCCCGCGCTCGACTGGCCCGACTGCCTGGTGGTGGACCTGGGCCTGCCGGCGATGTCGGGCCTCGACCTGATCGACCGCCTGCGCGAACGCGGGGTGACGGTGCCTGCGGTGTTGATCTCGGCGCAGGACGAAGCGAGGGTGCGCCAGGAAGCGCAGCGCCGGGGGGTCGTGCACATCCTCGCCAAACCGTTCCTCGGCAGCGCCCTGGTGCGCGAGGTCGATGCCGTTCTCGGCGAGCGGCGGCACGGCAGCGGCTAGCGGCGACGGCGATTGCCGGTTTCGCCGTCGCGCCGGGCCGCGATCGCGGCCGGCAGCAGCGGCTTGCACCAAAGGGCAGCCGTCGCTGCCCCATCCGACGATGCGACCGTGCATCCGCTGCCGCACTATCGCGCAGCGCCGATCCGCAGCTCGTGTCGGCGGGCAGGCAGATCAACCGGTACGGCGAAGGGAGCGATATGACACTGGTTCGAAAACTGGCGGCAGCGGCCACGCTCCTGCTCGGCGCGGCGGTCGCCTCGCCGGGCTGGGCGCAGGCGCCGGTCGGGGGCGGCAAGAAGCCCAACATCCTGGTCATCTGGGGCGACGACATCGGCACCTGGAACATCAGCCACAACAACCGCGGCATGATGGGCTACAAGACGCCCAACATCGACCGCATCGCCCGGGAAGGCGTGGCCTTCACCGACTACTACGCGCAGCAGAGCTGCACGGCCGGCCGCGCGGCCTTCCTCAGCGGCAGCGTGCCGGTGCGCAGCGGCATGACCAAGGTCGGCCTGCCCGGCGCCAGGGAGGGCTGGCAACCGACCGACGTCACCATCGCCACGGTGATGAAGAGCCTCGGCTATGCCACCGGCCAGTTCGGCAAGAATCACCAGGGCGACCGCAACGAGCATCTGCCGACTGTCCATGGTTGGGACGAGTTCTTCGGCAACCTCTACCACCTGAATGCCGAGGAGGAGCCGGAGAACGCCGATTACCCGCGCGACCGGAAGCTCGCCAACGGCAAGACGTTCCTGCAGACCTTCGGCCCCCGTGGCGTGCTGCACTGCCGGGCGACCGACAAGGACGACGCCACCGAGGACCCGCGCTTCGGCAAGATGGGCAAGCAGCAGTGTCAGGATACCGGCCCGCTGACCAAGAAGCGCATGGAGACGGTCGACGACGAGACCTCGGACCGTGCGATCGCCTTCATCCGCGAGCAGCAGAAGGCGGGCAAGCCGTGGTTCGTGTGGTGGAACGGCACGCGGATGCACTTCCGCACGCACGTCAGGGCCGACCGCCGCGGCGCCAGCGGGCAGGACGAGTACTCCGACGGCATGGTCGAGCACGACATGCACATCGGCAAGTTCCTCAGGCTGCTCGACGAGCTCGGCGTCGCCAACGACACCGTCGTCTTCTACTCGACCGACAACGGCCCGCACTACAACACCTGGCCGGACGCCGGTACGACGCCGTTCCGCAGCGAGAAGAACTCCAACTGGGAGGGCGCCTACCGGGTGCCGGCCTTCGTGCGCTGGCCGGGCCGCTTCCAGGCCGGCGTCACTCTGAATGGCATCGTCGCGCACGAGGACTGGCTGCCGACCTTCGCCGCCATCGGCGGCGACGCGAACGTCAAGCAGAAGCTGCGCGACGGCGTTTCGCTGAACGGTCGCAAGTACCGCAACCACATCGACGGCTACAACCTGGTCGACTACCTTTCCGGTAGTGCCAAGGAGTCACCCCGCAGCGAGTTCTTCTACGTCAACGACGATGGCCAGGTGGTGGCGATCCGCTTCGAGGACTGGAAGGTCGTGTTCCTCGAGAATCGCGGGCAGGCCTTCGGCGTCTGGCGGGAGCCGTTCACCGAGCTGCGGGTGCCGCTGCTGTTCAACCTGCGCCGCGATCCGTTCGAGAAGGCGCAGCACAACTCGAACACCTACAACGACTGGTTCCTCGACCGGCCGTTCGTGATCGTGCCGCTGCAGGGGATCGCGGCGCGGTTCCTGCAGACGATGAAGGACTATCCGCCGAGCCAGACGCCGGGCTCGTTCAACCTGACCAAGATCGAGGCGCAGCTGCGCGCCAACATGGGTGCCCGCTGACGGCAAGTGGCCGAACAGGGCAGGAGGCGGGCCATCGCCTTGCGGGGCGATGGCCCTTTCTGCCTGCGGCGCGAGGATCGCGGGTGGGTCGAAGGCGTGCCGTATCCGGCGGCGCTGATCGGCTCGCGCGCGAATGACCCTGTATTCCGCTTGCCGTAGCGAGCCAACTTGAACAGCAGCTGGAGACCGGGCGCCGCGTCGCCTCCGCCGGCGGAGGCGACGCAGGCCGCGGTGGCCCGGCCGCCGCGACACCCGGCGAGGTGGCTGCTTCTTGCCGCAATCGCCGTGCTCGCCACGGCGGCGCTGTACTTCGCCGCCGAGCCGCCGGTGCGCCCGCCATCGGCGGCAGCGCCCGCCGGGCCGGCAGCCGATGCAACCGCCGCGGCGCAGCCTGCCGGTGCGGTCCATGTCGGCGGCGCCGCATGCGTCTCCTGCCACGCGAAGGAGCACGCGGCCTGGCTGGGCTCGCAGCACGATCGTGCGATGGCCGAGGCGACCGAGGCCACCGTGCTCGGCGATTTCACCGGCGCGAAGTTCAGCCAAGGCGGCGTGACCTCGACCTTCTTCCGCCGCGACGGCCGCTTCTTCGTCAACACCGACGGTCCCGACGGCAGGCTGGCCGACTTCGAGATCCGATACACATTCGGCGTCGAGCCGCTGCAGCAGTACCTCATCGAGTTGCCGGGTGGCCGCCTGCAGGCGCTCGGCATCGCCTGGGACACGCGTCCGGTGAAGGCGGGCGGCGGGCAACGCTGGTTCCACCTCTACCCGGACCGGAAGCTGAAGGCCGGCGACCCGCTGCACTGGACCGGCATCGACCAGACCTGGAACTACCAGTGCGCCGACTGCCACTCGACGAACGTGCGCAAGAACTACGACGAGAAGACCAACAGCTACTCGACGACGTGGACCGACGTCGCCGTCGGCTGCGAGGCCTGCCACGGGCCGGGGTCGAACCACGTCGCCTGGGCGAAGCGCGAGGGCGACTGGCAGCGATTCGGCGGCGACAAGGGCCTGGCGGTGCAGCTCGACGAACGGCGCGGCGTCACCTGGGCGATCGACTCGGCCAGCGGCAATGCGGTGCGCTCGCGCCCGCGCGAGTCGTCGCGCGAGATCGAGACCTGCGCCCGCTGCCACGCGCGGCGCGGCCAGTTCACCGACGCCTGGCACGCGGGAAACCGCTTCGCCGACGGCTACCGCGCCGCGCTGATCGAGCCGGGCCTGTACTGGGACGACGGCCAGCAGCGCGATGAGGTGTTCAACATCGGATCGTTCCTCGGCAGCCGGATGTACGCCAAGGGGGTGACGTGCTCCGACTGCCACGACCCGCACAGCGGCAGGGCGCGCGCGCCGGGCAACGCCGTCTGCGCCCAGTGCCACGCGCCGGGGCGGTTCGACGCCGCCTCGCATCACCACCACAAGCCGGGTTCGGCGGGCGCCGAGTGCGCCGCCTGCCACATGCCGACGACGACCTACATGGTGGTCGATCCGCGCCACGATCACGGCTTCCGCATCCCGCGCCCGGACCGCACGGCGAGCCTGGGGGTACCCAACGCCTGCAACCAGTGCCACCGCGACCGCAAGCCCGAGTGGGCGGCAGCCGCGATCAAGGGCTGGTATCCACAGCCGAACCCCGGCGAGCAGAGCTTCGCCGAGGCGTTCGCGCTGGCCGAGCGCGGCGGCCCGGGGGCGCAGCAGGCGCTGGTCGCGGTGGCGGAGAACGCGGCGCTGTCGGGCTACGCGCGGGCCGGTGCGATCCGGCGGCTCGGCCGCCCTGCGCCTGCGTCGACGCTGCCGACGATCCGCGCGGCGCTCGGCGATGCCGATGCGCTGGTGCGGGCGG
>JRYF01005021.1_pt1 | contig 11401 bp, 8 predicted proteins | sample 235331 | NCBI WGS metagenome assembly JRYF01 (sample SAMN03074217, study PRJNA261475) | activated sludge metagenome | biome: Wastewater Treatment Plant; feature: Wastewater; material: Activated sludge; isolation source: activated biomass of a wastewater treatment plant treating hydrocarbon... ... | reverse complement strand
CACTTAATCCTGTAAATCTTGGTTCTGACAATTTATGATATTGTAATAGCTAATGGTGGTGAAATGCGTTTTAAATCCTTAGCCGATACAGGCACTACTTTTTTTATTGAACTTCCTGCAAATAGTTAACTCATGCTCATCACTAAAAAAATAAAAAAGGAAATATTGACCGTAATGGAGGATTACTGGGGCAGCTACTTCAAGGGTGACCTGCAAACCTGGGCCTCATACCTGCCGGATGATTACCGGAATATTGGCACCACCAATGCGGAGATCTGGAATACTAAAAAAGAAATTATTGATTATACGAAAAATATAATTGACCAGATGGTGGGTATGGCGGAGATGAGAAATAAAAAAATGCAAATCATCCCATATGCCCAGTATATTATGGTACACGAACTGGGTGATGTGTATGTCAAAGCAGAGAAGGATTGGATTTTTTATGCTCCATTCAGAATATCTACCTTACTGGAAAAAACCACAGCCGGTTGGAAAATTCTCCACCAACACGGTTCCTACCCCGATTCCAAAACAGAAGAAGGGGAAGCATTCGCATTTGACGAGCTTAGAGCCGAAAACAAAAAACTCAAAGATGCCATACGAGCACGCACCATCGATCTGGAGCGGAAAAACCGGGAGCTGGAAGTTGAAGCAGCGCTGGAAAGGGTCCGTGCCAGAACCATGGCGATGCAAAAATCCGAAGAATTGGGTGAGGTTGCCACGGTTTTGTTTAGTGAGTTGAATTCGCTGGTGGACGATCTCTGGACCTGCGGCTTTGTTTTCTGTGAAAAAAATCGTGAGGAAGATGAATGGTGGCTGAGCCTTGCCAATGGGTTGATCCAACCATTTTTCCTGCCGAATGTGGGAGATTATACCCATAGAACGCTCTATGAAGGATGGGAGAAGGGTGAAGCCTACCGCACGGTCACGTTAGAAAATGGGATGCTCCAAGAGCACTATGACTGGCTGATGAACATCCCTATTGCCAGACAAATTTTTAATGACATGGAAGCCTCAGGTATTCCACGTCCAAACTGGCAACGCTTACATGCTGCGTATTTCAAGACCGGATATTTAGTCGTCATCACAGAAATTCCCTGTAAGGAGGAGGAAGTATTCAAGCGCTTCGCCCAGGTTTTTGATTTGACCTACACCCGTTTCCTTGACCTGCAGAAAGCGGAAGCCCAGGCAAGGGAGGCGCAAATAGAAGCAGCATTGGAAAAAGTACGGTCGCGGTCTCTTGCTATGCACAAAAGTGACGAGCTAAATGAGGTGGTTTCTGTTCTTTTCGAAAAATTAAAAGACCTGCAGATTCCTTTTACAGCCGTTGGCATCGTTACCGTCATTGAGGGTTCAAAAGACCTGAATGCTTTTGTCTGTGGTCAGAATGAGGCAGGCCTGGTCATTACCAATTATCAACTCCCTTATTTTGATAATCCAATTCTGAATGACTTATTCAATGCCCTGGAGAAGCAATTGGATTTTTATGTGGGTCATTATTCAAAAGAAGAAAAAGATGCCTTCTATAACTATGTGATTGAACATACTGCTGAATTCAGGCATTTACCCGAGGATATCAAACGCATGATATTCGAAAGTCCGACCTACACCATTTCCATGGTCGCGGTTAAGAATGCGGTTTTTAATATCAATGATTTCGAGGGGAAGGTTTTAGCTGAAGATGAAGTAGATATCATCAAACGTTTTGCCAGGGTATTCGATCAGGCCTATACCCGCTTCCTCGACCTTCAAAGAGCTGAAGCCCAGGCTAGGGAAGCTGAGATACAGCTGGCATTGGAAAGAGTGAGAGCCAAGACCATGGCCATGAAAACCCAGTCAGACCTCCTGGGTATCATAGAACTGTTTGGTGAACAACTGCGTGCCGTGAATGTGAGATTTGATCACGTCACATTTATCGAAGGACCGATTACGAAAAAAAGAGACTGGGATTTATGGAGCTATGTGCCGGAGGCAAAAAACACAACCGATAAAATTCTCATTCCCTATATAGAGACTCCGTATTTCACAAAAACAGCAAAAGCTGTAGAAGCATACGAAAGAACGGGCAATCCCATACAGGTAAAATCCTTCACAAAGAAAGAGAAGGATGAATTTCTTGATCACTATTGGAAGTATGCCCCAGCTTCGTTAGATGAAATTGTCGCTTATGTGTATACCACTCCCGGTTCAATAATCGTAGATGCATTTTTGAAAGAGGTAACTGTATCTTTGGTGAGATGGGATTTAGAACCCTGTACAAAAGAAGAGCTTGCGATTTTTGAACGCTTTGCTAAAGAGTTCAGACAAACCTATATCCGCTTTCTTGATATCAAAAAGGCAGAGGCACAGACACGCGAGTCAGAAATTCAGCTGGCACTGGAAAGGGTCCGCGCCCGCACCATGGCCATGCAATCTTCCGAAGAACTAGCAGATGCGGCCTTTGTACTTTTCGAACAGCTTAGAGCTTTGGGTGGCAACCTTTGGGGCACCGGATTTGGCTTGTGCCAAGAGCATATTGAAAAAGATGAATTTTGGTTTGCCAATGAAAATGGAGTATTCCCGCCTGTTACTATTCCCAACACCACAGATCCTACACACAAGCAAATGTATCAGGGATGGCGGAAAAAAAATGATTTTCTAACCATTAAAAAGTCGGGGGCTGCACTTAAAAGCCATTACGATTACATGTTGTCCCTTCCGGAGGTCAGGCCGTTTTTCCAAAAGATCTTAGACGAAGGACTTTCCTTTCCTGAAAAACAGCAGTGGAATGCCGCCTATTTTTCGAAGGGCTATTTACTGATCATCACGCTGGAACCCTATCCCGAACCGGAAATCTTTAAGCGCTTTGCCAAAGTTTTCGAGCAAACCTACACCCGCTTTCTCGATCTCCAAAAAGCTGAAGCGCAGGCCCGAGAGGCGCAGATTGAGGCAGCGCTGGAACGTATAAGGGGGCATGTTACTTCCATGCAAGAGTCATCCGATCTGTTTGACATTGTTGTGAGTATGCGCAAAGAGTTTATAACCCTGGGCCATGAAGCGGATTACTTCTGGCATATGCGCTGGGGTACGGAAAATTATGGGCTGTCTATGACCTCGGACGATGGTAGTCGCCTGGGTATGGTGATCAACGTACCAAAATTTGTGCATGAACAGATTCCAACATTATACGAATGGGAGCAAGGCAATAATCCCATTTTTGTATTGGCGCTTAATGCAGATCAGGCGTGGGATTATATAGATAAAATGAATACCTATGGGAGCTTTGAATTGATTGATCCGCATGCACCAACCGAAGAGGATATTCATCATATTGGAGGTCTGACTTTTATCATTGCACGTACCACACATGGTGAGATTGGTTATAGCCTTGCGGGTGAAGTTCATGATCCTCCCAAAGAGTCCCTGGATACCCTGGTTCGGTTTGCAGCTGTTTTTGACCTTGCCTATAAGCGTTTTGAAGATTTGAAGGAAGCAGAAAAAAGAAACCAGGAAACACTAATTGAACTGGCCCTTGAAAGGGTGCGCTCCCGTTCCCTGGCCATGCGCACAACCGATGAATTGCAGGAAGTGGTACGTGTAGTTGCCGAAGAGTTAAAGAACACCGGGGTTATACTTGATACCTGGGGAGCCGTGATCTGTACCTATTTTCAGGAGTCCAGGGATGTGTTGCATTGGACGGCAGCCGAAGACCCTGCCAACCCGTCCATTGCTTTTTTATTACCTTATTTCGAAGATGAGCTATATGATGAAGCCTGGGCGTCAAAGAACCGGGGTGACAGTTATTTTGCGAAAGTGTTTTCGTATGATGTAAAAAATGCCTTTTTCAAACATGCCTTTGAACATTCGGACTACAGGCTACTGCCCGATGATTACAAAAAAACCATTTTAGAGAGTGAAAACCATGGCCTTGCCTGGGCATGGTCTGAAAACTCTGCGATTATGATTCCCTCCATTCAGGGGGATCTGCCATCCGATGAAGAAAAAGAAATTCTGATTCGTTTTGCCAAAGTTTTCGAGCAGGCATACATACGCTTCCTCGACCTGCAAGTCAAAGAAGAACAAGGAATAAAGTTAATGGAAGAAAAACAACGCCTTGAAAAAACCTTACACGATCTGCGAATAACCCAAGCCCAACTCATCCAACAGGAAAAACTTGCCTCCCTCGGTCAACTCACTGCCGGCATCGCCCATGAAATACAAAATCCGCTCAACTTCGTCAATAACTTTAGTGAAGTCAGTATAGAGCTCGTGGATGAAATGAATGAAGAGTTGGCAGCCGGCAGTTTGCAGTCGGCAGTAGAAATAGCCAATGACATCAAACAAAATATGGAGAAGATCAACCACCATGGTCAGCGTGCTGCCTCCATTGTCAAATCGATGCTCCAACACAGCCGCAGCAGTTCGGGTAAAATGACTCCTACAGATTTAAATGCCTTGATCAGAGAATATGTTAACCTCAGCTATCACGGCATGCGGGCAGGTAAAGAACCGATCAATGTGTCTATTGAATTAGATCTGGAGGAAAACATGGGTCAGGTACCATTGATTGCTGAAGATTTTTCGAGAGTTATAGTCAATATCTGTAACAATGCATTTGATGCCATGCGGTCCGTAGAGACGCAGCATGCTGCGTCTCTACTTGTCCGCACAAAAAAGCACAATGACTCTATCGTTATCGAAATCGAAGACAATGGCACCGGCATCCCCGACGAGATCAAAGACAAAATCCTTCAGCCTTTCTTTACCACTAAAAAAGGAACCGAGGGCACTGGCCTTGGACTGAGTATCACCCATGATATAGTGAAGGCGCATGGGGGTGAATTGAAAGTGGAGACGAAGGAAGGAGAAGGAACCAGGTTTGTTATTCAATTACCACTAAAATCCTGATAATCAATTAATCCTGTAAATCATGTTTCAGACATTTTATGATATTGTGAAGGCGTATGGGGGAGAAATAGATATTGAAACATCTATACAAATTGGAACTAAAATTATTATAATACTACCGATATGAAATCAAAATCCATTTACGGAAAATCACCTGGAGAAATCCAAAAAGCATTACAAGCCGCTGTTGAGGATGGTTTTATACCCACCTTGGCGGTTGTGTTTATCTCCATAAAGCAGGATCGGAAAGCAGTAACTGAAATCCTTTTACAGTACGACATCGACGTTTTTGGTGCCACCTCCTGCGGAGAGTTTGTCAATGATCATCAAAGCATAGGTGGCATTGTCATCCTGCTAATGGATCTCAATCGGGAAGCTTACTCAATTTTGATGGAAGAGGTGGACAGCCTGAGTATTAAGGAGGCTTCTGAAAAGGTAGCTGCTTCTGCTCTTTCCCGTTTTTCCAATCCGGCTCTGATCGTTTGCAGTACCGGCGTAAGTACGCCTGGTGAATTGTTTGACGGAATAGCCCTGGTTCATGAATTATCAGAAGCTATAGGCCGGGAAAAAATCTTTTTTGGCGGTATGGCAGGAGATGATTTTACATTGACAGGTACGGCGGTATTTACCCAAAACCGGGAAACCCATCATGGCCTCATCGCTTTAGCGCTGAATGCTGATAAAGTCTCCCTGAATGGCATGGCCATCACCGGATGGAAAAAACTGGGAATCTCCAGGAAAGTGACACGCAGCAAGGGCAAACTTCTGTATTCCATCGATGGCAAACTTGCAGTGGATATGTACCTGACATACCTGGGGAAAGGCGATCAGGGTAGAAACCAGGATTTCGACATGCTGAACGAGCTGTCATTTGAATATCCTTTTATTGTGGAACGAGAAAACAGCAATGAAACAGTCATCAAGGGACCGTTGAAAATTGATCATGAGGAAAATGCACTCCTATTGGATACGGAGATGAAGGAGGGAGAAAAATTTTGGTTTTCTGTGCCTCCGGATTTCGATATCGTACAGGAAATCATCGATGAAGCTACAGATGTAAAAAATTCGGTGGGTAAAGATGCCGATGCTTTGCTGGTATTTTCCTGTGCGGGTAGAGAACCCGTACTTGGGCCATTGGTAACCATGGAAAATGAAGGTTTGGCTGAGGTATGGAATAGCCCAATGGCGGGGTTTTTTACCTACGGTGAATTTGGAAGGGCTAAGCTCGGACAGCAGCATTTTCACTCGACCGCCTGCTGCTGGGTAGCATTAAAAGAAAAATAGAAATCAATGAATAATGGTCAATGGTTAATTGATAATGAAATGAATAGTTATAGAATATGAAGGAGAATGTAATTAAAAACAAAAATTTTGCTTTTGCTCTCAGGATTATAAAACTGCATCAATACTTGATGCTTGAAAAGAAAGAGTATATCCTCAGCAAGCAGTTACTTCGAAGCGGGACATCCATTGGGGCGATGGTCAGGGAAGCCGAACAGGCTGAAAGCAAGCCTGACTTCATTCATAAATTAGCAATAGCCCAAAAAGAAGCCAACGAAGCAGAATATTGGATTGAACTCTTGCATCAGTCGGGTTATTTGGATATGCAACATTATGAATCTGTTTTTCATGACATAACAGAAATACGAAAACTGNNACATCCAAAAAAGAAAGGATAATTAACCATTAACAATTAGCAATTAATAATTAACTAAAATGAAGGCAAAATCAATAAAAGGAAAATCCACAGAAGACATTCAATGGGCATTAGACCAAATTATTGCCGACGGTTTCAAGCCAACCTTAGCCATTATGTTCCTTTCTGTGAAACAAGACATTGAAGCTGTTCGGGCATTACTTGATAAAAGAGATATTCAAATTTATGGAGCCACAACAGCCGGCGAATTTATTGACGGTGATATCGAAGAAGGCAGTATAGTGATATTACTAATTGACATGGATCCGGCTTATTTTAAATTGGCATTTATTGAAATAGACCCTAACAATGCGTTAGAAGATGCAAAAAAACTAGGTGCTATAGCCAAAGAAAGTTTTAACAATGCTGCTTTAATCGTTGCAACAGGGGGTGTGTTCATTGATGGAGATCAAATTATGGACGGCATCACGCAAGGGTTTGGAAAACCAACATCGACAGCAGAAAGGGAACTGACCATATTTGGAGGGATGGCCGGGGATGATCTGATAGCTGAAAAACCGCTTGTATTTATCAACGGAAAATGCAAGGACAACGCGTTGATCGCCCTTATCATTGATGAAGACAAAATAGATGTAAGGGGCATAGCCACCTGTGGCTGGAAAGCGATCGGAACCGCAAAAACCGTGACCAAAAGTGAAGGAAATATTGTATATACCATAGATGATAAACCGGCTTTGGACATGCTGATGAAATACCTGGGTGTTGATGTACAGCAAGAGGATAACAATGGGGTCGTAGCATTTCTGAATTCCTGGTATTATCCATTGCAATTGGAACGCGAAAATGGTGATATAGTGATACGGGCAACGAGATTTGCCAATCGTGAGAACCGTTCATTGATTTGTACCGGAAGTGTGCCTCAGGGCTCAAAGATCAAGTTTGCATTTCCACCGGAATTTGATGCCATAGAAACAGTGGTTGCAGAATGTGAAAGTATAAAAGACGGTCAGCAGCAACAAGCCGATGCTTTGATCATGTTTTCATGCGTGAGCCGGCATTTATCGTTTGGGGCTTTAATGAAGGAAGAAATAGAACAGGTAAAAAATATATGGAATGCACCCATGGCGGGATTTTTTACCTATGGCGAATATGGCAGATCCAAAATAGGCAACAACGAATTTCATAACAATGCCTGCTGTGTGGTGGCATTAAAAGAAAAATGATCATGAAAGCAAAAACAATCCAGGGAAAATCCCCACAAGAAATTCAATCATTATTGGAACAATGCGTGGCAGACGCCCTCCTGCCGGATGGACCAGGTTTCAAACCCCCCCTTGCCATCATTATGTTAAGCAACATGGATCATGCGGAAACACTCCCTTCAATTTTTGAGAAACAAGGCATTTCGATCTTCGGGGTCACTGCACCACAAAACTTTACGGATCACGGAATAACAGACAGTGAAATCGTTGTGATGCTTCTGGATATTAAACCGGAGAACTTCAAAATAGTGTTGAACGATTATGAGGGATCGTCTGCCTACGAAGCCGGGTATAATACAGGTGTAGCCGGTAAGAACGCTTATAAGAATCCGGGCTTCATCATTTCACCATTGGATTTCAAAATTTCCTACGATGGGCTCATCAAAGGATTGACGGATGCGGCAGGTCAGGATACTTTGATCGCAGGTGGTGGTAGCGGTGATCCGGCTGACTTTACAGGAATCCTTTTCACCAATGATGCATCAAGTAAAGGAGGATTACTTGCTCTCATTCTGGATCAGGACAAGGTTGCGATGAGCGGCCTGGCTGTTTCAGGGTGGAAGCCGGTAGGTACAGCGAAAATGATCACAAAAAGTGAAGGCGTCTGGGCGCTCACCATTGACAATGAACCTGCTATGCATGTCATTCAAAAATTCTTAGGGGATGATATAGTAAGGGATAATCCAGAAGGAACTGGATTTATTCCAACAGACCTGGGCTATCCATTACAGTTCGAGAGGGCATCAGGAAACCCTATTATGAAACCTGCGCTCTTTTTTGATCCTGCCAACCGATCCGTCATGATCGCAGGTGGTGTAAATGAAGGCGATCGATTCCGTTTTTCCCTGCCACCGGATTTTGATGTAATAGACAAAGTGGTGGAAACCACCAGGATGAGTAAAGAAAAGGAGATGCCGGACGCAGATGTGTTATTGGTGTTTTCATGCGTAGGAAGATTGGGGACTTTCGGCCCGTTGATTTCCACAGAAATAGAAGGGCTGGCATCCACCTGGGGTAAACCCATGATAGGCTATTTCTCCTTGGGTGAATTTGGAAAACTGGATGAAGGCCGATGTGAATTTCAGGGAACAACAGTAAGCTGGGTGGCATTAAAGGAAAAATATTAACCGATGGAAGTCGGAAGCTGGAAGCACGAAGTTGTAAAATACCGGGCTTCGGACTTCTGGCTTCCAACTTCAAACTATTTAAAATATGAAAGCAAAATCAATAATAGGCAAATCCGCAGAAGAAATTAAATCCGAATTGCAGCATAGTATGGCTGATGGCTTTACACCCACGCTGGCTATTGTCTTTATTTCTGTAAAGCAAAACCGTGACATAATCTGCGAACTCCTGCACAAGGAAGGCATGCAAATTTTCGGTTCAACTACTTCAGGAGAATTTATCAGCAGTGAGATCAGTTCAGGCGGTATCGCTATCATGCTTATCGATATCAATCCTTCTTATTTTAAAGTAACTTTTCAGGAAACAGGTAGCCATTCAGTATTTGAAAGTGCGAAGCAATTTGGCCAGGAAGGGATGCAGGCATTTAACAATCCGGCTTTTATAATTGGATCTGGCTGGCTACATACTGATGGTGAAGAGATAATAAAAGGAATAGAAGCAGGTTGTGATGGAGATGTCCCCATTTTTGGCGGCATGGCAGGTGATGACCTTGCGTTAAGCGAACCCATCGTGTTTACTTATGGTAAAAGCAGTAATACCGGAATTGTTGCTTTAATAATTGATCAAAACAAAATCGAGATAAAGGGGATTGCCACATGTGGATGGAAGCCCATCGGCATAGCCAAAACGATTACAAAAAGCAACGGCAATATTGTTTATACTATTGATGATCAGCCTGCTTTAGATTTGATGATCAAATACCTGGGATTAAATATAGACAATGAGAAAAGCGATAGCATGGTGGTAAACCTGGGCGCTTATTATCCATTGCAATTGGAAAGGGAAGATGCCCCACCCGTAATGCGAACTGCAATGCTGGGAAATAAAGAAGACCGTTCACTAATATATGCCGGCACAGTACCCCAGGGTGCAAAAGTGCGGTTCTCGTTACCCCCCGATTTTGATGCAATCGATACAGTTGTGGATGATTGTGTAGATCTGAGATCTGACGAAACCGAAAGAGCTGATGCTGTGATCATGTTTTCATGCATCAGCCGATATCTATCATTTGGCGACATGACAAGCGAAGAAATTGGAAGAGTTTTCAATATTTGGAATACACCATTTATCGGCTTTTTCTGTTATGGCGAATTTGGAAAATCAAAAACAGGCAAGCATGAATTCCATAATAACACCTGCTGCGTAGTGGCAATAAAAGAAAAATATTAACCGATGGAAGTCGGAAGCTGGAAGCACGAAGATGTAAAATACCGGGCTTCAGACTTCTGGCTTCCAACTTCAAACTATTTAAATCATGAAAGCAAAATCAATCAAAGGAAAGTCTGTTGAGGAGCTGAAATCAGCATTGGCTGAAACCATCACCGCAGACTTCAGTCCGACCCTGGCCGTCGTTTTCAGTTCCGTGAGTCAGGACCTGAAGGGCATTTGTAATGTCATAGATAAGGAGGGCATTGCCATCTTTGGCTGTACCACCAACGGCGAGTTCATTGATGAACAGACGGAAACAGGCTCCTGGGTGATGCTGCTCATGAACCTTAACCCGGATTATTATCAAATTCACCTGGAAGAATACCCCGATAAAAACTATCGGGAGACAGCCCGTATCATGGCAGAAAAAGTGGGGGTCAGATTTAAAACCCCGGCCTTTTTAATAGGTGTCAGCCATTTAGCAACGGATGGGGAAGAAATCTTGCATGGCTTCCAGGATGTCTTCGGCCAGGAAACCAACCTCTTCGGAGGATTGGCAGGAGATGATTTAGGCTTAAAGGATACCTTTGTTTTCACCAATGGGAAAATCAGCAATTGCGGCCTGGTCTGTCTGGCATTGGATGAATCCAAAGTGGAGGTGCAGGGCATCGCCACCTGCGGCTGGAAAGCAATAGGTACAGAAAAGACCGTCACCAAAAGTGAGGGCAACCATATCTATACCATCGAAGACATACCGGTATTGGACATCACGGCAAAATACGGGGGATTGGAGAATGTATCTCCCGACAATGACAGACTTTGGGTGGATCTGATCTGTAATTTTCCACTGCAACTTCAACGGGAAAAAGGCGACCCGATAATGCGGTCAGGAATCGTGGTCGACTGGACCGACCGTTCTTTTTACTCCAACGGTTCGGTGCCGGAAGGGTCGAAAATCCGCTTTTCTGTTCCACCGGACTGGGACGTGATGGAGAAGGTGGTGAAAGGTGTGGAACAATTGAAAAATGAATGCATGCCCGAAGCGGATGCCCTGGTCATTTTCAGTTGCGCAGCCAGGATAATCGCCCTGGGGCCGCTGATGTCAGAAGAATTGGAAGGCATAAAGAAAGTATGGCAAGTACCTATGGCAGGCATTTTCAGCTCCGGAGAACTGGGCAGGGCCACCGGTGGAAACCTGGAATTGCTTAACCTGACAACCTGCTGTGTGGCAATAAAAGAAAAATATTAACCGATGGAA
>JRYF01001522.1_pt1 | contig 11416 bp, 10 predicted proteins | sample 235331 | NCBI WGS metagenome assembly JRYF01 (sample SAMN03074217, study PRJNA261475) | activated sludge metagenome | biome: Wastewater Treatment Plant; feature: Wastewater; material: Activated sludge; isolation source: activated biomass of a wastewater treatment plant treating hydrocarbon... ... | reverse complement strand
GCGGCGCGCCGCGGCGGGCGGGTCGACGTGCTGACGCACTGCAACGCCGGCTGGCTGGCGACCGTCGACTGGGGCACGGCGACGGCGCCGATCTACCTCGCCCACGCCGCCGGGCTGCAGGTGCACGTGTGGGTCGACGAGACGCGTCCGCGCAACCAGGGCGCCAGCCTGACCGCGTGGGAGCTGGCGCAGGCCGGCGTGCCGCACACGGTGGTGGCCGACAACGCCGGCGGCCACCTGATGCAGCGCGGGCGGGTCGACCTGGTGATCGTCGGCACCGACCGCGTCAGCGCGCGCGGCGACGTCTGCAACAAGATCGGCACCTACCTGAAGGCGCTCGCCGCGCACGACAACGGCGTGCCGTTCTTCGTGGCGATGCCGCGCTCGACGCTCGACCTCGCGCTCGCCGACGGGCTGCGCGAGATCCCGATCGAGGAGCGCGCAGCGCGCGAGGTGTCGCATGTCCAGGGCCGGCTGGCGGACGGCACGCTGGCCGAGGTCGCGCTGCTGCCGGCCGGCAGCGCGGCGGCCAATCCGGCCTTCGACGTCACGCCGGCGCGGCTGGTCAGCGGGCTGATCACCGAGTGCGGGGTGATCGCGGCCGAGGAGGGCGCGCTGCGGGCGCTGGAGAGCTTGCCGGGGCCGGGGCCAAAGGGGTCGACGCCATGAACGAGGCGATGTCACCGCACGGTGACGAAGCGTCGGCGCGCGACGCGGTGGTCGCAGCGATGCGCCGCCTGGACGCGCTCGGCCTGAACCGCGGCAGCACCGGCAACGCCAGCATCCGCTGGGCGATCGCCGGCCGGCCGGGCATGCTGATCACGCCCACCGGCGCCGAGGCGGCGACGCTGTCCGCGGCCGACCTCACCTGGGTCGGCGACGACGGCAGCCGCCACGGCCGCTGGCAGCCGTCGTCCGAGTGGCTGTTCCACCAGGCGGTCTACCGCGAGCGGCCGGACCTGCATGCCGTGTTGCACACGCACGCGCCGCACGCGACCGCGCTGGCCTGCCTGGGCCGGCCGCTGCCGGCCTTCCATTACATGGTCGCGGTCGCCGGCGGCAGCGAGGTGCCGCTGGCGCCGTACCAGACCTTTGGCAGCGCCGAACTTGCGGAGGGCGTCGCGCAGGCCCTCAAGGGGCATCAGGCCTGCTTGATGGCTCAGCACGGTTTAGTGACTGCCAGCAACACGATAGATCATGCACTTAAAGTGATGCTCGAAGTCGAGAGCCTGTGCCAGACCTACCTGCTGGCGTGCGCGGTGGCCGAGCCGCCCCGGCTGCCCGAGGCGGAGATGGCACGCGTGCTGGAGAAGTTTCGGGCCTACGGCCAACGCCGGCTCGGCGACGAGGCTGGCGGCGCCTGAGGCCGCCGGACGAAGCCAGCGGCGCATGAAGCCGCAACAGCCCCATGGCGCCCAAAACACCGAAGACGCCAGCAGCACCGCCGGGAGTCGATCCCCGGCTAGAAATGCAGATACGTGTTGGTGCGGTAGATCCCGCGCGGTGGCGGGGCCGCTTTGATGATTTTCGTGCGCGCGGTGATGATGCCCGGCTCGTCGGCCGACCAGGCCGCCTTGGCGCGGCTGCCGGCGACCATGCGGTGCACCTCGACGCGCGGCTGGGTGCGCGGGTATTCGCGCGCCAGCGCCTGGTCGGCGAAATAGCGCACGCGCCGCGCGCTGACATTGGCACGGCACAGCCGGCCGGCCGCGACCAGAGCCTCGGCGGCACGCCGGACCTGTTCCGGGGAATACCCGGTCACTTCGCTCGCCGAAAAACCGGCCGGGGTTTTGGCAAGGGATTCGAGGGTGAGATGCAGCGTGGTTTGCAGGGGGTTTTTTGCCATGGCTGTGGATATTACCAGCCCGAAACGCCACGCGCCCGCTGCAGCGGGTTTGTCGCACCCCCTCAGTGCGGTATTTCGGCGGCCGGCCGAGCAGGCGGCCAGACCGCCAGCAGCAGCCCACCGAGCGCCAGCGCCAGGGCCAGCGCATGCCCGGCGCCGAAGGCCTCGCCCAGCCACAGCACGCCGATCGCCGCCGCGCCGAGCGGCAACCAGATCGCGAACACCCCCGCCTGCGACGCCGGCACGCGCGCCAGCCCCTTCATCCACAGCCAGACCGAGACCATGCTCGCCGCCAGCGCGTAGAACACCAGCAGCCCCCACAGGCCGGCGCCGACCTCGCCGAAGCCGTAGTCCCAGGCCTGCCAGAGGCCGAGCGGCGTCATCAGCGCCAGCCCCCACAGGTTGATCAGCGCCGAGATGCGGCGCGGCGAGACCTGCGCCGTCAGCCGCTTGCCGATCACGACGTAGGTCGCCTCGCAGAACACCGCGCCGAGCAGCAGCGCATAACCCCACCAGGGCCCGGCGCGCGCGCCTTCGGTGTCGCGCTGCCAGGCCATCAGCGCGATGCCGGCGCCGGCGAGCACGATCGCGCCCCACACGCGCGGCCGGATGCGCTCGCCCAGCATCAGCCGCGCCAGCAGCGCGACTGCCGCCGGCAGCGCCGCCATCACGACGCCGGCGGCCAGCGCCGAGGTCGCGGCCACGCCGAACAGCATGCAGATCGAGAACCCGAAGTTGCCGATGAAGCTCTCCCAGAACAGCAGCCGGCGGTCGGCCGCGCTGAGCGGCGGCTCGCCGGGCGTGCGCCGCAGCCAGGGCAGCATCGCCAGCGCGGCGATGCCGAAGCGCAGCCAGGCGAGCAGGAAGACGGGGAACACCGCGACCAGCAGCTTGGACAGCCCGACGTAGCTGCCGACCAGCGCCATGCTGGAGGCCAGCGCGGCGTAGGCCAGCCAGGGCAGGGCGGGGCGCCGGGTCACCGCGGGACGGCCGCTGCCGTCAGAAGGCTGCCGCGTAGCGGTCGAGCTCCCAGCGGCTGACATGCGCCGCCCAGGCCTCGGCCTCGGCGCGCTGCAGGCGCAGCAGCTCGGCGTGCGCGGTGGCGCCCAGTGCGTCGGCGATCACGGCGTCGGCTTCGAGGGCGGCGGCGGCGGCGTCGAGCGAGCGCGGCAGCGCCGCGATCCCGCGTGCGCGCCAGGTGGCCGGCGCCAGCTCGAACAAGTCCTCGTCGATGCCGGGGCCTGGGTCCAGGCCGCGCTCGATGCCGTCCAGCCCGGCGGCGATCAGCCCGGCCGTCACCAGGTAGGGGTTGGCCGCGGCATCGGGCAGCCGCCACTCGAAACGGTCCGGCAGCGTGCGCACGAGCGCACTGCGGTTGTGGGCGCCATGCGCGATCACCGCCGGCGCCCAGCTCGTGCCCGAACGCGCCGGGCCGACCCGCAGCCGCTTGTAGGAGTTGACCGTGGGCGCCCCCAGCGCGGTCAGTGCCGGCGCGTGCGCGAGCACGCCGGCGAGGAAGGCGCGGCCGGGTTCCGACAGCGCACCGTCGGCGCCGGCGAACAGGTTGTGCATGCCGTCCCACATCGACACATGCCAGTGCATGCCGCTGCCCGGCTGGTCGGCGAAGGGCTTGGGCATCATCGAGAACACCGTGCCGCGCGCCTCGGCCAGCGCATGCGCGGCGAGCTTGAACAGCATCAGCCGGTCCGCCGCCAGCAGCGCCTCGGCGTGCGCGACGTTGAGCTCGTACTGGCCGCAGGCGTCCTCGTGGTCGATCTGCAGCACCTCCAGGCCGCAGCTCTCGAGCACGGCGCGCAGCGCGTGCAGGAAGTCGGCCTGGCGCGGCAGCGCCTTCAGGTCGTACGAAGGTTTGTCGAGCCGGTCCAGCGGGTCGGCCGGCTCCCAGCCGGCGGCGCCGCGGCGCAGCAGGAAGAACTCCGGCTCGATGCCGCACTGCAAGTGCCAGCCGCGCGCCGCCAGCCGCGCGCAGGCACGGCGCAGGATCTGGCGCGGGCAGGCGTCGAACGGCGTGCCGCCGACGAAGCCGTCGCCGACGATGCGTGCCACCCCGGGCCACCAGGGCAGCGGCTGCGCGGTCGCGGCGTCGCCGCGCGCCCAGTACTCGGCGCGCGGGCCGCTGCGCGGCAGGCCGGTGCCTTCGATGGATGGCCCGGCGAAACCTGCGCCCTCGGCCAGCACCGTGCCGAGCTGGTGCAGCGGCAGCAGCTTGCCCTTGGCCACGCCGCGCAGGTCGGTGAACTGCACCAGCAGCGTGTGCACGCCGGCGGCGTGCAAGCTGTCGTGCAGCGCGGCGGCGGTCATGGCCTGGGCGGGCTCTCAGGCCGGGTCGATGCGCAGCCAGGTCGTCTTCAGCTCGGTCACCTTGTCGAACGCGTGCAGCGACTTGTCGCGCCCGTTGCCGCTCTGCTTGACGCCGCCGAAGGGCACCGTGATGTCGTCCTCGTCGTACTGGTTGACGTGCACGGTGCCGGCGCGCAGCGCACGCGCGACGCGGTGGGCGCGGCTGAGGTTCTCGCTCCAGACGCTGGCCTGCAGGCCGTAGGCGCTGTCGTTGGCGATCGCCACCGCCTCGGCCTCGCTGCGGAAGCGCAGCACGCTCATCACCGGGCCGAAGATCTCCTCGCGCGCGATCGTCATCGTGTTGGCCACGCCGTCGAACACGGTGGGCTCGACGTAGAAGCCGCCGCTGGCCTCGCGCGCGCGGGCGCCGCCGCAGACCAGGCGGGCGCCTTCACGCCGCCCGGCGTCGATGTAGCCGAGCACGGTGTGCATCTGCGTCTGGTCGACCAGCGCGCCGAGCTCGGTGTGCGGGTCCAGCGGGTCGGCCGGCGCGTAGTTCGGCGCCTCGGCGGCGACAAGCTCGACGAAGCGCGCCGCCACCGCGTCGTGCACCAGCACGCGTGACGGCGCGTTGCAGCTCTCGCCCTGGTTGAAGAACATGCTGCCGGCGGCGGTCTTCGCGGCGCGTTCGAGGTCCCCGAAGTCGTCGAAGACGACGAACGCCGACTTGCCGCCGAGCTCGTTGAACACCCGCTTGAGGTTGCTGCGCCCGGCGTACTCCAGCATGCGCCGGCCGGTGCGCGTGCTGCCGGTGAAGCCGATGGCGTCGACGTCCATGTGCAGCGCCAGCGCCTCGCCCGCCTCGTGGCCGAAGCCGGGCACGACGTTGATCACGCCCGGCGGCACACCGGCCTCGATCGCCAGCTCGGCCAGCCTGAGCGCGGTCAGCGGGCTCTTCTCGCTCGGCTTGAGGACGACCGAATTGCCCGCCGCCAGCGCCGGCCCGAGCTTCCAGGCCGCCATGATCATCGGGTAGTTCCAGGGCACGATGACGCCGACCACGCCAACCGGCTCGCGCGTGATCAGCGCCAGCGCGCTGTCGGCCGTGGGCGCGATCTCGCCGTAGACCTTGTCGACCGCCTCGGCGTACCAGGCGATGCTGCGCGCGGTGGCCGGCACGTCGACCGCCAGCGCGTACTGGATGGGTTTGCCCATGTCCAGCGTCTCCAGCAGCGCCAGCTCGTCGCGCGCGCCGACGATCCTGTCGGCGAAGCGCTGCAGGATCTTCTTGCGCGCCGCCGGCGGCTTGCCGCACCAGCGGCGGTCGTCGAAGGCGGCGCGTGCGGCGGCGACCGCGGCGTCGATGTCGGCTGCGCGGCCGCGCGCGATGCCGGCCAGCAGCCGGCCGTCGATCGGCGAGTGCTTGTCGAAGCGCGCGCCGTCGGCGGCATCGACCCGCTCGCCGCCGATCAGCGCCCGGCCGTCGGGCTGCAGGGCGGCTGCGCGGGCGGCCCAGTCGGGGGCGTTCATCGGCCGCCCCGGCTCAGAAGCCGACGACGACCGAGGCCCCGAGCAGCGAGTTGTTCTTCTTGTAGCTGCCGCTGCGCACGTCGTAGAACACCGGGCGATCGGCGCCGTCGAAGCGGTACTCGACCTTGAAGGTGGTGTTCAGGTCCCAGGCGTACTTCAGGCCCAGGCTCAGCGCGTAGCGGTTGGCGCCGCGCGTGCAGCCGGCGGCGGTCGGGTCCTCGCCGCAGCCGAGGTCGCCCGCGGGGCCGATGCCGTTGCGGAAGTCGCCGTAGTCGCCGTCCACCCCGAACTCGGGCCAGTAGCCGTTGTAGGTCAGCAGGCCACCGCCGTGGCGGTTGTTGCGGATGTAGTCGGCGCGCAGCAGGCCCTGCAGGCGCGGCGTGAAGTTCCAGCCCGCCAGGCCCGAGACGCCCCACCAGCGCGCGTTGCGGAAGTTTTCGTCCTCGTCCGGCATGATCGCGCCGCGCTTTTGCATGCCGATGCCGAACTGGCCGCCGAGCGTGAGGTCGCCGCGCGTGTACCAGCCGTCGATCTCGAACAGATGCGTCGTCGTCTTGCCGAAGGTCTCGCAGTCGTCGTCGGCGCAGACGTTGTAATTGGTCGTCTTGCCGTGCAGGCCGGCGAAGCCCCAGCCGGAGAACTCGCCGCGCTCGTAGTCGACCCGGTAGACGAAGGCCGGCGCACGCTCGCCCTGGCGGCGCGTAGGCTCGTTGACGTTGCCGAGCATGGCCCGGATCCACCACTTGCCGCGCACCAGGTCCAGCCCGGCGCCGGTGTAGGCGGTCGGCAGCGTGAAGTCGTACAGCAGGTTGTGCGTGATGAAGGGGTTCAGCGTCGGCTGCTGGTACTCGTAGCCCGACCAGTCGGGGATCTGGCCGACCACCAGCCGCGTCTGCAGGTCGGTCAGCGGCACCGACACGCTCGCCTCCTCGACGATGCTCATGCCGTCGAGCACGGCGCCGATGCCGCGGTTGGGGGTCAGCGTCAGCCGCCACAGCGTGCCGGCCTCCATCTCCTTGGCCAGCGTGATCGACGCCGAGCCGATGTAGGAGGTGTCGTAGAAGTAGCCGTCGGCCTGCTGGTTCAGGAACTGGAAGCCGGCCCGGTTCTGGCGCTGGTTCCAGATGAAGGTCGGGTCGGCGTAGCCGGTGATCGTCAGGCCCTTGAAGCCCTGCAGCTCGAAGTTGTCCTCCATCGCCTCGGTCTTGACGACGATGCGGTTGAACTCGGCCGCCTGCTCGGGCGTCATGCCCCATTGCGCGCGCGCCGGTGCGGCCGGGGTCCTGGCCTCGACGGCCTTGAGCTGAGCTTCCAGCTGGTTGATGCGCTCGCGCAGCGCGCGCATCTCGTCGAGCAATTGCTGCGGCGTCGGCTGCGCCTGCGCCAGCGCAGCCGGGAAGGCGGCGGCCAGCGCCAGCGCGAGCAGGGTCGGACGGATCGCGGTCGTCATGGCGGTCTCTCCTCTTGCGGTGCCTCGGGTTCGGCTCGTTCGGTCGTGATGGGGGTGTGCGATGTCAGTGCCGCTGCGCCTCGCGCGCCTCCAGCATGCGCTGGCGCTCGTTGCGCGCGATCAGCCAGCTCGCGAGCACGACGCCGACGGCGACGACGACGACGATGATGGTCGCCACCGCGTTGACGCTCGGGTTCAGCCCCAGCCGCGCGCGCGAGAAGATCACCAGCGGCATCGTCGTCGATCCGGGGCCGGACAGGAAGGCGGCGATGACGACGTCGTCGAGCGAGATGGTGAAGGTCAGCAGCCAGGCCGAGATCAGCGACTGCGCGATCATCGGCAGCGTCACGAGCCAGAAGACCTGCGGCGGCCTGGCCCCCAGGTCCATCGCCGCCTCCTCGAGCTGCGGGTTGAGGTCGCGCAGCCGGGCCTGGATGACGACCGTGGCGTAGGCCACGCCGAGCAGCAGGTGGCCGAACCAGATCGTCAGCAGCCCGCGCTCGGGAAAGCCGAAGGCGCGCTGGAAGCTGACCAGCATCAGGAGCAGCGAAAGGCCGACCACGACCTCAGGCATCACCAGCGGCGCGCTGACCATGCCGGAGAACAGCGTGCGGCCGCGGAAGCGCCGGTACTTGACGAGCGAGAACGCGGCCAGCGTGCCGAGCACGACCGCGCCGCAGGCGGTCAGGAAGGCGATCTTCAGGCTCAGCCACAGGCTGGCGATGATCTCGCGGTCGCGCGCGAGCTGCTCGTACCACTTGAGCGTGAAGCCGCGCCACTGGGTCGGCACCGGCGAGTCGTTGAACGAGAAGATGATCAGCGCGACGATCGGCAGGTACAGGAAGACGAAGCCGGCCGCGAGCCAGCCCGCGCCGAACCAGCGGTTGACGCGCGCCGCCCTCACCGGCCGGCCTCCTGCGCCTCGGCCTGCGCGCGGTTGAACAGCATCAGCGGCACGATGATCAGCAGCACCATCACGACCGCCACGCTGGAGGCCATCGGCCAGTCGTTGTTGGCGAAGAACTCGTCCCACAGCACGCGGCCGATCATCAGCGTCTCCGGGCCGCCGAGCAGCTCGGGGATGACGTATTCGCCGACGCAGGGGATGAACACCAGCATCGAGCCGGCCACGATGCCGGCCTTGGACAGCGGCACGGTGACCTTCCAGAAGGTCGTCCACGGCGAGGCGCCGAGGTCGGCCGCCGCCTCCAGCAGCCGCAGGTCGAGCTTGGCCAGCGCGCCGTACAGCGGCAGGATCATGAAGGGCAGGTAGGTGTAGGTCATGCCGAGCACGAGCGAGAACGGCGTGTGCATCAGCTTGCCCGGCGCCGGGATCATGCCCAGCGCGTACAGCACCTGGTCGAGGCCGCTGCCGACGATCAGCTCGGCCACCCAGCCGCCCTCGGTCAGCAGCCCGCGCCAGGCGTAGACGCGCAGCAGGAACGAGGTCCAGAACGGCAGCATCACGCCCATCAGCAGCGCCGGCTGCAGCGACGGGCGCGCGCGCGCCATGAAGTACGCGAAGGGGTAGCCGATGATCAGGCACAGCACCGTCGCCAGCGCGGCGTACTGCAGGCTGGCGACGTAGGTGCTGAAGTACAGCGCGTCCTGGACGATGAAGGCGTAGTTGCCGAACTTCAGGCTGAGCTGGAGCACGCCGTCCTCGAAGGTCAGCACGTCGGCGTAGCCGACCAGCTCCATCTCGGAGACGCTGATCCTGAAGACGATCAGGAACGGCAGCAGGAAGAACGCCAGCAGGAACAGGTAGGGCAGCCCGATGACCGGGCCGCGGCCGGCGAACCAGCGCTTCAGGCGGAGCAGTTGCGCGTCCATCGGCCGGCCCTCAGCGCCTCACTGCGTCAGCACGATGTGGGCCGAGCGCGACCAGTGCGCCCACACCGTGTCGCCCCAAGTCAGCTCGTGCTCGCGGTGGCGCTGCGTGTTGGCCTGGCTGGCCTTCAGCCGAGCGCCGCTGGCCAGCTCCAGGTGGTAGACCGTGAAGCTGCCGAAGTACGACATCTCCTTGATCGTGCCCTGCACGCGGTTGTACTCGTCGGCCGGCGCGTGGCGCGTGACGTGGATCTTCTCCGGCCGCAGCGCCACCGTGACCGCCATGCCTTCGTTGCCGGTGATGCCGTGGCCGACCCAGTGGCGGCAGTCGGCGCTGTCGATCACGACGTGGTCGGGCTCGTCGACGATGACCGTGCCGTCCATCAGGTTGACGTTGCCGATGAAGTCGGCGACGAAGCGCGAGGTCGGCGTCTCGTAGATCTCGGCCGGCGGGCCGACCTGCAGCAGCCTGCCCTCGCTCATGATGGCGATGCGCGAGGCCATCGTCATCGCCTCCTCCTGGTCGTGCGTCACCATCACGCAGGTCACGCCGACCTTCTCGATGATGTTGACCAGCTCGATCTGGGTCTCCTCGCGCAGCTTCTTGTCCAGCGCGCCGAGCGGCTCGTCGAGCAGCAGCAGCAGCGGCTGCTTGGCCAGGCTGCGCGCCAGCGCCACGCGCTGCTGCTGCCCACCGGAGAGCTGGTGCGGCTTGCGGCGGGCGAAGCGCTCGAGCTGGACCAGCTTGAGCATGGCCTCGACCCGGGCCGCGACCTGCTCCTTGGGCAGGCTCTCGCGCCGCAGGCCGAACGCGATGTTGTCCCACACCGTCAGGTGCGGGAACAGCGCGTAGCTCTGGAACATCATGTTGATCGGCCGCTGGTACGGCGGCAGCCCCGCCAGGTCCCGGCCGTCGAGCAGGATCTGGCCGGCCGACAGCTCCTCGAAGCCGGCCAGCATGCGCAGCAGCGTGCTCTTGCCGCAGCCCGACGAGCCGAGCAGGGCGAAGATCTCGCCGCGCGCGATGTCCAGGCTCACGCGGTCGACGGCCTTGAAGCCGCCGAAGTCCTTGACGACCTCGCGGATCTGCAGGAAGGCGCCCGCGCCGGCGCCCGCCGCGGCGGCCGTCACAGCCCGGTCTTGAACGAGGTGAAGGTGCGCGTCATTAGGCGCCGGATGTCGTTGTTCAGCGAGTCCGGCGGCACCATGCGGGCGAGGTCCTCGGGCGACAGGAACACGGTCGGGTCGTTCGCGACCTCGGGCTTGATGTGCGGCTTGGCGGCCGGCACCGGGTTGGCGTAGAAGACCTTGTTGACCAGCCCGGCACTGACCTCGGGGCGCAGGATGTAGTCGATGAACTTGTGCGCGTTGCCTGGGCGCGGGGCGTCGGCCGGGATCGCCATGACGTCGAAGAACAGCAGCCCGCCGGACTTCGGGATCAGGGCCCGGATGTCGTGCCCGGTGCGCCCGGCGATGGCGCGCTGGCGCGCGATGTTGATGTCGCCCGACCAGCCGATCGCCACGCAGATCGACCCGCCGGCCATGTCGTTGATGTAGCCCGACGAGCTGAACAGCGTCACGTAGGGCCGCACCGACTTCAGCAGCGCGCCGGCGGCGGCGTAGTCGGCCCGGTTGCGGCTGTAGGCCGGCTTGCCGAGGTAGTGCAGCGCCGCCGGCAGGATCTCGGTCGCCGAGTCGAGGAAGGACACGCCGCAGCTGCGCAGGCGCGAGACGTACTTGGGGTCGAACACCAGGTCCCAGGCGTTGTCCGGCATCGGCAGCTCGCCGAGGGCGGCCTTGACGCGCTCGGTGTTGATGCCCACCGTCGTGTAGCCCCACATCCAGACCACCAGGTGCCGGTTGTCGGGGTCGATCTCGGCCAGCTGCTTCTGCAGCGCCGGGTCGAGGTTCTTCAGGTTCGGGATGCGCGACTTGTCCAGCGGCTGCAGCAGGCCGCCGTCGAGCTGCAGCTTAGCCCAGTTGGACGACGGCACGACGAGGTCGTAGCCCGACTTGCCGGCCACCAGCTTGGCGTGCAGGATCTCGTTGTTGTCGAAGTTGTCGTAGCGCACCCGGATGCCGGTCTCGCGCTCGAAGTTGGCGATCGTGTCGTCGCCGATGTAGTCCGACCAGTTGTAGATGTTGAGGACCTTCTCCTCCTGCTGCGCGACGGCCACGATGCCGGCCAGCGCCAGCAGGGAGCCCAGCGCGGTGGCCAGGACGGCGGAACGGAACTTGGGCATGCGGTGATCCTCCGGGTGGGCGGTTCTCGGGGGCGGCGAGCGGCCGGTGGGCAGGTGCGACGCGCGAGTCTAAGACAGCCAGCCCGCGCGCCGGGCGTCGGCCAGCGTCAGGTCCAGGCAGCGCCGGATCAGCGCCACCATCTCGTCGATCTGCGCGCGCGTCATCACCAGCGGCGGGGCGACGATCATGCGGTCGCCGACGGCCCGCATGATCAG
>JRYF01000935.1_pt1 | contig 11448 bp, 6 predicted proteins | sample 235331 | NCBI WGS metagenome assembly JRYF01 (sample SAMN03074217, study PRJNA261475) | activated sludge metagenome | biome: Wastewater Treatment Plant; feature: Wastewater; material: Activated sludge; isolation source: activated biomass of a wastewater treatment plant treating hydrocarbon... ... | reverse complement strand
TTTTAAAAAAATTTTATTTCAAAATCCTCTCTCTCCTTGTGTTCTTTTTTCTTATAATTGACTTTTCGGAGTGGACTCACCCATCTAACCATCCAACCATCCAGCAATGAACAACCTTTACAAACAACTTTTCGCCCTTCTGTTTTTGGTGCTGGCGCAACAGGCAGCATGGCCCCAGTGCCCGCTCGTGGTCAATGCAGGCCCTGACCTGGCTGTGTGCAACATCGGCAGCACGGTCACGCTGAACGGCAGTGTGGCGGGAAATGCGCTTGGATTCGCATGGTCGCCGCCGACCGGGCTGAGCAATCCCAACATCCTCAACCCAACCGCCACGGTGACGGGCACAGCAACCTATACCCTCACCGCACAGGCATTTGACCCCAACGCCCCGAACCTCATTACCAACGGCGACTTTGAAGCCGGCAATACAGGATTCACCAGCAGCTATACCTACAGCCCCATGCTCACCTCGCCGGGCACGTATGTGCTCACCACTTCCCCGTCGCTCGTCATCTCTACTTTCCCCCCCTGCGACGACCACACCTTCGGCAACGGCTCAGGCAACATGATGCTCGTGAACGGAGCAGGCGTTCCCGGTGCCAATGTCTGGTGCCAGACCGTCACCGTCATGCCCGATACCTGGTACGTGATGAGCTTTTGGATCATCACCTCGCCCATATCCCCGGCGCAGTTGCAGTTTTCGGTCAATGGCACGCCGGTCGGCCCGGTATTTCAGGCCACGCCGAGCCTATGCCAATGGCAGCAGTTTTCCACCAACTGGTTCTCCGGTGCTTCGGCGGTGGCCAATGTCTGCATCGTGACGCAGAATGCCGGCAATGGCCTGTTCGGCGACGACTATGCTCTCGACGATATTTCCATGACGGCGGCCTGCTCCGTGTCCGATCAAGTCACCGTGTCGGTGGTGCAGGTGAACGCCTCGCTGCCCTTCACGGTCTTTTTGCCTTGCAGTGCTGCGCAAACGGGCATCCAACTCGATGGCAGCGCCTCCAGCAGCGGTCCGAACATCAGCTATCAATGGACAGGCCCCGGCATTCTCTCCGGGGCGAACACGCCCGTTGCCACCGTGAACATGGAGGGCAGCTACACCCTCACCGTTACTTACAACGATGGCACGACCACCTGCACCGATGCTGCCACCGTCAACGTGCTGCCCGACCCCAACATCGCCATTGCAGGAGCATCCGCCCCCAACCAGTTGAACTGTGCCTTCCCCACCGTTACTCTCGACGGCGGTGCTTCGTCCTCCGGGCCAGGCATTGCGTATAATTGGGCGTACCTGCCCGGCAGCGGCGGCGTGCCTCCCGGCATTGTTTCCGGCGGCAACACCCAATATCCGGTCGTGAATCAACCCGGCACTTATATCCTCACCGTGGCCAATACGGCCAGCGGCTGCACGGCAACTGCTTCCGTTAACGTATCGGCAGATTTCAACCAACCCAACGCCCAGGCCAATGGGCCCGACACGCTCGACTGCATTACCCCTTCCCTCACCCTCAGCGGCGCAGGGAGCAGCACCGGGCCACCGTTCACCTACCTGTGGACAACGGCCACCGGCCAAATCGTCTCCGGGGCCAACACCCTGAACAACTGCGTCGTGGATGCACCGGGCACTTACACCCTTACCGTGACCAACCCGCAAAACGGCTGCACGGCGGTTGCCTTTGCCGTCGTCGCTCAGAACGCCGAAGTGCCCGACGCTTCCATTGCTGCGCCCGGTACGCTCGACTGCGATACGCCTTCGCTCACACTCGATGGCAGCGCTTCGAGCCAGGGGCCTGGCTTCACCTACCTCTGGACGACCTCCGACGGCAACATCACTTCCGGGGCCAATACGCTTGCACCCACCGTGAACCTGCCGGGAACCTATATGCTAACCGTCGCCCATCCAACCAATGGTTGCACTGCTGCCGATACCGTGCTGGTGACAGGCGACGCTACACTGCCTGCGGCAATCGCTGGCCCAGCCATGATACTCGACTGCGGCACGACGACCGTGACGCTCGATGGCAGCGCGTCGAGCCAGGGCGGGAATTTTGTGTATGAATGGACTTTCATCCCCCTGCCGGGCGGATCCGGGAGTGGTTTTGTTTCCGGTGAAACGACCCTTGCGCCCCAAGTGAACGCCCCCGGCCAGTATGTCCTTTCTTTGACGAACACGGCCAACGGTTGCGTGGCCACCGACACCACCTCCGTTTCACAGGATGGAAACCTGCCGGAAGTGCTGATCGCCCAGCCGGGCCAATTGGATTGCGGAACGACCACCCTCACGCTCGACGCAAGCGCTTCCTCCGGCGGGCCGAACATTCAAATCGAATGGACGACGAGCGGCGGGCATTTTGTCTCTGGTGAAACGACCCTCACGCCCGAAATCAACGCCCCCGGCACTTACACCCTCACACTGACCGACCCGGCAAATGGTTGCTCTGCCAGCGCCAGCGTCATCGTTGATGGGAACAACGAACTTCCCGATGCCGATGCTGGGCCTGACCAAGTGCTCGACTGCACGTCGCCCACCCTCGCCCTCGACGGCAGCGCTTCGGCCCAGGGGGGAAATTTTGTTTACCAATGGACAACGCCCGATGGGAATTTTGTCTCTGGTGAAACAACCCTCACCCCCGAAATCAACGCGCCCGGCACTTATACCCTCACCGTGACCAATACGGCCAACGGCTGCACGGCCACTGCCACGACCACCGTCACCGAAGATGACGAACTGCCCATCGCCGACGCAGGCCTGCCGGCAACGCTCACCTGTACCGATCCTGCCCTCGTGCTCGAAGGCAATGCTTCGAGCCAAGGGGCCAACTTCACCTATCAGTGGGTATTCATACCTGCCCCGGGCGGGACAGGGAGCGGCATCGTATCGGGCGGTGAAACGCTCGCTCCGATCGTGGACGGCAACGGCCTCTACATCCTCACGGTCGCCAACACGCAAAACGGCTGCACGGCGGTTGACAGCGTGATGGTGGGGATTGCCGCCGACTTCCCCGATGTGCAAGTCAACCCGGTACCAACGCTGACTTGCGAACTGACACTCCTGACGCTGACGGCCACCGCTTCTTCAGGGCCAGATTTCATGTACTTATGGACGACCCCTGACGGGAGTTTTCTTTCCGGTGAAACGACTCTTGCGCCCGAAATCAACGCCCCCGGAACCTACACCCTCACAGTGACGAACACCCTGAACGGCTGCACGGCCACCGCCAACGTTGCGGTAGCAGAAGATACCGATCCGCCGTTCGCAGATGCGGGGCCTTCCTTCGAGTTGTCCTGTTCGGTGACCAATGCCCTGCTCGACGGCAGTGCTTCCACTGGCGGCCCCGGCATTGGCTACCTGTGGACAACAGCCAACGGCAACATCACCGCCGGGGCCAATACGCTCGCACCTTCGGTCAACGCTCCCGGCACTTATACCCTCACCGTGACCAACACCGCCAACGGTTGCACGGCCACCAGCGCCGTGACCATCCTGCAAGATGCCGCCGCTCCGACTGCCAACGCCGGGAACGCCGTCACGCTGACCTGCATCCAGCCCGATGCCCTGCTCGACGGCAGCGCATCCAGCACCGGTCCTGACATTACTTACCTCTGGACGACCGCTGACGGCAACATCCTTTCCGGCGAAACGACCCTCACGCCGATCGTCAATGCCCCCGGCATCTACCTGCTCACCGTCACCAATACGGCCAACAATTGCCAAACCCTCGCCAGTGTGCAGGCATTGGATTTCACCCAACCGCCCGTGGCCGGCATCGGGGCAGTGACTCCGCTCACCTGTATCGCTACTTCAACAACGCTGGACGGCAACGCCCCGCCCGGCAACCAATACCTGTGGGCCTGGTCAACCGGTGACGGCAATATTCTCTTGGGTGAAATGACCCCCTCGCCCGTAGTCAACGCTGCCGGAACCTATTCGGCCACCGTCACCGACCCGATGAACGGCTGCACGGCCACCCTGTCGGCAACGGTGGTACAGGACACCACAGCACCCACCGCAGCCATTGCCCAACCTGCACTCCTGACCTGCATCGCAGGTGAAATCACGCTGATCGGAAGCAGTGCCGGTGCCGGGTTTTTGTATGGCTGGAATTTTGAACCTGCGCCAGGTACGACCGGGCAGGGAGTCATTGCCGGAGGCACCACCACCACCCCTACCGTGAACGCCCCCGGCACCTATACCCTGCTCGTGACCGACCCTGCCAATGGATGCACGGCCACCGCTTCAACTATTGTGTTGGAAAATACGGCCCCGCCAACGGCCAATGCGGGCATGGCACCATCGTTCGGGTGCGCACCGGGCGGCACGCTCGTGCTGGACGGCACGGGGTCGAGCACGGGAGCGGGCTTCGCCTTTCTCTGGACGACACAGAACGGCAGTATTGTTTTTGGTGAAACGACTCCCACGCCCACCATCAATGCCCCCGGCACTTACACCCTTACCGTCACCAACCTGGCCAATGGCTGCACGGCTGCCGGTTCGGTGACCGTGCTGGACGGCGGCGGCCCTCCCGATGCGGTTATCGCAACACCGGACTTGCTCACTTGTGCCTACCCGCAACGACCGCTTGACGGATCGGCATCTTCGGCAGGCCCCGCCATCACCTACCAATGGACGACCCCGGACGGCAATTTCCTTTCGGGCGAAACTTCTGCCATTGCTACCGTCAATGCGCCCGGCACTTATATCCTCACCGTGACCAATACCGAAAATGGATGCACGGCCAGCGTACAGACGGTTGTAAATCAAAACATTGCGCCGCCGGGAGCCTCGGCGACCGCCGATACGCTCTCCTGCTCCGAGCAGGCCGTTGCCATGACTGGGAGCAGCCCGACGCTGAATGTTACCTTTCTCTGGACGACCCAGGACGGCCATTTTCTTTTTGGTGAAACAACGCCCACTCCCGCCGTGGATGCACCCGGCACTTACACCCTTATAGTGACCAATCCCGTTAATGGCTGCACCTCTACCGCAAGCGTGACAGTGGTGCAGTTCGTTATGCAGGGTTTTTCTTTTGAAACGATTGCCCCGGATTGCCCGACGGGTTTGGGCAGCATTATTTTCACGGGTGCTTCGGGCGGCATGCCCCCCTATCGTTTTTCGGTGGACGGTGGGCTGAACTTTGTTCCGGAGCCTGTATTCGAGGCACTGGCTCCCGGCACGTACAACATCGTGATACTGGACGACGAAGGCTGCAAGCTGTCAGGCACGGCCGTGCTGCCGGCCCCACCTGTCATTGCCATTTCCCTCGACCCGGTGGTGACGGTGTTCCTCGGCGATGCCTGGCAGTTGGAGCCACAGATCAATGTGCCGGCCAGCACGTTGGCCAACATCCGCTGGTCGCCATCGGAAGGACTGGACTGCGACTCCTGCCTCCGTGCCGTTGCAACGCTTGCACGGGATATTGTCTATACCCTCGAAGTGACGGACGTGAATGGTTGCAGCGCCTCGGCATCGGTGGCGATGACCGTGCTGCTGCGGCTGGATGTATATGTCCCCAATGCCTTTTCCCCGAACGGGGACGGCATCAACGACCGGCTGGTGGTTTTTGCGAAAGCAAACCAAGTGGCACGTGTGAATCGTTTCACCCTATTTACCCGCTGGGGCGAATCCGTGTTCGAGGCATACAATTTTCCCCCAAATGATGTTGACTATGGGTGGGACGGCACACACCGGGGCGAACGGCTCGGCACGGGCGTTTATGTTTGGTTTGCCGAAGTGGAGTTGTTGAACGGGGAAACGGAGATATTGAAAGGCGAGGTCGTGTTGATGCGCTGAGGCGGTCTCATGCCTCCCGCTCCAGCCCCCGTATTCTATCCTTTTTGCCGATGTGCTTCAATTTTTCTTTCAGGAAATTGGCTTCTTGCGTTTCCAGGGAAGAATAGTATTGCAGGCCACAGCCTACGGCCCACAGGCCAATTATCATCAGCAGCACAAAAAAGGTGATAAACGTGAGAAGTATGCTGGAGAAAGCTTCGGCCCAGGCTTCCGACGGCAAGAAATTCATGCTGATGAATTGGAGCAAGAACCAGAGTATGCCCGTGTCGAGGATCAGGAAAATCAACATGCCACAGAGAAAGAGGGTGAAAAACAGTCCCAGCATTTGACCAAAAACGCCGGAGGCGAGTTGGAAAGCCCTCCCAAGCCCGGTGAACAAATTCGTGCCTTCGGACAACATGGCCTGCGACCAAAGGTAGAGCATCGGGAAAAAGAAGCAAACGAGCAGCACGGTGTACCAGTCCATGAAGTACAGCATGGCACCAAATATAGCACTGACCGTCAATGTTTTAAAAAAACCGGAAACAAGGCGCAGCCAACGTCGGTCTGCCTTTACGCTTTCTTCCTGCAAATTGGTTTGGATGAAATCCCTGCCGTTTTTTGCCACCAGATGTTGCGAAACAAAGGCAACCACGGCGACCGACAACACGGCAAGCGGCAAGAGCCAGGGGTTTGCATCGTTCACAAAAAATTCCGGCAAGGCCGCCACCGTTCCGAAAAGCCATTGCCCGATGACAAACAACTCACCGGGAGGCACGTCCGCTGCCAGAAAGGCCCCAGCACAGTAGATGGCAGCCCCACCGGCCGCAGCCCAGGCGATGGGTTTGAAATGCGTCCGCAAAAACATGAACGAATCGGTGAACAACATGCCCGTTGTTTTCACATCCGAAAAATCAACGGCCCTGTCCACATCGGGCGAAAGCCGAAGGCTTTCTTCCATGGCGGCAAAACCCATCCTCGCCCGTTTGAGCGGGAAATAGACGAAGTAAAAAAACATGAAGCCCAGGCAGGCAACGATCCACGTCCCGCGCAGCAGGTCGGGCAGTTCCGTGTGGCGGGTGAGGTAACTTTCGGCAAACCCCGCAACGATGAACATCGGCACGATGCCTGCCATGATGGCCATGCCCCGGCGGGCCGCCATTTGGAAGGAGCGAAGGCGGCTCAAAGTGCCGGGAAATACAAGCCCCCGCCCCATGGTCAGGCCCGCTGCTCCCGCCACCACGATGGAGGAAATCTCGAACGCCCCGTGCATCCACACGGCAAGGAAAGACTCCCGGAAGAGACCTTTTTCGATGAAAAAATATTGAAATGCCCCCAACATCACCCCGTTGTAGAGCAGGCTGCCGATGGTGCCGATGGCGTAAAAAATGCCCATGATGAACGTCTGGAACGCCACAAGCAGGTTGTGGAGCGTGATGCCCAGGAACATATTGAACTCGCCCCGCTCTTTATAGACGGCCATAGGGTCGCCCGAACGGATGTTCGCCTCCGTCATTTCCACGTAGCTGTCCCCAAGAATTGCCCTGATGAAATCGGGATCGGCGGCACAGGACAGCATGCCGATGGCCACTGCCAGGGCAAAAATGAGGAACGAAAGCAGCAGTTCGGCCCTTGCCTGATAGAGCAACATGGGCAGTTCGTCGAGCCAGAAAGCGGCGAAACGGCTGCGTTTTGACTTTTTGTTCTTGTAGATATTGAAAAAAATGCGCTGGGCCAAGCCATTGAGATAGACGCGCACGGAGCGGTTGGGGTAAAACGTGCGGGCGTAGGAGAGGTCGTCCGTTACCTGGATGAAGAGTTCGTTGAGTTTTTCCGGGTCGCTGCGCTGCCCTTCGAGTATCCGCTCGAACTCCTGCCACTTTGCCTTATTTTGTTGGATAAATGTTGTTTCCCGCATGGCTTCTTAGTCAACAATGTGCATTGTGCGGGCAAGGTCAAAAAAAAATCCGGAAACAACAACAATGTACCCTTGCCGTTTGAAGTGCCGTCGCGCCGGCAGATGGCCGCTCCCTGCCTATTGCAACGCCATGAGACAAATCACTTCGGAAATTCTCAACTTTGCACGCTATTTGTTTAAACGGGTTTAAAAATAATCAAAATATGAAACTTCATCCCATTGCGTATGCCTTCCTGCTGTTCGCCCTTTCGTGCCAAAACAACGAAGCCGGCGAAGCCGATTCCGTACCTGCATCAACTGGCCAAAACACTTCTGCCCGGCAAGTCAACAACCAGGATGCCGAAGCCATCGTCGAGGCCATAGACAGTGCCATAGACAGCATCCAGAGAGTACATCGGAAAACCCCGATTTTCCGCGTCAAGCACAATACCTACTCCGAGAAGGATGCTATCGGCATCCTTGAAGCCGAAGGGAAGCAATTTCGCATCGCCGCTACTTTTTACCCGCCCGAAGAAGAAATCATGGATATTTTCTACCTGCTGGACGACCATATCGCCCTGCACAAAAGGCGGCACTGGCGCAAAGGCCCAAACAATCCGGGCGCCACCGAATCATCGGTTTACCTCAATAAAAAAGGGGTCGTAAAGGCCATCATGCGGAGCGTTGTGCTCGAACCTGGCCATAACCCCTCCGGCGTGCTCAGTGCCGACCCCTACGAAATGAAGGCCGACAGGGACTCTCTTTTCCGGGCAGTGAAGGAGGATTTCAAAAAAATCCAGAAGCTGATAGAGGAAAATAAGTAAGGGACGATAAAAAAACAAGTTCACAGTTTTGGGGGGGGGGAGGGAGGGCAAAAAAGAGAAAAAAAAAAAAATAAANNAAAAAATTTTTCTTTTTTTTTTTTTTTAATTTTTTTTTTTTAATTAAAAAATTTTTTTTTTTTTTTTTGCCTCTCTTCCCCCCCCCCAAAACTGTGAACTTCCCTCTTTTGAGCCCCCCCCCCGCACCAGCGGGGATAAATGAAGTTAGCGCTTGTTGTTCGCAAATTGATCATTTGATTATAGCGCTGCCGATGCCGCAGGACAGGCAGCGTTTCCGGTCGCAGTAATTGCTTTTCAGTTGTAGCAGTGCTTGTGTACGGTAAGCGGATTCAGCCGCCATGCCGAGATTTTGCCAACCGGCGATGATGGTGTTTTTTTCGGGCGGCAGCGCCTCCAGCAGCCGTAGGGCTTTGTCTTTGAAGCCTTCTTCCCCGCGCATTTTACCATAAAGAAAAAGAAAGGGCACGATGGTATTGATGGTGAGCAATCGCACGGCCTCTTTGCCGAATGACTTTTTGCGTGCAGCCGAAGGAGTGCCAAAGGTGTAATGCGTCAGCCAGTATCCGTCGAGCTTCAGATCGAACAGTTGCTCGATGTCTGCTTGTGTGTCCGCTTCGAGGATTTTGCTGAACAGGTGAACGGACTTGTCCACCAAGCGGGCAAACTGGGCCAGCCGGATGGTTGGGAAGTTGCCGGGATGGAGCCGCAGGAATTTCCAGATGACAGGTTCGAGCGGGGTGAGCATGTATTTGTTTGCCAAAAACAGGTATTCCTTTTTCAGGGACTGTGGGTAGGTTTCCTCGAAATCGGCCTGCATAAAACCAGCCTGACCGAATAGCAGTGCTTCGATCTGGAGAAGGCTGCCTTTGTGGCGGGCGAGGATTTTTTGCGGCAGCGACTTGGCCAATTCCTCAAACGGAGCGGCGTTCACTTTGAGTCCAAAATTGCGGGCGGTAAATTGGTAAAACGTTTCTTCCCAATCATTGCCGTTCCGCTCCAGCGACGCAGCAATGGCACTGGTTTTCTGTTCGAGGCGCTCGACGAGGAGGCGGTCCAGCCAGAGGTTTTTCGTCATATCGGGCACCGTGTAGAAAAAGTGTTGGCAGGGAATCCAGTGTTCGTTGTGCAACAGTTTTTGGTAAGTGCCGGCCAAGTGTTTGGGCACGAGTTTTTTCATTTCCAGGCAAGGGACGAGACTGCCGTCTTCCCGCTGTACGGGACGGTCGTCCTCCAGGACCACGTGAAGAATGACATTGCGGTATGCCGGATCGTCCTGATGCCCGTGGCGTTGCCAATCGGAGGACTTTAGGTGCATTTCGACATTGCCGGCCCAGGTCGTGTTGCCTATGCGCAAGCGGGCATTGGTGAAATCGGCCCCGGCGTGTGTGTTGTGCTCGCCAGGATGCAGTATTTCGAGCGGCTCGCCTCCAGTCGTTTGCAGATGGGTTTGGTCGAAGCGGCGCGTGCGCCAGAGGAAATGCAGGAAGTCTTCTTTCATAGTAGTGCTTTGTGGCTTTATTGGTCATTGGGGTCATTGAGGTCATTGGGATTATTTCTTAATACATTGACAATCAATATTTTGAATAAAGGCTTGTGCCCAAAGGTTTTGGATTGTCTGGTAAAAGCTATGGCTTTTGCCACACGGCTGGACGTTTTCATTTTCCGTAGCATGGCTCTGTGACCCGTTTGTAGAAACGGGGTTGAAAAAAGTGCATCAAAGTTAAATTACCCGTAACCATTGCGCAAGCGGAACAAATAACTGATAAAAGCGCCTTTGTACCTCTTTCGCAATTTTTAATCATTTCGTAATCAGTCATTTACACTCAATTAACAACCCACCTTCACCTTTGTCCTCAATTATTTTCAGCAGCCAAAAAAATGTATGGCAAGGCCCGTTGGCCACGCCATAGACAATCACTTGCACAGACCTGCCTTATTTCATCATTTATCCTACATCAAAGCCTGCATGAAAAAAGAACTTGACATTGTTATCATTTCGGATGTGCATTTGGGCACTTATGGCTGCCATGCCAAGGAGTTGCTCAACTACCTGAAAAGCATCAAGCCAACCGTGCTGATCCTCAACGGCGACTTTATTGACATTTGGCAATTCAAAAAGAATTATTTCCCGAAGGAACACGTGCAAGTCATTCAGCGGGTTATGAAAATGGCGACCACGGGCACCAAAGTCTATTACATTACCGGCAATCACGACGATGCCCTTCGCCGGTTTTCCGATTTTTCTATGGGCAACATTCACCTTCGCGACAAACTGGTGCTGCAACTCAACGGCTGCAAGCACTGGATTTTCCATGGCGACGTCTTCGACCTTTTCATCCGTTATTCGCCTTTTATCGCACGGTTGGGCGGGCATGGTTACGACTGGCTCATCCGCATCAATCGTTCCATCAACAACCTGCGGGCGAAACTGGGCAAACCCCGCATGTCATTCGCCGGTAAAGTGAAAGGCAGGGTGAAGGAAGCCATCAAATTTATCAGCGATTTTGAAGACACGGCCATCCAGTTGGCCGAGGAACAAGGTTTCGATTACGTGATCTGCGGCCATATCCACAAACCCCAAATGCGCAAGGCCGGCAACGTCACCTATCTCAACTCCGGCGATTGGGTGGAGAACCTCACCGCATTGGAATACGCACATGGAAGGTGGAGCATGTTCGAATACGACGAGTCCGAATTTGACCTCGTCAACCCTAAACTCAAGGTGGAAGAACTCAACGGCTACGATGAGGATACGATTGAACTGACCAAGGAAGCCATATTTGCAAGCATCCTGAAGGCTTGACCGATTTTCAAAAACAGGGTAGGGGCCAGTGCAAGCCCCAATGACTTAATGACTGAGTCCACTCCGAAAAGTCTTTCAAGTTGTAATTTATAGCACAGACAGAAGAATATTTAGACAGAGAATTTTATTT
>JRYF01003829.1_pt1 | contig 11464 bp, 10 predicted proteins | sample 235331 | NCBI WGS metagenome assembly JRYF01 (sample SAMN03074217, study PRJNA261475) | activated sludge metagenome | biome: Wastewater Treatment Plant; feature: Wastewater; material: Activated sludge; isolation source: activated biomass of a wastewater treatment plant treating hydrocarbon... ... | reverse complement strand
GCCCAAGGACGGCACGGTGCTGCTGACTGCGTCCGGGCACCTGAACCTGCGCGCCTTCCTCGGCCTGGAGGGTCTGCGGCTGAACCTGAAGGACGTGGTGCCGGTGGCCGCCGCGCCGATGGGCCACGTGACCGCGATCAACCCGCAGACCTCGGGCGTGCGCGAAGCGGCCCGGCTGATGGAGATGAAGGGCCGCATCACCAAGGGCATCACCGACCCGGTGGGGCTGGTCGAGAGCATCGTCGCGCTCGAGATGTTCGGCATCCAGTACCGGCCGGTGCCCGGCTTCGGCGGCCGCGGCGACACCCGGCTCGCGTTCGAACGCGGCGAGCTGATGATCAACACCCAGTCCACGCCGGCCTACCTGGCGCGCGTGCGGCCGCTGGTGGCCGAAGGCAAGGCGCTGCCGGTGTACGCGATCGGCTTCATCGACCCGCAGGGCCGGCCGGTGCGCGACCCGGCGGCGCCCGACATCGTCACCGCGCCCGAGCTCTACCAGCAGATCCACGGCCGTTTGCCCAGCGGCCCGGCGTGGGAGGCCTACAAGGTGGTCGCCAACCTGGTGCAGAACACGCGCGGCACACTGTGGGTGCACGCGGCGGCGCCGCAGGCGGCGCGCGACGCGCTGCGCCAGGGGGTCGACAAGATGGTGCAGGACGCCGAGTTCAAGGCCGCGATCGCCAAGACGCTGGAAGGCTACGAGATGATCAGCGGCCCCGGCCTGGACCAGATCAAGCGCGACCTCGACGCCGCGCCGCCCGAGGTGCTGACCTGGCTGCGCGGCATGCTGGGCGACAAGTTCGGCGTCAAGTTCGAGGCGCGCTGAATCGCGCCGCGCTGTCAGCCCCGCCGGCCGGTGCACCGCCACGCTGAGCGCGCGGCGGTGCGTCCACGCGAGCCGCGCGAACCACGCGATTCGCGCGCACGACACCGGCCCCACCGGCCGCGCCACGGCCACCTGCACCAGGCCCGCCCATGCTCGACGCCCTGATCAACGGCCTGGTCATCCTGGCCGACCCCTTCCGCTTCGCGATGCTCGCCGCCGGCGTCGTGATCGGCGTCGTGGTCGGCATCCTGCCGGGGCTGGGTGGGCTGATGGGCATGGCGCTCGTCCTGCCCTTCCTGTTCGGCATGGACCCCTATGCCGGCATCGCGATGCTGATCGGCATCGCCGCCGCGGTGCCGAGTGCGGACACCTTCCCGTCGGTGCTGATGGGCATCCCGGGCTCGTCGGGCTCGCAGGCGACGATCATGGACGGCTACCCGATGGCGCGCCAGGGCCAGGCCGCGCGCGCGCTCGGCGCGGCGTTCAGCGCGTCGCTGATCGGCGGCCTGATCGGCGCGCTGTGCCTGACCCTGCTGGTGCCCTTCGCGCGCCCGCTGGTGCTCGCCTTCGGCGCGCCCGAGCTCTTCATGCTGACCGTGCTCGGGCTGGCGATGGTCGGCGTGCTGAGCGGCAACCGGCCGCTGCTGGGCATCATCGCGGCGCTGTTCGGGCTGGTGCTCGGCACCGTCGGCGGGGCGCCGGCGGCGGTCGAGTACCGCTTCACCTTCGGCGAGCAGTACCTGTACGACGGCTTCTCGCTCGTCATCGTCGCCCTCGGGCTGTTCGCGCTGCCGGAGATCGTCGACCTGCTGGCGCGCGGCGGCGCCATTGCCCAGCGCGGCGCGGGGCTCGGCAGCGGCTGGCTCGATGGCCTGCGCGACACGCTGCGCCACAAGTGGCTGGTGGTGCGGCACTCGCTGATCGGGGTGCTGATCGGCGCCATCCCGGGGCTGGGCTCGTCGATCATCGACTGGCTCAACTACGGCTACGTGGTGCAGACGGCGAAGGACAAGTCGCGTTTCGGCCAGGGCGACGTGCGCGGCGTGATCGCGCCCGAGTCCGCCAACAACGCGCGCGAGGGCGGGGTGCTGATGCCGACGCTGCTGTTCGGCGTGCCGGGGTCGAGCGCGATGGCGCTGTTCCTCGGCGCGCTGCTGATCTTCGGCGTCCAGCCCGGGCCGTCGCTGCTGCGCGACCAGCTCGACCTGGTGTTCGTCATCATCTGGTCGCTGGCGATCGCCAACGTGCTGGGCACGCTGCTGTGCCTGGCGCTGAGCCGGCCGATCGCGCGGTTGACCTTCCTGCCGTTCCAGTACGTGGCGCCGTTCGTGCTCGGCATCGTCGTGCTCGGCGTGTGGCAGGAGCACAAGCACTGGGGCGACCTGCTGGCGCTGCTCGGCTTCGGGCTGCTCGGCTGGTTCATGAAGCGCATCGAGATGCCGCGCCCGCCGCTGCTGGTCGGCTTCATCCTGTCGACCCTGGCCGAGCGCTACCTGTGGATGAGCTACAACCTGTACGACTGGGAGTGGCTGGCGCGCCCGCTGGTGCTGGCGATCGGCGCGCTGTGCCTGGTGCTGGTGTTCGGCGGCAGCGTGATGAAGGCGCGCTCGCGGCTGCGCCAGGCGCGTGCCGCGGCGGCGCAGGGCCAGGTGGGGGAGGGTGGTGATGGGCGCTGACGCACCGGGCACGGCACCGGCGCCGAGCCTGCCGCGCCTGGCCCGCACGGTGGCGGCGCTGGCGCTGCTGCTGCTGTTCGTGTGGGTCGCGTGGTCGGCGCGCAGCTTCCGCACCGGGGCCGACTTGTTCCCGCTCGTGATGGGGGTGGCCGGCGCGCTGCTCTGCCTGGTCGAGCTGGGGCGGCAGTGGATAACTCGTCACCGCATGGTGACATTGTCCGCATCGACCGCCGACCTGTCGATCGAGGCCGCCGAGCAGACCTGGGCCGGCTGGCGGCGTGCACTTTCGCTCTTCGGCTGGCTGCTCGGCTGGGGGCTGCTGACGGCACTGCTGGGGCTGCCGCTGGCCACGCTGCTGTGGGTGCCGGCGCTGCTGGTGCAACGCTTCGGGGCCCGCTGGCGGATCGCGCTCGGCGTCGCGGCCGGCCTGGTCGCGCTGATGGGGCTGCTGCGCACGACGCTGGCGATGCAGTGGCCGGCCGGCTGGCTGGCGCTGCCGTTCTGAGCGGCACGCGGCGCGCCGCGGGCTGCGGGCTGCGGTGCGACCGGTTTCCGGCCCCGCGCCGGATCAGACCGTGAACGCCTCGTTGATCGCGCTCTTGACCCCGCCGCCCATCTGCGGCCCGCCGCCGGCGACGTAGACCGCATCGCCCTGACCGGGCGCGCCGAGCACGACCGCGCCCATGCCGTGGCGCGGCGTCAGCATCGGCGCGTAGCTCTCCCAGCGTTCGGTGGCCGGGTCCCAGGCCTCGTTCTGGCCGTAGACCTTCTGCCAGCCCTCGCCGCCCATCACGAACAGCTTGCCGCGGTAGACCACGCACCCGTGGCCCGAGCGCGCGGTCGGCATCGGGGTGCGGAAGGTCCAGCGGTCGGCCTGCGCGTCGTAGCTGTGGTGCAGCGTGCTGTTGGTGTGGAAGGTGTCGACGCGGCCGCCGACGAGGTGAATCCGGTCGCCGATGACGGCGATGCCGGCGTGGTCGCGTGCCACCGGCATCGGCTGGCGGCGCTCGTAGCGGTCGGCCTGCGGGTCGTAGACCAGGTGCCAGTCGATCGAGCGGCGCCAGTCGGAGCCGATCGCGCCGCCGATCAGGTGGATGCGGCCGCCGAGTGCGATGCAGGCCATCGCGCCGCAGGCCTCGGGCAGGCGGCGGATGCGCGTCCAGCCGCTGCCGTCGAAGAAGAAGGCCTCGTCGTGCGGGGTGCGGTTCTGCTCGACGAAGCCGCCGAAGGCGTACAGCCGGTCGCCGAGCGTGGCCACGCCGACGTGGTTGGCCCCGCGCGGCAGCGATGCCAGCTCCTCCCAGCGGTCGGCCGCCGGGTCGTAGGCGTGGTGGTAGGGCTTGTCGACGCGCTGCTCGGCGTAGCCGCCGACCAGGTGCATGCGGCCGCGGTAGGCCACCGCCCACGCCATCTCGGTGCGCGGGATCGGCAGCGGCGCACGCGGCGCCCAGCGGCCCGGCGCCGCCGCCCGGGGTGCCGGGCTCGCGGTGTCGACCTGCTGCGCGTGCAGTTCGGGCAGCCCGATGCGCCCGGGCTGGTTCAGCCGCTCGAACTGACCGGCGTGGTGGTCGTGCTGGGCGCGCAGCAGCGCGGGTGCCGCGAGGGCGGGTGCGGCGATGGCGGACAGCAGCAGGCGGCGGCGGGAGGTGTTCATCGGTGCGGGCGCGGGTCGGTGTGGAGCGAGCGGCCGGCACGACCGCAGCCGCCAGCCGGCGGCGCACGCCATCCGGGACGGGTCTGCCGGGGCAGGGTCGGCATCGACGATGGATGCGGATCGCGCGGCGCAGTTCCGCGGTTCCCGCGGCGCCGGGGCGTGGCAGCTGCGGCGCCGTGGCCCGAAGCCGGCCGTCGCACCGGGCGGCCGCCGATGCCAGGAATCAGCCCAGCACCTCGTGCAGCCAGCGGGCCAGCGCCTCGACCTCCTCCATACACACCGAGTGCTCCATCGGCCAGCTGTGCCACTCGACCTGCATGCCCAGTGCGCGCAGGCTGTCGCGCGCCGCCGCGCCGCGCGCCAGCGGGACGATGCCGTCGCGCTCGCCATGGCCGAGGAAGACCGGCGTGGCCTGGCTCGCCGGCTGGCGTTCGGCGGCGCTCGCCTCGGGCAGCGGCAGGTAGCCCGACAGCCCGGCCAGCCCGGCCAGCCGGTGCGGGCAGCGCAGCCCGGCGCCGAGCGTGATCGCGCAGCCCTGCGAGAAGCCGGCCAGCACGATGCGCCGCGCCGGCACGCCGCGCGCGATCTCGCGCTCGACGAGCTGCAGCGCGAGCGCGAACGACTCGCGCAGCCCGCCCTCGTCCTCGCGCCGCGCGAGGTCGGTGCCGAGGATGTCGTACCAGGCGCGCATGCGCATGCCGCCGTTGATCGTCACCGGCCGCTCGGGCGCGCGCGGGAAGACCCAGCGCACCGGGCCGACCGCGCCGAGGTCGATCTGGTCGGCCAGCGGCAGGAAGTCGGTGCCGTCGGCGCCCAGCCCGTGCAGCATCAGGATGCTGGCGCGCGGGGCCACGCCGGGGTCGAGTTCGATCGTCTGCAGCGGTGTCATCGGCGGGGTGCGGCTGGTGGCGGCTCGGTGCGGCGGATTGGCCCGGCGGTCACGCGGCCGCGCCGAGCACGAGCTGGGTCTGCGTCACGACCGCGCACAGCTTCCCGTCGGCGTTGCGGATCGAGGTCGTCCAGACCTGCGTCGTGCGGCCGCGGTGCAGCGCCACCGCCTCGCCGACGACCGTCGTGCCGACGCGCGCACCGGCGATGAACTTGGTGCTGGAATCGGTCGTCGTCGTGCGCTGGCCGGGCCCCAGATTCACCACGGTGCCGACCGCGCCCAGCGTGTCGGCGAAGGCCATGAAGGCGCCGCCGTGCAGGATGCCACCGGCGGTGCACAGGTCGGGCCGCACCAGCATCTCGGCGCGCACGCGCTCCGGTCCGGCCTCCAGCAGGCGCACGCCCATCAGGCCGGGCAGCAGCGGTTCGAGCAGGGCCTGCAGGGCATCCAGGTCGTGCATCGCGTGCGTCCTCCGCGCTGGATCAACCGTAGTTCAGCCCCATCGCGGCGCGCACGTCCTTCATCGTCTGGCGCGCCACCGTGCGCGCGCGCTCGGTGCCCATCTCGACGATCCAGTGCACCTGCTTGGGGTTGGCAAGGTACTTCTCGGCCCGCTCGCGCCAGGGCTGCTGCTGCGCGAGCACGGCGTCGACCACCGGCTGCTTGCAGTCCAGGCAGCCGATGCCGGCGGTGGTGCAGCCCTTGACGACCCAGTCGCGCGTGGCCTCGTCGCTGTAGATCCGGTGGAAGGCCCAGACCGGGCACTTCGCCGGGTCGCCGGGGTCGCTGCGGCGCACGCGCGCCGGGTCGGTCGTCATGGCGCGGATCTTCTTCGTCACCTCGGCCGGCTCGTCGCGCATCAGCAGCGCGTTGCCGTAGCTCTTGCTCATCTTGGCGCCGTCCAGCCCGGGCAGGCGCAGCACCTCGGTGTGCAGCGCCTGCGGTTCGGTCAGGATGGTCTTGCCGCTGCCCTTGAGGTGGCCCAGCAGCAGCTCGTGGTCGTCCGCCGTCCAGCCGTCGAGCGCGGCGGCCTTCTTCAGCACCGCCTCGCCCTTGGCCAGCGCCTCGGCGCTGCCGGTCTCGCCGAAGGCTTTGCGCTGGCGCTCGTAGTAGCGCTGGTCGTCCTTGGGCAGCTTGGCCAGCGCGGCGGCAGCAATGGCCTCGAAGTCCTTGTGGCGGCCGTACAGGTGGTTGAAACGGCGCGCCACCTCGCGCGTCAGCTCGACGTGCGAGGCCTGGTCCTCGCCGACCGGCACCGCGGCGGCCTTGTAGATCAGGATGTCGGCCGCCTGCAGCAGCGGGTAGCCGAGGAAGCCGTAGGTCGCCAGGTCGCGGTCCTTGAGCTTCTCGATCTGGTCCTTGTAGGTCGGCACGCGCTCCAGCCAGCCCAGCGGCGTGCCCATCGCCAGCAGCGTGAACAGCTCGGCGTGCTCGGCGATGCGGCTCTGGATGAAGATGGTCGAGCGCTCCGGGTCCAGGCCGGCGGCGATCCAGTCGACCACCATGTCGTACACGTAGCGCTCCATGACCTCGCGCTCCTCGTAGTGCGTGGTCAGCGCGTGCCAGTCGGCGACGAAGTAGAAGCAGTCGTAGCGGTCCTGCAGCGCGACCCAGTTCTTCAGCGCGCCGTGGTAATGGCCGAGGTGCAGCGCGCCGGTCGGGCGCATGCCGGAGAGGACGCGGTCTTTCATGGGCGCCGATTCTAGGTGGCACCGCCGCGTCAGCCCGGCCGGCCGAGCTCCTCCGCCATGCGCTCGAACAACCGCATCCACTGCGCCGGCGGCACGCCGTAGCGGCTGCCGAAGCGGGCGATGACGACACCGGCGGCGGGGTCGACGAACACGAACTGGCCGTGGTTGCCGCGTGCGCTGAACACGTGGCCGCCGCCTTCGCGGCGCTGGATCCACCAGAAGCGCTGGTAGGTCAGCCCCGGTCGCATGCCGTCCAGCGGCAGCGCACCGTCGGGCGAGGTCATCTCGCGCACCATCGCCTCCGGCAGCACCTGCGTCCCGTCGGCTGCGCGTCCGCCGTCGAGCATCAGCTGGCCGAAGCGGGCGTAGTCGAGCGCGCGTGCGTTGAGGCCGCTCTCGAGCTTCTCGAAGCCGCTGCGCTCACTGTCCAAGCTCCAGCTGGCGCCGGCGCCGAAGCCCGCCGGCTGCCAGATGCGCTCGCCGAGCTGCACCGCCACCGGCTTGCCGCCGACACGCTCGACCACCAGCCCGACCAGCAGCGGGTGGTAGTTGTTGTACAGCCAGGCGCCGCCGGGCTCGGAGGCGATGCGCGTGTGCTGCAGCGCGAGCGCACGCAGGTCGGGCCAGTAGTAGGTCTTGGCGTCGTCGCCGTGGAAGAACGGGAACTCGCGGTAGGCGATGCCCGAGTGCATGTTCAGCAGCTGGCGCAGCGTGATGCGGGCGAAGCGCGCGTCGCGCGCGTTCAGCTCCGGCAGCCAGGTCACGAGCCGCTGGTCGAGGCTGGCGATGCGGCCGTCGGCGAGCAGCGCGTGGACCAGTGTGGCGAGCACCGACTTGGCGACCGAGAACGAGGTCACCGGCGCGTCGCGCGGCTGGCCGGCGTGGTAGGCCTCGTGCAGCACGCGGCCATGCTGCATGACGACGAAGGCCAGCGTGCCCTGGGCCGAGAGCCAGGCGTCCATCGACGGGCCGGGCTGGGCGGCGCCGAAGGCACGCGCCACGCGGTCGGGCTGCGGGTCGGCCGGCGGGTCGCCCGCGCCTGCCCGGTGCGGCACCGCACGGGCCGGGAAGCGGTGCAGGTCGCCGACGTCGGCATCGCCCCAGACCACCAGGCGGCGCACGTACTCGGCCGGGTAGACGAACAGCAGGCCCAGGCTGGCGACGACCAGCGCCAGCGCCAGCGCGCCGACCACGGCTCGCAGGCGCCGCCATGCCCTGCCACCGCCCGCACGTCCCCGACTGCGCACGTTCATGCGCGGAGGATATGCCGGAGGATGTGCCGGAGGACATGACGGCCCTGCTGGCTACACTGCCCGCGTGAAGCGCATCGTGATCCTGATCAGCGGCCGCGGCAGCAACATGCAGGCGGTGGTCGAGCGCTGCGCGGCCGAAGGCTGGCCGGCGCGCGTCGTGGCCGTCATCGCCAGCCGGCCGGATGCGCCCGGGCTGGCGCTCGCTGGGGGACATGGGCTGGCGACCGTGGTCGTCGACGCCCGGGCGCACGCCGACCGCGCGAGCTTCGACGCCGCGCTGGGCGCGGCGCTGGAGCGCCTCGAGCCCGATCTGGTTGTGCTGGCCGGATTCATGCGCATCCTGGGTGACGCATTGGTCGCGCGCTGGGCCGGGCGCTTGCTGAACATCCATCCCTCGCTGCTGCCGGCCTTCCCGGGCCTGCGCACGCACGAGCGTGCGCTCGCCGCCGGCTGCACGGTGGCCGGCGCGACGGTGCACTTCGTCACCCCCGCGCTGGACCACGGGCCCATCGTGCTGCAAGGCGTGGTCCCGGTGCTGCCGGGCGACAGCGCGGCGGCGCTGGCCGAGCGCGTGCTGGCGATCGAGCACGTCATGCTGCCGCTGGCGGTGCGCTGGTTCGTCGACGGCAAGCTGCGCCTCGACGGCCAGCGCGTGCTGCACGCCGACGGCGCGCCGCAGCAGCTGCTGGCCGGCGCCTGAACCCGGATCGCCCCCGCCGTGCACCCCGGCGCCCTGCTCGACCTCGCGACCGAACTGCTGCGTGCGCTGCTGCGCTTCGACGCCCCGGCCGACGGCGTCGTCTCGGCCTTCTTCCGCCGCCACCGGGCGCTCGGCGCGCGCGAGCGCCACACGCTGGCCGAGACCGCGTACACCGTGCTGCGCCAGCGGCTGGCGCTGCAGCACTTGGCGCAAAGCGGCAGCGGGGCGCTGGAGCGGCGGCTCGCGATCCTCGGCTGGCAGGGCAGCGCGGGTTTCCTGCGCGGGGCGCTCGGGCCGCAGGAGCAGGCCTGGCTGGACCGCGTGGCGCAGGTCGACCGCGCGGCCCTGCCGGCCAAGCTGCGCCACAACCTGCCGGACTGGATCGCCGCCGCGCTGCGCGAGGCGCTGGGCGAGGCCGAGCTGGATGCCCTGGCCCGGGCGCTGGCCGAGCCTGCGCCGCTGGACCTGCGGGTCAACACCCTGAAGGCCCGGCGCGACGAGCTGCGGGCGGAGCTGGCAACGGCGGGCATCGCCGCCGAGCCGACGCCGTACTCGCCCTGGGGCCTGCGCATCGCCGGCAAGCCGGCGGTCAACAGGCTGGCCAGCTTCGAGCGCGGCGCGTTCGAGGTCCAGGACGAGGGCAGCCAGCTGCTCGCGCTGCTGCTGGACGCCCGGCGCGGCGAGATGGTGGTCGACTTCTGCGCCGGCGCCGGCGGCAAGACGCTGGCCCTCGGCGCGGCGATGCGCAACACCGGGCGCCTGTACGCGTTCGACGTCTCCGGTCACCGGCTGGCGGCGCTGCGGCCGCGGCTGGCGCGCAGCGGGCTGGCCAACGTGCACCCGGCGCAGATCGCGCACGAGCGAGACGACCGCGTGCGCCGGCTGGCCGGCAAGGTCCACCGCGTGCTGGTCGACGCGCCTTGCTCGGGCCTGGGCACGCTGCGCCGCAACCCGGACCTGAAGTGGCGTCAGTCGCCGGCCGCGGTGGCCGAGCTGCAGGCCAGGCAGCAGACCATCCTGGCCAGCGCGGCGCGCCTGCTGAAGCCCGGCGGGCGGCTCGTGTACGCCACCTGCAGCCTGCTTCGGGCCGAGAACGAGGACGTCGTCGCTGCCTTCGACGAGGCCCACGGGCGCGAGTTCCTGCCACTGCCGGCGGCCGAGGCGCTGGCCGCCGACCAGGTCGAGCGCGCCGGTGAAATGGTCGACGGACCGTACCTGCGCCTGTGGCCGCACCGCCACGCGACCGATGGCTTCTTCGCCGCCGTCTGGCAGCGCCGCTGAGCCGCCGGCGCGCCACGGGCCGGCTCGCGTTCGTTAAGCGGACGCTACCGGCATCCAACGAACGCGAACAGGCTTTGATCTGCGCCAAACGGATGCGATTGAACCCGGGGTGGGGAGCTTTCCCTAGGCTCGAAATCTGCCCGCGCGGCGCCGCACACCCCTAGAATGCTCGGCACGCCCGGGTGAGGGCGGGAGAACGACTGGATGAATGAACTGGTGATGGTGCACGACGCGGTCGTGCAGTGGCTGGCGCATGGCCTGCTGGAGGCCACCTGGTGGCAGATCGTGCTGTTCACGCTCGTGACGACGCACATCACGATCGCCGCGGTGACGATCTTCCTGCACCGCGCGCAAGCGCACCGGGCGCTCGAACTGGGGCCGGTGCCGTCGCACTTCTTCCGCTTCTGGCTGTGGACCACCACCGGCATGGTGACCAAGGAGTGGGTCGCGATCCACCGCAAGCACCACGCCAAGTGCGAGACCGAGGACGACCCGCACAGCCCGGTCACGCGCGGCATCAAGACCGTGCTGTGGCAGGGCGCGGAGCTTTACCGCACCGAGGCCCAGGTGCAGCAGACGCTGGACAAGTACGGCCACCAGACCCCCGATGACTGGCTGGAGCGCCATGTCTACAGCCGCTACACCTGGCAGGGCGTGGGCCTGCTGCTGATCGTCGACCTGCTGCTGTTCGGCGCCGCCGGCGCCGCCGTGTGGGCGGTGCAGATGGCCTGGATCCCGGTCACCGCGGCCGGCATCATCAACGGCTTGGGCCACTGGTGGGGCTACCGCAACTTCGAGGCGCCCGACGCGTCGACCAACATCTCGCCGATCGGCCTGATCATCGGCGGCGAGGAGTTGCACAACAACCACCACACCTACCCGACCTCGGCCAAGCTGTCGGTCAAGCCCTTCGAGTTCGACATCGGCTGGGGCTACATCCGGCTGCTGGAGATGCTCGGCTGGGCCAAGGTGCGCAAGACGCCGCCCAAGCTGGCGCTGGGCGAGGTCAAGCCGGTGGCCGACGGCCAGACGCTGGAGGCGCTGATCGCCAACCGCTACGAGGTGATGGCGAACTACGCCCAGGGCGTGAAGGCTGCGGTGGCCGCCGAGATCGCCCACCTGAAGGCCCAGGGCGCCCAGAACAGCGCGCAGTGGAAGCCGCTGCTGGCCGCCAAGGCCTGGCTGCACCGCGACGCCGACAAGATCCCGCAGCCGGTCAAGCCGCAGCTGCAGCAGGCGCTGGGCGCCAGCCCGCAGCTGGCCAAGCTGGTGGCCATGCGCGAGGAGCTGCGCCAGCTCTGGACGCGCACCAACGTCTCGGCCGAGCAGCTGGTGGCCGACCTGCAGGCCTGGTGCCGGCGGGCCGAGGACAGCGGCATCGCCGCGCTGCAGAACTTCTCGCGGCAGCTTCGCGCGGCGCACGTCTGATCAAGGCGGCGGGCCCCGGAGCCTGCCGCGACCGCTGACGAACGGGGCCTGCGGGCCCCGTTCCTC
>JRYF01003404.1_pt1 | contig 11466 bp, 9 predicted proteins | sample 235331 | NCBI WGS metagenome assembly JRYF01 (sample SAMN03074217, study PRJNA261475) | activated sludge metagenome | biome: Wastewater Treatment Plant; feature: Wastewater; material: Activated sludge; isolation source: activated biomass of a wastewater treatment plant treating hydrocarbon... ... | reverse complement strand
GCGTTCAGCGCCGCGTCGTCGCACAACGCCACCTGCGCCGGCAGCGCCAGCACCTGGGCGTCCAGCTGCGGCAGCGGCAGCCGCAGCCCGCTGCCGGCCACGCGCTGCCAGAAGCTGCGCTCGCCGCCCACGCGCATCGGCGCAGCCACGGCCACGCGCTGCGTGCCGCCTCCGGCATGCAGCAGCAGTTCCACCGCGCGGCGGTGGTCGGCGAGGTACGCCGTGCCGGGCCGATCGGGCTCGGCGCGCCGCATCACCCAGCGGTGCCATTGCAGGCCGACCCACTCTTCCATCAGCGTGCCCCCGAGTCGTTGCGGCGCTGGCGCAGCGTCTCGCGCAGCGCGTCGACGCCGATCGTCCACTGCAGGTTGGGTGTGCCGCTGCGCGCGGCGTGCGACTGCTCGCACTGCGCCACGCACTGGCCGCACTGCACGCAGCTGAACATCAGCCGCTTGACCTGGCGCGGCCGCAGGCGCATCGGGCAGGCCACCTCGCAGGCGTCGCCACCCGGTGCGTCGGCGGTGGTGCAGCCGCGGCACTCGGCGGCTCGGCTGCGGTCGAAGGCCATCACCAGCGCGCGCGGGTTGCTCATCCAGGCCAGGCTCTGGAACAGGCCCACGGCGCAGCCGAAGCGGCAGAACAGGTGGCGCGCGAAGGCGAACTCGAGCGTGAACACCACGCTGCCGATGGCCAGGAAGCGGGACTGGTTGGGCGTCAGCGTGCCGCCGAGCAGCCCGCCCCAGATCTCGCGCGGCGGCAGCAGGTAGCTCAGCAGCGTGATCGCCCACAGGAAGCCGAACACCGCACAGGCCAGCGCGAACAGCGGCCACCAGCGGCGCTGCGGCACGCGGCCGCCGCGCGGCACCGGCGCGCGGTCCCAGAGGCTGAGCTTGCCGCTGGCGCGGTGCAGCAGGTCGTTGAGGCCCTCGACGAGCGAGAAGTGCGGGCACAGCCAGCCGCAGTAGACACGGCCCCAGCGCCGTGCGACGGCGAGGAAGGCGGCGACGAAGGCCACCGCGGGCAGGATGCCGCGCAGCAGGATGGACAGCGCCACCTCGGTGGCGCCGATCTCGCCGCGCTGGAAGGCGGTGATGCCCAGCGTCCAGCGCTGGCCGAGGAACCACAGCTGCGCCTCGTGCAGGTCGAAGCGCAGCAGGTCCAGTGCCGGCGCGGCCAGGAAGAGCGCGAAGAAGCCCAGCTGGAGCGCACGGCGGCGGCGCTGCAGCGTGGCGTGCCCCGCCTGCGCCGAAGGTTCAGATGCTGTCACCGAGCAGGGCACGCTGCACCTCGTGCAGGGCCGCCAGCGTGCCGGCGTCGTCGGTCAGCGCCTGCAGCACGGCGTGGTGGGCCGCGTCGGCCAGCGCCATGCCGCCGGCGTGCAGGCGCGCGGCCATCACCAGCAGGCGTGTGCTGGCGGTCTCCTCGAGGTCGTGGTCGGTGAGCCGGCGCAGCGCCTGCGCCAGCGCCACCAGCTGCGCCGCGGCGGCGTCGCTGCAGCCGCTCTCGCTGGCCACGATGCGCGCCTCCAGCGCCGGCTCGGGGTAGCCCAGCGTCAGCGCCACGAAGCGCTGGCGCGTGCTGGGCTTCAGGCCCTTGAGCAGGTTCTGGTAGCCGGGGTTGTAGCTGACCACCAGCATGAAGCCGGGGGCGGCGTCCAGCAGTTCGCCGGTGCGCTCCAGCGGCAGCTGGCGGCGGTCGTCGGCCAGCGGGTGCAGCACCACGGTGATGTCCTTGCGCGCCTCCACCACCTCGTCGAGGTAGAAGATCGCGCCCTGGCGCACGGCCTGCGTCAGCGGGCCGTCGCACCAGCGGGTGTCGCCGCCCACGATGAGGTGGCGGCCGGTGAGGTCGGCCGCGCCCAGGTCGTCGTGGCCGCTCACCGTCACCAGCGGGCGGCCCAGGCGCCGTGCCATGTGCTCCACCAGCCGCGTCTTGCCGCAGCCGGTGGGGCCCTTGAGCAGCAGCGGCAGCCGCGCGGCGTGGGCCTGGGCGAAGAGCGCGCACTCGGTGCCCTGGGCCAGGTAGGCCACCGGCGCACGGGGGTCGCGCAGCACGTCGGGCGGGGTGCGGTCCATGGCCCCGGCTCCTTCAGGCCCGCGCCAGCGTGGCCGGCAGCGCCGGCTGCTCGTCCTTTGCCGGGCCGACGAAGAAGCTCCACAGGAACATCACCAGCCCACCCAGGAAGCCCACGCCGCCGCCCACGCGCATCCAGTAGAAGAAGCGCAGCTGGTCCTGGGTCTGCATGAAGCCCAGCGCACCTTCGGTGGGCGGGATGCGCTGCAGCCAGACCTGCAGGATGCCGGCGCCGGTGAGCGCCAGCACCATCACCGCCATGCCGATGGTCATCAGCCAGAAGCTCCACATCTCCAGGTTCTGCGCCCGCCGCGGGGCGGCCTCGCGGCCGCGCAGGATGGGCATGGCGTAGCTGATCATCGCGATGACCACCAGCACGTAGGCGCCGTAGAAGGCCAGGTGCCCGTGCGCCGCGGTGATCTGGCTGCCGTGGGTGTAGTAGTTCACCGGGCTGAGCGTGTGGATGAAGCCCCACACGCCGGCGCCCAGGAAGCCCAGCACCGCGCAGCCCACCGTCCACAGCACCGCGGCCTGGTTGGGGTGCTCGCGCTTGCGCCGCTGCACCATGTTGAAGGCGAACAGCGTCATCATGAAGAACGGGATCGGCTCCAGCGCGCTGAACACGCTGCCCACCCAGTGCCAGTAGCCCGGCAGGCCGATGAAGTAGAAGTGGTGGCCGGTGCCCAGGATGCCGGTGACCAGCGCGAAGGTGATGATCAGGTACAGCCACTTGTCGATGACCTCGCGGTCCACGCCGGTGGTCTTGATCAGCAGGTAGGCCAGCAACGCGCCGAGGATCAGCTCCCAGGTGCCTTCCACCCACAGGTGGACGACGAACCACCAGTACATCTTGTCGCGCACCAGGTTGCTCGGGTTCACGAAGGCGAACAGGAACAGCAGCGCCAGCCCCCACAGGCCGGTCAGCAGCACCAGGCTGATGGCCGTCTTGCGGCCCTTGAGCACGGTGAGGCTGACGTTGTAGAGGAAGCCCAGCGCCACCACCACGATGCCCACCTTGGTGGGCAGCGGCTGCTCCAGGAACTCGCGGCCCATGGTGGTGAACCGCACCGGGTTTTGAGGAGGCTCCAATCTTTGAGAGGATGGAGCGATGAAGAAGCAAGTCAGGTTTTCGCCGGAGGTCCAGGAGCGGGCCGTCCGGATGGTCGTGGAGGCGCAGGGCCAACACGACTCGCAGTGGGCGGCCATCGAGTCCATCGCTGCCAAGATCGGTTGTACGGCCGAGACGCTGCGGCGCTGGGTGCGCCGCAGCGAACTCACGCTGCGCCTGCTGCGCGCGCGGCTGCACGTGGTCGCCGGCCGCCGCGAGGACCGCCTGGTCTTCGACGTGCAGGCGGCCATCGCCGAGGCCATGGGACTGCAGCCGACCGCCACGCGCCGGGCCAGCGAAGTGCTGATGCAGCGCTACTACCGCGCCGCCAAGCTGGTCACGCAGCTGAACACGATCGTCCTGCAGAACGTCGAGGAGCGGCTGTTTCCGCGCGACGGCCCTCCCCCGCAGCCGATCGACGAGGTCTTCATCGCCCGCGGCGAACTGCTCGACATCGTCGACGACCAGGCTTTCGAGCGCGATCCGGCGGCCCTGCTGCGCGGCTTCCTGGTCCTGCAGCAGCGCCCCGAACTGACCGGGATGTCGGCCCGGCTGCTGCGCCGGCTGTGGCACGCGCGGTGGCGGATCGACGCCGCGTTCCGCCGCTCGCCGGCCAACCGGCAGACCTTCCTCGCCATCCTGCAGCATCCGCGCGGCGTTGTGCATGGCCTGCGGCGCATGAACCAGTGGTCGGTGCTCGGGCGCTACCTGCCGGTGTTCCGCCGCATCGTCGGCCAGATGCAGCACGACCTGTTCCACGTCTACACGGTCGACCAGCACATCCTGCAGGTGATCCGCAACCTGCGCCGCTTCACGATGTCCGAGTACGCGCACGAGTACCCGCTGTGCAGCGAGCTGATCGCCGAGTTCGACCGGCACTGGCTGCTGTACGTCGCCGCGCTGTTCCACGACATCGCCAAGGGGCGCGGCGGCGACCACAGCGGCCTCGGCGCGCGCGACGCGCGCAAGTTCTGCCGCGCCCACGGCATCGACGACGCCGACACCGAACTGGTCGAGTTCCTCGTGCTGCACCACCTGACGATGTCGCAGGTGGCGCAGAAGCAGGACATCGCCGACCCGCAGGTCGTCGACCGCTTTGCGCAGCTGGTCGGCAGCGAGCGGCGGCTGATCGCGCTGTACCTGCTCACCGTCGCCGACATCCGCGGCACCAGCCCGCGCGTGTGGACGAGTTGGAAGGGCAAGCTGCTCGAGGACCTGTTCCGCATGACGCGCCGCCGCCTGGTCGGCGACGGCCTGCCCGCGAACATGGTGCTGGAGCGGCGCACCCGCGAGGCGCGGCGCATCCTCGACCTGTACGCCATCTCGGCCGCCGCCGTCGCGCCGCTGTGGAGCCAGCTCGACATGGTCTACTTCCTGCGCAACAACGCGCGCGAGATCGCCTGGCAGACGCGCATGCTGCTGGCGCACGTCGCCACCGAACGGGCGATCGTGCGCTCGCGGCAGACCGAGACCGGCGACGCCGCCGAGGTGCTGATCTACGTGCGCGACCAGAAGGACCTGTTCGCCCGCGTCTGCGGCTACTTCGACAGCCGCAACCTGTCGATTCTCGACGCCAAGATCCACACCACGCGGCACGGCTACGCGCTCGACTCCTTCCGCGTGCTCGACGGCGGCCGGGCGAGCTCGCGGCAGCGGCTCGACCAGATCAACAAGGAACTGGCCGCCTGGATCGACGCGGTCACCCCGCTGCCGCCGCCGGTCAAGGGGCGGCTGTCGCGGCTGTCGCGGCACTTCCCGGTGGCGCCGAACGTGGCGATCGATGCCGGCGAGCGCGGCCGCCAGTACCTGCTGTCGATCACGACGACCGACCGGATCGGCCTGCTTTACGCGATCACGCGGGTGCTGGCAACGCACGACGTCAACGTGCACACGGCCAAGATCAACACGCTCGGCGAGCGCGTCGAGGACGTGTTCCTGATCGAAGGGGCCCCGCTCGGCGACGAGCGCGGCCAGGCGCGCCTGGAACGCGACCTGCTCGAGGCGATCAGCCCGTAGCCCGTTCGGCCCTGTGCCCCGACCCACCGGCGCCGGAAACGGCGCAGGGCCCGGAGCGCTAGCGGCGGGCGGCGAGCTGCTGCCGCCAGTACTCCTCGAACGGCAGCCGACGGTACTCGCCGTCGACGACGTAATCGGCCAGCCAGGTGAACTCGCGGGCGTCGCGCGTCGGGCCGTAGTGGCGCGCCAGTTCGCGCCCGTCCAGGCCGATCACCATGAACGTCGGCGTGCCGCGCACCCGCGCCACCTTCTGCGCATAGTCCTTGCTGCGCATCGGCCGTCCTTCGAGGTCGGCGACTTCGGCGTCGCCGTTGAAGTCGATTTCGAGGACGCGGAAGTGGCGGCGGAAGTGATCCTGCACCGCGACCTGATTCAGCACCGTCTTCTTCATCAGGATGCACGGCGTGCAGTACTCGGCCGAGAACATCAGGAACAGGCCGCGCTTGCCCTCGGCGCGGGCGAGCGCCATCTCCTCCTTGAGGTCGCCGAAGCCCGGCTGGAAGAAGTGGTACTGCGGGTCGCGCGTCTGCGCCTCGGCCGGCAGCACGAGAACCATGCAAACGGCAACCAGCAACGACCGAAGGACTCTCATCGCCGCCCCGCTGCGGATCGATTGCGGAGATCTTACGCCTTGACCCTGACCCGCTCGCGGCCGTCGATCCGCACCGTGCCGGCGCGCCGCAGGTAATCGGCCACGACATCGAAGATCGGCGGGCCGTCGACATCCATCATGCTTGCCCAGCCGGCCGCCTTGTAGCGCTTGTCGGCCTGCATCGGCTGCCCGCCGATGCGCAGGTCGGTGATGCGCGAGCCGCCGCGCGCGGCCGGGTCGATCGTGTACGTGACGCCGCCGACCCGCACCATGTCGCCGCCCTGCCGGTAGTACGGATCAGGGTGGAACAGGTTGTCGGCCACGTCTTCCATGATCGTCTTGATCTCTTCGCCGGTCATCTCGCGCGACCAGGTGTTCGGATAGGTCAGCGCCGTCTGGCTGTAGACCTGTTCCAGCGTGATCGGGTCCCCCGGCAGCACCGTGACGCCCCAGCGGAAGCCGGGCGAGAAGGCCACCTCGGCGCCGTAGTGCTTCATCATCGCGTCGAGCAGGATCTCGTCGAAGCTGCCGTTGAAGTTGCCGCGCCGGAACAGCAGGCTGTCCGAAACCGCCAGCTTCTCGCCCAGCTTCGCTTCGTACGGCGCACGCACGCGCCTGATCAGCGCCTCCATCTCGGCATCGGCCGGGATGTACTGCGACAGCACCGGGATCAGCTTGTAGCGGTAGCCGCGGACCTGCCGGTCGCGCACGTCGAGGTCGAGCCGGGAGAGGAACTTCCCGTGCGCGCCGGAGTTGATCACCAGCGTGTTGCCGACCTTGATCGGGCGCGGGATGCCGTCGTGCGTGTGCCCGCCGAGGATGACGTCGATGCCGCGCACCCGCTCGGCGAGCTTCAGGTCGACCGCCACCCCGTTGTGCGACAGCAGCACCACCGCGTCGACCCGCTCCCTGCCGCGCAGCTCGTCGACGTGCCGCTGCAGCTGCTCGTCGCGGATGCCGAAGGTGAGGTCCGGCACGAACTTGCGCGGATGCGAGATCGGCGTGTACGGGAAGGCCTGGCCGACGATGCCCAGCCGCACCCCGCCCATTTCCTTCACGACGTACGGGCGGAACACCGGATCGCCCGGCGGCCCCCAGGAGATGTCGATGACGTTGTGGGCGACGAAGTCGCCCTTGAATGTGCCGCGGCCGTCCTTGTCGCCGAAGATCTGCTTGACGCGGTCGATGCCGAAGGTGAACTCCCAGTGCGGGCTCAGCACGTCGACGCCGAGCTGGTTGATCGCCTGGACCATGTCCTCGGCCTCGGTCCACAGCGCGGTGGCCGAACCCTGCAGCGTGTCGCCGCCGTCGAGCAGCAGCGTGCGGCCCGGCCGCTCGGCGCGCACCCGCTTGACCAGCGTGGCGATGTGCGAATAGCCGCCCAGGCGGCCGTAGCGGCGCGCCAGTTCGGTGAAGTCGACGTAGGTCAGCGCGTGCGCCTCGGCCGTGCCGCGCTTGATGCCGTAGTGCTTAAGAAAAGCCTCGCCGGTGAGGTAGGGCGGGCGGCCCTTCTCCGGGCCGACGCCGAGCAGCGTGTCCGGCTCGCGATAGTGCACCGGCAGCAGCGTCGCGTGGCTGTCGGTCATGTGCAGCAGCGTGACGTTGCCGAGCGGCTCGAAGGACAGAAGCTGCTGCGGCGCCGTCGCCGCCCATAGCCGCTCCTGCTCGGCGATGCCCAGCCCGCCGGCGATGGCGAAGAGTTTCAGCAGGTCGCGTCGCGTGACTTCCATGGTCGGTTCCGCCCGCGGCGCCGAACGGCGCCGAATCGATCAGACAACCGGCCCGGCGCGCCATTGGCGCGCCGGCTGGGCCGGCTCAAGCGTCTCGCGCCGGGTCGCCGGCAGGCTGGCGACCCGACCGCCGACGCTCAGTGCGACAGCCGCGGCACCTGCAAGAGGTCGCCGCGCTTCGTCTGCTTGGAGACCAGGAACGTCTCCAGGTCCGCGTACTCCGGCGCGTCGCCCGGCAGCATGTTGGTGCGCAGCGGCGTCATGCACCACTGCATGCGAACGCGGATGTCGATCAGCCGCTGCCACGCGGTGCGGAAGTACGGGTGGTTGACCATCGCGTCCTTCTCGACGTCGGCCAGGAAGCGGCCGCCGAGGAACTTGCGGCCGCCGCCGCGTTCGGTGTGGCAGTGCGCGCAGGCCTGGCCGCGCTGGCCGACCCGGCGATTGAACAGTTCCTCGCCGCGCTTGACCGCGGCCTGCACGTTCGGGTTCTTCAGGTCGAGCGCGTACGGCATGCCGTAGGACTGCATCTTGACCAGAATGGCCATCGACATGTTGGCGTCGCCCTGCGTCGGCAGCTCGAGGCCGGTGGTCTCCGGCGCGTGCACGGCGAGGAAGTCCTCGATCGACATCATCCGGCGGTGCTGGTCGGACCACTTCGGATAGCGGACCGCGACGCCCTCAAAGGACTTGATGGTGCCGATCGTGCGCTTGCCCTGCGGCGCGCCGAGCGCCCCGTGGCAGCCGGCGCAGGACTGGCCCTTCGGCCCGGCCTTGCTCCACATCGGCACGGCGATGCTCTCGGCCAGCGCCAGCCCCGGGTTGGCCGTGACGTCTAGCGCATCGCCGTAGGCCGGCCGCACGACTTCGCGGGTGCGCGGATCCCACTGCTTGTCGTCGGTCACCTTCTCCGGCTGGCCCGGCGGATTGCCCTTCAGCGACTGCAGGTAGGCGACCGCGTGCACGATCTCCTCCTCCGTCCACATGCCCGAGGCGCCGAACGGGGCCATCGGCGTGTCGTTGCCGTACAGCACGCGCGGGTCATAGATGATCTGGTACAGGAAGTCGTCGGAGATGCCGCGCGAGCCGATCGCCCGCAGGTCGGGGCCAACGTTGCCGGCCGGCCAGACCTTGGCATCCGGGATCACGTGGCAGGCCGTGCACGGTCCCTTGGCGCCGTCGGTAAGCAGCGCGTGGCCCTTCTTCGGATCGCCTTTGATGCCGGTCGGCATCTGCCCCTTCTTCGGCGGGAAGTAGGCCGGGCTGTCCGGCGCGAACGTCGGCCACTTCTCGAAGCTCGCGGTGCCGAAGCCGCCGAACGCATAACGCTGCTGGATGGTCTTGCCGTCGACCTCCTTGACGATGCCCTGCGACGGGGCAATAGCCCGCGTCTGCCACTCGTTAACCGTCACCGGCGGCACGACGGAAGTGCCGACCGTGGCGCAGGCGGCAATGGCAGCCGCGCCGACTGCCAACAGGCCCAAGCGGGGCAGGCGCGTACCGTTGCGAAATGGAAGTCTCATTCGCTGTCTCCTTGGTGGCGGGCGCGCGCCCGGGCCCGCGCCGGCTGTCCCGACGCCGTCGGCCGTGGGCGCGGCGCTTCTTTCTTCTTGGTCAGAACTTGATTTCGGCCTGGCCGGTGTAGGTCTTGCCCTCGGTGTCGTGGAAGGTGACCTTCACGACGCCCGGAGCGGTGACCTTGACCGGAAAGACGAACAGCGGGTTCTGGCTGACCGCCTGCGTGGTCTCTGCCTCGAACACCGTCTTGCCGTTGTAGGTCGCCTCGACCTTGTGAATGTAGTTGTAGTTCTTGCTGACCGGCTTTCCGCCCTGGTACTGCATCACTTCCATCGGGTGCGTGACCAGCACGCGGACGGTCACCACCTCGCCCGCCTTGGCCTTTTCCGGCACCCGGATGCGCACTTGCCCTGCCGACATCGCCTCGTCTCCTCGTTTTGCGTATCAGTCGCGATCGAGCGCGACGCCGTCAGCCGCCGCAGCCGCCGACCGTCACCTTCACTTCCTGCTTGGCCTCGTACAGCGCGCCGTTGCTCATCTCGGCGATCACGCGCACGTCGGAGGTCGCCGCCAGGCGCACGTTCGTGGCGATCGACGCCGAGCCCGCCTCGGGCGTCAGCGAGAAGCGCGCGTTCAGCGGCCGGCGGTTCTTGTCGGCGATGACGTAGATGTTCTTGACGTAGTTGTCGGCCGTCATCGGCAGTTGCGAGTCGACCTTGATCGGCACCACCGCACCGTTCTCGGCGATCATCGGCGCCTCGATCTTCAGGCGGTCGCCGGCCGGCTGCACCGGGCGTCCGGCGAACAGCCGCTGCATCGTTTCGGCCACGGACTCGTCGGGCTTCGGCATGCCGAGGCCCTGCTGCGCGTAGGCGTCGCCGGCAACGCCCAGGCCGAGCGAAAGGACGCCGGCGGCCACCGCCGTCGCCCCGAGCAGCTTCATCGTGCGCCGGCGCGAACGCCGGTTGGTGTCATGAATGCGAATCGTCATTTCGGTCTCCTTCACTCGTAGCCATGGCGAAGCGTAGCGACTGCTTGTGCACCAAGCGAAATGACCTTATCACGCACGTCGCGAGCAGGGTCATGCCCTACATGGCGTAGGAACCGCCAACCCAACGTGCGCCCGGTCCCAAGCCGAGCGGGGAATCGGCGCCGGCTCAGGTTGCAAGACAATTGGCTTTGCCGGCGCCGGCCGCGATCGACGCAGCGCAGTTGTCGAGGGGAAATGCGGCCGATGTTGCAGCGCGCGCCATGGCCAGGCCCACAACGCCCTTCGTGCGCCGCGAGGATCGCCTGGCCGCGGATCGCTCCACCGGGCCTAGGGTTTGTCCGCAGTGCCGCATGGGCCGAAGGACACGCCGCCTCGGGACTTGGCGGGTATCGCGGGCCGGCGACACACGAACAGGGAGACGAGGGCCAGGGCCATGGAATTCGACATTCACGCCAAAGTACTGCTGTCCGCCTTCACCGTCGCGGTAATCATGGGCGCGGTGATGGCGAAGACCAATTTCTGCACCATGGGCGCGGTGTCCGACTGGTTCAACATGGGCAGCCTCGGCCGGATGCGGGCGTGGATGCTGGCGATCGCCGTGGCCGCCGGCGGGCTGCTGCTGCTCGAACTCGCGGCGATCGTCAGGCTGCCTGAGAACACGCTGCCGCCGTACCGCACGCCGCAGTTCGCCTGGCTGCGTTACCTGCTCGGCGGGTTCCTGTTCGGCGTCGGCATGGCTCTGGGCGGCGGCTGCGGGACCAAGACGCTGGTGCGGGTCGGCGGCGGCAGCCTGAGGGCGCTGTTCGTCGCCGCGGTGATCGCCGCCGTCGCGTATGCCATGTTCACCACCCAGCTGTTCAACGTCGCGGTGATGAGCTGGCTCGAGCCGACCATCGTCAACCTCACGCCGTTCGGAATCACCGGCCAGAATGTCGACGCGATCGTCGGCGGCATCGTGCCGGCCGACCCGAAGGTGCTGCGCGCCGTCGTCGGGCTGCTGATCGTCGGCGGGCTGCTGGCCTTCGTCTTCAGCTCCGGCCACTTCCGCCGCAACGCCGACCTCGTCGTCAGCGGCGTGGTGGTCGGCGCGGCGATCCTCGCCGGCTGGTACATCACCGGCGGCCCGCACTCCGAGGACTGGCGGACCGCGGCGATGTTCGCCGAGGAGCGGCCGAGCCGCGTCGAGGTGCAGTCGCTGACCTTCATCTCGCCGATCGGCGACACGCTGCGCTACCTGCTCGAGCCGACCCGCTTCTCGCAGCTGAACTTCGGCGTGATGACGGTATTCGGCGTCGTGCTCGGCGCGGCGATCTACTCGCTGGCGACGCGCCGCTTCCACATCGAGTGGTTCGCCTCCTGGCAGGACTTCGGCAACCACCTGGCCGCGGGCCTGCTGATGGGCTTCGGCGGCTTCCTGGCGATGGGCTGCACGATCGGC
>JRYF01004551.1_pt1 | contig 11468 bp, 7 predicted proteins | sample 235331 | NCBI WGS metagenome assembly JRYF01 (sample SAMN03074217, study PRJNA261475) | activated sludge metagenome | biome: Wastewater Treatment Plant; feature: Wastewater; material: Activated sludge; isolation source: activated biomass of a wastewater treatment plant treating hydrocarbon... ... | reverse complement strand
GTTCGACCGCGGCGCTGGCGCCGAGCGCGCGGCAGGTGTCGGCCATGCCGAGGTCGCAGATCGCCGTCACATGGCAGCCCCAGCCCGCCAGCAGCTGCAGGGCCAGCCGGCCCAGCGCACCGGCAGCGCCGTGCACGAGCACGCGCTTGCCGGCGGCGTTGGCCGGGGCCAGCCGCGCGTCGTGCACCGCCAGCCACATCGTCGTGAACGAGTAGGGCAGCACCGCCAGCGCCGCGGGGTCGGCGTCGTCGGGCGCCGGCCGCAGCTGGCGCGCCGGAACGACGACATGCGAAGCATGCGCGCCGCCTTGCCTGCCGGTGGCCAGCAGCCCGAACACCCGCTGCCCGACCGCCAGCCCCTGCACCCCCGCGCCTGTCGCTTCGACGCGGCCGACCAGGTCGTTGCCGAGCACGATCGGGAAGCGGCCGGCGCCCTTGAGCGCCAGCAGCCGCTGGCCGTAGCCGCCGGCACGCCGGGCGTCGATCGGGTTGACCGACGTGGCTTCGACGCGCACCCGGACCGCGCCGCGCCGCAGCGCCGGCAGCGCGCCTTCGCGCAGCTGCAGCCGGGGCGGCGTCGCCGGCTGCAGGCAGACCAGTTCATGCCGCATCGATCGCGCTCCAGCGGCTGACCGCGACACCCGGCTGCGCTGCGGGCTCCTGCTCCGGCGCCAGGCGGCCGAGCGTGCGGTCGACCAGGTCCTGCACCTGCTCGACCGGCCCTTCGGCCATCACGCAGCGGTCCGGCCGCACGACGATCACCCAGCCCATCGGCACCCGACGCGGCAGCAGGGTCTCGTCCAGCGCCTCCAGGCGCTGATCGGCCGGCGCCAGGTTCTGCCCCTGCGCGCGCTGGCACCATTGCCAGACCCTGCCGCCGGCGTTCTGCCAGCGGTGCAGCTGGTCGGGGCGCAGCCGGCTGGTCGGGTCGACGCCGACGCCGACCAGCGCCCAGTGCAGGCCCAGCGCGTCGTCGCTCAGCCGCGGCTCGCCGCCGGCCTGCCGCACCCAGCCCTGCGGCATCGAGGCGCCGGCGCGCAGCCGCTCGTGGCGGCGGTTGCGCCAGAACAGGCCCTGGTCGAAGGTGTTCTCGGGCTTGATCTTCAGGTCGTCGAACAGCGCGCGGCCGGCCGGCAGCACGCGCACGGCGCGGATCAGCCCGTGCAGCACGAACGCGGCCGCCCGGTTGCGCGGCATCACCAGCGCACCGAGGAAGCGCGCCAGCCGGATGATCTTGCGCGCGTGCGGCCGCCGCTCGGCGTCGTAGCTGGCCAGGATGCGGGCGTCGGCCTGGCCGCGCACGACCCAGGCCAGCTTCCAGGCCAGGTTGGCGACGTCGCGCAGCCCGGCCACCAGCCCCTGGCCGGCGAACGGCGGCGTGATGTGCGCCGCGTCGCCGGCCAGGAAGCAGCGCCCCTTGGCGAAGGCCCGCGCCTCGCGCGCGTGGAAGCGGTAGACCGCGGTGCGCTCGATGTGGATCCGGCTGGCGTCGCACCATGGGGCGAGCAGCCGGCGCACCGACTCGGGCTGCTCCATCGCCCGCGCGTCCTCGCCCGGGTGCAGCATGAACTCCCAGCGCTGGCGGCCGCCGGGGGCGACCATGCGCGGCGTCGGGCGGCGCGGGTCGCAGATGAACTCGACATGGTCCAGCCCGTCCTGCAGGTCCAGCGCGTCGACGATCAGCCAGTCCTGGGCGAAGCTGCGGCCCTCGAAGTCCAGCCCGAGCAGGCGGCGCACCAGCGAGTTGGCGCCGTCGCAGCCGACGACGTAGCGGGCCCGCACCGTGCACGGCCGGCCGGCGGCGTCCTTCAGCTGCGCCCGCACGGACTGGCCGTCGTCGTGCAGCGCTTCCAGCTCGACCCCCAGCCGCAGTTCGACCGTGGGATGGCCGGCCGCCTTGGCGCGCAGCAGCTGCTCGAGCTCGGGCTGGTAGAAGGTCACCAGCATCGGGTGGCCGTCGACGATGCCGGTGGTGGCGATGCGCGCGAAGCGGCCGAACAGCGGCGAGTGGTACTGCACCTGCGGTATCGCCACGGTGGCGAACTCGCCGTCGCGCACGCCGACCAGCTGCAGGATGCGCAAGGCTTCGTTGTCCAGCGCGATCGCGCGCGGCTTGGCGAAGATCTCGGTCGCCTTGTCGACCGCCAGCACGCGCAGGCCGTAGCGGCCGAGCAGGGTGGCCAGCGCGGCGCCGACCGGCCCGAGGCCGACCACGAGGACATCGGTGTCGACGACACCGCGGCCGCTTGCCGCGGGCTGCGCCTGGGAGCTTGATGGCATGGTGGAGTCTCCGCGGCCGGCTTCAGTCGGCGCTGATGGTGGTGGTCTGTTCACCGAGGTCGATCGCGCCGTCGTCGGTGCGGATCGTCAGGCTCAGCCGGTCGCCCGGGCGCAGGTAGGCCGGGTTGGCCAGCCCCTTGCGGACGAACAGCCGCCACTTGGTGGCCTCGCTGACGAGGTGGCGCAGCACGAACAGCGCCAGCCTGCCCGGCGCGCGCGCCGCGCAGCCGGCCGGCGTGCCGGTGGCGATCAGGTCGCCGGCGTGCACGTCGTGCAGCGTCGCCAGCTCGGCCAGCGTCGCCGCCGGCGGGTGGATCATCTCGCGGCAGTAGGCGTCCTGGCGCGGCTGGCCGTTGACCGCCAGCCGCATGTGCAGCTCGGGCCAGCGCTTCCACTCGGCGGGCGTCAGCAGCACCAGGCCGGGCCCCACCGGCCCGAAGCCGCGGTAGCTCTTGCCCTTGTAGAACTGCCCCTGCGGCAGCTGGACGTCGCGCGCCGACAGGTCGTTGACGATCGTCACCCCGGCCAGCCAGGCCCCGAGGTCGTCCGCGTCGACCGCGGCGTCGGGCGGCAGGTCGCGCCGCAGCACCAGGCCGAGCTCGATCTCGTAGTCCAGCAGCTGCACATGGCGCGGCCGCGTCACCGGCGCGTCGGCCGCGGTGATGCTGGAGGGCGCCTTGGTGAACAGCGTGTTGAACGGGAAGTCCGACAGGTCGAGCCCCGACTCCTCGACATGGCTGCGGTAGTTGACGCCCTGGCAGATGAACTGCTGGTCGCAGGTCACCGGCGGCAGCAACCGGACCTGGTCGCGTGCCAGCGTCGCTTCGCCGGCGTCGACCGACCAGATGCGGTCCCAGTGCTCGGTCAGCACGCGGCCGGTGCTGGCGGCGCGAACCCCGAGCGGGGCGATCGAGGCGCCGAACTGCACGCCCCATTGGGGCCGGCCGTCGGCGATGTAGCGCAAGAGGGTGCGTGGCATGGTGCGTGGGGTGGGGTTCAGGACCAGGGGCGGGCCGGCGCGTCCAGCGCCTGCCCGAGCAGCTTCAGGCGCTGCGGCGTGATCGCCCTGCGGTGCAGCAGGCCGAGCACCTGCCACAGCGTGCGCAGGTTCTTCTTCGGTTTCATCGACGCCGGGGCGTCGGCGCCCCAGGCCCACAGGCCGCCGAATTCCAGCGGCGAGTACGCGGTCTCGAAGTCGGCGGTGAACAGGTCGCCGTCGGTGTAGTGCTCGTACTCGAAGCCGTCGGGGTCGACCCAGTAGTCGAACAGCTGGCTGCCGAGCAGGTGGCGGCCGATGCCCCACAGGTGCCGGTGGCCCTGCGCGCGCAGCACCTGCTGGCCCTGGCCGAGGGCGTCGAGGTCGACCACCTCGTACGCGCTGTGCTCGTACTTCTCGTCGATCCCGCCGACGATCACCAGCGTGTGGTGGTCGGCCGGCTGCGGGCCGAGGTCCAGGCGGCAGAACGCCAGCGCCGGGCTGCCGTCGGCGAGGTACTGGACGTCGGTCGGGATGACGCCGAGCACGCGCTGGTACCAGTCGATCATGCCGGCGAAGTCGACCGTCTGCAGCACCACATGGCCCAGCCGCACGATGCGCGCCGGCTCGATCGGCGTGCGCACCATGCGGTTGACGCGCGGCGCGTGCTGCGCGGTGTTGGTGTCGGCCACCGTCGGCGCGCGCAGCGGCAGCGGCGGCACGGCCTGCTGCCCCTGCAGCAGCCAGACGCTGCGGCCCGACGGGTCGGCCAGCTCGATGCCGGTGCCGCCGCCGGGGATCATGTCCGCCGCCAGCCGGCGGCCGCCGAACTCGCGCCGCAGGCCTTCGAGGTCGGTGTCGTCGGACATGCGCAGCGCCGGGCCGACGAAGCGGTCGCGCGCCCCCCTGGTCGCGATCGCGATGCACGGCGCCGGCCCGGCGCCGCGCGCGACCAGGCGGTCGGCCGAGCCGCTGACGATGTGCAGGCCGAAGTCGCGCCAGAAGCGCTCGGTCGGCGCCAGCCGGCGCTTCTCCCAGCGCAGGAACGCGAGCTCGACCGCGCGGCCGAGCGGCGCCGGGCGGGCCAGGGGCTGCACCCCGGGCGGCAGGCTGCTTGCGCGGAAGGACTCGGGCTGGCGCAGCACGGCGCGGGCAGGGCGGTTCATCGTGTGGTCCCTCTCAGAAGCGGTGTTGCCAGCCGAACATGAACAGCTGGACCTTGCTCGTGATGTCGGTGCCGGCGCTGTCGCCGCTGCCGCGCAGCGTGCTGCGCGGGTCGAGCTCGTAGCCGACGCTGAGCTCGTCGTCGCGGTCCAGCGCCCAGGACAGGCCGGCGGTCCAGGCCTTGTCGTGGATCGCCGGCACCAGCAGGTTCTGCACCGTGCGCGCGCTGGCGATCGGGCCGCGGTTGCGGCTGAACCCGGCGCGCAGCGTCAGGCGGTCGTCGACCGCCCACGAGGCACCCAGGCGCCACACCGGCTGGTTGCGCCAGCCGAAGCCCGCCGGGTCCTGCATCACCTTCAGCTCGCCCCACTGGATGCGCAGCCAGTCGGCCGCCAGCGTCAAACGCGGCGTGGCCTGCCAGGCGACACCGGCGCCGTACTGCTCGGGCAGGTCGAGCTTGCCGCCGCTGTACGCGAGCAGGTCATGCCGGTAGCCGTCGAGCCGGCCCATCGGCGTGCGGGCCTTGTAGCTGGCGCCGACGGCCCAGTCGGCGGCTGGCTTCCACAGCACGCCGGCGCGCCAGCCGACGCCGCTGGCGGTCTGGCTGCCATGCTCGGGAAGCGGCAGCAGGCCGCCGGGAACCGGCGCCGGCACGACGACACCCTGGGCCTCGAACTGCTGCACCGCCAGCGTCAGGCCGAAGCCCAGCGCGAGCTCCGCGCGCGGTTTCCAGGCCACGGTGGGTACCAGCTCGCCGATGCGCAGGGTCGACCTGGCGTTGCCGGCGCCCGGCACCGGCAGCGCAGGCTGGCCGTAATCGGCGCCCGAGCCGCTGGCCGCGAGGCTGAGGCCGAGCGCCAGGGTCGGCGACAGCGGCCAGTTGATTCCGCCCTGCGGCACCGGGGTGGTCTGCCGGTTGTCGAGCCGGTTGCCCGGCAGCACGTACTCGGAGGTCGACTGGCCGCGGAAGACCTGCAGGTCCAGCGCCGCCGAGCGCGGTACGAAGCCCATGCCGGCGGGGTTGTTGGCGGCGGCACTGGCGTCCAGCGGCAGCGCGATCGAGGTGCCGCCCATCGCGGCGTTGCGGATGCCGTAGCCGCCGAGCTGGGCTCCGTTGATCGCGTGCACGGCGCCGTGCAGACACAGGATGGCGGCGGCGGCGGTCCGGACGATGGGGCGCTTGGGCATGGAGACTCCGGGGGAGAGGGGCGGTCGGCGCTGCGGGGTGGGTGTCGGACGCCGGGCTTGATATCAAAATGACATATACGTCATCATGACAGATGCGTCGCTTTGAGGACATGGGGTTTACCCTGGGTATGTCCGGCCGGGCTGCGTCGCCGCCGCGGCCCGCCATGCGACATGCGTCCGGCGTCGTAAGCGGGTGCGGCCCGGTGCGGCGGACGAGCCGCGGCGCGGACCCTGGCCAGTGACCCCGGCGGGCGGCAAGCGCGGCGGGCCGCCGTGCCAGGCCCCAGGGACCGGGGGGCGGCGACGATGGCGACGGTGGTGACGGTGGCGACGGTGGCGCCGAAGGCCGTCGGTCATGCGCCAGCCCGCTACCAGGGCGGCAAGCCGGCGCGCGCGACGCCTCGCATCAAGGGCATCGGCGCTACACGCTGGCCGCAGCGGGCCGGTCGGCGTCCGGCCCGCGGCCGGCCCGGTCGCCGAGGCGCGGGTCGCGCTGGGTGGGGAGGGGGCTTGCACTTCTATTCAAGATGACGATAATGTCATCATGACACGCCAGGCCTAAATCCGTCACCGGGTTCGACCTCGGCGGTGAAAGGAGCCCCCGCGATGCCAGTCCAGGACCACCGCCCCCGCGTGGCCGCCGAACGGCGCGAACGCATGCGCATGCGGCTGCTGAGCACGGCCGTGCGCATCGGCGCGGAGAAGGGGCCGGCGGCGCTGACGATCGACGACATCGTCGTCGGCGCCGAGGTCGCGCGCGGCAGCTTCTACAAGTACTTCCCGTCGATCGACGCGCTGCTGCGCGAGGTCGCCACGCAGATCGCCAACGACCTGATCCGCATGGCCGAGCCGGTCGTGCTGGGCATCGACGACCCGGCCGAGCGGGTGGCCACCGGGATCCGGCTGGTCGTGCGGACGGCGATCGACCGCCCGGCGGTGGCCGCGTTCGTCGTCCGGCTGGGCTGGCCCGACGTCCACGACCCGAACGTGCTGCTCGACTTCGTCCGCCGCGACCTCAGCGCCGGCATCCGCCAGCGCCGCTTCATGCGGATGCCGATCACGCTGGCGCTGAACATCGCCAACGGGGCGGTGATCGGTGCCACGCACTGCCTGCTGCACGACGGCTGCGAGGCCGACTTCGCCGAGCAGAGCGCGGCAGCGGCCTTGCGCGCGCTCGGCGTCGACGCCGACGAGGCCAGGCGGCTGGCCTCGCGCCGCCTGCCCGCGGTCGAACGGCCCGACACGGGCCTGTTCGCCGAGACGGTGGCGGTGGCCGACTGAGCCGCCGTCGCCCGCGCTGCGCCGCGCCGGCGGGCCCGCGATCGCCTCGCACGAGCTCGGGGACCACCGCATGTCTGCCCCCGCGCCGGCGTCGAACCCCTTGCAGGTCCGCTTCGCCGGCTTCGAGCTCGACGAAGCGAACGCCTGGCTGCGGCACCACGGCAGCGTGGTCGCGCTGGCGCCGCCGCCGTTCAAGCTGCTGTGTGCGCTGGCGCGCCAGCCCGGCACCCTGCTGAGCAAGGACGCCCTGCTCGACGCCGTCTGGGGCCATCGCTTCGTCACCGAGTCGGTGCTGAAGACCGCCGTCAGCGACCTGCGCGCGGCGCTCGGCGACGACCCGCGCGCGCCGCGCATCATCGAGACCGTGTCGCGGCGCGGCTACCGGTTCATCGCCGCGCCGGCCGCCAGCCCGGCGACCCCGCTGCCGCCGCCCGGCACGGCAGGGCCTGCGGCGCCGGCGCCGGACACGTTCGTCGGCCGCGCCGATGCCCTGCAGCGCCTGCAGCGCGCCTGGACGCGCTCCTGCGACGGCCAGCGCGCCATCGTCTGGGTCGCCGGCGAACCGGGCATCGGCAAGACGACGCTGATCGAGCGCTTCGCCGCCGGACTCGGCGACGCGCTGGTTGCGCGCGGGCAATGCGTCGACCACGACGGGCCCGGCGAGCCCTACCTGCCGGTGCTCGACGCGCTGTCCGAGCTTTGCCGCCGGGACGCTGCGCTGCCCGGGCTGCTGCGCGCGGTGGCGCCGACCTGGCTTCTGCAGCTGCCCTGGCTGGCCAGCGCCGACGAGCGCGACGCGCTGCGGCGCGAGCTGGCCGGCGTCGGCACCGACCGCATGCTGCGCGAGATGGGCGAGCTGCTCGACCGCTACACCGCGCAGCGGCCCTTGCTGCTGGTGACCGAGGACCTGCACTGGAGCGACCGCGCGACGATCCAGCTGATCGACCATGTCGCGCGCCGGCGCGCCCCGGCACGCCTGATGTGGCTGGCGAGCTTTCGCGTCGCCGAGGTCGTCGCGCTGGAACATCCGCTGAACCCGCTGCGGCGCGAGCTGCGCTTGCACCGCCTGTGCGACGAGGTGGTCCTCGACCCGTTCGCGGAGACCGAGGTCGCCGCCTACCTCGAGCAGCGGTCGGCGTCGCTGGCCGGCGACGAAGCCTTCGTTCGGGCGCTGCACGAGCGCACCGACGGCGTGCCGCTGTTCGTATCGTCGGTCGTGGCCGAGCTGGTCGCGCAGGCCGGTGCCGCCGCACCGATCCGGCAGCGGCTGGCGGCGGTCGTGCCCGAGAACGTGGCCGGCATCATCGACCACCAGATCGCCCGCCTGGACGACGGCGCGCGTGTTCTGCTGGCCGCGGCGGCGGTGATCGGGGTCGAGTTCCGGGTCGAGGCGCTGGCGCTGGCGCTCGGCCGCGACCTGGCAGCGGTCGCGCTGGCCTGCGACGAGCTGGTGCGCGGCCAGGTCTGGCTGGCCACGCCGCACGCCGACGACGGCGAAGCGGCGGCCGCTCCGCCCTACGCATTCCGGCACGCATTGTTTCGCGAGGTGCTGTACGACCGCATCCCGGCCTCGGTCAGGATGCAGCTGCACCGCGACGCCGGGCGGGCACTGGAAGCCTCGCGCGCGGCCGGCATGCCGGTGCCCGCGGCCGAGCTGGCGATGCACTTCGACCGCGGCCGCGAGCCGCTGGCCGCGCTGCAGCACTACGCCGAGGCGGCACAGGCGGCGCTGTCGAACCTCGGCCCCGGCACCTGCGTCGGGCTCGCCGACCGGGCGCTGCGGCTGGTCGAGCGGGCGGCGCCGGGGCCCGAGCGCGACACGCTGGAGCTCACGCTGGGGACGCTGCGCGGCGTCGCCGCCTTGAACGCGCTCGGTGTGCGCGAGGCCAGCGAGGCCTTCGGCGGCGCGTACGCTCGGCTGGCCGATGTGCCGCAGCACCCGCTGCGTGCCGGCCTGCTGCAGGGGCATGGGCATCTGCTCGCCCTGCGCGGGCAATACGCGCAGGCGCTGGCGGTCGCGCAGCGGGCCGAGGCCCTGGCGTCGGCGTCCGACGACCCGGCGTCGATGCTCGCGGCCTGCTTCGTGCAGGCCTACACGCGGCACCTGATGGGGCAGGGCGCCGAGGCGGATGCGTGGTCGTCGCGCGCGCTGGCGATCGTCGGGACGCTCGGTTCGGTGGTCGACCATGGCTTCGCCGCCGACCCGGAGGTCGTGCTGCTCGTCACGCGGGCGATCGACCTCGTGCAGTCCGGATCGATCCGGCAGTGCCGCGACCATGTCCGGCGCGCCCAGGCCCGCGCCGCCGAACTGCGCCAGCCGATGTCCCGGCTGGTCGCCGACTGGCACGAGGCGCTGGTCGAGGTGCGGCTGGGCGGCGTCGACCGGGTCGCGGCGCTGGCCGCGGGCATGCAGGCGCTGGTCGACGAGTTCGCGCTCGAACAGGGGCGAACCGCGTGCCAGTGGTTCCGCGGCTGGGTCGAGGCACGCCAGGGCCGCCCGCGCGAGGGCTGGCGCCTGATCCGCGCAGCCTACGAGCGCAACCTCGAGCTCGGCATGCGTGCCGGTTCGAGCGAGGTGCTCGCCTACGCGGCCGAGGCCTTGCTGCTGGCCGGCGACCCCGACGCCGCGCAAGGCGAGCTGAACGAGGCGCTGCGGGTCGCCGCAGCACTGGGCGAACGGGTCTGCCTGCCTCAGCTCCGGCTGCTGGAAGCGGCGCTCGCCCGGGCGCAGGGGCGGGATGCCGACAGCGCGGCGTGCGCGCGCCTGGCCGCCGACGAGGCCAGGGCGCAGCGGTCGCGATGGTTCGAGCTGCTGGCGCTGGTCGAGCTCGGCGAGCACCATGCGCTGTCAGCCGGCGAGCGCGCCGCGCTGGACCGGCTGGTGCAGCAGCTGCCCGAAGCCCATGCGCTGCCGGCGATCGGCCGCGCGATGCATGTGCTCGACGGCCGCGCGGCGCACTGAGCAAGCGCGCCGAGGGCAGGGCCGTGGCCCACCCCGCCCCCGGGGCAGACCGGGTCAGAACCGGTGGCGGATGCCGACTTCGAAGCCGGTCGAGTCGCGGCCGTTGTTCGGGCTCGGCAGCGCGGGGTTGCGGTCGACCACGTAGGCCGCGGCGCCGTCGTTGCTGACGCGCGCCACCGTCGTGTACACCGCGCTGCGGCGCGACAGGTCGTAGACGTAGCCGATCGCGAACTGGGTCGCGTCGTCCTTGTCGATGCTGGCCCCCGAAGGCATGCGGCCCGACGCGCTGGCGTTGACGTACGACAGGCGCAGGCTGCCGGGGCCGAGCGGCATCGACGCGCCGAGGTTGGCGACCCGGTTCTTGGCGTCGGCGTACTGGCTGCGGCTGAAGTAGCCGGTCAACTTGACGACGCCGAGGTCGTACGACGCGCCGATGCTGGCCAGGTCGAAGCTGTCGTCGGTGGTGCCGGCCAGCGGCGTGACCTCGGTCCGGCCGTACGAGACCGACACGTTGAGCGGCCCGTCGGCGTAGCCGACCCGGCCCCCGAGGTACTTCTTGCCGTCGACGCCTTCACCGGGCGCGACCGAGAACTGGCCGTACAAGCCGCCGAGCCCGCCGGGCAGGAAGTAGCTGACCTGGTTGTCGGCGCGCACGTTGGTGTCGACGTTGGTGCCGAGCCGGGTCACGAACTTGCTGCCGTCGGCCACGCCGTTGGTGCCGAAGACATCGTAGTCGCCGTAGCCGTTGAAGGTCGGCGTCAGGTCGCGGCCCAGCCGCAGCTCGCCGAAGCCGCCGATCAGGCTGATCGTCGAGCGCCGGTTCCACAAGCGCGCGCTGTCGGATTGCGAGCCGGTGTCGGGGTTCAGGCCCGCTTCGAGCCAGAAGCCGGCCTTCAGCCCGCCGCCGAGTACCTCGACCCCGCGCAGGCCGAAGCGGCCGGACTGCAGGCCGTTGTTGGTCAGCGACTTGACCTTGTCGTCGCCGTTCTTGGTGTAGCGGGCGGCGACGTCGAGCACGCCGAACAGCGTGACGTTGGACTGGGCGTGGGCGAGCGCGGACAGGCCTGCGAGCAGGGCGACGGCAGCGAATCTCTTCATGGTGGGGTTCCTTCGGTGAATGGAGCTACGGGATGTGCCACCTGCCGCACTGGCACGGCGGGCGACGACGCGGTCAGCCTAGGGACCGGCCCGTGGCGACGGAAGCCGATGGCACGAAACGCGGGGGGCGCTGCCAGCATGGCCTTCGGCATCCGGCCCCGCGGCGTGCCGCCGGCACCAAGCCGCTGTGCCGCGACCGCTGTGGCCCGGCCCACCCATCGCAGCCGGGCGTCGCGGGCCTGGCGCGATCGTTCCGCGGCGCGCAATGCGGCATTCGCCGGCATGCCGCTGACGCAGCCTGGCAGGCCGCCTTAAGGTCGCGCCTTGCCGGCATCGGCAAGGTCAAGACCATGCGAAGACAGGACATCAAGCTGCTCGCGCTGGCGCGCAGCGGCGACCCCCAGGCACGGCGCGAAGTCGGCCGGCGCTACCTGCTGGGCGCCGACGGCTTCCCGCGCCACCTGGCCAGCGGCATCGAGTACCTGATGCACCCGTCGCTGGCCGCGCAGCCGGCGGCGGC
>JRYF01004445.1_pt1 | contig 11481 bp, 7 predicted proteins | sample 235331 | NCBI WGS metagenome assembly JRYF01 (sample SAMN03074217, study PRJNA261475) | activated sludge metagenome | biome: Wastewater Treatment Plant; feature: Wastewater; material: Activated sludge; isolation source: activated biomass of a wastewater treatment plant treating hydrocarbon... ... | reverse complement strand
CATCAGCGACACCTCTTTGGCCACCATTTGCACGGTGTTTTTTGTGCGCTCTTCCACAAGGACAATTTTTCCCTGGCGCAACATATCCAGTGTTTGCGGGGTGTAATGGCGAACGGTGATGAGTTCCAATCCTTCACTGTCAATCACCACTTTAAAGTCCTTATCTATGCTTTCGGCAAAACGATAGACCTTGTCGTCCACATTGTTCACGCAGACGGCGAAGCTGATGGCGGTGTTTTGCATGAGGTTTACCTGCAAGCGGAACTCGGCGATTTTATTGAAGAGGTGGCTGATATGGTGTTCAGCGACAAAGGAAAAGTCCCGGGTAGAGATGTTGAGCAGCGCCTGGTTTTTCTCCACAGCTACCATGGGAGGGTAGAGGTCGTCCACATCCGGCCCGATGTAGGTGCCTTCACCGGATGGATTCACAAAGGACTTGACGTATAGGGGAATGCTCTTGTTCTGCAACGGTTTTATGGTTTTTGGGTGAATGACTTTGGCCCCGTAGTAGGTCATCTCGATGGCCTCCCGGTAGCTAAGCCGGTCGAGTTTCGTCACGTTGTCAAAAATGCGGGGGTCGCCGGTAAGCACGCCGGGCACGTCTTTCCAGATAGTCATGCTTTCCGCTTCCAGGCAGAAGGAGAAAATGGCGGCTGTATAGTCGGAGCCTTCCCTGCCGAGGGTCGTGGTGAAATTTTCGGTCGTGCTGCCAATGAAGCCCTGCGTGAGCAGGAAACCACCGTTTTCCAGTAGCGGCTTGGCAATGTTGACAGCGTTTTCGATGGTTTGTTCCCACTGTACCCAACCTTCCCGGTAGATGTCGTCGGTGAGAATAATGTCCCTCGCATCGAGCCAGTGGGTAGGCAAACCCTGGCGGTTGAGATAGGCGGCGACGATGCGGGTGGATACAAGCTCCCCGACCGAAACCACCTGGTCGTACATGAAATCGTAATTCGGGTGGGGCACCTCATCCAGTACCCAATCAATGGCCACGAAAGTATCGTTCACCTCATCATAGACGGGATCACCCTTTTCAAAAAGTTCGTCCATGATTTTGTAATGGGCGGTTCTGAGGTTTTCCAACAGCTTCTGGGCTTGTCCGGTTTGGCCCGCATGGGCAGCAACGATGCGCTCCAGCGCATCCGTTGTTTTGCCCATGGCTGATACGATGATGACCAGTGGATCATCCTGATAGTTTTTCAATATGCTTGATACGTTCTTGATGCCCGGGGCATCCTTTACGGATGCTCCTCCAAATTTGAAAACTTTCAGCTTTTTCTTCTTGCTCATTTTTTAAATAAAACGGTTTTTTGATTTCAAACAAAGGATCATTGAGTCCACCCCGAAGAGTCAGCACAACAGAAAAAACNNTTTCAAAGAAAATTCTCTCTCTAAACATTCTTCTTCCTGTGCAATGAACTACAACTTGAAATGACTTTTCGGAGTGGACTCATTCATTGCACCATCAGGTTATCCACCCTGTACGAAGTGGTTTGCCCGCCAGGGCCACTGCCCACATATTTAAAGGCGATGGCCACCTTTTTCCCAATGTAGGGTGAAAGATCAATGTTGCCGGAGGGAATCCAATCGTGGTCGGGGTTGCTTTGTCCGGCGATGATGGCGGTCAGGGGAGCCCAGGTTGCAGCGAGCGGCTCGCAGGTATAATTCTCTGAAATGAGAACGGACAGGCCGTTGTGCGTCCAGAACGCTTTGGCTGTCTCAAAACTCAGTGTCTTGGCACCGGTCACGTCAATGAGGGGCGTGATGAGCCAGGTTTCCATTTCGGATGAAGTATCGTTGAAGGCGGTTGCCTGCACATAAGTATTGCCGCTGAATACCTTGTAAATCCAGTTGCGGGTTCCTTTGGCCGTAAAATTTGCCCATCCGTTGATGGCCACTGCAGCGTCGTTGCTGCCTCCGGAAAAGGATTCATTGAGCGCACCAACGACAGCCGGGGGATTGCCGGCACAGGGGTCAACGGGGCCACCGCCAGTGCCGAGTTTGATGTTGTCGAGGCGGAAAGTGCCGGTCAGCCCGTTGGGGCCGCTACCGACGTACTTGAATCCGATGGCGATTTTCTGTCCAACAAGCGGAGCAAGGTCAATCTCACCGGAAGAAATAAAAGCATTATCGGCATTGGACTGTCCGGCAATGGTTGCAGGCAGGGGCTGCCAGGTGGCCTCCACGGGGTTGCAAATGAAGTCCGTGGAAACCCATGCAGTCAGGCCGGCGTGTGTGTAAAAGGATTTGGCCGTTTCAAAAGTAAGTTTCAGCGGTTCCGTCAAATTGATGAGGGGTGAGACCAACCAGGTTTCCATCTCGGCGGCAGCGTCGTTGAATGCAGTAGCCTGTGCATAAGTGTTGCCGCCAAAATCCCGGTAGAGCCATGTGCGTGAACCCTTCACTGCAACGTTTGTCCAGCCATTTATCGCAACGGGCTGGTTATCCGTTCCGCTTTCAAAATTTTCGTCCAGGCCGGTGACGGTGACAGGATTGCTGCCGTCGCATGGGTTGCCGCCGCCTCCGCCGCCACAGCGCGGGCCGTTGAGCGAAAGGTCGTCGAGGTCACGGATCAGGAATTGAAAATCACTGCGGAACACGCTCAATACGCCGGTGAAAGAGCCATTTCCATTGGGAACATTGGCTCCGGCAAAAGTCGCAAAACCACTCGTGCGCACCAGCACTTTGCGGTTGTTGCAGTCTTCGAGGTTCCGGTTCAGCGCTATTTGGTTGATGGCATCCGCAAAGGTGAAAGCCGTGTCAGTTGTCGCAAACTGCACATTTTCCAATCGGATGAGCGTACTGACATCGTCCAGTGTCAACTCATTGATCAGTTTGGTTTTGGGTGCGGGCGGGTCTTTCCGAACACTTTTTATCAAATGACCGGTCACGTCCGCAATGGGGCCGAGGGAATTGTCGAGGCTGACAAATCCGCCCAGTTGTATCAGGTTGTTGTAGTCGCCCAGCACGAGACCCTTGCATTTCACATAAACCTCCCGCCCAATGGGAAAGGAAACATAGGAGGAGCGCTGGTCGGTCAAAACAGGGATACCGCCCGTTTCATCCTGCAATACAAAAGTCCTGTACCAGTTGCCGGAGGCATCATCTGCCACTATGATTCCTTTGATGATGAGGTCATCGCCAATGGTCTCGAATTGCCCGAAAGTGTGCATGGCTTTCAGTTGTGCAATGGTGGTAGTGACCGTTAGCATGGGGTCAATACCATCAGTGGGCGGCTTGTCAAAGTCGTCCTTGACGCAACCGAGCAAAAAGGCAGCAAACACGTAAATCAGCAACATGGATTTGAATAAATTTTTCATTGTCAATGCGTTATGTCAACGTTGAATGATGGCGGACAAATCAGAACCTTAGGGCGCCGAGCACGAAGAAGTTGGTTCCAAAAGCGTAAAAATAGCGTGGGGCAAACACGTCAATGCCTGTTTCCACCACCGTTTCCTTGTCGTAGCGCAATTGCTCGTACCCACCCTGGATGAGGGTCGTGTTGAGCAGGTTGGTCACGCCGGCGGTCAGGTAGAAAAACATGTCCCGATTGATTTTGAAGGATTTGTTTGCAAAAAGGTCAACCGTGAAAGCATTGGGCAGTTTCTCCTGGCCTACCAATGCCCGGAAACTGTCGGAACCGGGCTGTTCTCCAAAAGCTGCCTCTGCGGTTCTTCGTTCGGGGCTGATGTCAATATAGTTGTGGTCGAAATAATTCACCGTGATGCTGGCCGACCAGAATTTTGGTGAGCGGTACTCCAGTCCGGTGCTGATGGCCGTTTGCGGGGTATTGGGCACGAAGGTGTTTTTCATGTAAATCGTGCCCCGTTCGTTGATCACACCGTCGTTGTCGGCCACGAGGAAGCCTTGCGGCCTCGAAGTGTAAACATACTGCCCAAGCGCAGCAGCACCTGTGAGCGACAACTTGGAATTGATTTTTGCCTGAAAACCCAACTCCGCTCCAACGTGCCTGCGGTCGAGGTCGGTGAGGATATAACTCCCGAACTGCTCTATTTCATCCACAAAAAAGCGGGTGAGTTTGAGTCCGTCGTGTACTTGTGCGTAGTAAATAGTCGCCCTTGCACGAAGCCCCGGTGAGCGGTGGTGGAAACCGGCTTCGCCTGCCATGACCTTTTCGTTCACGAGGCCGGGAACCAACTGGTCGCGGCTGCGGGGGGCAGCATAAGCGATGCGGGGGTCGGGGGCACGGTCGAGTATGGCGGCGTTGGCGTAGAAGAAGTTCCTGCCGTTCAGTTTATAGGTCATGCCACCTTTTGCACCGTAGTTTTGATAAAGCTGCTTTTCGGAATCACCGAAGGAACTTTCGGGAAATCGGCCATTGCGCATGTGGCCCGTTCGCCAGAACGACTTGGTAACAGTCTGTGCAGCCAGAAAGAATTCCAATTTTCGGAACGAAAACTGGCCCTGAATCCAAGTGCCGAGTTGTTGGCCCGTGATATCATAGTCCCAGCCGTATGTATCGCCTTCCCGCACGTCCAACCGGTCGCTTTCAAGGTCGAAACTTGCAGCATCTTCGGGCCTGTCGTGGTAACGTGGGTCAAAAAGTTTGTTCAGCAATTGCGGGTTGGATAGTGCGAACCGGTCAACATTCATGAAATAGTCGCCGCCCATGAGGTCGTGAATCTTGCGGAAATAATGGGTGCTTTCATATTGCCATGTAAGCCCGCCCTGGATGGTGAACACATCCGACACATTGTTTTGGTAGGTCGTGCTGGCATTGAGTTTCTTGACATCGGAACGCTGTTCGTCCAAAATGTATTGGGACATGAAACCCGCAGGGTTGGTACCATCGGCAAAAAAGCGGCGAAGGTTGAAATAGTCTTTATCGCCGAGGTTCACTATCTCATTGGCGGCGTAGAGGTCGTGCCACTGTAACTGCAAAAGGTCGGGGTCATTGCGATAGGTATCGGCCACCTTTCTTCCAAGTTCTGCATTGAGGGTCGAAAAGTAGAGTGGCGTTTTACGATAAAAATCCGCACGTGGGTCGGGGGCGTTGAACCAATCCAGGTTCGTGCGGCCATAGCGCCCGATTTGAAGGCCGGCAGCGGTGGTGAGCGAGGCATTGTCGCCCGCTTTCCAGTCGTGGCGCAGCACGACGATGGGCTGGTGGGCATCAACGACCCTTGCATTGCGCTTTTCGCCGTTCTGCCAACCCCAGTTGGGATTGTAAAAATTGGTTCCCGCCAAGTCGTTGAGTTCCTGAATGGCAGCACCTGACGAGCCACGACGGGTCGGTGTGCCCAGGGCCGTAAGGTTGAGCAGATGCCTCCTGCCAATCCGGCGGTCAATCGAAGCGAAATAGGAATAGGAATCGTAAAACGTGCCCGGCACATAGCCTTCCTGTGCCCATCTTTTTGAACCCGAAAAAGAAAAGGCCCACCCGCTGGGCAACATTCCCGTTGACCAGGTGCCCATCACACGGCCAGTATAGGTACGGTTGGAGACCATATAGGAAAGCCGCTTCTGTTTCCGCTGTTCGGAGGCCCTGGTGTCGAAGGCGATTCCCCCGCCGATGCCGCCGAAGGAAAAACTGAGCGGCTCCAGCCCGAAGCGGGATTCCCGGTTGCGGGTCACGTCGTTGAGGCCGCCCCAGGCGCTCCAGAACACGGCATCGTTTTCAAGCGAGTTGAAAGGCATCCCGTTGAACAGGACGACCGTTTCCGTTCCGAAACCCCGGATGTCGAAGCCGCCCGTGCCGAGGTTGAAAGAGGCGGCATTGATGAAAGGGTCTTGTGTGGCGGAGAGGATGCCGGAGATGTTCTGGCCGGCAAGTTCGCTTTCCTCGTCGTCGGCAGAAAGGGTAATGATAGGGATGCGGTCTTCGTCGGTGACGATTTCCCGGACATTGGTCACGGGGTGGGCCAATGATACCTCCCCTACACTGATTTCCCTGCGGCCATTGGTCAGCACGGTCAGTTCCAGCAGGGAGTAACCCGTTTTGAAAAAGCGCAGGATGAATGCTTCTCCTGCTTCGGGTATTTTCAGTTCAAAAAAGCCATCGTCCCCGGAGAGGGTTTCAGCACCCAGCGCACCGACACTGACACCGGGAAGACCACCGCCCGTGTCGGCATCCTTGACTTGACCGGTAACACTGAAGTCCTGTGCCTGAACAGCGATGCCCCACCAAAGGGCCAGGGTGAAAAACAGGAAGGCTCGTTTCATACTATTAGGCTGAGTGGTTTGTCAAATGTTGCAATGAAAAGCCAAAGGTATCGAGCACCTTCCATACGTTCGGCATCAGGCGTAAATTTTACAAGCGGTTAACCACCTGGTTACCTTGTCAGCAAAGCCTTGCCTGGATAGTATGCCGTTTCGCCCAGTTCGTCTTCGATGCGCAGCAACTGGTTGTACTTGGCAATCCGATCCGAACGGGAAGCAGAGCCGGTTTTGATTTGTCCCGTATTGAGTGCCACGGCAAGGTCGGCGATGGTCGTGTCTTCTGTTTCGCCGGAGCGGTGGCTGATCACGCTCGTATAACTGTTGCGGGTGGCGAGGTTCACGGCGTTGATGGTTTCGGTGAGCGTGCCGATTTGGTTCACTTTTATCAAAATGGAATTGGCCACGCCCTTGTCAATTCCCTGTTGCAGGCGAATAGTGTTGGTAACGAAGATATCATCACCCACGAGTTGGATGCGTTTGCCGATGGATTTGGTAAGCGCTGCCCAACCCTCCCAATCGTCCTCGGCCATGCCGTCCTCGATGGAGAAAATGGGGTAAATCTTGCTCCAGTTTGTCCAGAAATCAACCATTTCGGCAGGGGTGAGCTTGTCGCCGGTTGATTTTTTCAAATGATAATGGCCCGTGTTTTCATCATAAAACTCGGAAGCGGCGGGGTCGAGCGCTATCATCACGTCTTCGCCGGGCACGTAGCCTGCCTTTTCGATGGCTTGCAGTACGGTTTCGATGGCTTCCGTGTTGGATTTCATGTTGGGCGCAAAACCGCCTTCATCACCGACATTGGTGGAGTAGCCTTTGCTTTTCAGGACTGACTTAAGGTGGTGAAATATTTCGACACCCATGCGCAGCCCTTCCGAAAAACGGTCAGCACCGACAGGCATGATCATGAACTCCTGGAAATCAATCCCGTTATCGGCATGTGCCCCGCCGTTGAGGATGTTCATCATCGGTACGGGCAACACGTAGGCATTGGCACCGCCAACATAGCGGTAGAGCGGGAGGCCCGATTCTTCGGCAGCCGCTTTTGCGATGGCCAGCGAAACACCGAGTATGGCGTTGGCTCCCAGTTTTGACTTATTGGCGGAGCCATCAATATCGAGCATGATTTGGTCGAGGTAACGCTGGTCATAAACATCCTCGCCGATGAGGTGATCGGAAAGAATTTCCTCGATGTTTTCACAGGCTTTTTGAACGCCCTTGCCCATAAAGCGGTCGGCATCACCGTCCCTTAACTCGACGGCTTCGTATATCCCCGTGGAAGCACCGGACGGGACGGCAGCCCTGCCGAATGCGCCTTCTTCTGTCAAAACTTCGACTTCTACCGTAGGGTTGCCACGGGAATCGAGTATCTCTCTCGCCAAAATGTCAATGATAGCACTCATTAAGTTGGTTGGTAAAATTTGTATCAGCTGGCCAGATACGGATACGGCTTGCAATTTTTAAGGTAAAATGCAACCCTTAACCAAGCTGGTCCACAAGCTGGGTATGTTATTGTACTTTGATTGCTGTTCCTTTTTTGGCTTCGGTCATCATTTGCACGAAGTCGTCGAACAAGTACCTGGCATCGTGGGGGCCGGGCGATGCCTCCGGGTGGTATTGCACCGAAAAGGCCCGCTTTTGTTTGACACGGATTCCCTCTACCGTACCGTCGTTGAGATTGACATGGGTCACTTGCACTTGGTCCTTGTGCCGCTCCAGGTCTTCGGCGCTTACGCCAAACCCATGATTCTGGCTGGTAATTTCGCATTTGCCGGTAAGGAGGTTTTTCACCGGGTGATTGATGCCCCGATGGCCGTGGTGCATTTTGTAGGTGGAAATGCCCATGGCTTGGGCCAAAATCTGGTGGCCGAGGCATATTCCAAAGAGCGGCTTGTTTTCGGCAAGAATGGACTTGGCCGTTTCCGTTGCATAATCCATCGGTGCAGGGTCGCCGGGGCCATTGGAAAGGAAAAACCCATCGGGGTTCCATTTTTTGATTTCGGAAAAAGGCGTTTTGGCAGGGAACACCTGCAGGTAACAGCCCCTGTCCACCATGCAGTTGAGGATATTCCGTTTCACGCCCAAATCGAGCACGGCCACTTTGAACCGGGCATCGGAGTTGCCCATCATGTAAGTCTTGTCCGTGCTGACTTTGCTGGCCAGTTCCAGGCCGGCCATGTCGGGCACTGCTGCCAGCTTCTTTTTCAATATCTCCAAATCGAGTGTTTCGGAAGAAATGATGGCATTCATGGCTCCCTTGCTGCGGATGTGCCGCACAATGGCCCGTGTGTCAACATCGGAAATGCCGACCAACCGCTCTTCCTCAAAATATTCCTGAATGGATTCGGTAGCCATGATTCGGCTGTATTGCCACGTAAAATTTTTGCACACTAAACCGGAAATTTTTACGCTGGCGGATTCGGATTCGGTGATCCTCGTGCCGTAATTCCCAATGTGGGCGTTGGTCATCACCATGATTTGACCGAAATAGGACGGATCGGTAAAAATTTCCTGATAACCCGTCATGCCGGTATTGAAACACACTTCGCCGGTCGTGGTGCCGATTTTGCCGGCTGATTTACCGTAGAACACGGTGCCGTCTTCAAGAAGGAGTACTGCTGGTACTTGTTGCATAGGTCAAATTTGTTTTACAGTTTGGAAATTGATGCGCTAAGCGAGGACCAATTCGGGAAACAAAAGGGAAGGTATGATTTGCCACTTGTTCTGCCACAGATAGTTATTGTTTGACAAAGGTGGGCTTTAGTTGCCGGGGCAAAGGTAATCAAAAAGTAAAAAGCAAAGGGAAAAAAGTAGCAGTAGTTGTCTAAAGTTCTTTGTGTTCCGATGTTGTTGGCGGGGACACCAACAACGGCAAAACATCGTTATTCCTCGTCCCTTCCCGAAGTATTCCAAGGTAAACTAGGAACTAAAGTTTCGGGACAGGCTATCCCTCATCCCTGATCCGTCGGGTCGTTGGCGGGTCGGGTTGTTGGCTGGTACGCCAACAACGGCGGAAGGAACAACGAACAACAGCACCTCAATTGATAAACCGATAACCCACCGTCAATCCTGTAAAAATGTAACCATCGTTATTGTAAGCGTTGCCGGATGCCTGCACCCCATCGAGGTAATCGGAGGTGGTGAACCGTATGGCAGCTTCCAATCCGATATAAGTTTTCAGGCTCAGGTCATATTTCAGGCCGCCGCCCACCGGTGCGAAGATGTGTACTATGGGGTAATCAATGGCGGCGTCCCTGTTGTTCGGGTCGCCGTAGCGCACTTTGGGATCGGCGAAAATCACCCCTGCACCCACAAAAAAATAAGGGGTCAGGGTTCGCTTGAAACCAACGTGTTTTGAGAAACGCTGATCGCCGATCAAGTCAATCTGACCGATGATGGAGGCTTCGAATACATTGGCCGTGAAAGCATTTCCCCTTTTCGACAAGGAATTGTCATAGCTGTCGTTCCCGCTGATGGAACCGTAGAGCAGGTTCAGCCTCACGGCGTGTTGTTTGTCGAAATGCCGGTTCAGGCTTAGTTGCGCGGCTGGGTTGATGTCTTTGGTGGATAGGAACTCACGGGTCATGTCGCCATGATAGACTGCCACACCATAAGAGAGTGAACTTTCCCAGTAGGATTGGGACAGGAGCGATGAACTTGCTGACAACAAAATAACAAAGGCGACAAAGTAGCTTTTGGCAAACATTGCGGATAAAGTTTGGCAGGAGACCTGCGACCGTCAGGGCAGGCCAGAGGAACTCCGGTTGCTTGTGTTGAGCAGCAGGGGATTGGCGAGGGTGGGGGAGGAGGATGTAACTCGGGTTGCTTTTTGTTGCCCAGCAAATTTTGTGCGAGAAACGTTGGGCCGCTGGAAATGCGGGGTTTAGATGGTTTAGATGGTTGAGGTGTGCGGGCTCAACCATCTAAACCATCTAAACCCTAATTAAGCCTGGTAAGCACTTTCTTGTTTTCGATGCTGAATTTTTCGGGCACGAATATTTTCAGGATAACGATTTCATGGCATTCACCACTTTTTGTCTTGATGGCATTGCGCTTTTTGTCGTGGCTACGCAGGAGCAAAGTTTGATCGTCGGATTCCGATTCGATGTGGTAGCGGCGCTCTTTTTCCATGAAATGGTTGAGGATGGAGGCGGAGGCATTGTATAGTTCGATGCGGGTTTCTGCCATGATGTTTTCGGCAGCCCAATGCGCTATTTCATAATCCCCGTAGAGGTCGAGGTTGATCTGTTGAACCTCGTTGACCTCAAATATCTGGTGAAAGATTTTTTCAAGTTGACCAAAAGAAAGGGTGGCAGCGAAGCATACAAACAGGGCGGAAAGCAGGTATTTCATGTTTAGTTACGGGTTGTAAATCAGTGGTTTAGATGGTTTAGATGGTTGAGATGGTTGAGCAAACAACCATATTGATCCGTGCATCTTTTTTCTTGCACATTGCTATTCAAGCATGGAATTTAAAAAAAATAGGCACGACGTTAAGCGAAACGTCGTGCCTGTGTCCAATGTTTTGTGTCTTGTGTCAAAAACCCATTTTGACCGGCGACAACATGCCTGTCGTTTCGTCGGTGCGGGTCTTTACGTGAATTTTCTTGGGGGCATACACGACGAAAGAAACCTGTTCGCCGATGTCGTTGCCGCTGCGCAATTTGATCTGCTTGAGAAGTCCGGGGGTGAGGATTGTCAACTCGCCGTTTCCGTTGTCCTTTGTCTCCAGCATGTAACGGCCCGCCTGCACGAGCGATTTAAGGACGGTTTCGGTTCCGTCCTGCAGGGTGATGGTCATGAGGATACGCATTTGATCCTCGTTCCAGGTTTTCAACTGAACTTCACCTTCCAGGTCCAGCACGACCGTTTGGTATTGGGTCACGTTAAATGATTTCACCAAGGTTTTTTCAGCTTGCTGGGCGTTCGAAGGCAGGTAACCGAGTAAGAGGGGGATGAGCAGTGTGAATGTGGTGGCTTTCATGTTTACCTCCTTTTAGTTTGGGTTAAAAATAAGACTATTCTCCTACAATGTCAAGATGTAGGTCAAAGGTTCAATTATTTTTGCTTTTTTTTGAAAAAATAGAATATTAAATGCCATGCCACTCGCTGGGGAAGAGGAAATTCTACCGGGTTGCGTCACATCACAACATCTTCTTCGTCAATCACCTTGCCGCCATGGCAGCGGATAATGCGGGCCGGAAAATTTTCGAGAATGCGGTAGTCGTGGGTGGCAAATAGCACGGCGGTGTCGTTTTCCTGGGCCAATTTGCGGAGCAGCAGCAGGATTTCATCAGAAGTTTC
>JRYF01003430.1_pt1 | contig 11494 bp, 8 predicted proteins | sample 235331 | NCBI WGS metagenome assembly JRYF01 (sample SAMN03074217, study PRJNA261475) | activated sludge metagenome | biome: Wastewater Treatment Plant; feature: Wastewater; material: Activated sludge; isolation source: activated biomass of a wastewater treatment plant treating hydrocarbon... ... | reverse complement strand
CGTGACCCTGGCGCACCAGTTCCAGACCGGCGTCGCGGTCGCCGACCAGAATCTTCGCCACGATCCGTCCGTAGCGGTCCTGATCCATCACCCGCAGGGTTATCGGATCACGGCGGGGCACCAGACCGCGCATCACCTCGCGCGAACGGTCGCCCCAGGGTTCCTGCTTCATTTCCGGCGCATCGATGCCGAACACTCGCACCTTGACCTGGCCGCTGGGACAACGGGCGGTGACGGTGTCGCCGTCGTAGATCGATTGGATGGTGCAGGACAATTCCGCGCCCTTGGGGAACGCCGACGACGGCGCCTTGGGTTCGTGCAGGATGTAACTGACGACGACGATAGCCAGCATCAGGCCGCCAATCACCCAGAACGAACGATTCCGGCGGCGGCGGGTTCGACTGAGCTCGCCGCGTAACTGGCTTTGCAGGAGGCGCAGCAATTCCCGTTTCATGACGATCTAACGCGCCGCTTCCAACGCCTGCGCCAGATCGGCGAGGATATCGTCGATGTGCTCGATGCCGATCGACAAGCGCACCAGATCCTCGCTGACCCCCGCCCGAGCCAGTTCCGCCGGCGACAGTTGCCGGTGCGTGGTGGTCGCTGGATGGCAGGCCAGCGACTTGGCGTCGCCGATGTTGACCAGCCGGGTGACCAGTTGCAGCGCGTCGATGAATTTGGCGCCGGCTTCGCGCCCGCCCTGGATGCCGAAGCTGAGGATGCTGGAACCCCGCCCGCCCATGTACTTGTCTACCAGCGGCTTCTCCGGGCTGTCGGCCAGCGCCGGGTATTTGACCCACTCGATTTGCGGATGGTCGCGTAATACTTCGGCGACCTTGAGCGCATTCTCGCAATGGCGATCCATCCGCACCGGCAAAGTCTCGATCCCTTGCAGGATCAAAAAGCTGTTAAACGGGGAAATCGCCGCACCCATGTTACGCAACGGCACCACCCGCGCCCGACCGATATAAGCCGCTGGTCCCAGCGCTTCGGTATACACCACGCCATGATAGGACGGATCGGGCTCGTTCAAGCGGGGAAAGCGCGCCTTGTGCTGATCCCACGGGAACTGGCCCGAATCGACCAATACGCCACCGATGCTGGTGCCGTGACCGCCCATGTACTTGGTCAGGGCATGGATCACGATGTCGGCGCCATGCTCGAACGGCCGGCACAGATAGGGGGTCGGCACCGTGTTGTCCACCATCAGCGGTACGCCCTGGGCGTGGGCGACCGCCGCCAGCACGCCGAAATCGACCACGTTGGCCGCTGGATTGCCGATGGATTCACAAAAGACCACCTTGGTCTTGTCGTCGATCAGCCGGCCCAGCGCCTCGGTATCGCGGTAGTCGGCGAAGCGCACTTCGATGCCGAATCGCGGCAGGGTGTGGGCGAAGAGATTGTAGGTACCGCCGTAGAGCGTGCTGGTGGTGACGATATTGTCGCCCGCCTCGGTGATGGTCATGATGCCGGCGGTGATCGCCGCCATGCCGGACGCCAGACCCAGGGCACCGACGCCTCCCTCCATCGCCGCCACCCGTTGTTCCAGGACGGCGGTGGTGGGATTCATGATCCGGGTGTAGATGTTGCCTGGCACCTTCAGATCGAACAGATCGGCGCCGTGCTGGGTGTCGTCGAACGCATAGGAGGTGGTCTGGTAAATGGGGACGGCGACAGCCTTGGTGGTGGATTCCGGCTGATAGCCGCCGTGAATGGCGATCGTTTCAATTTTCATGGGTTTCGGGTTCCGTCGGTTTGCCAGGAAAGGACCTGCCAAGTCTGAACGCGGGCCTTGGGAAATTCCAGTAGGACGCTTTCCAACTCCGACCCCTACCCACCCTCCCGCCGCGCTTGCGCGAACAGCGGCGCGAACACGGTCGCGGCGGTCGTCATGAATTCCGCATCCAGCGGATCGGCGCCTCGAAACGCCAGTTGATAGTAGATATCCGCTGATTCCGGCGGCGTCGTTTGAAAATCGCTGCCTTCCCAAATCCGACAAGCCGCCCGCAACGCTTCGTCTTCACTCTTACCCGCGCGCAGCTTTTCGACGTAGGCCAGCGCGCTCTTGGGGAAGAAATGCAGCACGCGCCGCGTTCCTTGCCAGTACAGGTCCAGCAGTGCCGCCAAATGTGCCGCCGAGTCCGCGACCGGCTCCAGCAGCACGTCCTGGTCTTCCGCCACCCAGTGGCTGCTCCATGCTACGTCCGTTGGCGCCGAGGCGTTGATGGCCAGATGATGCAGCCACAGATTGAGATAATCGCCGGCTTTCATGGTGGCCAGCCGATAACCGACCCAGCCGGTCGCGGTCAGGCCGGTCACCCGCCCGATCAGCCGGAATTCGCCCAGCGCCAGGTCCAGTTCCAGCGGCTCGGTGTCCCGGTGCGGCAGCACCCGCCCCAGCCGCCCGGCGAACCGCGTCACTCGCTCCCGCGCCCCGGCGAATACGCATTCCCCAACCTGGCCGTGCGGCAACGCGCCACCAGCCCGCGCCACCGCCGCGATCTCCGCCATCGGCCGCCCGTCCCGGTGCAATTCCAGCATCTGCTGTAACAGGCTGTGACTCGCCAGCCCGTCGAGCACGAACGGCTCGCGCGTGTCCAGGGCCTCTTCATCCGCCTCGGGCCGAATGCCCAGCCGCTCGCGCAACAGCCATCGGGCGGGATTCCGGAAAAACCGGACCAGATCCTCCAGCGTCACCGTCCGCAGAGCCGGTTCCGGTTCGGGCAGTTCCGCGCTCAGCAGCGGCGCCGGAGCCCGTTCGCCGCGCCCGGCGTGGCGGCTGGCTTCGACCCACTCCCGGGCGTAGCTGAACAGGCGCGGATCGCCGCTGAAATAGCGGCGGCTGAAGGCTTGCAGGGGATGGCGCGTCAGCAACTGCTCGCGGGGCCGGCCGCCGTCCGGGCGGTAAAAGCCCCGGTCCACCGCGTCCAGCAGTTCGCCAACCAGCACCGACGGCGGCAGGGGGCTGTTATCGCGGATGCTCTGGCCAACGTAACTGAGATACAGGTAGCGTCGCGCCGACAACAGGGTTTCCAGGAATAAATACCGGTCGTCGTGCCGGCGGGAACGATCACCGCGGCGNNGCGGCGAAACCGGGGCGCCATCAGATCGAAATCGACCGGCCGGTGCGCGCGCGGATAGGCGTCGTCATTCATCCCGATCAGGCACACCACCGGAAACGGGATGCTGCGCATCGGCACCATGGCGCAACAGGTCACCCCGCCGCTCAGAAACCGCCCGACCCCGCTTTCGGCGGCGTTGATCTGGGTGCGCAGCGCCGATTTCACCACCTCCAGCGCCACCGGCTCGGTGAAGTTCGCCAGCGCGGCGTGCTCGCACAGAGTCTCCAATGCGGCGCGGATCAGTTGCAATTCGTTTTCCTCGCGCTCCCGGGGGTCGAAAAACTGGTCCAGCATCGCGGCGAGCGTCGTCGCCCACTCCGCCAGCGGCCGGCGTTCCCGCAGGTGGGCGTCCAGCCCGAACAACGCCTCGGCGAAACTCTGCAAGCCGCCCAGCGCCTGGGCTTCGCCGCCTTCCACCTCGTCGTAGGGCAAAACCCCGGCGTACAGATCCCGACCGTATCCCGGCAGGGCATAACCGAGCAGCAAGCGGTCCAGACCGGCCCGCCAGGTGTGCTCGGCGGTGGCCGGCAAGTCCCAGTGCGTTTTCACCTCGGCGTCGATCCCCCAGCGGATGCCGACTTCCCGCACCCAGTGATGAATCCGGTCCAGATCCGCTTCATCCAGATCGAACCGCCGCCGCACCGCCGGAGGTTCCAGCAAGCTCAGCACCTGCTGGGCGTCGAACCGGCCGCCGCCCAGATCCAGCAGTTCGAAAAACACCTCGACCAGCGGATATTCGACCGCTATCCCCTGATCGGCGACGGCGAACGGAATCCGCCGCTCGGCTGGGACACCACCGAACACCGCTTCGAGCAGCGGACCGTAAGTCTCCAGATCGGGCGCCATCACGATCACGTCCGTGGGCCGCAGGTCGCAATGCGTCTCGAACAGGGCCAGCAACTGATCGTGCAGCACTTCGACCTCGCGCATCGGGCCGTGGCAGACGTGGACCTGAATGGAACGGTCGTCCGGCCGCAGCGGCAACGGTGGATGCTCGGCGCCATCGCCCCGTTCCCGCAAATGCAGGATATCGGCCTGCAAGCGGTGCAGTAGATCGTCCCCGTCCGGCTCCACGAACCCGTCCCACTCCGCGCGCGGATACTCCTGCAACAGATCGATGAAATCCCGCCCCTGCTTGCCGAGGGAGGCCAGCAGCGGATTGCCGACCGTCAGATAGGCTTCCTCCGGGTCGATCTCCTCGCCCAGGCGGGCCAGATCGCGCTCGGCCCGGATGTCGCCCCAATAGGCTTGACAGGGATTGAGCAGCAAGATGTGAATATCGACGTACCGCGCCAACCCGGCCAGCAAGTCCAGATAGAGCGGCGGCAACGCGGCCACGCCGATCACGCTGATCCGTTCTGGCAGCCGGCCCGACTCGACGGCGCCGCGTGCCAGTGCCGCCCGGAACTGCTCCTGCACCCGCACCCGGTGCGCCACGCCGCCGCGCGCCAGCCGGCGCCACAGTTCCGCCTGCCAGTGATCCTCTTCGCCCGCTTCCCATTTTTTGATCCAGTCCGGCCGGTAAACCAGATACTGGTCGAAGCAGTCGGCGACGCGGGAGGCCAGTTCGTGGCGGCGGAAATCGTCATGACCGTCGCCGAGATAGGCGCGCACCGGCGCGAAGCAGGGCGACTCGTCCACCTCGCGCAACAAGGCCATGAGCCGCCAGTGCAGCACCGGCTTGTCGAAAGTCGAGGTCGGCGGCAGATAACGCAACACCGCGCGAGCCATGTCCCAGAGAAAGGTCGCGGGAAACTGGACGCTCAGATTGGCGCAGACGCCCAGCCGGTCGGCCAGCCGCAACGCCAGCCAGCGGGCCATACCGTTGCTTTGCGCCACGACCACTTCCCGCACCAGCGGCGAGCGCAACGGCCGAGCCAGGAGTTCGGCCAGTCGGTCGGCCAGGATTTCCAGACGGTTGCTCTGGTGGATATGAAGTGCCATGACGCGATCCGCGGTGACGATCGTTGGATTCTTCAGGTCGGTCCCGTGGTCCTTCAGACCGGGTGGTTTTTCAGAGGGGGCGCGACGGGGTCGGGTGATGTTCCGCCAGCCGCCGGAGAGCCGCGCTCAATCGCGTGTCCCCCAGATCGCGGGCAGTGGCTTGCAGCAACCGGGCGTTGGGCTCGGTCAAGGTCAGCGGCGGCCGGCGCGGCGGCGGCAGGGCAGCCGGCACCACTCGAATGCGGGGCTTGGGCAGCGGGATACCCAGGTGCTGGCCCAACACCTCCCGGATGCCGTGCAGCGCATAGCGGAGTCGGGTCGCCCAACTGGCCGAGTCGGTCTGCACTTCCCAGCCTTCCTGATCCATGCGGACCAGCACCGCATGATCGCGCAGGTGCGGCGGCAGGTAGGCGCGAAAGATCCGGCTGGACTGGGACAACTGTTCGGCTTGGGCAATCAGTTGTCCCAGTACGCCCTTTTGGCGGTGCAAGGTTTCGCCGATGGTGGGAATGGGCGCCGCCAGCGCACCCCGCTGGGGAGGTGATGCGGTTGGGTGCTCGGAAATGGGCGGTGTTGGCGACGGCGAGCGCGCGGCGGATGAAGGGTGATCCGGTACGATTTCCCGCAGTCGGACATAGGCGGGGGCCAGATCGGCGACCGCCGCCGGTTCGGGTTCGGCGGCGGGAGTCGGTTCCGGTTCGGGCGCTGGTCCGTAGCCCCGCAACATCTTCAGCAATCGCGAGGTATGCTGACGCGCCGCCGCTCGGGCTTCACGATCAGCCATGGTGACTCGTCCCGTTCGCGCACCGTTCTCCACGTCGTGGGCGTGGGGAAATCAGTTCGAACCGTTGCCGGGGAATCATCGTTCTGCGCAAGCCTTGCCGCTGAAATTTTGTCTGACAAGACTTTCGCTCAAACTCCTCGAAATCACAAGTGGTTATACTGACCATGGGTGCAAACTGCGGTTTTAAGGTCAGGTTTTCACCATGACTCAACGACGCGAATTCACCCGCGAAGCGCAAGCAACGCTGAGAGGAGCGGTATCACCATCCCTGCCTTTGGCGCAAAAAATCTTAGGGCGAACCCACCGGCAGATAGTCCAGCAGCAGTCCGCAGAATACCGCCAACCCGAAGCCGTGATTGGTGAGAAATGCCTTGAAGCATTCCTCCGGCTGGCGGTCGCGAATCAGATATTGCTGATACAGCGCGAACCAGGCCGCCGCGAACAAACCAAGGTAATAGAACCCGCCGCGGGCGGCCAACAGGCCAATCACGACGAGCATGGCCAGCAGCGCCAATTGCAGGTACCCGATAATGCGCCTGTCCCGTTCGCCGAACAGGATAGCGGTGGATTTGACGCCGATCCGGCGGTCGTCCTCCCGGTCCACCATCGCGTACTGGGTATCGTAGACCACCGACCAGAGCACGTTACCGAGAAACAGCAGCCAGCAAACCAGCGGGAGTTCGCCGGTCACCGCGGCGTAGGCCATGGGGATCGCCCAACCGAAGGCCGCGCCGAGATGGACTTGGGGCAGAGGATGGAAGCGCTTCATGAAGGGATAGCTGACCGCCAGCGCCAGCCCGATGAAAGCCAGTTGCACGGTCAGGACATTCTGGGTGAGCACCAGGGCGAAAGCCAGCAGGCACAGCGCGATCGCCAGGCCGATGGCCTCCGTGGGACTGACGCGGCCAGCGGCCAGCGGCCGGTCGCGGGTGCGAGCGACGTGCGGATCGACATGGCGGTCGGCCAGGTCGTTGATGACACAACCGGCCGAGCGCATCAGCACCACACCCAGCACGAACACCAGCACCACGCCATTGGGTGGCTGGCCGTTCCCCGCCAGCCACAGCGCCCACAGGGTCGGCCACAGCAGCAGGTAAATGCCGATGGGGCGGTGCAAGCGCATCAGCAGCGCGTATTCGCGCAGGCGATCTTCAATCCGTTCGATGTTCATGGTGAAAAGCTATTCATGGCGAAAGCGACTCCGGTCGGTCACCGGCGGTGGATACCGGTAAGTCGGTCAAAAAAATCTCGCAGACCAGCAGCGGAAGGCCGTCGATCCGGAACACCGAGCGGCGTCCCCAGATAGCGTCCGGCGGTTCGATAAATCCGGTAAAGGCTCGTTGGTGCAAGGTTTGGCCGGCCATGATGCGGGCGATTTCAACGGGACCGCGATGAATGCCGGGATCGGCGAACAGCACTTCCCCCAAGGGCCGGGTACCCAAGTGGGTCAGCCGGCGTCCCCGACCGTTCAGGGTCGCCGCCGGGATCAGGGTCCGGGCGAACACCCACGGACGGTCGCCGCACAGCAACTGCACCTCGCGGCTCCAGGCCCAGGCATCCAGTCGCAGGGTCAGGGCGCGCGCTTCGTCGCGACTGGGGCGCATCCGCCCCTGGCGCAGCACCCGCACCTGGAACTGGTGCGGGCAAGCGCGCCGCAAGCGTCGGGTCAACGAGCCGGCATCGAACAGCCAATCGGCCAGACCAGTTGGATAAGTACGCGGCCGAGGCCGGGAAGACCAGCGCGGGGCGTCGGGCGGAATGCGCGGTTCGTTGGGCAAGAGCGTTCTTTAATTTTTGCAAGCGGGATTTTTTAAGGCTCGTCATTATGGCATGGAAGCCGGGCAAAAACGCCTCTGAGTGCATCTGAAAGTGCGCCTGAAGAAGAACATCCGGAAGTCCAGAAGCTAGGCCGGGCCTTCGCCGAAATATAATTGATTGGCGTACTCGGGGATTTTTCCTATAATCGCCGCCATTTTTCGGCCGAACCGATTCCCAAAGGGGGTTTTGGCGCGACCGGACATCCCTCGTGATTTCTCCGGTGAACGTCCCAGCAAGAGCGACGCGCGTGGCCGGGCAGTGGCGCCTCCCTCGGGGTGGTCGCCGCGTTCCGTCCGGTTCCTTCCCTGGATTTTCCGTTGTCGTCGAGCCTGTAGGAGAGAGATGTTAATGCCTTTGCGTAGCGAATTGGCCGCCCGTCCAATAACTGGCGCGATCCCCGCGCCGCCGGCCGCATCCGGCCCCCCCATTCTTGAAATCGTCACCCCCACGCGCCGGGAACTGGCCAACGCCATCCGCGCCCTGAGCATGGACGCCGTGCAACGCGCTGAGTCCGGACACCCCGGCGCGCCGATGGGGATGGCCGATTTTGGCGAGGTGTTGTGGAATGACTTCCTGCGCCACAATCCCGCCAATCCTCAATGGCTCAACCGCGACCGGCTGATTCTGTCCAACGGCCACGGTTCGATGTTGCTGTATTCCCTGCTGCACCTGAGCGGCTACGACCTGACCCTCGACGATCTGCGCAATTTCCGGCAACTGGGTTCGCGCACGCCGGGCCATCCCGAATACGGACTCACCCCCGGCGTGGAAACCACCACCGGCCCGTTGGGCCAAGGTCTGGCCAACGGCGTCGGCATGGCGCTGGCCGAGCGGGCGCTGGCCACCCGTTTCAACCGGCCCGGCTTTCCCATCGTCGATCATTACACCTATGTGATCCTGGGCGACGGCTGTTTGATGGAAGGCATTTCTTCCGAAGCCTGCTCCCTGGCCGGCACCTGGGGGCTGGGTAAACTGATTTGCCTTTACGACGACAACGGCATCTCCATCGACGGGCCGGTGCGGGGCTGGTTCAGCGAGGATATCGCCAAGCGTTTCGAGGGCCTGGGATGGCACGTGATTCCAAACGTGAACGGCCACGACGCCGAGGCGGTCCACCAGGCCATCGCGCAAGCGCGAACCCGAACCGACCGTCCGACCTTGATCTGCTGCAAGACCACCATCGCTTGGGGTTCGCCCGGTAAGGGCGGCAGCGAGAAGTCGCACGGCGCGCCGCTGGGCGCCGCCGAGGTCGCCGCGACCCGCGAGAATATCGGCTGGCGGCACGAACCCTTCGTTGTTCCTTCCGAGTACTACCGGGCGTTCGACGCCCGCGCCAAGGGCGCGGACTGGGAAGCCGAATGGAATGACTTGTTCGCCCGCTATCGGGCCGAGTACCCGGACGCGGCGGCGGAACTCGACCGGCGCCTGGCCTGCGGCTTTCCCGAGGATTGGGAAGAACTGGCCTGGAATTTCATCCACGCCACCCAGGCGCGGCGCGAGGACATCGCGACCCGGGTCGCGTCCCAGCGGGCGCTGGAAGTCTTCAGTCCGCACTTCCCCAGTCTGGTCGGCGGTTCCGCCGATCTCACCGAATCGACCGGTATTCCCTGGATCGGCTGCCGCCCGGTGGACTTCGCACATCCCGACGGTAACCTAATCTATTACGGCGCGCGGGAATTCGCCATGTACGCCATCATGAACGGGCTGGCGCTGCACGGCGGCTACGTACCCTTTGGCGGTACCTTCCTGATGTTCGCCGACTACGGTCGTAGCGCCATCCGCATGTCGGCGCTCATGAAGCTGCGCTGCATTTTCGTGCTCACCCACGACTCCATCGGAGTCGGCGGCGATGGTCCGACCCACCAGCCGATCGAACACGTCGCCAGCCTGCGGATCATTCCGGATCTGTCGGTCTGGCGAACCTGCGACACGGCAGAAACCGCCGTCGCCTGGAAGGCGGCGCTGGACCGCACCAAGGGTCCGACCGCGCTGATCTACACTCGCCAGAAACTGCCGCATCAGGAGCGCACCCCGGAACAGGTCCGGGCCATCGCCCGTGGCGGCTACGTGCTGCTCGATTGTGGAAGCGATCCGGAGGCGATCCTGATCGCCACCGGCTCCGAAGTCCACCTGGCGGTCGCGGCGGCCAAGCAGTTGAATGATCGGGGCCGGCGGGTGCGCGTGGTCTCCATGCCCTCGGTGGATGTGTTCGACGCCCAGGACTCGGCCTGGCGCGAGTCGGTGCTGCCGGCGGCGGTGACCCGGCGGGTCGTGGTCGAAGCCGGCGTGACCGCGCCCTGGTACAAGTACGCGGGTCCGCAAGGCACGGTGCTTGGCATCGACCGCTTCGGCGAGTGCGGTCCTCCGGAAATCATCTTCCAGCATTTCGGTTTTACCCCGGAACGGATTGTCGCCGCCGTGGAAGCGCTGTTCCAGGACGATGCGGATTTTTAACGAATCCGGTCTACACTAATGATTGTGCTGGGCGGGCGACGTCGCCCGCTCGTGTTTTGCTGAAACCACTCTGTATGGAGGAAAGCATGGCTATCAAAGTTGGCATTAACGGGTTTGGCCGCATCGGCCGCATGGTGTTTCGCGCCGCGGTGAAGGACTTCCCGGACATCGAGATCGTGGGCATCAACGACCTGCTCGAACCCGACTATCTCGCCTACATGCTGATGTACGACTCGGTGCATGGCCGCTTCAAGGGCGACGTCGCCGTCGACGGCAACACCCTGGTGGTGAACGGCAAGAAGATTCGCCTGACCGCCGTCAAGGACCCCGCCGATCTGAAGTGGAACGAAGTCGGCGCCGACATCGTCGTCGAGTCCACCGGCCTGTTCCTGACCAAGGAAACTTGCCAGAAGCACATCGCCGCCGGCGCGAAGAAAGTCATCCAGAGCGCGCCCAGCAAGGACGACACCCCGATGTTCGTCTACGGCGTGAACGACAAGACCTACGCCGGCCAGACCATCATCTCCAACGCCTCCTGCACCACCAACTGCCTGGCGCCGGTCGCCAAGGTGTTGAACGACACCTGGGGCATCAAGCGTGGATTGATGACCACCGTCCACGCCGCCACCGCCACCCAAAAGACCGTCGATGGCCCCTCCAACAAGGATTGGCGCGGCGGCCGCGGCATCCTGGAAAACATCATCCCGTCCTCCACCGGCGCCGCCAAGGCGGTGGGCGTGGTCATCCCCGAGTTGAACAAGAAGCTCACCGGCATGGCCTTCCGCGTGCCCACCTCCGACGTGTCCGTGGTCGACCTGACCGTGGAACTGAACAAGCCCGCGACCTACAAGGACATCTGCGCCGCGATGAAGGCCGCTTCGGAAGGCGCGATGAAGGGCGTGCTGGGCTATACCGAGGACAAAGTGGTCGCCACCGATTTCCGGGGCGAGAGCTGCACCTCCACCTTTGACGCCGACGCCGGCATCGCCCTGGACGACACCTTCGTCAAGGTTGTGGCCTGGTACGACAACGAGTGGGGCTACTCCTGCAAGGTTTTGGAAATGGTCCGCGTCATTGCCAAATGAGCGATCGCCACCGCGTGGCGGTTCCTTGTTGAGCTGAAACCATTTGCCCCCGCCGTCCTGGCCCCGCGCCAAGCCGGACGGGGGTTTTACTTGGAGGAATGAAAAACCATGAATTTCAAGCGCATGACCGACCTCGACCTCGCCGGCAAGCGAGTGTTCATCCGTTCCGATCTGAATGTTCCCGTCAAGGACGGTAAAGTCACGTCCGACGCCCGCATCACCGCTTCGATGCCCACCATCGAACATGCGATGAAGGCCGGTGCCAAGGTGATGGTCACCTCGCACCT
>JRYF01001222.1_pt1 | contig 11501 bp, 10 predicted proteins | sample 235331 | NCBI WGS metagenome assembly JRYF01 (sample SAMN03074217, study PRJNA261475) | activated sludge metagenome | biome: Wastewater Treatment Plant; feature: Wastewater; material: Activated sludge; isolation source: activated biomass of a wastewater treatment plant treating hydrocarbon... ... | reverse complement strand
CACATCTACGTGGCCAACTGGTTTTTTCTGGCCTACATCCTGGCGGTCGCTCTGCTGCATATCTTCAACAACCTGGCGGTGCCGGTCAGCTTGACCCATTCCTACAGCCTGTTCTCCGGGGTGCAGGACGCCATGACCCAGTGGTGGTACGGCCACAACGCAGTCGGCTTCTTCCTGACCGCCGCCTTCCTCGGCATGATGTATTACTTCGTGCCCAAGCAGGCGGGTCGGCCGGTCTATTCCTACCGGCTGTCCATCATCCATTTCTGGGCGTTGATCTTCCTGTACATGTGGGCCGGTGGCCACCATCTGCACTGGACCGCGCTACCCGACTGGGTCTCAACCCTGTCGGCCACCTTCTCGGTGCTGCTGCTGATGCCCTCTTGGGGCGGCATGATCAACGGCATCATGACTCTGTCGGGCGCTTGGGACAAACTGCGCTCCGACCCGATCATGCTGTTCCTGATCACTTCGCTGTCGTTCTATGGCATGTCCACCTTCGAGGGGCCGTTGATGTCTCTTAAGAGTGTCAATGCCCTGTCGCATTACACCGACTGGACCATCGGCCACGTGCATTCCGGCGCGCTGGGTTGGGTGGCGCTGGTCAGTTTTGGGTCCTTCTATCATCTGATTCCCCGGTTGTGGGATACCCGGATGTATAGCCAGACCCTGATCTACGTCCATTTCTGGCTCGCCACCATCGGTATTGTGTTGTACATCACCTCGATGTGGGTAGCCGGCATCGGTCAGGGCCTGATGCTGCGCAGCTTCGACGACTACGGCAACCTGGCCTACACCTTTATCGAGACCGTCGAGTTCATGCATACCCCCTACATTTGGCGCGCGCTGGGTGGAGCCTTCTTCGTCGCGGGGGTGCTGGTCATGGTGTACAACTTCGTGATGACCGTGCGCTCGGCCCGGCGCGAGCAGGCGGCTCTGGAAGCCAAACTGGCGGCCAAACTGGCGAAGGCCTAATCGGGCGGTTCTCTGGAGAACGACAGCAATGCGACATGAACAGATTGAAACTAATTCCGGCCTGATGATCGTACTGATCCTGGTCGTGATCAGCATCGGCGGCCTGGTGGAAATCGTCCCGCTGTTCTACATCAACGAAACGGTGGAAAAGGTGGAGGGCATGCGGCCCTACACCCCGCTGGAGCAGCGCGGCCGCGATATCTATGTTCGGGAGGGTTGCTACGCCTGCCATTCCCAGCAGATTCGCCCGTTCCGCGACGAGTGGCTGCGCTACGGCCACTACTCGCTGGCGGCCGAATCGCAGTATGACCATCCCTTCCAGTGGGGTTCCAAGCGCACCGGTCCCGATCTGGCGCGGGTGGGGGGTAAATACTCCAACCAGTGGCACGTCCAGCACATGATCGCCCCGCGGTCGGTGGTGCCGCAATCCATTATGCCTAATTATCCCTGGCTGCTGGAGCGAGATCTGGACTACTCGGATATGGCGACCCGGATGCGGGCGCTGCGCCAGGTTGGGGTTCCCTATTCCCTGACCCAGCAGGAGTACGACGCCAACGTCGCCCGGTTCGGCCAGGCCATGGCCGACCAACTGGATATCAATCAGGCCCGGGACAGCCTGCTGAAGCAGGCTCGCGATAACGACTTCGATGGCCTTCCCGACCGGATCACCGAAATGGAGGCGCTGGTTGCCTACCTGCAGGTGCTCGGGACCCTGGTGGACTTCACCCGGTATGAGGAAGGCTATTTCGGCCGGTTCCGCTGAGCATCCGATGCCCGGTCTCCGGACCGGGAGGAGTCCCACCCCATGTTCGACTGGTTGATGTGGTTCACCCACATGGAAAACTCCAAGCCGCTGGCTCTGGTGCTGTTTTTCAGCGTCTTCTGCGGCATCCTGATCTATGTGTTCACGGGCAAGCAACGCGGCCAACGGCTGGAATCCTACAAATACATCCCGCTCGACGACGACGAACCATCGACTCCTGACACCGCGCCAGCGGGGCGTTCCCCATCCTCCAAGGTGACGGACCATGATTGACAAGACTCAGAATCCACAACAAAAAACCGACGCGGTCCAGACCACTGGTCACGCTTGGGACGGCGATCTCCAGGAGTACAACAACCCCTTACCCCGCTGGTGGCTGTGGTGCTTCTACGGCACGGTGGTGTTCTCGATTCTGTACTGGTTTATCTATCCTTCCTGGCCGGTTGGGGATACCTGGATCAAGGGCTTCGGCACGGTGACTTATACGGTGACCGACCGGGCGACCGGCGCGGAAGAGGAGCGCAAGGATCGTTGGAATACCCGTTATCTGTTGGTGGAAGAAATGAATCGGGTCGCCAACGATCCGCGGCGTCGGGAGATGCTCGACCAAGTCCAGGCGGCCAGTTACGAGCAGATCGTCGCCGATCCCCGGATGATGGAATTCGTGCGTTCCGTCGGCCGGGGCCTGTTCGGCGACAACTGCGCCGCCTGTCACGGCCGCGGCGGCCAGGGGGTGCTCGGCCTGTATCCGAATCTGACCGATGACGACTGGCTGTGGGGCGGCGGCATGGAGCAGATTCATGAAACCCTGGTGCTGGGTCGGAACGGGTTCATGCCGGCGTTCGGCCAAGTGTTGACCCCGACGCAACTGGACGAGGTTGCCGAACACGTGCTGACGCTGTCCGGCGAAGCGCCGCCCAGCGAAGCCTCCGCGCGTGGTCGGGAAATTTTTCAGGGGCGGATTGGTGGTTGCTACCACTGCCACGGCGCGGAAGGGACCGGGCTTCCGTCGCAGGGCGCACCCAATTTGACCAACAAGATTTGGAACATCGTCGATGTGCCGGGGCAGAGCACCTTGCAGGACAAGAAGACGGCGGTGAGCGCGTTCGTCGCCCAAGGCGTGAACAATGTCCGGGTCATGCCCGGCTGGAAGGACCGCCTGTCGCCGGTCGACATCAAGCTGCTGGCGGTTTACGTGCATCAACTGGGAGGGAGTACCCAGTAATTGCTGGCCTCCACCAAGGGAAATTACTGGTCCGGCGCTCACCCCCCTCGCGGGGGTGAGCCATTTATAAACATGTGATCGCAAGAACTCTGGCCGTTTTGATGGCTGATCGGGTGGACCATGTCCGAAGAGAACCTTCCGCTCTACCAGAAGCGCATTCCAATTTATCCCCGCTCCGTCAAGGGGCGCTTTCGCAACTTCAAAACCAGCGTTCTGGTTCTGGCCTATACCGTCTACTTTCTCTTGCCCTGGCTGCGCTGGGAGCGGCCAAACGCGCCTAATCAAGCGGTGCTGTACGATTTACCGGGACGCCATTTTTATATTTTCGGCCTGACCATCCAGGTGCAGGATATTTTCTGGTTGGCCGGCGCCTTGATGATCTTCGCGATCCTGCTGTTTTTCGTCACCGGCTTGGCCGGCCGGGTCTGGTGCGGCTATTTCTGTTTCCAAACCCTGTGGACCGACCTGTTCATGATGATCGAGAAGTGGGTGCAGGGCGAGCGGCCGGCGCGAATGCGGCTGGATCAAGGACCTTGGACCCGCGAGAAAATCCTGAAAAAAGGGGGGACCTACGGGCTGTGGTTGCTGGCGGCGTTCTGGACCGGTCTGACCTTTACCCTGTACTGGGCCAACGCGCCGACGCTGGTGGTGGATATGCTGCTGGGGCGAGCGCCATACCCCGCCTATTTCACGACGTTCTTTTTGATGGCGACCACCTTCGTCATGGCAGGGCTGGCGCGCGAACAGGTTTGCACCTACATGTGTCCGTATGCGCGTTTCCAGAGCGCCATGTTCGACCACGATACCCTGATCATTTCCTACGACCGACGCCGGGGCGAGGGAACCGAGGGTCGGGCGACCTTGGGCAAGGGGCGGAAGAGCCGGGAGGAGCGGCAAGCGCAAGGTCTGGGTGACTGCATCGATTGCGGGTACTGCGTGCAGGTGTGTCCGGTGGGTATCGATATCCGCAATGGCTTGCAATACCAGTGCATCTCCTGCGCCCTGTGCATCGATGCCTGCGACACGATCATGGACAACTTGCAGTGGCCGCGTGGCTTGGTTCGATACACGTCCGAGAAGGCGTTGAACGGTCAGAAGACCCAGTGGTTGAAACCCAAGACCATTGGCTACGGGGTGATCCTGACGGCGGCGACCACCATCCTGATCTGGAGCATCCTCACCCGCGCGTCCTACACCGCGACGGTGGAGCAAATCCGGCAGCCGTTATACACGCTGCTGTCGGACGGAAGTATCCGCAACAGCTACGAAATCAAGCTGAACAACCAGTTGACGGAGCCGCTGCGGATCGGCATCCGCATTGAGGGATTGGCCGGAGCGACCTTGAACATGGATGGCATGGAGCGCATCCAACTGGAATCCCAGGAACGACTCAAGCTGCTGGCGCGCGTGCAAATGGCGCCATCGGTTCTGGAGGAGGGCCATCAAGCCGGCCGCGACCGGGTGATCTTCGTCATCGAACCGTTGGACGATGGGCGAGCCGAACCCATCCTTCGGGAAGTTCCGTTTTACTTGCCGGAGGGCCGCTGATGGATTCCTTGCTGTTGAGCCTCGGGCTCGGTCTGGGGGTGATCGTGCTGGCCAATCTCGGACTGGTCCGTTTCACGCGGACCAGCGCGCGGCAGGCCGCCGCCACGGTGGCGCTGATCACCATCGGTTTATACGTGCCCTACGGCATTTTGCGCTGGCCGGGCGGCGATGTCTTCGCGATTCATCTGGCGATTTATCTGCTCGGCTCCCTGGCCTGCGGGATGTTGCTCGATGCGCGGGCCAGCGGCCGGGGGCTGCACTGGGGACCGGCGGTGATCGGCGGGTTTTTTATCGTCGTGGCGACGGTCGGCGCGGTGTTTGTCTCGGTCGCCGAGCACGGTCTGACGCCGATGCTCGCGCGCTGGTTCTTGCCGGAGGCTGAGAGCAGGCGCGCGGTCACGTCGATGTTCCCTGGCGTGATTTCGCATGATTTCCATAAGAAGGAATCCTTGCACAACCAGTATCTCCAGCAGTTCGACCGCCAGCGAGAGCGCGGCTGGCAGGTCCGGAAGGGTTGGTTGGATGATCCCGTGGCGAATCGACCGGCGGCGTTCCGGGTGGCGGCCCAGACCCGTGAGGGGGAACCGCTGGCGGGCGCGACCGTGACCGGGCAGTTTTTGCGCCCCACCAGCAGCCAGTTGGACGTTGTCTTCGAACTGGTCGAGCACGCGCCCGGCGTGTATGAGACGGAGCTGCAACTACCGGCGGCCGGTCGCTGGAATCTGGTGCTGAGCATCCGTCAGGGCGACGAAGTGCACGAAGTCCGCGCGAGCACCGAAGTCCAAGAGCCTTGAAGGCCAAAAACCAAAGGCGAGAATTTAATGCCCACCCTCGCGGAATCCTTGCCATCCGCCGCGCCCGTCGCCGCCGAGACGACCTGCTTTCATTGCGGGCTGCCGGTTCCGCCGGGCGCGCGTTATGCGGCGGTGATCGATAGCCAGCGCCAGCCAATGTGTTGCCACGGTTGCCAGGCGGTGGCGGAAGCCATCGTGGCGGCGGGGTTGACGGATTATTACCGCCATCGCACGGCCCCGTCGCGGCGGGCCGAGGACCTCATTCCGCAGGCGTTGCGCGGTCTGGAGCTATACGACCGGCCGGATCTGCAAAAGAGTTTCGTCCACGTCGAAAGCGACCAGGTCCGCGAGGCGGCGCTGATGTTGGAAGGCATCGTCTGCGCCGCCTGCGTCTGGCTCAGCGAGCATCATGTCAGCGCCTTGCCGGGGGTGCTGGAATTCCGGGTGAACTACTCCACCCACCGCGCCCAGGTCCGTTGGGACGAGCGGCACATCAAGCTGAGCGAAATCCTGGCGGCCATCGCCGCCATCGGCTACGTCGCCCATCCCTTCGATCCCAGTCGTCAGGAGGCTCTGCAGAAACGCGAGCGCGCCGTGGCGCTGCGCCGACTGGCGGTGGCCGGCCTGGCCTCGATGCAGGTAATGATGCTGGCGGTGGGGCTGTACGTCGGCGAACACCAGGGCATGGAAGAGTGGATTCGGGACTTCCTGCGCTGGGTGTGCCTGATTCTGACCGTACCCGTGATGGTCTACTCCGCGCAATCCTTCTACAGCGCCGCTTGGCGCGGTTTGCGCCACCGGCAACTGGGCATGGACGTTCCGGTGACCCTGGCGATCGTCGGCGCCTTCATCGCCAGCGTCTGGCACACCTGGCGGGGCGACGGCGAGGTGTATTACGACTCGGTCACCATGTTCGTGTTTTTCCTGTTGACCGCGCGTTTCCTGGAGATGGGCGCCCGCCACCAGGCGGGGCGGGTTTCCGAGGCATTGACGCGGATGTTGCCGGCGACCGCCACCCGTTTGGATGCCGATGGCGTGGAAATCATCGTACCGGTCGCCGAACTGGCACCCGGCGACCGGGTACTGGTGCGGCCGGGCGAGACGATCCCCGCCGACGGCCCGGTGCTGGAGGGCTTCAGCGGGGTGGACGAGTCGCTGTTAACCGGCGAGAGCCTGCCGTTGCCTAAACGACCCGGTGAAACGCTGATCGGTGGTGCGGTCAATGTGGACAGCCCGCTGGTGATGCGGATCGAAAAGGTGGGTACCGAGACCGTCCTGTCGGCCATCGTGCGGCTGTTGGACCGGGCGCAGGGCGAAAAGCCGCGGCTGGCGTTGCTGGCCGACCGCATCGCCGGCTGGTTCGTGGCGGTTCTGTTGTTGGCGGCGGCGGTCGTGCTGGGGGTTTGGTGGCATCTGGTCGATTTCGACACTGCGTTTCGGGTGACTCTCGCGGTGTTGGTGGCGACCTGTCCGTGTGCGTTGTCGCTGGCCACGCCCACCGCCATCGTCGCCGCGACGGGCGCTTTGACTCGGCAGGGCGTGTTGACCACTCGCGGCCATGCCCTGGAAACGCTGGCGCGGGTGACTCACGTCATCTTCGACAAGACCGGCACTCTGACCCACGGCCGACCCCGGGTGGTGGCGGTGGAATCCGTGGGCGACCGGGATGCGGGCCGCTGTCTGGCGCTGGCGGCGGCGCTGGAGTGGAGTTCCGAACATCCCGTCGGGCGAGCGCTGGTCGAAGCCGCCACCGTGGGTGTTCCTCGGGCGGAAGACGTGCGCAACACGCCGGGCAGCGGCGTCGAGGGTTGGATCGATGGGCGCCGCTATCGAGTGGGTCGTCCGGAATTCGCGGCGGGTTTGCACTCGGGAGCAGCGATCACACGGAATGATCTGGATGCGGACAGCACCTGGGTGGCGCTGGGCGATGAGACGGGATTGCTGGCCTGGTTCCAGTTGTTCGATACCTTGCGACCCGGCGCCGCGGAAGCCGTGACGGCGCTCGAAGCGCGCGGGTTGACGGTGGAGTTGCTGAGCGGAGATCGTTCGGAAACGGTGGCGCATGTCGCCCGTGCGGCCGGAATCGCCAGGGCCACGGGCGGTTTGTCGCCCCAGGACAAGCTGGAGCGGGTCCGGGACTTGCAACGGCGGGGCGCGATTGTCGCCATGGTCGGCGATGGGGTCAACGATGCGCCAGTATTGGCGGCGGCTCAGGTGTCGCTGGCGATGGGCAGCGGTACCCAACTCGCTCATGCCACGGCGGATATGGTGTTGCTGTCGGAACGGCTCGATAGCCTGGTCGAGGGAGTGGACATGGCCCGGCGGACCCTGAAGATCATCCGCGAGAATTCAGCCTGGGCGATCGGGTACAATTTGACGGCGCTCCCGCTGGCCGCGAGCGGCTGGCTGCTACCCTGGATGGCGGCGCTCGGCATGTCGTTCAGTTCGCTGCTGGTGGTGGTGAACGCCTTACGGCTCCGGCAGCCCTGAGAAGGAGGGTATGACCTCATGCGAATTCTATTGTTGTTGATTCCGATGGCGCTGGGGGTCATGGGAGTGGCGCTGTGGGCTTTTCTCTGGGCGGTGCGGACCGGGCAGTTCGACGACCTGGAAGGACCGGCCCACCGCATCCTGATGGACGACGACGATCCGCGCATTCCCCGTTCCAGCCAGCGCCAGAGAAAAGATCAATCCCTGAAAGAATAAAAGGCGTCCATCAGTTTTTTCACTGTAAACCCGTGGAGAACAATGATGTTTAATTTCCAAAACTTCCCCCTGGTCATCATCATCGTTTTATTGATCGCGTCCTGGCTGAGCTTCTTCTCGGTCGTGCCTTGGCGCAATCTATTCTGAGGATGACCGACGGCGCTCCCGAACTGCTCGACCGCGAGTGGATTCTCACCAGCCTGACGCCGGCCGCTCGCGCTGGGTTGAGCCGGTTGGAGGTGTATCCCGTCCTGGACTCCACCAACGCCTATTTGCTGGCCAGAGCGCGGGAAGATTGGCCGGGTGGGGCGGTTTGTTTGACCGAACTGCAAGAGGCCGGGCGGGGTCGGCAGGGACGTTCCTGGCAATCGCCCTTTGCCGCCGGTTTGGCTGGATCGTTGTTGTGGCGATTTCAGGGCTCGCCGGCGGCGCTGAGCGGGTTGAGTCTGGCCACCGGCATCGCCGTGGCTCGCACCTTGCGGGAAATGGGCGTGGTCGAGGTCGGCCTGAAATGGCCCAACGACGTACTGTGGCGCGAGCGCAAGCTGGGCGGCATCCTTCTGGAGTCCGGCGGTGTAGCCGGCGCCTTTTACGTGGTGGCTGGCGTTGGGCTGAACGTGGCGTTGCCCTCGGCGGCGGGGACGTTGATCGACCAGCCCTGGGTCGATTTGCGGGAAATCCTCGGCGCGGAGCGGGTCTCCCGCAACCGGCTGGCGGCGCTGCTGATCGGCCGGCGAGCTCGACGCCGCGCGCGCGGCGCTGGCCAAGGCCTGGGTGAGCGAACAGCAGGGCCGCGTCATGGACGAATGCCTGCAACTTTTCGGCGGCTACGGGTACATGATGGAATACCCGATCNNGACCGCCGAATGGGCCGACTTCGATCAGGTGATCGGGCGACGGGTGAGTCTGAAATTGCCGAACGCCACCGTAACCGGTATCGCTCGCGGCGTGGACGCGGCCGGCGCCTTGCTGCTGGAAACCGCCGACCAAGGGGTTCGGCCGTATCTCGGGGGAGAAATCAGCTTGAGGTTCGACCCGTGATCCTGCTGGCGGATGTTGGCAACAGCCGAGTCAAGTGGGTGACGTGCGAGGAGGGCGAGTTCCGGACGCGCGGCCACGCCAGCCATGGCGACGAAAGCGGGGCCGATTGGGCGACCCGGGTGTGGGGGAATCTACCGCGCCCGAAGCGGGTGCTGATCGTCAGCGTGGCTGGGTCCACGGCGCGCGCCGCGCTGGCGGATTGGATCGCGCGGAACTGGGCCATCGAGGCGGAATTCGTGGTTTCAACGGCGGCGGCCTGTGGGGTCCACAATTCCTACGCCGAGCCGGAGCGGATGGGCGCGGATCGCTGGGTGGCGATGATCGCCGCGCGGGCGCTGCTCGGGCCGAGTTCCTGCTATGTGGTGGATTGTGGCACGGCGCTGACGATCGATGCGCTGGCAGCGGATGGCCGACATCGGGGCGGGGTGATCGTGCCGGGGATGCGGTTGATGCGCGAGGCGCTGTATCGGGAGACCCGGCAGATTCCTCCGGAAACCGGAGAAGCGCGACTGTTCGGTCAGAGCACCCGCGATGGGGTCTGGGGCGGGGCGCTATACGCGGTCGCGTCGGCCATCGATGGGATTACCGAGCGGATGAGCGCCGACTGCGGTCCTGGGGCGCGGTTGTTGACCGGCGGCGACGCCGAGACGGTATGGCCCTGTCTGCGGGGTGAATATCGATGGGAGCCGAACCTGATTTTCACGGGACTGCGGGTGGTGGCCGGGGTTTGAGCGCGCCGGTGGCCCCAGGGCCTCGAGCCATCCGCTCGTCGACCGGACTGCCCGCTTCTTCCCTTTGGATTCCGGCTGATGCTTGGCCCGGAGCATTTCCTGAAATGTGGGCAAACTCAGTTGATCCGTCGGTGCGAAGTTCTTCTTGTGACAGAAGTCCAGCTAAGAGGCGCACCCACTTGAGATAGTGCGGACGCTGCCCGGCTGTCAGGTTCTGCTGTGCCAACCGCGCTTCGTAGCGGCTGGTGAGTTCTGGGCGGATGGCGAGCACGGCGGGATTTCCAGGATTGCAAGGCTAGCGATGAATGTTATACCGCACGCACCTAACCGCCACGATCACTCAATCTATGGGAAGGAGAGTCTGATGACCATCACGAACAGCCAGTCCGGGACGAATGTGCATGAGGTTGCTGACGGCATCTATCGCATCAACACGCCGGTCTTGGGCGAAGGGGGCGGGTTCTCGTTCAACCAATACCTCATCGTGGATGATGAGCCGCTGCTTTTCCACACCGGTCCGCGGAAGATGTTTTCACTGGTGCGTGAAGCGGTCGCGACCGTTCTCCCGGTCGTGAGGCTTCGCTACATCGCATTGTCCCATGTGGAAGCTGACGAATGCGGCTCGCTCAACGAGTGGCTTGTCGCCGCTCCGCAGTCCGTACCGCTATGCGGTTCTGTGGCTGCCATGGTATTGATCGGTGACCTTGCTGATCGGGCACCCCGTGCGCTCGCCGATGGGGAACTGGTCTCTCTGGGCAACCACTCCGTGCGTTGGTTCGACACGCCACACCTGCCACATGCGTGGGACTGCGGTTTCCTGACAGAAGAGCGAACCTCTACGCTGCTATGTGGAGACCTATTCACGCAGGGGGGCGCTGATCTTCCGCCCATCACGGAATCGGACATCCTTGGACCGAGCGAGGCTTTCCGCCACCAGATGGATTACTTCTCCCACGCGAAGAATGCACGTGCGATGCTCGAGAGGCTAGCCTCGACCAACCCTGCAACACTCGCGTGCATGCACGGGAGCGCTTGGCGAGGCGATGGGGCAACACTCCTTCGTGCTCTTGCTGATGCGCTAGCTGCATGATGCGCCCCTTGCTTGGCATGGACATATCGCCCACCTGTCGCTCCAGCGTACGGCCCCGCTTCGCGGGGCCGCCGCCACGTTATGGTAAGGGATTATTTAGTGTTGGGAAGGGATTTACTGAGAATACTCTGCTCGAATTGTTGGTCTATCTCTCCTACCGCGCCCCAAAGCTGGGCTATCGCTGTATCGAACTGCCCACCATCCGCCGCTATCCCGCGAGCGGCCAAGTACCGACCAAAATCAGCAACCTCAGCGGAAATGTCTCGGTGCTTCAAGTGCTCGTCTGGGCCTGTCAGGGTAAACGCGCTATGTGGGGGGTTGACAGGAGACGGATTGCTGGGGTAACCGAATCCGGTTATCGACTGGAGAGAACTGATCTACCCAACCTGCTGGACCCGCGCCCGTATTTTGCCGGCCTGCCCGATCCCCGCCGCGCGACCCGGAACAAGCTCCACAAACTCCATGACCTTCTGATGATCGTGCTGTGCGCGGTGTTGAGCGGGGTGGAGGACTGGGTGGGAAGGGTGGACTTTGCCGAGGAGAAGGAAGCCTGGCTGCGGGGGTTTTTGGAGTTGCCCCATGGAATTCCCTCGCACGACACCTTGAGCGACGTGCTGGGGCGGATCGA
>JRYF01001194.1_pt1 | contig 11504 bp, 8 predicted proteins | sample 235331 | NCBI WGS metagenome assembly JRYF01 (sample SAMN03074217, study PRJNA261475) | activated sludge metagenome | biome: Wastewater Treatment Plant; feature: Wastewater; material: Activated sludge; isolation source: activated biomass of a wastewater treatment plant treating hydrocarbon... ... | reverse complement strand
CTTTTCGGAGGGGACTCATAACTACAGCCAGTCGCTACCTCCCCACCACCAATTTCCCTGTCAGCAGGCCGTTTTCTCCTGTCAAGCGGTACAGATATACGCCTGTCGGCAAATGATCCACAACGGCAGGGAGCCGGTAGGTTCCGGCAGGGAGCGTACCGTTGAATGCCGTAGCCAACAACCTGCCGTCCACAGCGAGCAAATCGAGCCGAAGCGGGCCGGCATTTTCCCAAAGAAACTCAAAAAACACGGTGGAGGCCGCCGGGTTCGGGAATACCGACAAAGCGGCAAGCCCCTCCATTTCCTGCACCGATACAGCACATTCGGCGATAAATAATGGAGCCGATGTACCAGTACAACCATTGGTGCCGGTCATGTTGACAGTGTAATACCCTGTTTCCTGTGCCACCAGGAATTGGGTAACGGCATTATCAATTGCCACACCGTTGAAAAACCACTGGTAGTTGCTGCCGTTCGGCGCAGCGAGATAACACTGGTTGTTTACAGTAATCTCAGGTGTATAGCTGGTCACGAAGACCTGCGTGGCCAGGGATGCCGGGCCACTGCCACAAGCATTGACATAGCTTGCCGTGTAGCTGCCGGGCGCACTCACCGTAATACTCGGCCCCGTTGCCCCATTCGACCAGTTTACCCCAGAGCATGCACTGCACCCGTTTGCAGTCAGTGTCACGCTTTGGCCGGAACATATCTCGGCTGTTCCTGAAGGGGAAACCGTCGCTTGGGGTGGCAATTCACCTTGAACGACGATAATCTGACTGGACACAGGGCCTTGCTGGCCACAGGCATTGATCAGCATGGCCGTGTAGGTGCCGGGTGCTGTGATGTTTACTGGGCTGCCTGTCTGGCCATTGGACCACGATACCGTACATCCTGTGCAAATATTTAATACACTTATGGACAGCGACTGCCCCAAGCACAGGTGTTGCGTTCCGCTGACGGAGGTCTGTGGTACAGTTGGTACAGTTGCGGCTTCAACCTGTATGCTGTTCGACGCACCGCTTTGGCCACAGGCATTTTGTGCCATAGCAGTGAAAAGACCAGGAGTCGAAACCGCAATGGAGTTGCCGGTCTGCCCATTGGACCATACGACATTGCAACCCGAACATACATTGGCAGCGGTCAACACCACAGATTGTCCCGGGCACAGTACAGTTGGCCCACTTGCAGAAATCGTCGGTTGTTGTGGCAGCGGGTTGACCATAATCGAAATGATGTTGGACATAGGGCTTGTGCCACAATTATTGGAAACAGTAAACCAATAGTCCCCGGAGGTTATCACAACGATTTGGTTGCCCGTTTGCCCGTTTGACCAATTGACCGTGCAGCCCACGCAAGCACCCATATTGGCAGAAAGCGTGGCCGCCTGACCTTCGCACAGAACAGTTGATCCAGTTGCGGTAACTGTACCTGCATTGGGAACCGTGCCTGCACTCACGGTGACAGTGTTGGAGGAAGTGCTTGCACCGCAAATGTTCGAGGCGGTCGCAGTGTAGGTACCGGTAGCCGATACTGTTATGGATGTACCCGTCTGACCATTCGACCAGGAAATGGTGCAACCGGGACAAATATTTGATGCGGTAAGTGTCGTGGTTTCATTGGCGCATATCGTGGATGGCCCTGTGATGGTCACATTGGGGGCGTATGCCGCAGCCTGGGAAGTGATGGTCACGGTATTGGAAGCTACACTGCTGCCACAACTTCCCATGACGGTGGCAGTATAGTCACCTGGCGCGGAAACCGTGATGGAAGCACCGTTTTGTCCATTAGACCAGTTCACCGTACAACCGTTGCAAACATTGGATGCCGTCAACTGGATGGACTGCCCGGGGCAAAGTGCCGTGGAACCATTGGCCGCAATAGATGGTGCCGAAGGCGCATTGGATACGGCGACCACCACTGCTTGAGAAGCAGCACTGCTACCACAGTTATTGGCAGCCGTTGCGGTGTAGGTTCCTGCCGATGAAACATTGATGGAGGTACCTGTTTGCCCGTTCGACCAGGTGATGGTACATCCCTGGCAGGGATTGTTCACGGACAGGGTTGTACTCTGACCACTGCAAATGCTGACCGTTCCGGTTTGGTTCAATTGTGGCACGGTGGGCAGGGTGCAGCCCGCTTGCGTGACCGGGATTTGCTGCGAAAGGCTGCCGCCCGCCAAAGTTAGGGTCGCACTGCGGGGAGTGGGGGAATTATTGGCCGTGTGGTTGAGGGTCAAAGTAGCCCCTCCCGAACCAGAAGAGGAGGGTGTTATGTTCAACCAGGCAGGTGCCCCACTGATGCTCCAACTGATGTTGCTGTTGATGACAAGATTGCCAGACCCCGCCGTTTCAGGAAAAGAAAAAGAGGTCGGCGAAGCAGTAAGTACCGCTTGAGGCTGGTTCACGATTTCAAAGGAAAGGGTGTTATTGAAATTGCCATCGCCTACTTCTGTCCATGCGCCACCTGCGGGTCGGTACCAGACGACCATGATGTAATTACCGGGCGGCTGATTTAGGGTGAAGTTGTAGGCTAAATTGCTGCTGAAAGAGCAACCTGCGCAAAGCGAGAGGCCTGTCTTGCTTTCTATTTCGAGCAGGTAATTTCCGTTGCCATCATATAAATCGAGGGAAATCTCGCCATTGAAGGTGGATGAGTTGTTGTTGATGACATTAAAAACGGCGGATGCGGGTTGGTTTTGCACCACTGGCAGTGGGGAAAGATTGATGGCAGTGGCCATGTTTAAACCGGAGCCGCCTCCCCCAGAAAGTACATCATAAAGGTCTTGGCACTCATCATCCCATTCCACATTGCAACAATAGGGGTCTTCGGCAATGACCGCCTGATAAACAGGGTCGGAGGGTGGATACGGGGCGGGTACACATCCGCCACTGCCGCCGCAAGTAATGCTGAGCACGAAAGTACCGGATTCGGTTTGCCAACCGGTGATATAGATATAGTAGTTCTGGCCAGCGGTGGCATTGAATTGGACGGTGCTTTCATTGTTGGGACAAGCTAAATCGTCGTCATTGCCGCCCACGCAGACGAGGTTGGTACAGGTACCGGAAAATACGCCGATTTTGGTGTCGAAGTTGGTTCCAAGGTTGCAGGTGCTGACGGTGACCTGTCCGGTTTGGCCAGCGGTGTAGCGATACCACCGGCCGGGGGCGGTGTTCAGTTCCGTGTCGCAGTTTGGTACATTTTGGGCGGTGCCGGAAGTGGTGGCGGTGACAGTTTGGCCACAGGAAATGGTTGCAGCTTGTTCGCAGCCGGATGACTGTGGCTGTGGTGCTCTGCCGGAAACAACAGTAGAAAATATCTGAAACCCGCCCGACAGGGTGCCTTTGTGGGTAACACGGACGATGTAGTTGCCCGGCGGCAGGCTTTCTTCAAAGACTTGCTCCACGTTGTCCCGGAAGTTGTCCCCCTTCGTGGCAGCAGCGGCCGGCGAACTGGGATTGAGCCTATAAGGGGAGTAAGTCGTATTGTCGGACTCCCTTATTACCCGGAGATCCAAATCATTGACCAATCGGGAAGTGGTTGGATTCAGAACACTGCCCTGTACCGGGCCGGGCGGGTCCGCCCAGGCGATGGTCACCTTGAAAGGGCTTTGGCCGTCGTGATAATAGGTGAGATTGACCGTGCCATTGTTGTAGAGCGTGTCCCTGCTCCGTAGGCGGTGGCGGCCGTTGGTTTGGAAGGATTCGGTGAGCAAATCCGCAGCGGCGCGTGTGTCCATAATGCCCCAACCCGTTCGGTAGTTGGGCGCATTGCCTGCACCGAGTTGTTCGGCTGTGTGGATGGCCAATGCTTTCAAGGCGGAGGCACGGATGGTAAATCCAGGGTTTAAATTGGCATAGTGTTCCAGCAAGAGGAGCAACGAGCCAGCGATGGCAGGTGCTGCCATGGAAGTACCGGACAAGTTGTCGTATGAGTTATTACTAGCGGAAGTTGCAGAAAAAACATTGACACCCTTGGCCACCAAATCGGGTTTGATTCGTCCATCGTCGGTTGGACCTGTGCTGCTGCTGCCAGCCAATGAATATGACCCGCCGCCGGAAACTTGAAGTGACCCAATGGTTAATATGTTTTTGGCATTTCCGTAAGTCGGAATACAGTCATACCCATCTGTTCCACCGTTTATCTGGCGGGCTGTTGTACTGCTCACCCATTGATTGGCGGCATTGCGCACCCAGTGCTGCGCACCTGAAGAAGGCCCTGCACCCCTGCTATTGCCCGATGATTTTACAGGAAGGAAAAAAGGCGCGTTGAACATGATATTGTCCCAATCTCTGGCCGTTTGGTCATACTGCCCAAACTTGAAGTCAATCGTCTGGCTGACGGTCGTACTGCCCCACCAATGCCACCCAATCTGGCCTGAAAAATCGCCCCAAACCCACCCGGCGTAAGAGCCATACGAGTGATTGGACAAATACCGGTTGGCAGCAGCCTCGGCGGTCATTTCCGATACATGATTATTTACATCAAATGCCCGTAGATTCGTCTGAAAGGCCATCCCTTTTGCATTGTTGTTCACGCCGGCAGCGATCATGGTTCCTGAAACGTGGGAAGCATGGTCGTCAATAGGTTCGATGGAACCATCGGCCTGAACGATGCGGCCTGTCAGTTCCACATGGGTAAGGCGGGGCCTGTCAACTTCCCAAACACAGAGCCTGTTGAGGATACTTGCCCCCGTGAGGCCCAATCCTGCGCTGCCGCCAGGATGTACCTGGTTTGTGCGGATGACTTGGGCTGAACCGGAGTTGTCGGTCGTGAAATAGGACAGTTGACCCGCCGCATCAAAACCTTGCAGGGAATACGAAGCTCCATTGAACCGACCCCTGATGGGCTGCCCAGCTGCCAGTGCCACCTGGATGGCCCTTTCCCTATCTGCGTAGTACCGGATGCTGTCTTTTTTGGCAAAATCCAGCAGGTATGCCGTGTTGGTGTGGCGTAGCATGTCGCCCAGACTTTCGCCGTTGGATGGCGGGTCCAGTAATGTTTGGGCGCTTGCATGGAATGCCAGTGCTGAAAGAAGTATAATGTAAGCAAGTTGAGAAAATGTTCTTTTGTGCATAATTTAACGTGTTGAATATGACGAAACGAAGCTATCGAATGTGGTTATAGGTGTTTATTGGTTTTATTACCTCCTGTTACGAGCGCAGTGGCAGATGACAGCGCCAATGGCAAAACCTCTTTCTGCGCCACAGGGAGCGCTATGTTCCTGCTGTGGCAATATATCAGAACACCTATTTTGGCGGTGACACGGACGACCTTGTAGGTAGGGATGGAAATGGGCATGGCGGTTTTATTACTAACTGAATTACAACAAGTTGAGCATTTTAAATCAATTTCTTATTTGGGTTTCATAAATGATGTTGTCTGCCATCGGGTATGCTTTTTACAGGGTCGCCACGTTCTTTACATTTTTCATACAGTGCGGCCCAAGTCTTCATTACTTCATCATCTACCACATCTTCAAGGGTGCATCCGGCAAGCCTTTTACCCAGGGCACCAGAGAACCATTTCAGCACTATTTTCTCATCGGCCAAAAATAAAAAATCAAAGTCTCGCTCTGCGACATCTTCGTCATGGAAATATTTCACTTCTATGCCAATACTTTCCATTTTGCTGATAACTGATTTGTAGTTTTCATCTGGCTCTTTGAAGGGGCCTATCAACATACGGACGATGGTTCCACCGTTTTTTACAAACTTCTTTTGAAAGAGATATAGGTCTTGTGAAAAGGGATGGTAAGGCTTATATGATTCTTGCCATATACTTACATCGTTTGAATGCGTTACGCGTGCTATTATGTTTTCGGGGTTGCCGGCTGTTTTTCTTTCTTCTTGTTCTTTTGATAAAAAATCCCAAAACAAGACGTAAGTTTTCAAGGCCCAGTACTCGCCGATTAAGTGAAACCCATGATCTCTTAATTCGAACCCATTCAAATATTTGTTGGCCAATGAACTCCCAAAATCTTTCAACCGGATATTCCTTGAGTTGATATGCAAGAATATTTTCTGAATTTTTCTATCTTCTTTCTTTAAATTTTGAAGGAGAGTTTCGGTTGTTTCAGCCTCTCTCTGAATAATCCTTAATATCTTTTCAATATTGGGGATTTTGTTTACGATGTCAAAATTTAGAAGTAAAGCAATGTTTACCACTACCCCAAACATTACAGCGATTGGAATCGTTAACTTTTCAAATGGCCCGCCCTTAATGGAATCATCAACGAGGTTTTCCATTAAATACTCCGTCAGAAAAGCTACTATAATGGATATAAGGAAAATGATTACTTGAAAACTGATTTTCTTCATCGCATAATTTTGTCAGGTTTATGTTAGATGATCAATTTCCTTTGAAAAGACTATAATGTGCAGATATCCTATGACCACCTGTTCGCTTTCATATCTAACATTCCGGCAGGGAAGAAATATGGGCGTTAATTCAAAGGCATTAGAATTCTGCAAATATTTATTTTTCCTTAGTCTATTGTTTTTCGCAGGATGCACGAAATTAAATCTCCTATTCAGACCCCCAAAAGTTGTAGTTTGCCACCTGTTCTCCGATTCCCCTGTTTTTTTACTGCCCAAGCATGCTTAATTATTAAATCATGTCGCTGAAAATCAATCAGTTAAAATAAAAGCTGACAAACTTGTTTTGTTTACTTTTTTTGCCTGAAATTGGCCCTCGAACAGGAAACTAATTATCATGGCCCGCTACAAACTATTCCGCCTTGTGAGCTTGCTGGAACACGACGAACTGAACAGCTTCGCCAAATTCCTCAATTCGCCTTATTTCAATACCGATGCTCACTGCACCCAACTCTTCGGGGAACTGCGCAAGTACCATCCCGGTATGGACCACCCCAAACTCACCAAAGAGCACCTTTCCCGCCGTGTTTTTGGCAAGGAGAACTACAACGACCAGAAAATCCGGCGATTGATGATGGACCTGTCCCACCTGCTGGAGCGCTACCTGCAGGTGCGGGAACTGGAAAGCTCCGAGCAACTCCGCCAACAGTCCCTCGTGCTGGCCCTGGAGTGGCGGGGCGATTATGAGCTGTTCCGGGAAACTGCCGAGGCACGCATTGCACATTTGCTGGAATCGGAGCAGAACGGCAAAGACCTCTTTCAGGAACTTTTCTCACTTTATCATGCCCTGCATTTTCACCCTGCCACCAATAGGTTCTCCCTCCAAAAGGACTATCTCGGCCCTTATGGCCACTATCTGGAGTGTTTTTTTGTCCTTGCTGTTTTGCAATATGAAATGGAATGCCGCATCAGCAAGCGGGTGGTGTCCAATGTACAAAGCCCCCGTTTTGCATCGGCTGTGAATACATTGCCCAACAGCACCGACTTCGACCGGCACGCAGCGATTGGGTTTTTCCGTGAAATGTTCCAGTGGTTCAAAAAACCGGGCACAAGCCCCGAACTGCTTGACCTTCATGCCAGATTGGGCAGCCTGTTCCAAAGTTTCAGCGACTTTGAACAGCGCATGGCCATCAAGCTGTTTTCCAACTTTTTGGCACCCTTTGCAAATTCCGAAAGCCCTCTGCACGAAAACCTGATTTTTGAAACCTACAAAATGGGGGTGGAACATGGCCTTTTGAAAAAGGGGAACAACCCTGTCTCATCCGATTCTTTTATCAATATCACCAGCATCGGGGCCAAAACACATCATTTCAGGTGGACGGAGAACTTCATCCTGGAATACAGTTCCCTGTTGCCCGAAAGTGAGCAGCACCATGCCTGTTGCCTGGCCTGGGCAAGCCTGTCATATCACCAATGGCAGGAAACAGGGCAGCCCGAATTTTTTCGGGAAGCCCTCTACCAGTTGAACCTAATCCCTGTCCGTTCCCTCGAAAAGTATGAACTGCGAGCCAGGTCAACCCATGTCCGCATCCTGTTTGAGGGGTTGCTCCAAAGACTGTGTACTTATGATGACGTGAAGTCACAATGTACTTACTTCGAGCGGCACCTGAGAAACAACCAAGTGTATTCCAAGGAGCTGAGGGAAGATTACCTCGATTTCCTGCACCATCTCAAGACCTTGGCCAAAATCGCCAACGAACCGGCACCCGACCTGCTTCTCCTCCAGCAATTCATCGGTGAAATGAAAACGAAAAAAATTTTCCTCAAAAAAAACTGGTTGCAAGGGAAGGCAGAAGAACTGTTGAACCGCTCCAATGCCTCCCCTTGACAGCACAGTCCTAATCAATAATCACATCCTCCATCCCGATGATCGAACTGGCTTCACCGTCGCAAATCGTTTCAAAGTAAAAGGTGTAATGCCCGGGGCAAAGTCCCGTGAACGTATGGGCAGTCCCGTAAACCGTATAACGGGCACTGGTGAAAGCCCCTTCTGACCGGTAGTACCATACCTCATACCCAGTGGCATCATTTGGCCCGCTCCATGCCCAGGAAATACTGTTTACGGTCTTGCCTGTGCGGGTTACCTGGCTCACGGCGGGGCAATTACAGTCGTGGCCGAAGGGCAAAACGGCATGGCCGGCCAATACCGGCAACAAAAGCAACAGGATGGCGGTGATCCTTTTCATAGTACAAATAGTTTTGATGATGAATAAATGTCCTTGCAACGCAGATGTGACTGCGAAGCAGGAGAGCAGTTTTGCTTTATTTCCGTCGTTGAAATGTTTCTTTGCTCTATCAGTGCAGCTTAGGGAAGGGAAGTACCCAGATGGGCAGTGTTTTTTTTGGAAAAATGTCTTCAGCCATATAAGTAGCCACTCGTTGCCTTATTTTTGGCCTTTGCAGGTGGGCACCATGCCCGGTTGTTCCGCACCAATAATATGAAATACGCCGACAGCCAATTGATAGAAGCCATCCGGAGTGGCCAACCCAAACAGCGGGACTGGGCCTTGTACCAGTTTTACGCCGACACCTCCCTGCGGCAGTGGGCCATTGGTTACGTCAAGGAACACGGCGGCAACCTCGAAGATGGGGAGGATGTTTTCCAGGAAGCAATCTGCATACTCGACCGGAACCTGCGCCAGGGCCGATTCGAGGGGAAAAGCACTTTGCGCACCTATTTCCACGCAATCATAAAATGGCACTGGGTCACCTACCGGCGAAAAAAACACCCCGCCCTGGAACTGAAACCGGAACACCATGACGGCGCAACAGAAACCGTGGAAGCCCAAATATTCGCCACCGAAAAAAAGGAACTGCTCGAAATGGCCATTGCTGCCCTCGATGCCCGATGCCAGGCGTTGCTGAAATATTACCGCCTGGATTTTACCATGAAAGAAATCAAGGAACTGCTCGGATTCAGCAGCCCGGAAATGGCCAAGAAACAAGCCTATCGCTGCCGGGAGCGGCTGGAAAAGGTTTTCAGGGAAAACCCCCACTTGCTGTCGGCATTTAACATCAAACTAAAAGATGCGTGAACATTTACTTTTTGAAAAAATAGAAGCCTATCTCAATGGGGTCTTGCCCCCGGAGGAGGTGCGTTCGTTCGAGCAAAAGATGGCTGATGACGAAGAACTTGCCTTGGCCGTGGAATTGCAGCGCCTGGAACACGAAGCCATGGATTTGATGCTGGAAAAGGATTTGAAAAGCAACATGCAAATGTGGAAGGACAACCCACCGCCCGATCCCTTCGCTATACAATCGCCTGCTCCACAAAACACAGGTTCCGGCAAATGGAATCGTTGGCTGCCCCTGCTCGCTTTTTTCCTCGTGCTGGCAGGTGGGATTTATTTTATGAAAGAAAGAATGAACGCCGAGGAGATGCCCGGAACAAACCCCAAAACCACTCCCCTGCCAGATGCTAAGCAAGAAACCCCAATCGCCGCCGAACCTGGCATACAGGAAGGCACAACACCGGTGACAAACGAACCGGCCAGCCAAAAGCCGCCGAAAAAAACCGACCTGCCGGCAGAACCTTCAGGCAATTGGCCCGCCCTTGCCGCCAGCACCTACAATGCTCCCGATTTTTCGACAACCCAACGCAGTGGAAGCAGTGAAAAATCACGCTATGATGAAGCAGCGGAGGCTTTCGCGAAAGGCCAATACTCAAAAACCGTCGAACTGCTCTCCGGCCTGGAAGCAGGCAGCCAGAGCCATATCCGCTATTTGCGGGGCCACGCCCTTTTCAACCTGAAAAAATACAAAGAAGCTGCGCTCGAATTTCATTCAGTAGCCTCCTCGGAGTTCGCCCCCGATGCCATGGAAGCCCGATGGTACCTCACGCTGGCCTATCTTGCCCAATTACCGGTCGAGCGCACCCGTTTCATCGAACAGGCAGGCTTCATTGCCGACGAGAAAAACCAACACCCCCGGCGAGGCGAGGCGATCAAACTTTTGGAATGGGCAAAGGAAATGAAATAATCCCCTCACACCACCCCCCTCCCCTCAATCCCCCGCTCCTGCCCATACTCCCTCACCCGCATCAGCCAATACAGCAGCGGGTTGTTTTCTTTTGAAATGTAGTGGCGCTGCACCGGCACGGCCCCGAACGAGCGGATGAAACGCTCCACGGTGGGCATCATGCTTCCCGTAAAATCGAAGGACGACAGCCCCGCCGATGCTGCATCCTGTATGGCGTGCCAGGCAACAAGGGCTGCGCCGCCATGCGCCAAATAAGCCGGATGGGCTGCTTGGATTGTAAAAAAAGCACGGCCCCGATCCCATACAGCAAATGCACCTGCGTGGGCCGTGCCTTCCCCGTCCCGTGCGATGTATATTTTCCCGACTTGCCGGGAGACGGCGGCTTCGGTCAAGCGGGCCAAGCGGGGCATATCGTAAGGTGGAGGCAGGTTTTGTTTTTTGTAGGTGAGCGCTACCAGTTCGAGCAGACTGCGGCTGTCCGTTTCATGGGTCACGGAGAGTTTTTTTTCGGCAATGCGAAGGATGCGCCTTGTGCTCGATTCCAATTCGTCGTTCAGTACCTGCGTGTTTTGGAGTGTGCCGATCACGTAGGAGTATTTGGTTGTCTGGCGATAGCCGAGCCAGTGGAGGGGAGTCCAGTTGGTTGTTTCCGGTGGGAAGTGCTGGTAAAAAAAGGCGAGGCGAGGCAGCCCCTCGAACAGCGCCCGAACGACTTTTTGCTCCCAGGCTATTTTCGAGGCAACCTTGTGCTGATCGGGCGGATAGGCAATGTAATAACCCTGATACGGTGCTACGGGCGGCATACCCACTCCTTTGAAAAACCTGAGTTGGGTAAAACAATAGGGCAAGGCTCCGATTAGCTGGCCGTTCGTTTCGGCCAGCGCCACGTCCCAGTTGTCCGGCCCGGCATCCAAATCCAGCCACCACGGGGCGAGGAACACGGGCACGTCCCCCCGTTCCGAAAAGAACTTGCCGTACTTGATTTTCCTGTCGGAGGCTGTGTATGGTTTCATAAAAAAACAGCAACTATTCAGCAATGAGAGAGCTGTTTGTTTTTTGTGAAAAATTGCTGACTATAACGGTTTGTAGTGATAGGGCAATTACTGCAATCGTTTGGGGTTTGGCCTCCCCCCGGCCCCCTCCAAAGGAGGG
>JRYF01011801.1_pt1 | contig 11509 bp, 6 predicted proteins | sample 235331 | NCBI WGS metagenome assembly JRYF01 (sample SAMN03074217, study PRJNA261475) | activated sludge metagenome | biome: Wastewater Treatment Plant; feature: Wastewater; material: Activated sludge; isolation source: activated biomass of a wastewater treatment plant treating hydrocarbon... ... | reverse complement strand
CTTTTTACACAACCCCAAGTCTTGTAAAACTGAAAACGCACCTAACATGAAAAAACTGTCCGTAACACTGCTGACCTTCTTGCTTTTGGCAAGCTCCCTCCCGTTCGCCTCCGCACAGGACACCTTTTCCATCGTTGCCGTGGATGAGGCGACCGGGGAGGTGGGCAGTGCCGGTGCTTCCTGCGTGACCAATGCGGGAGCCTTCGGCGGGGTGATCCTCCTCAGTGGCATCCTGCCGGGACGGGGGGGCATCAATGCGCAGGCAAACATCTGCATCCCGCACACCAACCTGCAGATCGGCCTCGACCAGATGAACCTCGGCCTGTCGCCGGAAGAAATCATCCAGTACCTGATTGCCAACGACGGATGCCAGTTCGGCAATTTCACCAACCGGCAATATGGCATCGCCGATTTCGACGGCAATGGGGCACCGCGCAGCGCAGCCTACACAGGCACCAATTGCCTCGACCACGCAGGGCACCGCACCGGGCCGGGGTATGCCATTCAGGGCAATATCCTGCTGGGGCCGGCCATTCTCGATTCGATGGAGGCCCGCTTCCTGAACACGCCCGGCCCGCTGGCCAAACGCCTGATGGCGGCCATGCAGGGGGCCAATGTGCCCGGCGCTGACACCCGGTGCATGTTGGCGGGCACGTCCTCCACGTCCGCTTTTTTGCGCGTGGCAAAACCCAGTGATGCCCCCGGCAATTTTTACCTCGATCTGAACGTGGCCGAAACCCCTTTCGGCGTGGAGCCGATTGACTCGCTCCAGGCGCTGTTCGACGCATGGATGGCCACCATCAACAACACCGGCGAGGTGGCAGGCCAAACGCTGGCCAGGGTATTCCCGAACCCCTCCGGCGGGGAGGTGACGCTGGATTGGCTCGTTTCATCGAAAGAAAACACGTTTGCCGTGCTGACCGATATTTCGGGGAAACGCCTCCTGCGGCAGCCCGTCCGGCCCGGCAGGAACACGGTCGTTTTGCCGCAAACGGTGGCGGGGCACGTCCTGCTGCTGCACGTGGAAAACGAGGCGGGCCGCATCCTTTTTTCGGAAAAAATAATTGCCCGCAAGGAATGAAACTACCAGATTGGGACTTGCTCCGCTTTCGCCCCCAGCTTGTTTTCCGCAAAAAAGAAGGGCAGTTGTTCATCCACGATCCCATCCGCCGCAAGTATCTGGTACAGACTCCGGAGGAGGTCGTGCGGCAATTGGTGCTGCTTTTTTTGATAAAAGAAACAAACTGCCCCGCCAGCCTGATCGCCGTCGAAAAGAAACTGACGGTGCATGGCCTGACAAAGCGCTTCGACATCCTGGTCTATGACCGGGCGCACAAACCTTTCCTGCTCGTGGAGTGCAAAGCGCCGGAGGTTCCCGTGTCGGAGGATACTTTTTTTCAAATAGGCATTTACAACCTCCCCCTGCAATCGCCTTATCTGCTCGTCACCAATGGCCTGGATGCCTATTGTTGCGAGATTGACCATGTGAAAAAATCATTCGCCTTTTTGCCGGAAGTGCCAGTGCTGCCCGTTTAGTACCTTCAGAATTTCTGACCTGGGCAATAAAAATAAGGGTTTACAAGGCCCGATTCGCAATATGAAAAAAATCAAAAAAGGGCAATTGGGCCATGACAAATTCTTTGTTCTGCTTTCCCGCTATCTGCGCCCTTGTCATCCCCTTTAGGGGACCCCGATGAACCGGGGCAGGCTCTGCCACGCCACTGGGGAAAGTCATGCGGGCCCGGCGTGGCGGCCAGTGAGGCGTGGACAGTTCCTTACAGCGCTTGTCCCGATTTTTCGGGAATGACAAGGGGGCATCGGGTAATTTTCCATTTTCAATTTACGAACAGGTAAAGAGGTCTGAATTTACGATAAGGTCAGGAGGTCTGACCTTATCGGTCGGGTCCTTTGCATTTCTGCAAAAAGTTGAGAGGGGTTGAAAAGGGTTGAGAGGGTTGAGCCGCCCCCCTCAACCCTCTCAACCCTCTCAACCATCTAAACCATCTCAACCCTCTCAACCATCTCAACCATCGCCCTAGTTTGCGTGAATTTTCCGTTTGTAAAATGCCAACAGGTGGGCAACTTGGTGAAACTTGGGCTAACTTGCGCGCCGCTTGGCCGCAGCAAAAAAACGGTCAGGATAGAAACATGAGCAAACAAAAGATACTCGTCATTGGGGCCAATGGCCAAATCGGGGCAGTGTTGTGTACCGCCCTTCGTGAACACTATGGCCCCGACAACGTGGTGGCGACCGACATACGGGAGAGCGCTGCGCAAGAAGGCATTTTTGAAATCCTCGACGTTCGCGACGTGAAAGCACTCACCGCAACCGTCGGCAGGCATGGCATTACGGAGATTTACCACCTTGCTGCCATCCTCTCCGCACGGGGGGAAGCTGAACCGCTCCGCACTTGGGACATCAACATGGACGGGCTGTTCAACGTCCTGGAGGTGGCCCGTGAGCGAAATGTCGCCAAGGTGTTTTACCCAAGTTCCATCGCTGTTTTCGGGAGCGGCGTACCCCGGCAAATGACCCCTCAGGATGCCGTGCTGAAACCCTCCACCGTGTATGGCATGAGCAAGGTGGCCGGAGAGTTGTGGAGCCAATATTATTACCTCAAATACGGCCTCGACGTGCGCTCCCTGCGCTACCCCGGCGTGATCGGCCACCAGAGCGACCCCGGCGGCGGCACGACGGACTATGCCGTCGAGATTTACCACTACGCCGTGAAAGCCCAGCCCTATACTTGTTTTTTGGCGGAAAACACCGCCCTGCCCATGATCTACATGGACGATGCCATCCGGGCCACGCTGGAATTGATGGAAGCCCCTGCCGATAAAATCAGGGAGCGCACGAGCTACAACCTGGCAGGCATGAGTTTTTCACCACGAGAAATAGCGGAAAGCATCCGCCGGGAAGTTCCGGGTTTCGAGGTGGACTACCAACCTGACTTCCGCCAGGCCATCGCCGAAAGCTGGCCCGAAAGCATTGACGATGCACCGGCCCGGAACGACTGGGGCTGGCGGCCCCGTTTTGACCTGGACACCATGACGAGGGATATGCTGGTGAACCTGAGGGGGAGGGTTTGATGCTGGATTTGGTGGGAAGGAAAGGCAGCAATATCGCTTACAAGCAGAATTGCAAGTTGTAAACTTGCAAGAACTGTCGGGCTTAATGTCTGCCAAGTACACTTGTATCAACTGGTGCCAACGTTTTGGAGCTTGCCGAAGTGGGGGATTTAGCTTCGCTGATTTTCAATTCGGAGCACGACTTGTCCCGGATTATCGGGAAAACTGTCAATACACCATCCGCCTGAGGCGGATTGATGCGAGGTAGAATGTTCAATTAACCACTTCACCCGCCATTGAGCCAAACGCCTGTTACCAGCCGTTTTTCTATTCATTGTTTCCAAGGTATCTGTTTTTAAGTTCAGTTGCCCAGTCAGCATTTGAAATACTTACTAATGCGTTTATGAAGTCGTCTAAATGCCGAGGATAAAAACAATTCTGTTCTTCATTGTCAAACGCAAGATATTGTTTGTAACTGTCCACTCCCTTTTGGCAATGACTGTTTTTAGAAGGAAAAAGAAAAACAAAAAAACCTTCATCATAATCTTGACGTGTCGCAATGCTAAGAAGGTGGTCACGCCAGATTTGTGAGAGTGGTGGTTGTCGCAGGAAATCAACGCTGTCAGGTTTGAAAAGTCCGCAATCATTGGTCAAAGTAGCATATTGCTCTTTAAAGTTTTTGTTTGCCTTTTCTTTTGATTCTTCCCTTAAACTCTCTGCATATTTTACTTCTATGCCGATAAACCCTTTCTTATTGTCTTTTGTATATTCTACAAAAGCGTCAAAGGCAGAATGGTCACCAATATATTTTGTGTTGCCCCGACCTGGAGAATACTCAAACTTAACTGCTGTAACACTGTCAAGTCGGTTTGGAAAAAGTAGTTTGAAATACTTTGTTGCCAAGTCCAAGTCAAAATGAAGCTCACCGAACAAGTTAAAACAAAGTGGTTGTGATGAAAGTAGATTGTTCCAAATTCTCGGCTCACCAATAAGTCCACCTGTCTTTTTTGCGTTTGCGACTTCTTGCGTCACAAGTTGCTTAATGTTGTCAGTCAGAAAATTTGCTTTACTTGTTTTGGCAAATTCTGTGTCAATAAAATTTCCAAGTTTCAATTCCGGAAAGCCTTTTTTGTCACGCCATTTACTTTGAAGTAGTCGGGCATAAGCAGAAAAGTCCGTGTCCTGTGGATAGTCAACATTGAATTTTATTCTGTCTTCTTTTTTCGGTTTTATCATAGTTTCTCTGTCGTTTAAAATGGCTGGTAACGTTTTGCAGCTTGGCGAAGTGGCGGCATTTTAGCACAAAAGTTCAATCGAAGAACTGCACTTTGATTAAGCACTAAACTGTCATAGAAGCACGCCACCCGCCATTTCGCCAAACTGCTGTTGTGTGCCGTTTTTCTTTTCATCGTTTCTTTGCCTTGTCCGAAATTATGGTTTTCACAAAGTCGGGAAGTTCAATTTTGTTTTGCTCTGCAATTAGTCTGATAGCATCGTAATACTTTACTTCATCTCCCGTCCAATGTAGGTCAAGTCGTCTGATTTCTTTTAGAGCAATGTGATTGTAGTTGGTCGGACTGCCCCAATAGCATTGCATACAAAGAGATGGTTTCTTTTCACTTTGCCAGTTGTCGCAATGCTCACAACTCCATGATTTTGCTCTGTTGCATGAACCACATAAAAGCATAAAATCTTCTATGTTTCGTGTGTCGGCTGTGTCGCCACCAACTTCATACGGAACTCGATGGTCAACCTGCAAATATCGTTCTTCGAACTCTCCGTTGCAGATATAACATCTGCCTTTGCCTAACTCATAAAGTTTGCTCTTAAATTCTTTTGGAAATGTTACTCTGCCCGCAATTCTGTTGAGTTGAAGTTTTGTAACATCGCCAAATTTGTATGCAGCAATTGATTTGCCTGATTTTGATTTTGCTTTAAAGGTTTCAAGCGGAACTCCAGCTTCTCTCACATCTCTTGCTGCTCTTGGCGGATGACTGTAACCGTAGGTTGTTTCTAAATCTTCGGTCGTAATGAAACCGTGTTGCAAAATGTGGTCAATAACAATTTTAGCTCTCTTGTTTGTTATGGATTTGATGTGTTCCAGAAATTCTTTCGGGTAAGTCGGTTTTTTCTTAGCCATGAGTTGCAAAAAGGTCTGTTTGATAAATCTGTTTTCCTGATACTTTTTGCAAGTCAATTTTAGCCACAAGAGCTGGCGAAAGGAAAACTGCTTCAAAAGTTATTTCCTTTCTGTTTAGCAATGTTGCTTGGGAAGAACGTCCTGCATTGATTTCAATTTTCGTAAGATTTAGTTTGTCGGGAAGAGGATTGCCAAAAGTCTTATCGCCAGTCCTTCCATCATAACTCAGAATGTATGGAATGTTTTTGTGATTAAGTTCAAAAAGAGAAACAACAAAACTGTCAAATTCGATGTTGCCTGCATAATTAAACCCACCATTTAAGCCAGTCCCTTGATAAGGCGGGTCCATGTATATCAAATCATCTGAAGTAGCTAAGTCAAGTATGTTGGAGTAGTCAGTCGAGTAAATTTCAGCTTTCCCTTTAAGCAAGTGTGATACTCTTAAAATATCATCTCTCATCATTTGTGGATTTCGTCCAAGTCTTCTTTTGTCGGGGCTTTGATTGAAGCCACCTTGAGCATTGTAACGCACGGCTGCCTTTACACACTTTGCTAATAGAAATAAGAGATATTCAGGTTTTTGAGTTTCATTGAATTTGTCACGGATTTGATAATAGTATTCTTCTTCATTTCCATGCTGTCCGTGCCAAATGTCGTGATATTGTTTTATGATGGTCTTTGGGTTATTAATGATAATATCCCAAAGTCTTGTCAAAGGTTCGTTGATGTCATTGATTATAAAATGGTTTGCCTTGAAGTAAAATGCAGATGCAATAGTCATGGCTGCTGAACCGGCAAATGGCTCAATAAGTCTGTCAAAGTCGTCAGGGTAAAACCGCATGATTTGGTCAGCCAAGTTGCGTTTACTGCCCTGATATGGAATTGGATGTGGTAATTTCATTTTAAAAATATGTCTTGTCAAATGTAACGAAAAAATCGTCTGTTTTTTACTGTCGTTTTATAGTTGCACTGTCGTCCTAAAATGGCACACAACAAGATAATATGCGAACTCCGCATACCATCCTGCAAATCTAACCTAAAATGCCAAACCCTCCTATTCTTCTGGCGATTATTATCATAAAAATCAGTCAATCATGGCTTTACGAATGTAAAATAAGTGGTGACGAACTTTAGCTAAATACAAAATGCGAAGTACGCATTTTGTATTGTGAACAGGGGTAACAATACAAAATGCGCACCTCCTCAGCCCCGTTTCTTGTCCAGTTGGATGATGTCCTCGCCTGTCCCCCCCCCCCGGTCATTTACCGTTTCACGCCTTGCGTGTCCTCGCAAGAGCGGGTGCGGTTCTATCCCTCCGGGTGCCTGGCCTGGTGCTGCTGGCCTTTCAATCGCCAGAACCGGCCCAAGAAAATTAGGAGCTAGTGCCTTATGAACGAAGTTTCTGCACATTAAGCCGCCGCCATTTTGTCGCTGGGCAAGGCGCGAGGAGGGCGCAATGCGGTACATTGCAACCGACTAGCAACGCAGCACAGCGGCAAAAGGGCAAGGCTTGGGTGTGCAAGAACTTCGTTCATAAGGCACTAGGCACACAATACTTTGACCAACGCAGCATGAGCGGAAAAGGACAGCCTAAAAGGGCGAAGGTATTCTTTCATCGTTCCCGAACATTTGGCTTCATGTTTGAAGCATGGAAAAATCTGGCTGGAGCGGCCATTTTTTACAACGTAAAAAAGCACTGCCAACGGCCATGACGGGGCAGCAGCCTCGTGATTGAAAAAAAACTCACCCTTTCAGCCCGCCGCTAGCTTGGCGGGATACACTTTTTTACATACTGTTTCCTTCCCCCCAACGCCGGACTTGGTGCCGGCACTACCGCGTCTTCCCCCCAAGCGGTCGAAATTTCAGGTTTCCCAAATTGAGTCTTGTCGGCGATATGACCGGCCAAGACCATGAAAAAACATGTTATGCAACAAGTTTTACGTCCGGCTGTCCTGATGCTTGGTCAAAGGGTCTGGCTATCCCCGTTTGTGCGCGCCTGCATGGTCGGGGTTTTGTTGTTGATGGGGGGCACGCTGTCCGCTCAGTTCGACCTGGCACTCAGGAAAACCCTTGCACCGGGCCAAACATTTTTGGTCACCCATGGCGAAACCGTCACCTTCCGGGTCACGATTTTCAATCAAGGGACCTTGCCTGCGTACAATATCCTCGTGCTTGATTATGTGCCGGCGGGCATGACCTTCACGGCATCCCAGAATCCCGGCTGGTTCAACTTTGGGGCCGGGCCGACATGGTTTATTCCAGGCCCCTTTCAGCCCGGTGATTCGTTGTGGCGGGACATCAAGTTGGTGGTTCATCCCTCTGCTACCCCTGGCCAATTGAACAACTATGCAGAAATCGCTGCTGCCGATAACGACCTCGACAGCGACAACGACCCGCCCGTTGACATTGACTCCACCCCAAACGCTTTCCCCTGGGACGACCCCGGCGGCACCCCGCTTACTCCTGCCGACAACGTGATTACCGGAAACGGCACCGGCTTGCCCGGCAGCAACGACCCACTGACGGACGAAGACGACCACGACGGCGAAGCGGTTCTGCTCTATATACCCACCCTTGCCATCGGCGATTTGGTGTGGAATGACCTTAACAACAATGGCATTGCCGACCCCGGTGAACCCGGCATTGGCGGCGTGGAGGTGGCGCTTTACACGACCCTGGACACCATTATCGGCAATGGCGACGATGCTTTTTTTGGGAATACGTTCACCAACAGCGATGGGCATTACTCCTTCTCCGGCATGGCGGAGGGACTTTATTATCTGAAATTGGTCGGAGGCATTCCGTCCGGCTTGATTTCATCAACCGGCAATGGGCCTTACGACACGAGCGGGGCCGGGCCTTATGAACCGAGCACCGTTGGTGACGTGAACAACGCAGACCACGGAACACAGGAAGGCGAAGAGGTGCGTTCCAATATATTCGGTCTTTATTTCGGCACGCAACCCATAGGCGATGGCGACAACGACCCGAACACGAACCTGACCGCCGATTTTGGCTTGTACGAACCGCAGCCGCTACCGACCATGACACTCGGCGATCTCGTATTCCACGACCTCGACAACGATGGGTATTTCAACCACAACGACTATGGGCTTACGGATGTGGAAGTGCAATTGTTCGACCCGGGGCCGGATGGATTGCCCGGCACCAACGACGATATCCTGCTTGCCACCACTTACACGAACTTTCTTGGCCACTACTTTTTCCCTGGCCTTTCCGCAGGTTTTTATTTTATAAAACTCACGGGAGAGGGCATACCCACCGGCTTTATTTCCTCGACAGGCAATGGCCCCTACGATACGGGCACTCCCGGCCCCTTTGAGCCGGGGCACGAAGGCGACCTCAACAATGCCGATCACGGTACACAAATGGGGGACACCATCATCTCGGCTATCGTGGAACTCGTGGTGGACAACGGGCCGGTGGACGATGGCGACAACGACCCCAACACCAACCTGACGCTTGATTTTGGTCTTTATTTGCCAACATCCCCTGCCTTTGTGGCTGGGCGGGTGTGGTTCGATTTGGATGAAAATGGCCAACAAGACATCGGCGAACCGGGCGTGGAAGGCGTTTGGGTGAAACTTTTCGATACGAACGACGACCTAATTGCCGTGGATACAACGGATGCGGATGGTCTCTATCAGTTTCCGGTCGTGGACGCTGACAGCTATTATGTTGTCTTCGACCTTGCCTCCTTGCCTGCCGGTTACATGGCTACCTTGCAGGACACGGGCGACGACGCAACGGACAGTGATGCCGGGCCGGATGGCGTTACCCACGTGTTTTTGCTCCAGTCCGGTGATTCTTTGTTGACACTGGCGTTCGGTATCGTGCCGGCCCCGATGTTCGATTTGGCACTTCGCCTCGAATTGCTGACGCAGGCACTTTTGCAACCGGGCGATACCGCCGTGCTTCGGCTCAGTATTTTCAATCAAGGGGATGCCTTTGCCAATAACCTGCTCGTTGGGCTGCGCCATCCGGCTGGAACGGTTTGGGCTGGAGTTGATTTTGATTTGCAAAACGATTCCACAACGACCCTGCTGCTGTCAGTGGCCAATGGGGACTTGCCGACAGGCGGCCTTGCGCCGGGCGACACGGCAGTGTTTGAACTTGCGTTGCACCTCTTGCCAGGTTACGTGGACGGCAGTTTTTCGGCTTGGGCGGAGATTCAGGCCGCTACAAATGCACATGGTATAGCAATGAATGACGCTGATTCCGCAATGGATGATGATTTCACCAACGACATTGTGGGCGGGGACAATTTCATCCACAACGAAAACGACGACGAGGACGACCACGACTTCGCTATCGTACCAGTGGGCGAAGTATTTGACCTCGCTTTGGAAAAAACCTTGTCCCCTTCGCAGCCCGTGCAAGTGGGCTTGGGCAGTGATGTGGTGTTTTTCATAAAAATCACGAACCAGGGGGATTTCGCTGCCGCCAACGTGCGGGTGCACGACTTCATCCCGGCAGGCATGGTACTGAGTCCTGACGATACCAATTGGACACTGGTGGCACCCCAAACAGCGGCATTTACTTTTGCTGGGCCGATTGCGCCGGGCCAGGTTGATTCCGTGTCCATCCTGCTCCGCTTGCAGTATGGTACATCGGGCGCACCGCTGATCAATGTGGCTGAAATTCAGGAGGCTACGGACGATGCGGGCAGTTACATTCCCGACTGGGACTCCACGCCTGCCAATGGCCTGCCAGGGGAGGACGACCGGGGCGAAGCAGCCATCGAGGTCTTGCCGCACGACCCCACCGGCTGGATTTATTGCGATAAAACAGGGAAAATCATCACGGGCGGTTCCATCACGATCATTGGGCCGAACGGCATCCCCAATGATCAAGTCATTATATTCGAGGACGGCTCCAGCGGGTACTACGAATTTTTCACGGACGGCACACCGGGCATCTATACCATAACATACACCCATCCAGACGGCCATCCCATGAGCGCCGATTGTCTGCCTGGTACCGGCCCGTTCGACCCCACAGGCTTGCCCGATCCTTTGATATTGGGAGCCGATGCGGGCGGCATGTACCTCAACGATGCCGATTGTTCGGCCAATCCCTATTACCTTCAGTTTGAACTGGAGCCGGGCGATCCTTTCATTTTGTTGAACAACATCCCCGTCCAATGCGTCACCATTGCTGCGTATGTAATGGAAGATGCCAACTTCAACGACCAGTCCGATCCCGGCGACACCCCGCTTGCGGGTGAAAAAGTCTATCTCTACAATTGTGCTAACTTGGCCCAACCGATTGACAGCACGCTGACCGATGCCCAGGGGCGATACCAATTTGATGGGCTGCTGCCGGGCGATTATGTCGTGGGGTATGCCGTGCCGCAGGGCTATCGGCCCATTGCATTGGGGAGTATTGATCCCAATGGATTCTCGCCCTGCCTCTCCCTCGATTGGGGCGAGTGCGACACTACGGCCATCTTCGTCATGTATCTGTGCCCCGATTTGGAAGCAGGGTCGGATATTTATCATTGCAACGGTTTTCAAACCACGCAGTTGGCGGCCAGCCTGACGCATGGCGGCGGCTCGTTCACCTGGTCGCCCGCAGACGGATTGAGCAGCCCCTTCATCCCGAATCCGTTTGCCTCACCCACTTCCACGACGATTTATACGGTCATGCTCAACGATGGCTTTGGCTGTACGGGCAGCGATTCTTTGACGGTATTTGTGGGAAGTTCCACCCCTTACATATCCTACCTGCCATTCCTCGATTCGACCGTGCAGTGCGGTTCGCCGCTTCCGTTCGAAGCGCCTGCGTTCGATGACGACTGCGACACGATGCTCGCCGTCACTTTCGATAGCACGACCCTTTTGCTTCCCTGCGGCTATCAGTTGACAAGGACTTGGACAGCGGAAAATGCAGAAGGCAATACCAACTTTTTTACCCAAACCATCACGGTGATTGACACGGTGCCTCCCGTTGCTTCTGCGAATCATCCTGTTTTCGGCATTATTCTGCACGGCGACACATTATATATTGAGTGCAGCCAAATACCTGCACTTGACTCCATCCTTTTCAACGCATCGGATGTCTGCTCTGCAACGACTTTCACCTTTTCCGAAACTGTGGTGCAGGGCAATTGCCCATCGGATGGTTATTTTCAAATCATCCAACGGGGCTGGGTGGCCGGGGATGCCTGCGGCAATGAGGATAGTTTGTTTTTCACGGCCATTGTGTTGGATACGGTGCCACCGATCATCTTTGGTGTTCCGGCAGATGCTGCATACACCTGTCCGTCGGACGTGCCCG
>JRYF01007553.1_pt1 | contig 11513 bp, 7 predicted proteins | sample 235331 | NCBI WGS metagenome assembly JRYF01 (sample SAMN03074217, study PRJNA261475) | activated sludge metagenome | biome: Wastewater Treatment Plant; feature: Wastewater; material: Activated sludge; isolation source: activated biomass of a wastewater treatment plant treating hydrocarbon... ... | reverse complement strand
AATGAAATTTTTTCTCTCTCCTCCAGCATTCTCCTGAAGAGTTACTGAATTTGTATTTTTGATCGTTTTCTGTTTGGCAAGCTATCACTAGCTTTCTCAAAACAAGACGAAACCGGCGTTCTAACGGAAAAATTGCCTAGCTGCGTGAACCACTACACCTGGACATACGTCGCCGGCGGGGGAAGGAATTACCCGGTCGGTTTGTTTCACGGGAGCAAGACCGGGCATGTGCTCATTTATGTCGGAGCCAAGATAGTGACCATTGACTTCGGTGTGCTTGATTCAAAGGACTACACTTTTTTCATCGAGGACGAACTTTGCCATGTCAAATTGGAAAGGCGAGGGGAGGAGATGTACTATTTTTTTGAAATAGACCGCAAAGCCGATACCCCCCGCAACCGTGCCCGCAATGCCCTGGAGCGGAAGTTTGCCCTGCAAATGCTCGCTGCCGTTGCCGCTTTTGCCGTCCTGGTCGCTGCTTTTGTTATATGGAAGCCTTTTGTCAAGGACAGTACGCTGGAGGAGGCAGAGAAGCTACTGCTGGTACAGGGACAGGAAACAGTTGGCAAGGTACTGCTGAAAGAAGGTGCGCCTCTCCCGGAGATTTCTTACCACTTTGTGGCCAACAACAGGGGCTATACGGCTCCCTCCGACCTTAGGGTGAAGCCCCTTATTTTGCTGAACAACGGAATGCCGCTTGAATCCGGCGACGAGTTCGTGGTGCGTTACGTTGCTTCCCGGCCCGAAATCAGTCGCATCCTGTTCAGCCGACCGACCGAGCGACAGGTGCAGGCCTACCTGCAACGGGCCACCGCCAAACATGCCCAGCTTCATCCCGGCGACGCACCGCCCCTCATTGCCTGTATGGTGAATGTCGCCTACCAGCTCAATGGCGTTGAAGGCATCGCCGATTTTTACTTTCAGGACATGCTGCCCGAAGAAAATCCTGATCACAACAGCGTCACGTTCCTGCGTTTGACGCGGGATTTGCCCTTTCAAAAAAAAGTGGAAAAAGAGTGTTGGTGAGGCCTGCTTGCCCAAAAAAAGCAAGTATCGCTGGTGAAATAAGACGCACCAGTAATACATGCTCGATCTCCATTCCAACTCACCTCCCCACCACCAGCTTCCCCCGCCCCACCAGCCGTCCCTCACCGCTGCGCAGCGACCAGAAATACAGCCCCGGCGCAAGGCCCGACAGCGGCACGGCCTGCAGGGTCTCGCCCGGTGGCAGCCACACCTGCCGCACCGCCTGCCCCGCCGCCGTGTGCAGCCACCACTCCCCGCCCCCGGCCAGCGGCAACGACAACTCCACCGATACAGAACCCGTGGCCGGATTCGGATACACTGCCACCTCCCCCGCAGGCGGCAACACCGCCACGCTGCCCGTCACCAGTTGGATGGTGCTGTCGCACACCGGGTAGGGTGTGCCGAGGCGGTAGTTGGGGTTGTTGGGGATGGTGCTGGCGTTGCTCTGCGGGAGCAGGACGGCATGCTGCTTGAACCCGCAGGCCTTCCCTTTCCGGTTGGGGTGGTGGATGACGTGGAGGCGGTCGGCCCCGTTGCCGGTACTCATGTAGATGCGGCAGTCGGGGCCAAGCTGCATCAGGAAAAAATTGGCGGGAAAGGGCGAACTGAACCCGTCGAAGGTATCAATCACCACCTTCGAGGCCTGCACGTCGGCGGCCTGCAGGTCGAACTGGTACAGGTAGATGGCATTGGACACATACAGGAAACGGCTGTCCGGCGACACGGCCACCCCGCCGAACCATATCGTGTCGGCAATGAACAACTGCTGCGGGTTGCTGAACTGTCCCGTCGAACGGTCGAAGTCGAAGACCTGTACCTGTCGCCGCTGGTCGTACCACACATACTTCGTGCCGTCCGGGGAAAAGGTGGCCTGGCAGCCCGCAGAACCGATTTCGGACGGGATCCCGATGGCCTGCAAGTCCACCACCTCGAAACCCTCTGGCGTCAACAGGATTTTGTAATAACTGTCAGAAAAACCTCTGGCGTTGATAATCCACCAGTCTGTGTTGTTGGCATGTTTCACGGCAGTGAGATAACCGCTCCACAGCGAGTCTTCCAGAACGGGAACGTTTTTATCTACCACGCCGCCAAGCCCGTTGTCAAGGGACATATCAATCAACGTGCGGTAAAGTATGTCAGAAAAATAGGGATTTCCATTGTTTGCCCTGTGGTGAATCATGTGATACAGCCCAGGATTTTCAAGAGCAGGCAATATGACAACCCCCTGAATCATAGGATACCCCCGTGCGCAATAGCTCTGGTGGATATTGCCGGGGTTGATACCCTCCCCGTTCATCATCACCTGGTGTTCCGCATTGGCGATGTAGCAGCCGTTGGTGTAGAACAGCAGGTTCCCCTCCGCATCGCTCATCGTGCCGTTGTCCGTGCGCATGTTCATGTCCTTTTCCAGGAAATCAACGGTGACAGCACTTTCGGTGAATTTTATCAAAATGCCTTCGCCTTCTGGTGTTGAAGAATGTGTATCGTATCCCAGTACCCAGTTCGCATCCCATTTCCCTTGCGAAAAAACCGGGACATACCACAACACGAGCCATAGAATCAAGGTCCGTTTCATGTTGAAATGACAGTTTGAAAGAAAAGGCCGTGGGCCGGTGAAGCCCACGGTCTTAGTCCTTGTTTATTTAATGATGGTTACCTGTTGTGAAAAGACCTTGCCGTTGCTTTCAAGCACGGAAAGGAAATAGACCCCCGAAGGGAAACGGGCCGTAGCGAGAACGAACCTGGTTTCGTTTCCGGGCAGGCGGAGCCGCAGCATTTCCTTGCCCAGTATGTTGTGGAGGACAAGTTCCCGTTCCGTGTTGTCCTTCGCATCGGTCAGCACGACTGTCAGTTCATGGCCGGCCGGGTTGGGATAGACCTGAAAGCCGGATACCGGCGGTGCATCGCCGGGCATGGCGCTCCTTTCTTCGGCCCCCCCGCACAGGGTCCTGTCGTCGAAGACGGCGTAGGGGTCGTGCAGGGCAAACAGGCTCCGTGCCCGGAACACGGCATCGCCGCCGCAGTCGGGGCACTGCATGGACAGGTCGCGCAGGTCATTGACCTGCTGGGCAGTGAACGTGTCCACGTTGATCGTCAGTGTTTTCAGGAAGATGTCGTTGACGAGCTGCTCGTTGATTTCGTGCTGTTCCGTGGCGTTGACGGCGGCATTTTTGGTCACGAGCAATTGGGCCAGCGAATCCCTTTCGGCATAGATGGCGGCCCAAAGCGAGTCGCTCGTTGCCGTGGCTTGGGCAAGGGTTGCCAGGCGGGCCGCCCGCAACTGCTTGAGGCTGTCCGCAGCTTCGGCAGGCAGGCTGTCGCGGAGGGCCATGTTCAGGCTGAAAATCGCCATGCGCTCCTGCTCCAGGTCCGTTTCGAGTGCCTCCACGCCGGCATCCGTCAGGGAGTCGAGCGTGAACAGGGCGATGATGCCGTCCTCTATTTCCTGAAAATCACCGACGGTACCCTGCGATGCCCAAGTGACAAAGTCCTGCATGAGGGTGTCACTGGCATACAGCGACGGCTCCATCATCAGGCGGCGGTAGAGGTGGCGCTGGGCCGTCCAGTTCACGGCCTCCGGGCAGGTAGCGTGGGGAATGCTGTCCCTGGCGATTTCGTAGTCCAGCACGTCTATGCTCGGCGGGGTCTCTTCCGCCAACTCCTTGATGCTCGATCCCGCTCCGCCCGGGCAGTAGTTGAAGGACCATGTTTCGCAGTAAAAGGAAGATTGAGCATTGTTGTCAATAAAAAACCAATTGCTCTGGTTCACGGACGTGTTGAAAAGCGGGTTTTCAACCTGGTCAACGAAAAAGTGGGAAAAACTCGGATTGTCGTTGCCATTAAAAGCCCCATACTTGCCATTGACAGGCTGGTAGTTGTTGCCCTGTCCGCCATAGACGTCGGTGCCGAGCCACTCGTTGCCGAAGTGCGTTTGGTCGCCGATGTGGCCGCCGGTTTCCACGAGCACGCCGAGGCGGTGTTCGTTGATGGAACTGCCCCGGAGTTCCGTGTCGTCGCCCATGCCCAAGAAGCGGAAGCCCACATCGGTGTCCTGCACTTCGTTGCAAAGGAAGCGGGAGAGGGAGCTGCCATAGGCGTTGATGCCGACGGCGCTTTTCCAATCGGAGGCGGAGCCGTTGCCGAGTACCAGGTTGCACAGGGCAAAAGGCCAAAGGGAGCCTTGTATGTCCATGCCGAAGTAGGTTTCCCGGTCTTCGTCCAGCAGGGCCACGGTGTTGTTGCGCAGGCCGAAGGCCGTGCCCGACTGGAAGCGGATGCCTGTCCGGGCGTTGTCCACGTTGACGAGGTTGTTGCGGATTTGGTAAATGAAAAGGGCAGGGGCCGTGGCGTTCTCTTCGCCGCGAATGCCGATGCCGTTGCCGGCCCCCCAGCCGTCGAGGTCGTCGTGTATGTTGACGATGTTGTCGGCAAGGTTGAGGTTCGTGGGCATGTTCTGGAAGAGGCCGACACCCGTTTGCCGGGCGTTGATGATGTTTTCTTTGATGGAAATGTGGCGTTCCTTGCTTTTCAGCACCTCGATGCCCTTGTTGACCCCGGCCATTCTGATGCCCGACAGGTCCAGGTTTTTCAGGTTGGCCCGGATGCCTGTTTCACAGTTGCTGATATCGTCTATGCCGGCATCGTCGAAACCGATGTAGGTGAGTTTCCTGCTTCCGCTCAGACCACCTGCAAAAATGGCCGTACCCAGGCTGGGTGCGTGGGGAAGGCTGCCATGAATGTCCCTGAAGCGTAGTTTTCCGATGGTGGCATTGCTGCGCCAAAGGACGATGCCCCGCTCCAGATGGCTGAACTCGATGGTGTTGCCCGGCGATCCCATGATGGTCACGCCGTTGAGTTCGTGCAGCCGCATACCGGCGTAAGGCAGTTGTCCGGCACGTGGCGGCTTCATGTTGCCGTCGGAGGTGATGTAATTGTTCTCCCCCTCGATTTCGATGACGAAGTGCCTGGGAACGAAAGCTTCCGGGGTGGTGATGCTCCGGTCATTGTTGAGGAAGGTCGTGTTTTTGATGCGGAGGGTGGCTCCGTCGTTGAGTTGGATGCCGTACAGACCGTCGCTGATGGCAAGCCCAAACTGGTTGACGCTCGGATCCACGCCCTCAAGGTCAAGGGTAGCGCCTTCTTTCACTTCTATCCTGTCCCACATATCGGTGCATGCAATCACTGATGCCTGGTCCCTCATCCTGAGCGTCGTGCCGTTGCCCTGGATGATCACCGAGGCGTTCGGCCCCATCAACAGCCTCCCTCCCAAGCTGAATAGATAGTCGGTATCCACGATCAACTGCCCGTTTATGACTATTTTTTGAGGACTTCCCAATTCTACTTCTTGCAGCGTGAGCATCAACCCTTGGGATATAAGTTCGCTCAACAGTTCAGGTGTATCGTTCACAAAATATTTCACATGAGCTGGAGATATCCCATCATATACAAAGGTCTGATCGCTGCAATTGCTTGCAGAAACCGTCATATCTGCATCTATCAACCTGTCAATGCCGGGCTGAAAGGAGGCATCAGCCTGAAAAGACAGGCAAAAAGTAGCGGTTGATTCTGCGGGCACGCTCACCGTAAGGGTATAAGTACCATCGGCTATTTCTGTGAACCCGTTCAGTTCCACCGGGTTCAACAAATGGTTAAATGCTTTAGTAATATTCGTAAAAGTAAGGGTAATGTCATCAATCGTACTCTCACCGAAGTTGACGATGGATATGCAATACGTTATTTTCGTACAGGCAGCATGTATATCACCAAAAATATTAGTGGTCCATCCGCTGCTCTCCTCTTCAATGCCAAGATTACATTGAGCACTGACCGGCAGTTTGGCTAAAATCATCAAACTCACCATTAACATCCCATTGATAATGAAAGAGAGAAATTTGGCACGGCCTTTAAGAGAGAGAGAGAGAGTGTGTGTGTGTGTGGACGTGTACACACTGTTGGATTTTGAATTGATTTTTTCATTTGAGAAAAATTTAAAGGTTATCGGTTAAAGGAAAAAAAAGGAATCGGTATTTGGCGCTGTAACGTGAAAAGTCGAAGGCTCAGGTTCCGGGAATGAAATTCCATCCAAAATCGCAGGTACGTCTGATCGGAAAAATCGGTGGGTACGGTAGTGTAAAAAGATCGGTTGTAACAGTGTAGGATAGCTATCTGTGGGCAATGATAGTTGGAATTGTCGAAAAATCCAAGCTGGGTGCGGGGTTTTGGCGTGAAATGTCGGGGGGATGTCGAAGTGAACAAAGCCTTATTATTCCTGCAAACGTTGGGAACCTGCCGGGAATGGTTGAGGTGACTCAGTCATCCCGGAATATGTTAAAAGCAATGAATTTCCCGCTGCTCCTAACCCAACAACTCAACCAACTGGTAGCCTCCAAAAGCGAACAGCAGCGCCCCGATGAATTTGTTTACCCAACTTGTCACCAGTTCCGACTTGCTCAAAATCCTTGCGCCTAGCAGGGCATAACACACCAACAGGCTGAAAGTACCAAACATGGTGCCTGCTGAAAAAACGATCAGGTGCGGGTTGTCGCCCTTCAGCAGACCGTTGGCGGTCAGGAGGGTTCCGTAAAATATCCAGTACGGGATGACCATGAGGTTGAGCGAACTGATGAACATCCCTTTCAAAAAAGCATGGCCCCGCCGCTGCCCGTCGAAGTCCTGTTCCCGAAAGGCAGGCCCCGCTTTTGCGAAGAAGAAAAAATAAGTCCCGGCAGCAAAAAAAACAACGGCGGCAATGGCCTGGAAGGCTTGCTCCACTTCTGTGTTTTCGGTGAAATACCAAGCGAATTTCAACGCAACGAATACCTGCATCAACTCCACGATGGCGGCCCCAGCCGCTGCCCACAGGGCATATTTCAATCCCCTGCGGATGGCTGCGTGCGCTACTGTCATGTTGATCATCCCGAACGGCAGTGAACCGACGAAACTGAGCAGGAGGGCGATGAGGAAGTGGGATAGCATGGTGGCTGGAGTTGTTTGAGGGGTTTGAATTGTTTGAGGGGTTTGATTTGTTTGAGGGGTTTGATTTGTTTGCGCCCTCTTTTTTCATTCCTGTAGGAATCCGTTCCGTCACGAGGGCTGTTTGAGGGGTTTGAGGGGTTTTCGTCAAACGGCGGCGTGTGCTTTCAGGCGTTTTTTGTAATTCAAATATTTCTGCAAGCGCCAGCGCATTTCGCCAAAGCCCATGCTTTCAGCTCCCCGGCGGGCCTGCACCTTATATATATGGTAGATGGTGCGCCAATGCAGGTGGATGTCCCTGTATTTCAGCCGGATGGGGTAGTCGGGATCATAGATATGGGCCGGCTCGGCTCCGATGCCGTTGAACTCCATGACCATGAACCCGTCTCCCTTGCGGAGGTCTTCGACGGAGCGGCATTTCAGGTCAAAACGCCCGTAATGAATACCTTCCATCTGCCGGGCCACCGCATCGAAAACGGCGGTGAGCGCTGTGTCTATGTGATGGTTGCCATTGAGGAACCGGGTTCCCCGGCAGTGGTTGCCGATGGGTTCCAGTTCGAGCGTTTCACCGGGCGCAGGGATTTTCGACAACAATTCCGGGTGCTGCATCCCGAAACGGGGAAGCTGCAACCGGGCACGAGGATTTTTTTTCATCAAACCCGCTACCGGCGTGTGGCCGTCGCCGGTCACTTTCAGCGTTTCTTTCACGCAAACAGAAGTGACGCTGCCACTTTCCCTGCCGGGAAACCGATGATACATCACGGCAAGTTCGAGCGGCAAGTCCACGAATTTTTGAATCAAAAAATCGGCAGGGCAGCGGGAAATGTATTTCCGCAATTCCGCTTCGCTGTTGATTATTGAAACGAGGAGGCCCCGCTCGCCCACGTCCGGTTTTGCGATCACTGGCCAAGTCAGGCCGATGTCTTTCATTTTTTCCAGTATTTCATCGAAATCGGTGCCCTGTTTCACGAAAACAGTAGGCGGCACGTGGCTGGAAGGGATGCGCTTGAGAATGTTGAACTTCGATTCGCCCCATAACCCGCCCGTCTCAATGGCCGGGTTGACAGCGCTGAAAAAGAAGGGCCGCCCCGCCCGCAAAGCAAACCACGCCCATGACATCACGAGCGGGACATTTGCCACCGACATCGGCCAGTATTCCCAATGGGTGAGCCGGAGGTAAAAGTTGGAATCCTTGAAATTATCCCACCACGTCGCCCGCTTCAGGGGGCTGTCCACCCCAGCGGAAAGGTTTTCAATCGCAGTTTCCGTTGTCAGGTTCATGCTGTTTTCCTGGTTTTGATTTTCCAAGTCTTGAGTTCACTCCGAATTTATTCCGCCGCCCAAAGCCCTACCTCGTCCCCAACCTTTATCGTTCCGCCCCGGATGATCCTGGCCGTGATGCCGCCGTGCCCGCGCATGGCATTGTAGCCGCCCGTTCCGAGGTTTTCCTCCATGCGGGTACAAGGGTGGCAAGGCCCGGTCATTTCCAGCACGACCTCCCCGACCCGGAACTGCTGATCCGCAAATGCCAGCAGGTTCACGCCCGACACGACCAGGTTGCGGCGTGTCAGCACTGGGTCTATTTTGTCTTTTTGTAAAATGGAGGCGACGGCTGCCAAGTGCTCGGCCTGTATCAGCGTCACCTGCCGCTCACCGCTTTTACCTTTGTAATGGTCGCCCACTAGGCCCGTCACCTCGTTAGCATCTACTTCATCCACCGACTGTACCTGCCCCCTGCGTTCCGGCCTGATACCGACCCACTCGACCTTTCCCGTTTGGGGGATAATGTGCATGAGTTCTTTTATGTAGCTCATTTGCAAATGTTTGATAAGTGATGTATCCTGACCTCTCCCGTTCTTCTCTCCGCGCAAAGAACGGTAAAAAATACTTCCTTCCTCTACTGTTTTACCCTGAGTTGCAGTGAAGTTGGCAGGGGCAGGACTCGTTCGTCCGCCAAACACCCCCGACCTCCCGAAGTAAATTCGGGAGGTCGGGGGTGTGTGCATACTTTCGCTATCAATTGGCCATTCCCCTCCTGAACACCGCCACATACACCACCCAACCGGCGAGTATCGTGAGGGAACCGGCGAGTATGGGCAAACTGCTGCTCAAGGTGTTCAGGTATCCGGCGATGAGTGGGGGTATGATTTGACCGATGGACAACATGGACTGGTTGATGCCCAGCACCTCGCCTTGCCGGTCGGGGCCGGCCTGTACGGAAACCACCGTCGTCAGGTTCGGTGAGGTGATGCCCTGCGAAACGGCGACACAGGGGTTGATGAGATAAAACCAGAAACTCCGGTCGGGCAGCAGCAAGGCCCCGATGGCAAGCCCAAGTGCCAACATGGAGAAGGCGAGGATTTTTTTTGGAGCAAAATAACGGCTCAGCCGCCGGACGATGACACCCTGCGTGAATACAAGCCACAAGCCGATCCAACCAAAAAGGAAGCCGATGTCCTTTTCGGAGTAATCAAATTGCTCGATGAGCAACACCGAAAAAAACTGGGTGAAAAAACTGAACCCCAACGAAATGAGCAACACAACAGAGAAAATGACCCGCAGCCCCGGCTCCCGGAACGAAGCTGCCACGTTGCGGAAGCCCTTGAACAGGCTTCTCCATTTGATGTCCCTTGCACGCTTGCGTTTCAGGCGGCTCAGGTTTTGGGTGAAACCCGCCCTGCCTCCCTTCCCTTCTACCACCCCTGCCGATGGGAGGGTTTCCCTGAAATTATACTGGAGCAGCAAGATGTTGAGAAAGGTCAAAATGGCCGTAAACCAGAACGGCGTGGCCGCATTGAACCAACTGACCACCGACTTGTCGGCCAGGATGCCACCGAGGGTTGGCCCCAGGATGAAACCCAAGCCAAAGGACATGCCCACCAGTCCAAAATTCTTGGGCTTGCTCTTTTCGTCGCTCACGTCGGCAATGGCTGAATACACGATGGAAATGTTGCCCCCCATGAAACCAGGCAACATACGGCTGATGAAAAGCAGGGCCAGGTTCCCCGTACCGATGGCGTAGGCGAAAAGCAGGTACCCGACCATCGTGCCCGCCAATGAGACCGTCAGCAGCGGCTTCCTCCCGAAGCGGTCGGAGAGCGAACCGAGCATCGGCGCTCCAAAAAACTGCATGAACGGAAAGGAGGCTATCAGAAAGCCATACACTACCGAGCGGAACTCCCGGTCGGTACCAACGGGAAAAAATTCGGAGTTGGCATCGAAAAAGAGCGCCGGTATGACCGGAATGATGATACCCACGCCAAGCATGTCGAGGAATACCGTAATAAATATAGGTATGAGCGGGGAACTGTTGCGTTTGGGCATTTAGAGGACAGACTGAGAACTTGTTTGTCAACCGTTGGTGAAAAATCGGCCCAAAGGTATCCGGCATAGCCGAAAAAAGGAACGGGAGGTCAGTTAAATAAAAATCAGATTTTTAATTGTTCCCTTTCATAATCGGACGTTTTTGGGGTGAAACATTCCGGTTTTCTTCTACTTTTGCCGCTCAAAACGGAAAGCCTGCTGGTCACAGGCAGTTGGCAGCGTACAGTTGGGCAGCCGGAGATGCAATAAAATCAACCCCTTCCGCCCATTGTCCACCACCAACTGCCTTCTGATTTTCAGGCCCCCGATAATGGTTCACAACCCATCCAATTTCATCAAAAATCGCAAATACATAGGGAGGGTGTTTTTGGGGAAAAATTTTAATTTTTCCCCAAAAACACCCCAGAAATGCGGGGGGAGAGGGGAAAAAATGAAATTTTTTCCCTCTCCTCCCGCACCCTAAGTAGTTGCAAAAAATCAAAATCATAACAATTATGGGTCAGAATTTAACATGGATTGTTCCGGTGCTTGGGGCAATCGGTTTGCTCTACACGTTCTGGAAAACAGCTTGGGTAACCAAACAAGACGCTGGTACCGATAAAATGAAAGGCATCGCCAAGGCCATTTCCGAAGGGGCCATGGCATTTTTGAAAGCAGAGTACAAGGTATTGGCCGTGTTCGTATTGGCAGTTGCCATCCTGTTGGGTTTCAGCGGCAACACGCCCGAATCTTCCCCACTGATAGGACTGTCTTTTGTCTTTGGGGCTTTCTGCTCCGGCCTGGCAGGCTTCATCGGCATGCGCGTGGCCACCAAAGCCAACGTGCGCACGACCAACGCTGCACGGACGGGTTTGGGCAAAGCATTGGAAATCGCCTTTGCAGGTGGTTCCGTCATGGGGCTGGGCGTTGTTGGCTTGGGCGTATTGGGCCTGAGCGTGCTGTTCATTGTTTACAGCAATATGTTCGGCACGGCTGACGTGGCAAGCGTCAACCGGGTCATCACCGTCATCACCGGATTTTCGTTCGGTGCTTCTTCCATTGCCCTTTTTGCACGCGTGGGCGGCGGCATTTACACCAAAGCTGCCGACGTGGGCGCTGACCTCGTGGGCAAAGTGGAAGCCGGCATCCCGGAAGACCACCCGCTCAACCCCGCTACCATCGCCGACAACGTGGGCGACAACGTGGGCGAC
>JRYF01000001.1_pt1 | contig 11515 bp, 14 predicted proteins | sample 235331 | NCBI WGS metagenome assembly JRYF01 (sample SAMN03074217, study PRJNA261475) | activated sludge metagenome | biome: Wastewater Treatment Plant; feature: Wastewater; material: Activated sludge; isolation source: activated biomass of a wastewater treatment plant treating hydrocarbon... ... | reverse complement strand
CGGGTTGGCCTCGGTCAGGCGGCGCCACGCGTACTCCTGCCACGGCATGCCCGCCGGCGGCTTCTCGACGCCGCGCACGATGTTCAGGTAGCCGCGGATGTCCTCGCCCGACGGGCACGCGCCCTGGCAAGGCGGCGTGCTCTGGATGTAGGTCGGGCACTTGTGCGAGTGGTCGGCGTCGAAGATCTCTTCCTGCCAGCTGCGCACCTTGGTGTCGCCGTCCTTGTAGCGGCGGAAGGTCAGCGGCTTGGTTTCGACCGTGGGGTTGGCGGACATCGTGGTTCCTCTCAGTGCGGCTCACCGAGCCGGATGGCCTTGCTGACGAGCTGGTGCACGCCGCCGACCATGCTCATGTCGAAGCCGTAGTACGGCAGCACCTTGCTGAACTGCGCCTTGCAGATGGCGCAGATCGTGGCCATGAAGTTCACGCCGTGGGCGTCGACGACGTTCCTGAGCGCTTCCATGCGCGGCAGCGCGCCCTTGACGCGCAGCTCCATCAGGTCGTCGGTGAGCAGCCCGCCGCCGCCGCCGCAGCAGTAGGTGGCCTCGTGGATGGTGCCGGGCGCCATGTCGTGGAAACGGTTGGCGACCGACTTGATGATCTCGCGCGGGATCACGAACTGCCCGCCCGGCATGTCGCCCATGCGCGAGGCGCGCGCGACGTTGCACGAGTCGTGGAAGGTGACGATGCGGTCGTCGTTCTTCTCTTTGTCGAACTTGAGCGCGCCGCGCTGGATCAGGTCGTAGGTGAGCTCGCAGATGTGCGTGGGCTGCTTGTGGCGGCTGTCGAGCTGGCTCTGGAGCTGGATCGCGAACGGGTCCTTGCCGCCGGCGCCGATGCCCACCAGCGTGTTCCAGAAGCTGTAGGCCACGCGCCAGGCGTGGCCGCACTCGCCGACCACGATGCGCTTGACGCCGAGCTCGAGCGCCGCCTCGCGGATGCGCAGCGCGATCGCGCGCAGCTGCTCGTAGTTGCCGATGAACAGGCCGAAATTGCCGGCCTCGCTGGCCTTGCTCGACAGCGTCCAGCGGATGCCGGCGGCGTGGAAGACCTTGGCATAGCCGATCAGGCTCTCGACGTGCGGCTCGGAGAAGAAGTCCGCGCTCGGCGTGACGAGCAGCACCTCGGCGCCGGCCTGGTCGAGCGGGAAGCGCACGGCCACGCCGGTGTCGTCCTGGGTATCCTCCTCCAGGCCTTCCAGCGTGTCCGCGAGCGCCGGCTCGGGGATGCCGAGGTTGTTGCCGATGCGGTGGACCTTGCCGATGATCTCGTTGGCGTACTTCTGGCCCAGGCCGACGGTGTCCATGATCTCGCGCGCCGCCATCGTGACCTCGGCGGTGTCGATGCCGTAGGGGCAGAACACGCTGCAGCGGCGGCACTCGGAGCACTGGTTGTAGTAGCTCCACCACTGGTCGAGCACGTCCTTGGTCATGTCGACCGCGCCGACCAGCTTGGGGAAGTGCCTGCCGGCGAAGGTGAAGTGGCGCCGGTAGACCGCGCGCATCAGGTCCTGGCGCGCCACCGGCATGTTCTTCGGGTCGCCGGTGCCGAGGAAGTAGTGGCACTTGTCGGAGCAGGCGCCGCAGTGCACGCAGGCGTCCATGTAGACGCGCAAGGACCGGTACTTGCCGAGCAGCTCGCCCATCTTGGCCACGGCGCGCTGCTCCCAGCCCTCGGTCAGCTCGCCGGGGAAACCGATCGTCTCCTGGATCTTGGGCGAGGCGACGAAAGGCTTGCTGTGCGCCATCGCGCCCTCGGCGACCAGCGGGATCACCGGGTAGGGCCCGAGCCTGGGAGTCTCGAACTTGGCGGCTGCCATGTGCCGGTCCTAGTTCTTGTCCAGCGTGGCGGCCCAGGCGGCGACATGGCGCGCTTCGCGCGGGTCGTCGGTCTGGTAGCGCGTCGGGCTGAAGAACAGCCCCGGGGCGTGCAGCAGCTTGCTGATCGGGAACACGATCATCAGCAGGGCGACCAGGCCCAGGTGCAGCAACAGCAGCGGGTCCGCGGGCAGCGGCTCGATCGACAGCCGCATCAGGCCCAGCATGTAGGCCTTGACGGCGACGATGTCGGTCGGCGCCACGAAGCGCATCGCCAGCCCGGACAGCGCGATCGCGAGCAGCAGCGCCAGGTGCAGGTGGTCCGACGGCGTCGAGATGTAGCGCACGCGGTCGACCAGGAAGCGCCGCGCCCACAGGCCGCCGAGGCCGATCGCCATCGCGAAGCCGGCGTAGATGCCGAAGAACTGGACGAACACGATCGGCGCCCAGACCGGCTCCTGGAAGTAGCGCAGGTGGCGCAGCAGCACCAGCAGCAGCGCGGCGTGGAACAGCCAGCCGAAGGCCCAGGTCCACTTGTTGGCCTTGAACAGGCTCTCGAAGAACACGACCTCGCGCAGCATGCGCAGCGCGACACCGCCGCGCGTGACCGGCGCCGGCGTGGTCGGGATCTTCAGCGGCGCCGGCGTGCGCGCGTAGCTGCGGATCTTGACCACGAGGCCGACCACCAGGATCGCCGTCGCGGCGTAGAACAGCAAGGCGTAGGCGATCGCGAGCGCCGACATGGCTGCCGCGTCTCCGTGGCGCGCAGCGCGCTCAGACGCAGCCGGTCGGCTTGGGCAGGCCGGCGATCTTGCAGGCCTGCTTGGCCGGGCCGTAGGGGAACAGCTCGTACAGGTACTTGCTGTTGCCCTTGTCGGCGCCGAGCTGCTTGCCGATCGCCTTCGTCAGCACGCGCACCGCGGGCGCGATCTGGTACTCGTTGTAGTAGTCGCGCAGGAAGTTGACGACCTCCCAGTGGTTGGGCGTCATGTCGACCTTCTCCTGCTGCGCGATGACGTTCGCGATGTCCTCGTTCCAGTCGGACAGGTTGACGAGGTAACCCTCCTCGTCGGTCTCGTAGGTCGTTCCGTTGACTTCGATCGGCATGGCTTGGATCTCCTCGGTGTCAGAGCCAGGACTGGTTGGTGGGGTGCTCGGCGACCAGGTCGACGAAGCCGGCGTAGTCGACCGGCGTGACGCCATCCCCGATGCGCCCCTTCATGCCGCGCGCGTCGACGTCGGGCTGCAGCACGTAGACCTTCAGCGGCTTCATCGCGGCCAGCGTGTCGGCCTGGGTGGCGGCGTAGACGGCGTCCTCGATCAGCAGCAGCGCATGCCCCGGCTGCGCCAGGCGCAGGCAGCTGGCGAGCGTGCTCGTCTGCGCGGGGGACTTGTTGACGATGTGCAGCATCGGGCTCCCCTCAGAAGCTCAGGATCACGTCCTGCTCGGCCATCAGCGCCGACATCTCGGCGCTGGACAGCACCTCGACGTCGACGATCAGGTCGTCCTCGTCCAGGCCGCGCGCGGTCATCGACTCGCGCTCGACGTACAGCTTCTCGACGTCGTAGCCGTCGAGCGCGCGGTAGGTCTTGGAGTGGTTCTTGATGCCGATGCCGGCCGTGTCCTGCCCCTTGACCAGCTCGTAGACGCCGTCGTCGAGGAAGACCAGGCTCACGTCCTGGTCGAAGGTGGCCGTGATCAGCACCACCTCCAGGCTCTCGAGCGCGTAGATCGTGCCGTAGGGCGCCTTGCGGTTGACGAACATGAACTTCTTCATGCCTCAGTCCCCGAAGGTCACGCTGCGGTCGGCCTTGATGCCGGCCTCGACCAGCTGGCCCAGGCCACTGATGCGGAAGCCCGGCGCCAGCACCTCGTCCTTGATGCCGCGCCGCAGCGCGGCGGCGACGCACACCACCAGGTCCACGCCATGCTTGTCCTTCAGCGCCGACCAGCGGTTGACGATGTGGCGGTCGTCCTGCGGCGGCTCGGTCAGCCGCGTCGCGTTGTAGACACCGTCGTGGTAGAAAAAGACGCGCATCACCTCGTGGCCCTTGGCGAGCGCGGCGGCCGCGAACTGGTACGCGGTGTCGCTCGCCTGGTGCGTGTACGGCCCCTCGCTGACCATCAGCGCGAATTTCATGCCCGGCCCCGCCCGCGCATCAGAAGCGGATGTGGGTCGACGCGTTGAGGCTGGCCCGCGAGCCACGCCAGTCGTCGATCAGGTACTTGGTGAACGGCAGGTCGCACTTCTCGAAGAAGCGCGGCCAGCCGATGCGCTCGACCCAGTCGGCGAGCCGCTCCCAGGAGCGCGCGTCGTGCTTGTAGGTGGTCAGGATCTTCTTGACGATCGCCGAAACCTCCGGCCAGCGCGGCGGGTTGTTGGGCAGGCCGCTGGCAACCATCTTCATGAAGGTCGGCTTGCCGCGCGCATTGCTGTTCTTGCCGCCGACCCAGATCGCGAGCTTGGAGTGCTCGGGGTCGTTGATCTGCATCGGCGGGCAGGGCGGGTAGCAGGCGCCGCAGCAGATGCACTTCTTCTCGTCGACCTCGAGCGAGGGCTTGCCGTTGACCAGCGCCGGCCGGATCGCCGCCACCGGGCAGCGCGCGACCACCGCCGGGCGTTCGCAGACGTTGGCCACCAGGTCGTGGTTGATCTTCGGCGGCTTGGTGTGCTGGACGATGATCGCGATGTCGGCCTGGCCGCCGCAGTTGATCTCGCAGCAGCTGGTCGACAGGTGCACCCGGTTGGGCATCTCCTCCTTGATGAACTCCTCGTGCAGCTCGTCCATCAGCGCCTTGACGGCGCCGGAGGCGTCGGTGCCGGGGATGTCGCAGTGCAGCCAGCCCTGGGTGTGGGCGATCATCGACACCGAGTTGCCGGTGCCGCCGACCGGGAAGCCGTTCTCGGTCAGCGCGCTGATCAGCGGCGCGACCTTGTTCGGGTCGGCGACCATGAACTCGATGTTGCTGCGGATCGTGAAGCGCACGTGGCCGTCGGCGTAGGTGTCGGCGATGTCGCACAGCTTGCGGATGGTGTAGACGTCCATCTGGCGCTGGGTGCCGGCGCGCACCGTCCAGACCTCGTCGCCGCTGTGCGACACGTGGTGCAGCACGCCCGGGCGCGGGCGGTCGTGGTACTTCCAGTTGCCGTAGTTCTTCAGCAACGTGGGGTGCATGAACTGCTTGGGGTCGGGCGCGCCGCTCTCGATCGGGGTGCGATGGGCCATGTCGTGTCTCCGCGGGTTGACGCTGCGCTCGATTCGGCCGGCTCAGGCCGCCTTCTGCTGCGCCTTCTTGGCGTTGATCCTCGCCACCTCGTCGTCCCAGCCGTCGGTCCGCACGTAGGGGTTGGTGCGCGGCGTGGCGACCATGTTGGGGTCGATGTCGACCTCGATGCCCTCGAGGAAGTTGACCAGCCCGATGCGCTCGATCATCTCGCCGGTGCGCTCGTGCTCGAGCGCGTTCTCGGCGAAGAAGTCGATCACCTTGCGCGCCAGCTCGACCAGCGCCTCGTAGTCGTCCTCGGTCTTCAGCGGCATGAAGGGCACGATCACGGTGCCCATCAGGTCGCCGATCTTCAGCGTGCGCTTGCCGCCGATCAGGATCGTCGCGCCGGTGTCGGTGCCCTTGGCCAGCGCGCCGGTCATGACGTTGATGCAGTGCATGCAGCGCACGCAGTCCTTGTTGTGAATCTCCAGCGCGTGCGTGTCGCTGACCTTCACGGTCGTGAGGTGATCGCCCTGGCGCAGCTCCTTGACCTCCTTGAGCATGATCGCCTTGGTCGGGCAGCGCGCGACGACGTCGTTGACCAGCTCGTTCATGCCGTGCTTGGCGAACCACTTGCGCGCCAGCTCCTCGTCGCTGCGCATGTTGTCGCGCCAGGTGCCGATGATGGCCATGTCCGAACGCTGGATCGAGTTCATGCAGTCGTTCGGGCAGCCGCTGAACTTGAACTTGAACTTGTACGGCAGCGCCGGGCGGTGGATGTCGTCGACGAAGGTGTTGATCACCTGCCGGTGGGCGCGGCCCTCGTCGTAGCAGCTCTGCTCGCAGCGCGCCGCGCCGACGCAGCTCATCGAGGTGCGCACCGCCGGGCCGGCACCGCCGAGGTCGAAGCCCAGCTCGTTGAGCTCGTCGAAGGCCTCCTGCACCTTGGCGGTGGTCGCGCCCTGGAACATGATGTCGCCCGACTGGCCGTGGAAGGCGATCAGCCCGGTGCCGTGCTTCTCCCAGATGTCGGCCATCTTGCGCAGCACGTCGGTCGTGTAGTGCATGCCGGGCGGCGGCTGCACGCGCAGCGTGTGGAGCTCGGCGGCGTCCGGGAACACCGGCGTGCCGTCGTCCTTCTTCAGCTCGGTGAAGCGCGGGATGACGCCGCCGCCGTAACCGAACACGCCGACCGTGCCGCCCTTCCAGTAGCCCTTCTTGGTGCGGTACGAGGTCTCCAGCGTGCCGAGCAGGTCGACCACGTAGTCCTTGTCCTGCGCCAGCCGCTTCAGCCCGGTGACGAAACTCGGCCAGGGGCCGGTCTCGAGTTCGTCGAGCATCGGGGTCGGGTGCATCTTCTTGGCCATCGCTTGTCTCCAGCCACGCGGGGACGAACACGATCGACCTCCACCCCGCGGTCGAAGCATCCTAGGCGGCCGGGCGGGACGGCCGCCATTCCCACCTTGGGCTAGGTGCAAGTCCCGATGGGGGGCCGCGGCCCTACCCGGATGGGTTATTCGGCGGCTGCCCGAGCCGGGTATGGACGGCAGCACGCCCGGCCGCGCTCAATGCCACGCTGGAGAACCGCCGATGACCCGTTTGACACCGCTGGCCAAGCTGCGTGCGCCCCTCGGGGGCCAGGAGATCGAGCTGCAGCAGATCGACTTCGACGCCGGCGGCATGAGCCTGCTGCGCACCCGCATCCGCGAGGGCAGCCGCTTCACGGTGTTCGACATCGACCCGCAGACCGCCCGCGCCTGGGGCGAGGCCCTGCTCGCCTGGGCCAGGCCGCAGCCCGGGGCCTGACGATGGACGGCGACCCACCGGCGGCGGCGCTGGTCGACCTGGCGTTTCCGCTCCAGGGCCGGGCGCTTCCGCGCGACCACCGGGCGCCGCTGGCGGCTGCGCTGGCCGCGCGGCTGCCCTGGCTCGGCGCGCTGCCGGGCAGCGGCATGCACCGGCTCAAGGTCGTGCCCGGCAGCGGGGACCTGACCTGGCTGCCGGCGCGCACCCGGCTCCTGCTGCGCGTGCCGCGTGCGCGCGCTGCCGAGGCCGCCGCGGCGCTGGCCGGGGCGACGCTGGTGGTCCAGGGGCAGACGCTGGCGCTCGGGCCGCCGGTCCAGCGCGAGCTGCTGCCGCACCGCACGCTGTACGCCGCCTTCGTCGCCGCGCCCGACGACGACGAGCTGCACTTCCTGGCCATGGTCGACGACGAGCTGCGCGCGCTCGGCGTGCGCTGTCGCCCGGTGTGCGGCCGGCGCCAGGAGCTGCCGGCCGCCGGTGGCGCCGTGGCCGGCTTCAGCCTGATGCTCGACGGCCTGACGCCGGCCGACGCGCTGCGCGTGCTCGAGGCCGGTGTCGGTGCGCACCGTGCGCTGGGCTGCGGCCTGTTCGTGCCGCACAAGTCGGCGGCCGCGGTCGGCGCCTGACGGATCCCCGCAAGGCCTTGCACCCGGAGACACGACCATGCCCTACACCGTGAACGACCAGGACCTCGAGACCGACGACCAGGGTTACCTGCTGGAGCCCGACTACCGCGACGAGGTGGCGCACGTGATCGCCGCCGCCGAGGGCATCACGCTGACCGACGACCACTGGAAGGTGATCCGTTACCTGCGCGACGCGTTCCGCGAGCACGGGCACACGCCCAACTTCCGCAACATGCTCAAGGGCATGGGCGAGATCATCCCGGGCTGCGACAGCAAGCGCCTGTACGACCTGTTCCCCACCGGCCCGGCCAAGCAGGGGGCGAAGGTCGCCGGCCTGCCGCAGCCGCACGGCAAGGGCGGATACTGAGCGAGCGCGCGCGAACGAGGGGTTCCACCCGACCGGCCGCCCGCCCACGCCACCGCCACGCGCATGCACGACAAGCCCGCACCACCGCCCGCGATCCGCGTCAAGAGCCACTGGTTCAGGCCGGGTGCCGACAAGACGCCCGAGCAGCAGGCCAGCGCGATCGCGTTCATCGCCTGGCGCGTGGCGCAGCAGATGCTGCGGCGCATGCGCAGCGCGGGCTTCGACATCGACCCCGGCCCGCCCTTCTTCGGCTTCCTGCGCGAGGTGCTGGTGTTCCTGCTCGCGGTGACCGATCGCATCGCCCACGCACGGCTGGACGCCGACGCGCGCCGGCGCTTCACGACCGCGCTCGTGCTGCGCGTGGCCGAGCACCTGCAGGACAACGAGGGCGACCTGCTCGGCGCGGCCGAGGGGCCGAGCTGGGCCGAGCGCTTCGTCGAGCAGTTCAACGCCCTGCAAGGCCATTACGCCGAGTTCGGCGCCGACCCCGACGGGCGCGCCGAGGATGGCTTCACGCCCGACTTCGCCTTCTACCGCTACCTCGGCCACCGGCTCGAGCCGGACCTGCCGCCCAAGGACAGGCGCTGGGTGCTCGACCAGGTGATGGCGATCGAGGCGCCGGACGCCGTCGCGATCGTGCAGAGCGCGATGCGCGACCTCTACGACGCCCAGCCGCGGCAGCGCCGGCGTGCGACGCTGAGCGGCGAGTGAGGAGGGGACCCGCGGCATGGACGGCGTGATGGCCCGGCGAAGCACGCTGCCGCGCAGCGAAGCGGCGCGGGGCGCCGGCCCGGCATGGCCTGCGCGTCCGCCAGGCAGGTTCGCCTGGCCGAGCCCGTTCGATCTCGACGACGACCGCAGCTACCGCCGCTGGCGCGAGGCCAAGCTCGCCGACCGGCCGCGCGGCATCGACGACCTTGGGGTCGACGTCGCCGACCCGCTGGCACCGACGGCGAGCGAACGGGCCGCCCTGCTCGACCGCTGCGCGCGCTTCAACATGGCGGTCTACCGCAGCGCGCGCCGCGACGCCGACCCTGCCATCCCGCGCCGGCTCGGCGCCGCGCTCGGGCTGCGGCGGCTGGACGCCAACTGGCTGGCCGACGAGGACGGCATCTCGCGCATCGAGGCGCAGGCCGCCGACCCCGCCGCACCGCCGCGGGCCGACTTCATCCCCTACACCACGCGCGCCATCGGCTGGCACACCGACGGCTACTACCACCCGCCGGCGCGGCGCATCCGCGGCATGATCCTGCACGCGGTGCGGCCGGCGGCGCGCGGCGGCGTCAACCGGCTGCTCGACCACGAACTGGTCTACATCGCGCTGCGCGATGCCGACCCGGGCTGGATCCGCGCGCTCAGCGCGCCCGACGCGATGACGATCCCGGCGCGCGAGGATGCGGACGCGGCGGGCGGCGTCGCCCGGCCGGCGCAGGCCGGCCCGGTGTTCTCGGTCGACCCGGCCGACGGCCGGCTGCACATGCGCTACACGGCCCGCATCCGCAGCATCGCCTGGAAGGACGACCGGGCGACGGCGGCGGCGGTCGCCGCGCTGGCGCGCGTGCTGGCCGAAGCGGAGCGCGACGGCATCGCGCTGTCGTTGCGCCTGGAGCCCGGCATGGGGGTGGTTGCCAACAACGTCCTGCACGACCGCAGCGGGTTCGACGACGACCCCGCCGCGCCGCGCCTGCTGTACCGTGCGCGCTACCTGGACCGCGTCGCCACCGCCGACGCCGCCGCCACGGAGGTTGGATGGCCCATTGGCTGAGCATCTGGCGCGCTGCGCAGCTCGTCGGCGTGCCGCGCGGCGTGCTGCAGCAGCGCGTGCGCGCCGGCGAGATCGAGCTGCGCGACGGCCTGGTGTCGACCGACACCCTGCTGCGCCTGTACCCGCAGACCGAGCTCGAGTCCAGCGGCATGCTCGAGCGCGTCACCCACATCCGGGAGGACGCCTTCGCGCGCCGGCTGCGCGAGCGCCTGCTGCCGAGCCAGGAGGTGCTGGCGCAGCGGCTGTTCCGCCAGGGCCAGGAGCTGGCCGACACCCAGCGTCACCTGCAGCGCTACCATGCGCTGGTGCTCGCGCTGCGCGATCGCATGCGCACGCTGCGTGCCGGTGCCGCGGCAGCCGACGGCGAGGCGCGGGCGGCGCTGGACGAGCTGGAGCGCCAGCTGAACGACGGGCTGGCGCGCGCCCTGGCCACCGAACCGGTCGACATGCTGGACGTGATGGACGACGTGCTCAAGGTCGTCTCGGCGCAGGTCACGCTGCGCCCGAGCGGCCACCAGTTCACCGTGGAGGGCCACGACAGCCTGCTGCAGGCCGGCCTGAAGGCCGGCCTGAAACTCAACTACGGCTGCGGCAACGGCAGCTGCGGCATGTGCAAGGTGCGCGTGATCGCCGGCGAAGTGGCGCGCACCCTGCCGACCGACTGCCCGATCACCGAAGCCGAGCGCGCGCAGGGCGTGGTGCTGACCTGCGCCCACACCGCCGCCAGCGCCGAGCTGACGCTGGAGACGCTGGAGGCCGGCGGCCCGGCCGACATTCCGACGCAGCAGCTCGTGGCCACGGTGCGCAAACTGCACCCGCTCGGCGCCGACACCCTGTCGCTGCACCTGCAGACGCCGCGCACGCACCGGCTGCGCTTCCTGGCCGGGCAGGCGGTGACGCTCGCGCTGGCCGGGGCGGCCGGCGGCGACGACCTGCGGGGCACCTACCCGGTGGCGAGCTGCCCGTGCGACGACCGCAACCTGCACTTCTACATCCCGCGCGACGCCGACGACGCGTTCGCCGAGCACCTGTTCGGCGGCGGCCTGCGCACCGGGGCGGCGGTCGGCGTGCACGGGCCGCTGGGCGAGTTCGTGCTCGACGACGGCGCGCGGCCGCTCGTGTTCGCCGCCTGCGACACCGGCTTCGCGCCGGTCAAGAGCCTGATCGAGCACGCGATGTCGCTCGACGCCGCGCCGTCGATCAACCTGTTCTGGCTCGCCACCCGGCCCGACGGCCATTTCATGGCCAACCTGTGCCGCTCGTGGACCGAGGCGCTGGACGGCTTCGACACCACCTTGCTCGACCACGCCGACGCCGCCGAAGGCGCGCGCCAGGCCGCCGCCGCGATGCGTGCCGACCTGTTCGACATCGACTGCGACTACTACCTCGCCGGCCCGGCAGCCTTCGTCGACACGCTGGCGGCGACGCTGCAGCGCATCGGCGTGCCGGCGGCGCAGATCCGCTGGACGGTGGCGCCGTGAACCGGTCGGCGCCCGCGTTCGGCGACGCCGGCGATGCCGGCGACTGCGGCGGCGGCGAGGTGTTCGCGCTGCGCGTGATCGGCCACAGCATGGCGCCCGAGTTCAACGAGGGCGAGATCATCGTGATCGAGCCCGACGGCGCGTTGCGCGACGGCAGCTACGTGCTGGCGCAGCACGCCGGCGAGTGGATCTTCCGCCAGCTGCGCGGCGACGGNNAACCCGGCCTGGCCCGACCTCGACCTCCCGGGCCTGGAGGCGGTGCATGGCGTCGTCATCCAGAAGGCGGTGCCGGGGCGGCGCCGGCTGAGCAAGTCCTACGTCTGAGCACCCGATGCCTTACTACGTCTTCAGCGTCAAGCCCTTCGCGCAATACACCCGGCTGGCCGAGTTCGCCGCCTTCCGCGACGCCTCGGCGCACGCCAAGATGCTGCGCGGCGCGCTGGCGGC
>JRYF01002700.1_pt1 | contig 11516 bp, 8 predicted proteins | sample 235331 | NCBI WGS metagenome assembly JRYF01 (sample SAMN03074217, study PRJNA261475) | activated sludge metagenome | biome: Wastewater Treatment Plant; feature: Wastewater; material: Activated sludge; isolation source: activated biomass of a wastewater treatment plant treating hydrocarbon... ... | reverse complement strand
GACAATTTGATTTACACCCGGATAAAGCATATTTTCTCACCAAAACCACATTTCATCATGATCTTCGCTACATTGAAATCCGCCACCTTTTTCACCTGGCAAAACCTGCTGCCGGTCGCAGCATTTGCCGCTGTATGTGCCTTCACTTTTCATGGGAGCAAAGAAGAACGAACCGTCAGCGTTTCAGCCGACAAGATGAACGTCCTGTATATCGGGGTGGACAATCCCCTCACCCTGGCCGTGGAAGGCATCCCGGATGACAAGGTCACAGCCTCCAGCGACGAATTGGTTTTGACCAAAATCGGCCGGGGCAAGTACAACGCCGTTGCGAAAAAACCGGGAACGGCCTCCCTGCTCGTTCACGGGGAAGGCTTCGAGCCGAAAACCCTCTTTTTCAGGGTGAAACGCATTCCCGAACCGGTTGTCATGCTCGAAAACCCGGATTTGTATTTTAAGACCGAAGGGAATGTCACGGCGGCGGAGTTCAAGAAAACCGTCGGCGTGATGTTGAATATGTGTCTCGATTTCGACAACACACTGGAAGTCGTGGAATTTAGCGTAGTGAGGGTTTCAAAGGACGAAGACCCGGTCGAGGTAATTTGCAGGGACAGGAAATTGAACGACATGGCCAGAAGTTTGATCGAGAAGGCCAAGCCCGGCGACACCTATTATTTTGATGAAGTGAAAATCAAATACGAAGGCGATGCTGCCACGAGAAAGTTGAACAGCATGGTTTTCAAGATACAATAATGCCATCGAGGCCTATTCGGTTCCCGCAGATTCACGGCACCCTTTCCGCCGTTGTTGGCGTCCCCGCCAACAACTTCACGGCACTCTTTCCTTTGGCCTATAATCCCCGCCTACAACGGCAGTGCGGCGGGAAGCAGACAAGTTACGGGGGCGCTAGAAGCGGCCCCGTAACTTCAGAACTCCCGACCTCAACAAAAACAACGGATTGCAAGCCCCGATTTGCAAAATGAAATTGCAACGTTTCCGAGCCTGGAGGCCCTTTTTAGCGCCTAACTTGAAGTTAGCTACCTCTTTTAAGTGCTACAACTTGAAATGACTTTTCGGAGGAGACTCATCCTTGAGTCCCCTCCGAAAAGTCATGATAAGTCTTCGTTTATGGCACAGGGAGAAGAATATTTAGAGAGAGAATTTTCTTTCAAATAAAATACTCTCTCTGTTTGTTTTTTTTTCCTCTGTTCCGACTTTTCGGAGTGGACTCATCCTTTATTCGTGGGGCAACGCTTTTGAGCATTGCGCCAGCACCTCCTCGTCCACCAGGTTCGGCAGGGTGACCACCAGCCCGGGGGTGCGCTCCATTTCCCGCCGGATGGCGAACATGGCTTCCGGGTTCCTGGCCCAACTGCGGCGGGCGATGCCGTTGTTCACGTCCCAGAAGAGCATGGACTCCAGGCGGCGGGCCGCTTCGGGCGAGCCGTCGAGCACCATGCCGAAGCCGCCGTTGATCACCTCTCCCCAGCCCACGCCGCCGCCATTGTGCAGGCTGACCCAGGTGGCTCCCCGGAAGCTGTCGCCAATGACGTTCTGCACGGCCATGTCGGCGGTGAAGCGGCTGCCGTCATAGATGTTGGCCGTTTCACGGAAGGGCGAATCCGTCCCGCTCACGTCGTGGTGGTCCCTGCCCAGCACGACCGGGCCTGCCAGTTCGCCCCGTGCAATCGCATCGTTGAAAGCCTTGGCGATTTTGATGCGCCCCTCCGCATCGGCATACAGGATGCGTGATTTGGAGCCGACGATGGGAATGTCCCGGTCGGCGTTTTTTATCCAAAGGATGTTGTCGTTGAGTTGGCCCTGTATTTCGGTAGGGGCGGTGGCTTTTATTTCGCTCAGGACATGCCCGGCAAGGGCATCGGTTTTGTCCAGGTCGGACTTTTCGCCAGAGCAGCAGACCCAGCGGAAAGGCCCGAAGCCATAGTCGAAACACATCGGCCCCATGATGTCCTCCACATAGCTGGGGTAGCGGTAGAGGCCCCTGGTTTCGTCCTTCCAGATGTCGGCCCTGGCATGGCCGGCTTCCAGCAGGAAGGCATTGCCGTAGTCCCAAAAGTACATGCCCCTTGCTGCCATGCTGTTCACGGCATCCACGTGGCGGAGCAGCGAGCGGCGGACAGCCTCCATGAAGGCGGGTTTATCGGCGGCGAGGAGTTTTTTTGCTTCGTCGAACGTGTAGCCCACAGGACAGTAGCCCAGGTCGTCAATGTTGTGCAGGGAAGTCTGGTCGCTGCCCAACTCGACAGGGATGTTCAGTTCCACAAGTTTTTCCCACAAATCCACGATGTTGCCGGCATAGACGAGGGCAATGGCTATTTTCTTTTTGCGACATTCCTCCATGCGGATGATGAGGTCGTCGAGATCGGTGAAGACATTTTCCCGCTGGATGTATCCGTCGGCGATGCGTTGTTCGGTGGTCTTGTCGTCCACCTCGGCCAGCACGCCGACCGCCCCGGTAATGACTGCCGCCTTGGCCTGTGCCCCCGACATGCCGCCCAAGCCGCTGGTGACGAAGACCTTGCCCCGAAGATCGTCGGTGCCCAGGTTGAGCAATCGGCCAGCGTTGAGCAGCGTAATGGTCGTGCCGTGGACGATGCCCTGCGGGCCAATGTACATGAACGAGCCGGCCGTCATTTGCCCGTATTGCGTGACCCCGAGGGCATTGTACTTGTTCCAGTCATCCTTTTTCGAGTAGTTGGGTATCATCATGCCGTTGGTCACGACCACCCTCGGAGCGTCCTTGTGAGAAGGGAACAAGCCCATAGGATGGCCGGAGTACATCACAAGGGTCTGTTCGTCGGTCATTTCGGCGAGGTATTTCATGGTGAGCAGGTACTGCGCCCAATTTTGGAAAACCGCCCCGTTGCCGCCATAAGTAATGAGTTCGTGGGGGTGTTTGGCCACTTTGGGATCGAGGTTGTTCTGTATCATCAACATGATGGCTGCCGCTTGTTTGCTCCGGTGCGGGTATTCGCCAATGGGCCGGGCGTACATCTCGTATTCGGGCCGGAAGCGGTGCATGTATATGCGGCCATAAGTCTCCAGTTCCTCGTAAAATTCAGCGGCCAGTACGGGATGGTGATCTGGCGGGAAATAACGCAGTGCATTCCGCACGGCGAGTTTTTTTTCTTCTTCGGTCAAAACGCCTTCAATGACCCGCTTGGGGGCATGGGAAATGGCGGGATCGTAGGGTTTGGGGGTGGGGAGGTTAAAGGGTATTCCGGTAAGGATAGATCGTTGGAATTGTTGTGTTGTCATAATGAGATTTAATTGTTAAACATCAGCAGCAAAACTAACCCAAAACTCAGATTCCCCGATGCCAAAAATCATTGCCCGAACCACGACAGGCAGCGACTTTGGCCCCATGTTTCACAAAAAACACCGTCATGAACCAGCCAGATAAAAAGAAAGAAGGCTTGCGGAAGGCCGCTTTCCATTACCACGAGTTTCCGCGCAGGGGAAAGATCGAAGTCGTTCCCACCAAACCCTGTGTCACGCAGGACGACCTTTCGCTCGCCTACACGCCCGGCGTGGCCGAACCTTGCCTCGCCATTGCCGACGACCCCTCGTTGGCACGCCGTTTCACCGCCAAGGGCAACCTCGTTGCCGTGTTGAGCAACGGCACTGCCGTGCTGGGCCTCGGCAATATCGGTGCCCTGGCCGGCAAGCCGGTGATGGAGGGCAAAGGTGTCCTCTTCAAGCGATTTGCCGATATTGACGTGTTCGATATAGAAGTGGGCACGGAAGACCCCGACGAAGTGATCCGCACGGCCAAGTTCATCGCCCCCACGTTTGGCGGCATCAACCTGGAAGACATCAAAGCACCCGAATGTTTCTACATCGAAGAAACGCTCAAACAGGAACTGGACATCCCCGTTTTCCACGACGACCAGCACGGCACGGCCATCATCTCCGGTGCCGCCCTGCTCAATGCGCTGGAACTGACGGGCAAGGACATTTCAAAAGCAAAAGTCGTGGTGAGCGGTGCTGGCGCTGCGGGTATTGCCTGCGCCAATTTCTACATCTCCCTGGGCGTAAAACTTGAAAATATCTTGATGACCGACAGCAAAGGCGTGCTGTGGGAGGGCCGGGGCGACGAGAACCGCAACAAATACAAACATAAATTTTTCAGGAAAACCGAGGCCAGGGATTTGGCAGATGCCGTCAGGGGGGCGGATGTTTTCTGTGGGGTCTCCATGGCGGGCCTGCTCACGCCCGATATGGTGCGCACCATGGCAGATAAGCCAATCATCTTTGCTATGGCCAACCCCGATCCGGAGATTTCCTATCCCGATGCGAAGGCAGCCCGACCGGATGCCATCGTGGCCACAGGGCGCAGCGACTACCCCAATCAGGTGAACAACGTGCTGGGCTTCCCATTCATTTTCCGGGGGGCGCTCGACGTGGAAGCAGCCCAGATCAACGAGGAAATGAAAAGGGCTGCCGCCCGTGCCCTCGCCGATCTCGCAAAAGAGGAAGTGCCCGATTCGGTAAAAAAAGCATACGATGATATGGGCCTGAGTTTTGGGCCGGACTACATCATCCCCAAACCTTTCGATACGCGGGTGCTCGTATGGGCCGCCTCCGCCGTTGCCGAGGCAGCCATGAAAAGCGGCGTGGCCCGCAAACCGGTGGACATCGAGGTTTACCGGGAATCCCTGCGGGAAAAGACCGACTGGTCGCGTGAGTTCATGCGCAACATTTACACAACGGCCAAAAAAGACCCCAAACGCATCGTTTTCCCCGAAGGGGAAGACCCCAAAATCATCTGGGCCGTGAGCGAAATCGTGCGGGAGGGGTTTGCAAAGCCCATTCTTTTGACCAAGAACAAGGAGGCACTGCTCCAAAAGTTCGAGGAACTGCACCACGACCCCACCGGAATCGAATTCGTCGAACCAAAAAGCTGGCCCTATCGGGAGGACTATGTGAACGAATATTTCCGTCTGCGGCAACGCAAGGGGAAAACCCGCAGCAGCGCTGCACTCAGCCTCAAAAACTACTTTTATTTCGGGGCCATGATGGTTCATGTCGGCCATGCCGATGGCATGTTGGCGGGCGTGTCGGTCAATTACCCCGAAGTGCTGCGACCGGCCTTGAAGATCATTGGGCCTCGTCCCGGCAACAAGGTCGTGGCAGGCATGTACATGGTGCAGCACGAGCGGAAAACCTACTTTTTTGCCGATGCTGCGGTGAACATCAACCCGGATGCCGGGGAACTGGCAGAGATTACCCTGCTCGCCGCCGAAGAAATGGAACGGATGCTGATGGAGCCGAGGGTTGCCATGTTATCCTTCTCGAATTTTGGTTCGGTGCGCTCACCGGAAACGGAAAAAGTGGCCCAGGCCGTTGCATTGATAAAACAGCGGCGGAGCGACCTGCCATTGGATGGCCCCGTGCAGCCCGATGTGGCGCTCGATCAGGATTTGCTTGCTGCGCAATATCCTTTCGCCGATATCCGCCGCCGGCCCAACCTGCTGATCTTCCCCAATCTCGATGCCGGGAACATCAGCCTGCGCCTTTTGCAAAAACTTAGCCGGGTCAATACCATTGGGCCGATCCTGCTCGGTTTGGCTAAGCCCATCCATCTGTTGCCACGTGGAACGGAGGTGACCAACATCGTCAACATGGCCGCCATTGCCTGCGTGGATGCGGGAAGCGGGCGACAGGGATAGACTTGTTGGTCTCACCATAGGCTGGATTTTTGTTACTTTTGTTTTGAAATGCGCTTTTGGATAAAAATCACGTAACTATTCAGCAAGGTTTGTTTTTTGTGAAAAATTGAAAAATTTTCACAAAAAACAAACTGCTCGCTGAGAGAGGGAGAAGAAAAAATGCAATTTTTTCTTCTCCCTCTCTCCATGCTGAATAGTTACGAAATCACCGCAATAGCGGGACATCCCGTTGCGGTGATTTTTATTTCGATTGCGCCAACATCACAAAAGTTTTATGAAAAATATCCCATTCCTCTTTTTGCTTCTTTTTGCTGCCGCAATGCCCGTCCAGGCCCAGCAAGGCTGCGACATCCGCATCAAAATCAATGGCCTGAATTACGATACGCTGTGGTTCGGCACCACTTATGGCAAACGCCCCATGCCCCAGTTTTACGGCCTGCGCGGTGCCGATGGGTTTTATCACCTGAAAAATGAGGCCCCGCTGCCGGAGGGCATGTATGCCTTCCTGCACAAGCGGAGTGCGGCTGCCAGTTTCCAGTTCCTTTCGGTCTGGCTGGTGGACGGGCAACGCCAATTTACCATAGAGACCGGCCTCAACCGCAGCGGTACCGTGACAACCGTTACCGGATCGCCGGAGAACGAGTTGCTGTATCAATACCTGGGCCGCTACGAAGTGCTGAACAGCGCACTGGAAGACCGTGCAAAAAGTTGGAAAGAGGCGCAGGATGAGCCTTCGTTCCGCGCATATTTGAAAGTGGAGGAGGAACTTGCCCGTTTTCAGGCAGATTTCATCGAAAAGAATCCCGGTACGCGCACTGCCGAACTCGTCAGGCAGACACAGCACCTGCTGCCACCGGGCGATCACGAGAAATATGCCGATTGGCAAGCGGAAGCCGAAGACCGCCACCGCTGGCATCGCAGCCATTTTTTCTACAACATGGACCTGGGTAGCGGCGATTTTCTGAAATACCCGCTCTGGGTGGACAGGACGGATTTTTACTTTTCAAAACTGCCGCCTCCCGTCCCCGACAGCATGATCGTCATGATCGAGGACATCCTGGTTCGCCTTGAACCCGACGAGGAAGGCCAACGGTATTACCTCCGCTACATCCTCAATTCCATTTCGAAGATGAGCCGCTACCGCACCGATGAGGTCTATGTCCATTTTGTGAGAAAATACCTGGACGGCGGAAAGGCAGATTGGCTCGGCGAGGAGGCCATCAAGAAATACCGGGAGGATGCCGACCGCATGGAACCGCTGTTCGTGGGCAAAAAAGTGCCGAACGTGAACTTCTACGACAAGAAAGGACAAGTGGAGTCCATTTATGGCATAGATGCCCCGTTTACCTTGCTCGTGTTCTGGCTCTTCGATTGCTCCCACTGCAAGCGGGAGATGCCCGTCATCATCCGGCTTTATGAAAAATACAAGGGCAAAGGGCTGAAGGTCATGTCGGTCTGTGGCAAAAGCGGCGACGTGGACACGCTCAAATGCTGGGAGTTTGCAGAGCAGATGAAGATGCCCGCCGATTGGCTCGTGGTAAACGACCCCAATCGCCGCTCCCGTTTTTCCACCCTGCTCAACGTGCGTTCCTACCCCCGCATGATCCTGCTCGATGCCAATAAAAACATCGTGTTCAAACAAAACGGTGAAGTGCCCGAAGAAATGCTGGAAAGGGAGTTGGACAAGATTATGGACTAGTGCGCTTCGAATGTTCGAGCCGGGATGTCCCATTTCCCTTTCCTATCTTTGCGGTCAAACACAACCACGAAATGACAACCCGATTCAACGAATTATTGCAAAAATTTCCGGCGGTGAAGCTGCCGGTATCCATCACCGAAGATACTGCCTCCGAATACGGAACGGCCAACAGCCCGCTATCAGAACGGCTCATCTCAGATCACATCCTGCCGCTGGAGGGCATGGAAGAAATGGACGAGATGACCGAATTTGTGCCGTGTTTCCGCATTGATGGCACAAAGGATTTTCATGCCCTGGTTTACTGGAAAGCGGGTCTGATGAATTACCAATACGTGATGGCCACCTTCGGCAAAGGAGGAAAAGCGATTGACCGGCAGGTCGTGGCCGGCACTTTTTCCGACGGCAGGGCCATTACCCGCTCCGTTGCGAAGATTGATGAAGACATGACCATCTACATTGTCAGTGGGCAGACGGACGGTGGGGAGGAGGACTACGATGCCAACCTCAGCACTGCCCGTGAAATCGAACTGATGCCGGATGGGCGGATGGTTGAGTTGGGTTAGATGGCTGGATGGCTGGATGGTTGGGCAGTACCCCCTCAACCATCCAGCCATGAGTCCACTCCGAAATGTCAATTTTGTGACCCTGCATCCGGCACGGGAGAAGAATTGTTGGAGAGAGAGGATTTTGAAATAAAATTTTTTAAAAATTTTATTTCAAAATCCTCTCTCTCCTTGTGTTCTTTTTTCCTGTAATTGACTTTTCGGAGCGAACTCAACCATCCAACCATCCAAACCATCCAGCCATCCAACCATCTCAACTTTTTCACCACCATGACGGCAAGCACCATGCAGAGTTTTGAACAAGAAATAAAACACTTCCTGCGCTCGCAGCAACTGGACTTTACGGACAACTCCGAGTCGTTCAAGCGGCTTGACTTTACCGTCAAACTCGCCGGAGACTGGAAATTTCACTTCGATGCCAAGGAAAAACGCCAGCGCTACAACCTGCAAAGCTGGCAGCTTTTGCCCGACCAGGAACACCATGCCTTTATTATGGATGATCTGGCTGCCCGGAAAATCCTGGCTTATGCGCCTTATTCGGGCATGGTGGTACGGGACAACCTGCTGGGCGGCTACTATTTTTTCAGCGTCCTCGATCTGTTCCTCATGCCTAAAATCCGGGTGAACCGGCCCATCCACAAAGAACAGCCCGGCTGGAAGGGAAAGTGGATCGTTGACCTGCGCAATGGCAGGAAATGTGGCACGATGGCAGAGGTGCTGGCGCAGTTCAGTCATTTTATCGAAAAAAGGGAAGATTTTTTCCTGCACATCCTCGAATGTTACGGTGTGTATCAGGGTGAATCCATTGGCCAACGCGGCGAAGTGAGAAGGCCAGAACATTGGGACGTGGACGTGAAGGAGACCCGGTAACCCAGCAACCATCCCCCGCAATCCGACCGACAAAACGCCCTTTCTCTGTATGCTTTTGATAAAATAAGCAGCACCAAGTCGCACCTTCCTGCATGACAAGTCTATATTTGCGCCCGATTTTCAGAATCGCCCGATTCGCAAGTGGTTAGAAAAGAGGCATCAATAAACCGTACAAGTCATTTTCAAAATAAAGAGGTGGAGTAGTTTTATAAAAATAAAATGTACATTTTATTTTTTCTCTGAATCCTTACCCAATTTTATAGAAAGTAAAAAACGGACATGAAAAAAATCATACTTCTGCTCCCGCTGTTTTGTTTACTGGCATTTATGGCCGAGGCGCAAAGAGGCGGCACGGTGCGGGGCAATGTTTACGACAAGGATACCGGTGGGCCAATCATCTTTGGGACAGTCATACTGGAAGGTACGACCATCGGTACCAATACCGACGTGGATGGGTTTTTCAGCATCGGGAACGTGCCAGCGGGGCGCTACAACCTCGTGGCCACCTACCTCGGTTACGACAGTGTTTCGGTGGAGGTAACGGTCGTAGAGGGTGGTATCGTCAGCAAACGCCTTGTGATGAAAGAGAGTGCCGTGCAACTTGGCACGGTGGAACTGTCGGCCCGGAGGGAAAAGGCCCGCTCCGATGTGCAGGTTTCCAAAGTGACCGTTACCGCCAACCAGATAAGGTCACTTCCCGGCACTGGCGGCCAATCAGACATTGCACAATTCCTGCCGGTGCTGCCGGGCATCATTTCCACGGGAGACCAGGGCGGGCAGATTTACATTCGGGGCGGTTCGCCCATCCAAAACCGCATCCTGTTGGATGGAATGACCATTTTCAATCCCTTTCACAGCATCGGTTTTTACTCTGTTTTTGAAACGGAAGCCATCAAAACGGTGGATGTGCTGACGGCAGGCTTTGGTGCCGAGTACGGTGGCAGGGTGTCGGCCATTATTGATCTGAAAACGAGGGAGGGCAACAAGACTCGATACGCCGGTTTGGTGAGTGCCAATCCCTTTCAAGCCAAAACCTTGCTGGAAGGCCCCATCAAGAAGTTCCAGGAAGGCGGCGGCAGTTCCTCTTTTCTTTTCACAGCAAAACACTCCTACATCAACGAAACCTCCCCATTGCTGTATGCTTATGCAGTGGATACGTCTTTTTACAAGTTTGATCCCAATGTCTCCGGGAAAGACCTTCAGCGCTTGCCGTTCAACTTCACCGATCTCTACGGCAAACTTTCCTTCGTGTCTGACAATGGCAGCAAACTCAACCTGTTTGGCTTTAATTTCTACGATAGAGTGGACTATGTGGGCGTGGCCAGTTTGGGATGGAACACGGCAGGGGGCGGTGCCAATTTTACGCTCATCCCTCCCAACTCAAACCTGGTCATAGGCGGCACGGCTGCCTACTCCCAATACGACATTGATCTGAAAGAAGCAGATGGGGCACCTCGCAACAGCAGCATCAGCAACTACAACGTCCTGCTGGATTTCACCTACTATGGCCTGAAAAACGAGGTGAAATATGGTTTTGAGGTCAACGGTATGGATACGGATTTTCAGTTCAGGAACTATGTGGGCAATACCATCCGGCAGACAAGTTTCACTACGGAACTGGCCGGTTTTGTGAAATTGAAATACCGATTGGCAGACTGGATTGTCGAGCCGAGCCTGCGCTTGCAGTTCTATCCGTCCCAAAACGCCTCCAACATCGAGCCTCGCTTCGGGGCCAAGTACAACGTGACCGACAACTTCCGCCTGAAATTGGCGGGCGGGCGTTATTCCCAAAACCTCATCAGCAGCGTGAACGAACTGGACGTGGTCAACCTGTTTGTGGGCTTCCTCGCCGGCCCGGAGGAACGCGTAACCCGGCCCGGCACCAACCAACCCGCCGACCACCGCTTGCAGAAAGCCTGGCACGCCGTGGTAGGAACCGAGATTGACCTGGCCAAAAACGTCGAGATAAATATAGAACCCTACTACAAGAATTTCACCCAGCTGATTCAGATCAACAGGAACAAACTCAATCCCAGCGATCCCAATTTCGTGACCGAAACGGGTGAGGCTTATGGTATTGATTTCACTGTGCGNNGAGACCCGGAAGCTATACCTGTGGGGCACATATTCCCATGCTTACGTGAATAGGGACGACGGCGATCAGGTGTATCCCACCGTCTTTGATCGCCGCCACAACATCAACTTGCTGGCAACTTATAAATTTGGTGAAAAGAGTGAGTGGGAAGCGGCAGCGCGCTGGAATGTCGGATCCGGCTTTCCCTTTACCCTTACCCAGGGTTTTTACAACAGTTTCAGTTTCCAGAATGGACTCGGTGCCGATCCCCGCACGGGCAATGGCCAGTTGGGTGTCATTCTGGATGAAAAGCGGAACGCCGGCAGGCTGCCCTATTATCACAGGATGGATGTTTCGCTGACCAGAAAAATCAAACTCGGCAAACATACCCGCCTCGAAGCCGTGGCGAGCGCCACCAACCTCTACAACCGGGAAAACATTTTTTACTTTGACCGCATCCGCAACCAACGGGTGGATCAATTGCCCATCATGCCAAGCATCGGGCTTACTTTTCACTTTTAAAACTTGCTCCCTTCCCTGCCGGGCCGTATGTTTGCCGATGAACGAAACAGGGATGAGCAAACCAAAAATATTCGTCACCCCCGATGAATCGGGGCAAG
>JRYF01013594.1_pt1 | contig 11520 bp, 10 predicted proteins | sample 235331 | NCBI WGS metagenome assembly JRYF01 (sample SAMN03074217, study PRJNA261475) | activated sludge metagenome | biome: Wastewater Treatment Plant; feature: Wastewater; material: Activated sludge; isolation source: activated biomass of a wastewater treatment plant treating hydrocarbon... ... | reverse complement strand
CGATGGAACGGGCAAAACAATCTTTGGCGCTTCTACAAAGATGTAGTCCCCCTGGGACTTTTTACACAACCCCCTTCGGGAGGACTATCTTCTGCCCCGGAAATGGCCGTTGCCGCCGCCACGACCACCTCTGTCGCCACCCCTGTCGCGGCCACCTCTATCGCGGTGACCCCCCCGGTCATCTCCGCCGTCGCCTTCGTCGTCGTCGGGAGCGCCGTGCGGGCGGGGCATGAGCGCCTTGCGGGACAAGCGGAACTTGCCTGTTTTGCTGTCAACGCCGATGAGCTTGACCTTGACGGGGTCGCCTTCCGAGAAAACATCTTCCACTTTGTCAATCCGGGAGTGCGACATTTCCGTTACGTGGAGCAGGCCGCTCTTGCCCTGGAACTCGACGAACACGCCGTAGGGCATCACGGTTTTCACCACGGCTTCATAGACATCCCCAACGGTGGGGGTGAATGTGATCTGCTTGATGCGGCTCACGGCAGCATCAATGCTGCTCTTGTTGGGGCTGGCAATGTTCACGATGCCATGCTCGCCCACTTCGGTGATATTGATGATCGTCTCTGTAGTGCTCTGGATTTCCTGGATGACTTTGCCACCAGGCCCGATCACGGCACCGATGAAGCTCTTGTCTATGATAAGCTCGACGATACGCGGTGCGTGCGGTTTGAGGTCTTCACGCGCTTCGGGCATGGTTTCCGCCATTTTCGACAGGATGTGCAGGCGGCCCTCCTTGGCCTGCAAGAGGGCCTGTTCGAGCAGTTCGTAGGAGAGGCCATCAATCTTGATATCCATCTGGCAACCACAGATGCCTTTTTCGGTACCGGTGACTTTGAAGTCCATGTCGCCCAGGGCATCTTCATCGCCGAGGATATCGCTGAGAATGGCAGCTTTGCCGCCTTCTGCAATCATGCCCATCGCAATACCGGAAATAGCAGCTTTTGTCTGCACGCCTGCATCCATCAGGGCAAGCGATCCGGCACAAACGGTGGCCATGGACGAAGAACCGTTGCTCTCAAGAATGTCGGAGACGATGCGCACGGTGTAGGGAAAACCCTCTGGCATCACCTGCTTGATGGACCTGGCAGCGAGGTTGGCATGGCCCACTTCCCGGCGGCCCGGAGCACGGAGGGGTTTCACCTCACCGACCGAGAAGGGCGGGAAGTTGTAGTGCAGGATGAATTTTTCATAGCTCTGATCCAGGGCGTTGTCAATCATGATCTCGTCCAGCTTTGTGCCCAGGGTGACGCTGGTCAGCGACTGCGTTTCACCGCGAGTAAAGATGGCGGAGCCGTGCGGTGAGGGCAGGTAATCAATTTCGCACCAGATCGGACGGATTTCATCGGGTTTGCGGCCGTCGAGGCGCACACCGTCGTCGAGTACCATGTTGCGCACGACTTTTTTCTTCAGTTCATCGAAATAGCGTTGGGCGAGGCCGGCGTTTTCTTCCATGAATTCTTCGCCTTTTTCCTCCGTGATTTTTTCGATGATGGATTTTTGTATCTCGTCGAAGCGGTTTTTACGCTCCTGCTTTTCGAGGAAACCTTTGGCCACTTCGTAAATGCTGTCTTTCCCCAATTCTGCGACCCTGTTCTTGATTTCCTCGTTTTCGGGCAAGCCCTCGAACTCACGTTTGGTCAAGGCTTTGCCGCCTACCTTTTGAGCGAGGTCGAGCTGGGCCTGACACTGTACTTTGATGGCTTCGTGTGCCGTGCGAATGGCTTCTATGATGGAGTGTTCGCTGCACTCTTTTGCTTCGCCTTCCACCATCATGATATTCTTCATGTCGGCGGCCACGATGAGGTTGAGGTCGGCATTTTCAAGTTGCGATCTGTTGGGGTTGATGAGGAACTCCCCATTGATCCTCGCCACGCGCACTTCGGAGATCGGCCCCTGCCAGGGAATTTCGGACAGGGTGAGGGCGGTGGAGGCGGCAAGTGCGGCGAACGCATCGGGCGGCACGTTCTTGTCGCCTGAAATGAGGTTGATGATGACTTGTGTTTCCTCCATAAAGCCATCGGGGAAGAGCGGGCGGATGGCACGGTCAACGAGGCGGGAAACGATCACCTCGTAGTCGGAGAGTTTGGATTCCCGGCGGAAGAAGTTGCCGGGGATGCGGCCTGCGCTCGCAAATTTTTCCTGATAGTCCACGGAAAGCGGGAAGAAGGACTGGCCTTCCTTGACTTTTTTTGCAGCAACCACCGTAGCGAAAAGCATGGTGTTGCCAACCTTGACGACAACCGAACCATCGGCTTGGGTAGCCAGTTTGCCGGTCTCGATGATGACCTCCCTGCCGTCGGGCAGGTTGAAGGAGGTCGTGGTAGGAATTTGTTTACCCATGATGAAAATTGGTTAGCGGCCGGACAGTTTATCGGGCCTTTGTTTATGATTTAGGTCACTATATTAACTTGCTTGGTAGGGTGGCGGTGTTTCGGTCATCGTTAAATTGCTGTCTTGCTCGGTATTCTTGTATAGGTGGTTCCTGCCAGTTCGCTTGTTTTATCTATTTGCATGAAGTCAGCATGGAACGTAACACGAGGCGGGCGGTGCTGTTCGGTATTTAGGTTCTGTGGCAACTGCTTTTATAGATTCGCTCATTTGAATTGATAGCTTGTGAGGTCACTAAATGCTGATTTTTAAAGAAACGATTTCAAAGAGGATTATCCATAAAGAGGCATAGGCTGTATCCCGTTTGCCGCGCTGTTTGCTCAAACACTACCCGATATTCAACCTGAATGTAGGCTGCCGCCAATGAAAAGCGCTTCGGAAGTGCATGAAACGTCAGATTCGGCAAACCAGATACAGCCGTGCTGTTGCCTGCTTTAACCCCGGATACCCAACCTGCTGATCAAGTCCCGGTATTTTTGAATGTCTTTCCTTTTCAGGTATTCCAAGAGCCGCTTTCTTTTACCAACCATGGCCATCAGGCTTCGGCGGGTTGCATGGTCTTTCTTGAACGTATTCAGGTGGGACGACAGGCTCTTGATGCGGAAGGTAAAAAGGGCGACCTGGGCCTCGATGGAACCGGTGTTTTTTTCATCGCCACCGTAATCCTGGAAAATTTCTTTCTTTTTCTCGCTGGTTAAATAAACAGCCATGATTGATAACAAAGTTGTGCGAAAACAGCGATATGCGGTGCTGTAACATCTTGTTGCCAAAGCAATGTGCTGAAAAACAGACACTTATTGCTTATGACGACGTGCCGCTTACCCGTTTTCAGCCGTTAGTGATTACGAAAATCAGTTACAGCGGCGCAAAGGTAAAATTTTTTGCCACAGTACAAAGCCGGGCGCTCATTTTTGCATTATTCAAATGTAAAGCCGGAACCTTGAATTAACCTGTGCTTTACAATGCCTGTCATACCTTTGGGGGGGCGGCAGTACAGCACCGTGCAGTAAGCCCCGTTTCCATTGAATTTCATCAAAACATGCCCGAACTCCCTTTCATTGAACGCGATGTTTCCTGGCTCGGCTTCAACCACCGGGTTTTGCAGGAAGCTGCCGACCCGGCCGTGCCCTTGTACGAGCGGCTGAAGTTCCTGGCCATTTACTCCTCCAATCTCGACGAATTTTTCCGGGTGCGGGTGGCTTCGTTGCGCAGCTTCCGCAAGTTGGCCAAGTCCACCAAAAAGGAAATGGAACTCAAGCCCCGCAAACTGCTCAAGCAAATACGGCATATCGTGCAGGAACAGCAAGCCGAGTTCGGGCGCATTTTCAGGGATGAAATATTGCCGGGGCTGGCCGACAACCACATCCATCTCGTCAACGAAACCCAACTGGACGAGGCTCAGCGCAACTTCGCCCTTGCACTTTATGAGGAAAAAATAAGCAGCCACATCCGGCCCGAACCCTTGTCGGAAGGGCTGGACAGCCCACCGTTCCTGGAGGACAGGTCGCTCTATTTTGTCGTCCAACTCGAAGGCGAGGGCGGGCCGTTGGCGTTGGTAAATATTCCGTCAAAACCTTTGGGGCGCTTTCACGTGCTGCCGAACGGCAAGGGTGAACATTTCGTCATTTTCACGGACGATCTCGTGCGAATGGGGTTGGGACAAATATTTCCCGGCAGGGCCGTCACGGGCGTTTATGCCATCAAGGTATCGAGGGATGCCGAGCTTTACATTGACGATGAATATGCGGGCGATCTGGTGGAAAAAATCAAAAAGGGCCTCGAAGAACGCCACATTGGGCTGCCTACCCGGTTCCTGTACGATGCCAACATGACGGAGGAGGTGCTGGAACGCCTAAAAGTGATTTTTCAACTCAGCAAAAACGACCTGATTCCGGGTGCCCGCTACCACAACTTCAACGATTTCTTTGGATTCCCCAGCCCACCGGCAGGGGAGGGGTTGCACGATCTGCCCCTTTCGCCTTTGCCCCATCCCTTCCTCGAATCAGCGCCTTCGGTCATGGATGCCATGCGACGCAGCGACCTGCTCCTGCATTTTCCCTATCAAAAGTTCGATTACGTGCTCCGGCTGCTGGGCGAGGCGGCCCACGACCCGGATGTGCGTTTCATCAAGATCACGCTGTACCGTGTCGCATCACAATCGGCAATTGCCGAAGGCCTGTTATCCGCATTGGGCAATGGCAAACAAGTGACGGTTTTCATTGAGGCAAAGGCCCGTTTCGACGAGGAGAGCAATCTGTATTGGGGTGAAAAACTGGCTGCTGCGGGCGCTTTGGTGCGGTACAGTTACCCCGGCATCAAGGTTCATACGAAACTTCTTTTGATAGGCAGGAAAGTGCAGGGCAACCTTCGTCACTATGCCTATCTGTCCACCGGCAATTTCAACGAAAAAACGGCCCGGCTTTACACCGACCACGCCTTGCTGACAGCCGATCCCCGCCTCGCCGACGATGCTGCCAAAGTCTTTGACCTGCTGGAGGGCAAACTGCTCGTGCCGCATTGCAAACACTTGCTCACGGCCCCCTTCACGTTGCGGGATGGTTTTGAAAAAATGATTGACCAGGAAATCGAAAATGCCATAGCGGGCATACCGGCGGGGATCATCGTGAAACAAAACAGCCTCGAAGACAAGCGGATGATGGAAAAGCTCATCGAAGCATCCCAGGCAGGTGTGCGCATCAGGATGATCGTGCGGGGGATTTGCTGCCTGCTGCCCGGCAGGGAGGGTTTCACCGAAAATATTGAAATCACCAGCATAGTTGACCGCTTCCTGGAACACGCACGGGTGTATATTTTCACCAATGGCGGCGATGAAAGGATGTACCTCGCTAGTGCTGATTGGATGTCCCGCAACCTGAACCGCCGTGTGGAAGCGGCTTTCCCGGTCTATGATGAAAAACTGCGGCAGGAAATCCGGCAAATCATTGATTTTCAACTCAATGACAATGTAAAGGCACGGTTACTCGACGAAGGCCTCTCCAACCGTCATGTTCAAAACAACGATCCGCCACTGCGATCGCAGGTGAAAACTTGGGAATTTTTGACAGCGATCAGCGCCGCCTGACGGTGCGGCCTTGTTGCAATTGGAACCCCAACTTTACCCCGGCATACAACTGACTGATGGAGGAACTGACATTGGTAGTGCCGTTGCCCACTTCCGGCAAGTTGTCCCATCTGTTGTCGGGCGACCAGTACATTTTCACCATGGGGGTAACGGTCAGGAAATCGGAAACGCCCAGGTCCAGCCCAAGCCCACCGCCGAGCACCCAAGCAAAAGTATCCTGCTCATGGCGACGGTCGGTTTCGTAGCCGTTGCGCAACTGCCACAGGCCGGGCGACAGTTGCACGAAAAATCCTTTGGTGAAAAAATTCCCCGTCTTTGACCAGGTGGGGCAGTCGCAGTCATTTTCCAGGTCGAAAGGATAGATGTTGGTGTTAAAGTAAAACGCATAGATACGGTGGTCGAAAGCCGTGCCGCTTGCCAGTGTTTTTTCGTAGCGTTCATAGCTCAGTTCCGGCAAAAATTCAACCCGTTTTTTCTTCAATCGGAACCAATAATTCACGCCGACGGCATACCCCGGTATAGTGCCGGGGCCTTCGGCAAATTCCGTCCTGAAATAGTCGCCCCATCCATTGGCAGCAAAGGTTTTGTAAGCACCGGAAATGCCGATTTGGCCATTCGCTGCCCCAACCAGGAACAGCGCCAGGAACAAAAGGAAGATGTATTTTTTCATAAATCAAAAATGATGATTAACACGATAAGATGGATGCCAAACGAGAACGGCTGACTACTTATTACAGTTCAACGACCTTCTGGTGACAACCATGACGGCACGAGGACTATCCGAAAATAAAAAAGCCCGGCCAGATAAACTTGGCCAAGCCTGTCAATATAACTCAGAAAGGTAAAACTTGTGTTTTAGATGGTTGGATGGTTGGATGGTTGGATGGTTTATGGCCAACCGATAATGTTTAGGGAACCGTGCTTTTAACGCAAGGACGCAGAGACACAAGGGTGCAAAGTGTTGATAAATAACACTTTGCGCTCTTACGTCCTGGCGTTGATGACACAAAAAATGGAACCATCTCGCTCAACCATCCAACCATCCAACCATCTAAAACACCCACCCCGCACGCAGCGCAAAACTTCTCAGGTAAATGGTATCCCTCACCCAGGAATTTCTCCAGGAGAAACCATTGTAGGCATATTGCTGGAACTTATAGCCCATGTCGAGGCGGAAAGAATGACCGAAGCGGGAGGGAAACAACAATCCCATCGCAGGATAAATCAAGGCCCCGCCACTTATATTATCAGTGAAATCGCCATTGAAAGATGTGTCTTTTATAGGCACGTTGTACCCGATTTGCAGGTTGTAGCACACGAGGATACGCCTGCCACTTCTGGCGTTGGGTTCGAGGGTAGGGTCTTTTTGGGTAAAAAAGCCGCTCACTTCTCCAAAAACGGGGAGGATGGCAATGTCGTGAATGTCGAGGCCGATGCCACCGCCGAGGCCGAACCAATGCTTGAACATGTACCCCGTCGAAAAATGCCCGCCATAGTTCCAGCGAGTTTCCGTTTCCTTGTCCACCTCCCGTTTTGCGGTCAGCGTGTGAATGCCGATGGAATAGTAACGCCCTTTTGACAAAGCGGCCCTCCCGTCGGCAAAAACGTGCTGATCACCACGTACCCGCTTTTGGCGAAATATACTATTCGTTGGCACTTCCACCACTTGTCCGTCGGTGAGGAGCACGGTGAGCATTTCGCTTCCATCCTCCAACGTTACTTGTCCTTTCAGCACACTCCCATTTTTCAAATACACGATGTGCAACGGCGCTGTTGTTTGCGAACAGACAACGCAGGCGAAAAACAGGGGCAGGAGTGACAAGCGTTTTTTCATTCTAAAAAGGCAGTTGCTACTTGAGGAGGAAGCTACGTTTACTAAACCTTGAGTCCACTCCGAAAAGTCAATTATAGGAAAAAAGAACAGAAGGAGAGAGAGATGATTTTGAAATAATTTTTTTTGAAAAATTTTATTTCAAATAAAATTCTGTCTCTGTTTGTTTTTTTCTTTTGGGCTGACTTTTCGGAGTGGACTCAAGGGTTGAGCAAACGTGAGCAAACGAGCCTGTTACGGATTCCGGCTCACAGGTATCTTGCTGAGCAATTTCAGGTTGGTGGGGTTGTCGAAATTGTATTGGTAAAAGCCATCATCCCCGACGACGAGGAGCAGGTTGGCACTGCCGGGCAGGGCAATGGCATCAAAAGTGTGCAATCCTTTTTTATGTTCGAGCAGGTTTGCGTCAAGATTGGCGGGGTTGGTGATGTCGAAAGATTTCAGGCCAAAACTTCCTTCGCACAGGAAAAGGCTGTTGTTTTTGATGGAAAGTCCGTGGGGGTTGTCCATCGGGAACGTGCGCACGAGCACGGGATTGGTGATGTTGGTAATGTCCACCAGGTCGAGTTGGTTGATGAAACCGTCGCAGGCATTGCCGCTGCGGAGGGTCACGTAGGCGAAGTTGTCTTTCACCACCACGGGGTCGCAGGCCCTGGCGTGCGCAAAGGCGGCCAATTGGGTCGGTGCTGTTGGGTTGCTGTTGTCGAAAATGAACATGCCGCTGTTCGAGCCGATGAAAAGTTTGTCCTCGTAGGGGAAGATGGTCTCGATGCCCCATCCGATGTTGACCGTATTGGCACGAGTGGGCTGTGTCGGTTGGCCGAGGTCGAACACATTCAGCCTGCTTTCATCCACGACATAAAGGTAATTCCCCACGATGGTGAACCGGGCCATGGAACCTCCAATGCCCGTACCTCCACCGGCGCTGCTGCCTGCTGCTGCATTTACGGCCAGATCAAAAGATTCCGCACGGAAAAAAGTACCGTTGTGTTTGTAAAGGGTTCCGTAAGTATCGCAATCCATGACCTCCGTGACGGGTGTCTCTTTGTAATAGACGGCGAAGCGGTTGTTTTGGTCCGTCCACAGGGGCGGGAAGACATCTTCTGCACGGCTGATCACCTTGTTGTCTGTCAGGCCGATGGTGAGCAGGTCAATGTAGCTATTGGCATAGAGCAGCCCATCCTTGATGGCAATATCTTCGTTGCCCGGTATGCGGATGAACATGGTGTTGACCGGGCTGGCGGGATTGCTGTTGTCAATGACATGTACCCCTTCGTGCCGCTCGTTGATGTAAATCTGGTTGTTGTAGTAGTATATCTTGCCGGGATTTTTCAACTCCCTGGGTGCTTCGGCCACGACTTCCCCGCTGCGGATTTCTTCGAGGGTTTTAAAAACAGGTTCAATATTGATGTAGGATACCGTGCGTTCGCACTTGTCCTTCAGGCAGCCTTGTGAGGCGAAACCCAACATGGCGGTGACGACAAACAATAATAAATGATTCGCTCTCATGATTTTTGAATTTGATTGTGGTGAAATAAACACGCCGGACACAGTGGTCAGCGCTCCATTGTTTCTTAGAGGCTGTGATAAAACCTCTTATGACGCTAAAGACAGGATGGCATCCAACAAGGGTTGGGATGATTTTGGATGGAATGGGAATAAAACCAGACGAGTGTTTACCTCGCTAGTGCTGAACTGTTTTTACTTTGCACTGTCAACTTATAATGTAATGTATCAATCCCGCAAACGGAAATACACGAGCCGGAAGGAAAAATACAATGTCATTTCCCGGTTTGTCCGCATCCTTGGCATTTTTTCATTCCTCGGCTTGTGTGTCTGGCTGTTCTTCAGGCGGCAATCCATTCTGGATTGGGCAAATACCTTCTTTTTTTGAAAATAGCCGGTGGCTGAAGATGAAAAAAGCCCTCGGACGGCCTGTGCTGTTCGAGGGCTTTTGATTGAGAGGTACTCGTTTACCGGTAGAATTACGACAACTGGGAATCAATGATCTGCGCCAGGTTGGCTTGGGTGGTGTATCCCACATGCTTGTTCACCACCTCCCCGTTTTTCAGGATGAGGATGGTCGGGATGCTGCGGATGCCGTATTTCATGGCAATGTCGGGATTGTGGTCCACGTTGACCTTGCCGATGAGCGCTTTGCCGTCGTATTCGTCGGAAAGTTTTTCGATGATGGGAGCGATCATGCGGCAAGGCCCGCACCACTCGGCCCAAAAGTCGAGAACGGCCACGCCTTCCTTTTCGAGCACTTCTTCCTTAAAGTTAGAATCTGTGATTTCAAAAGCCATATTGCGGATTTTTATTTGGATGAATTAAAAATAACGGCTGATTTAACAACACACTTTCCAGAAAGGTTGCAAAATTAAGAAAAGAAAAACATCGGCAGCATCCTTCGGCATCTCCTGGCCAAAAAGCCAACGTTTGTGGCCTCTCTGGCATACAATCAGAATGGTATAAAACAGAGCGGCTGGGATGTTGAAAAAATTTTCGTAGGTTTTTTTAAAAAATTATTGCGGTTCATTTTCCGCTTTCTATCTTCGCCCGTTCTTATTCGCGTTTGCAAAATCATTTAACAGAAAAAATCATGGCAGATAAACTTGATCGCACTGACCTTAAGATTTTGAAAATCCTGCAAGAGAATTGCAAGATCACCAACTTGGACCTTTCCAAGAAAATTGGCCTCTCACCTGCACCGACACTCGAAAGAGTGAAGAAACTGGAATCGGCTGGCTACATCGAAAGCTATCACGCCCAGATCAACCCGCAGAGCATCGGATTGAACGTGCAAACCTTCGTCCAGGTCTCCCTGGCTTGGCAAAAAGAGAATGCACTGAACAATTTCCTCGAAAAGATAAAAGCCATTGACGAAATCGTCGAGTGCTATATCATCACCGGTGAAGCAGATTTCCTCATCAAAATCGTCTGCAAGGACATACCCACCTACGAGCAACTGCTCTTCAAGACGCTCTCGCAAATCGAAGAAATCGAGCGCCTCAAAACGCTTATGACGCTTTCCACGGTCAAAAATTCAAAAGTGTTGCCCTACGAGTACGAGTAATGGCTCGTCCGGCTACAATGAAAAAACGGACGACACTTTGGCGGATCGAAGGAGGAGGCGATCTGGGCGACTCTTATCTGTTCGGCACCATGCACGTGCGCGACAGCCGTATGTTTGAGGGCCTCGAACTGATATTTGAAAAAATCAGGTGTTGCACTGCTTTTGCGGCAGAGTTCCACCTCGACGAGGCTCCGGCCAGCGACCTCGGACTGCAATTGTCGCCGGGGCAGGGACTGCGTGATTTGCTGCCTCCCCGTAAATACGCCAAACTCCGTCAAGTACTCAAAAAGTCCGTTCACATTGACCTGGACCACTACCAGGCCCTGCCGCCTTTTTTCATCGTCAATCTCATATCGGAGCGCATACTCGTTTCCGATATGCCCGTGCCGCTCGATCTCTATCTATGGGACTATGCCAAGGCGCAAAACAAGGCCCTTTGCGGCGTGGAGACCATTGCAGAACAAATGAAGGTGCTCAGCAAAATTTCTCTCTCCGACCAAGTGGACATGTTGCTCGAAACCGGAAGGAACATTTCCCGGCACCGCAAACACCTGCTCCACATGGCCGATTTGTACCAAAAAAGGGACTTGCAGCGGCTTTACAAAACGGTGAAAAAAAATGCAAAGGGCATGCGCAAATTGATCCTCTACCGCCGGAATGAAATAATGGCTGATCGAATTGCCTCGCTGGTTGCGGGGCAGCCAACGTTCGCCGCCGTGGGGGCCGCCCATTTGGGGGGCGGCAAAGGCGTGATCAGGTTATTGAAAAAAAAAGGATTAAAAGTGCGCCCGGTGCAGATCACCGCACCGTCAGAGCAAAACCAAGACCAAGCGTAGGGCCTGTCAGCGGGTCAGCTATGAGGCTTGGTTTCAGGCGAAGGCTCAGGTCGTCGCTCACATCGAACGTTTTCAAATGGCAATCCACAAAGGCATCCGCCGCCTGCACGATGTGCAGTCCAACGATACCGATGTAGGAAAGCTGCCTGTCCTTGTCGAATTGATCCCGCAGCCGTCGCAAGTCGTTGGCCCTTAGTCGGGTACCTGTGAAGGGATGCTCCCGGCCCTCCAGTTCTGCAATATAGGCATCCCGGAGCAGCTTGTAATTTTTCGTGTTGTAATCCACCGCATAAATCAACCCGAC
>JRYF01004252.1_pt1 | contig 11535 bp, 9 predicted proteins | sample 235331 | NCBI WGS metagenome assembly JRYF01 (sample SAMN03074217, study PRJNA261475) | activated sludge metagenome | biome: Wastewater Treatment Plant; feature: Wastewater; material: Activated sludge; isolation source: activated biomass of a wastewater treatment plant treating hydrocarbon... ... | reverse complement strand
CGAGGTCATCGAGCGCCCGGCTTCGCTGGTCAAGGAACTGCTGGAGAATAGTCTGGACGCGGGCGCGACCCGTATCGCGATCGAGGTGGAGCAGGGCGGAGTCCGCTCGATCCGGGTGCGCGATAACGGTTCCGGCATCCATCCCGACGATCTGATGCTCGCTCTCGCCCGTCATGCCACCAGCAAGCTGGCCTGCTTCGATGATCTTCTGCAAGTCGCCAGCCTGGGTTTTCGCGGCGAAGGCGCTACCGAGCATGGCCTCGGTGGCGCGGTTGACCCTGATTTCCCGGGTCGCCGATCAGGAGAACGGTTGGCGGATCAGCGGCGATGGCGGCGCAGTGCTCGGCGAGGCCATTCCCGCGCCGCACCCGGTCGGCACCACGGTCGAGGCGCGCGACCTGTTCTTCAACGTCCCGGCCCGCCGCAAGTTTCTCCGCGGCGAGCGCACCGAATTCGGCCACATCGAGGACAGCGTTCGCCGCCTGGCCCTGAACCGATTCACGGTCGGGTTCGGTCTGTGGCACAACCAGCGGGTCGTGCTGGATCTGGAACCCGCATCGGGACTGGACGCGTGGTTGCGACGGGTGGCGGTGTTGCTCGGTCGGGACTTCGCCGCCGCCAGCCAGTTCGTGGATCGCGCGGAGACAGATTTGCGACTGTGGGGCTGGCTCGGCCTGCCGGCGGTGTCCCGCGCCCAGCCGGACCAGCAGTATTTCTTCGTCAACGGCCGGCCGGTGCGCGACCGGACCCTCGCCCATGCCGTGCGTCAAGCCTATCAGGATATTCTCTATCAGGGTCGCCATCCGGCGGTCGTGCTCCATTTGGAACTGGACCCCGCGGCGGTGGATGTCAACGTCCATCCCGCCAAGCAGGAGGTGCGGTTTCGCGAAGCGTCGTTCGTCCACGAATTCGTCCGCCGAACCGTGCGGGCGACGCTGGCCGAGGCCCGGCCCGGCCCGGCGCCGGCCCCGGTGATCAGCGCCGGCGAACGGCTGGGAGCGGGCGGATTCGCCGGGCGAACGGGCGCGACTCATGGAGCGGGACAAACGGGATTGCCATTGGAAGTCCGGGAACGACTGACGGCTTACGGCCAACTGCACGGTTCCGAGCATGCTTTCATGTCGGAATCCGCAACTTGCCCCGAGGTCGCTGAATCGCCGCCGTTGGGTTACGCGCTGGGCCAGTTGCACGGCCGCTATGTACTGGCGGAAAACGCTGCTGGATTGGTGATGGTGGATATGCACGCCGCCCACGAACGCATCCTGTACGAGCGCCTGAAAGCCGCGTTGGCGGAAGAAGGCGGCGTTAAGACCCAGGCGTTGCTGGTTCCGGTGACGCTCGCGGTTGGACCGCGCGAGATCCAGTGGGCCGAGGAGCATGAGGCGCTGTTCGCCCAGGCTGGCCTCGACGTGGCGGTATTGGGACCGGAAACCGTGGTGGTGCGCCAAATCCCGGCGGCGCTGGCCGGACTGGATATCGCGGCGCTGGTGCGCGACATGTTGGCCGATCTGGCGATGCACGAGTATAGCGACCGCCCGGAACGGGCCATGCTGGAGCTCCTGGCCAGCTTGGCCTGTCACGGCGCGGTGCGGGTCAACCGGCCGCTCAACCTGCTGGAAATGAACACGCTGTTGCGCGACATGGAACGCACCGATCATGGCGGCCAGTGCAATCACGGCCGACCGACCTGGATTCAGTTGACGTTGGAAGAACTGGATCGATTGTTCCGGCGCGGACGTTGATCGGGCGCTTTATGGCCTCGTCTTCAAGCCTTTATTGCCCGAGCACCAGTCTCTGAAAAATGATCGTCGCTGATCCCCGCCCCCCCGTGCTGTTTCTGATGGGGCCGACTGCTTCCGGCAAGACCGCGCTGGCGGTGGAACTGGTGCGGCGGTGGCCGTTTGAAATCATCAGCGTGGATTCGGCGCAGGTCTATCGGGGCCTGGATATCGGTACCGCCAAGCCCGATCAGGCAACCCGACGCTTGGCACCCCATCGCTTGATCGACATTCGCGATCCGGCCGAGGCGTACTCCGCCGGCGAATTTCGAACCGACGCCTTGCGCGAAATAGCCGCCATCCAGGCCGCCGGACGGATTCCGCTGCTGGTTGGTGGAACCCTGCTCTATTTTCGGGCGCTGGAACGGGGTCTGGCGGAATTGCCATCCGCCGATCCCGCTTTGCGCGCCCGGTTGGCGGCGGAATTCGCCGAACAAGGCAGCGTCGCCCTGCACGCACGGTTGGCACGACTCGATCCGGCGGCGGCGGCGCGCATTCATGCCCACGACCGGCAGCGGATTCAACGAGCGCTCGAGGTTCGCGAACTCACGGGTCGATCCTTGACGGAACTTTGCGCCCGTCCACGCAACGAAATACTGTCGTTTCAGATCATCAAGCTGATCGTGGTTCCGGCGGAACGGCAAATTCTGCACGAGCGCATCGAGCGGCGGTTTCGCGCCATGTTGGAACAAGGGTTCGTCGCTGAAGTGGAACGGCTGAAGGCGCGCGGCGATATCGGTCTGGAGCGGCCCGCCCTGCGGTCGGTCGGCTACCGGCAGGTCTGGGCTTATTTGGAGGGATCTTTAGACAAGGCGGCGATGGTCGAACGCGGGATTGTGGCGACCCGGCAATTCGCCAAGCGGCAACTGACCTGGTTGCGCGCGGAGAAGGAAGCCTCCTGGTTGAACAGTCAAGGTGATAATCTGCTGGAGGCGGTGATCGCGAGATTGCGCGCGAACGGGTTTTTTCAGGCACACTGGATCGAGTATGTTAAGATGTAAGCGCTTTTGGATGCGTCGTACCTTCAGCGAAGTTGCGGTATTTCCAGCGATCTTTGCCAGTTCCGCGGATATTACATCTCATGGAGACATGTCGCGCCGACCCTCCGGTGACTAATCCCGGTGAGTTGGCGCACATTGTGCCTGCGTCAGGCTGTCGTTTATCTTTGACATGAAATTTTAGCGTGTTTTTCGATCTGTTTTCGGCCCATAACAATATTAAGGGAGAGTCGCATGGCAAAAGGTCATTCCCTCCAAGAACCGTTCCTGAACGCACTGCGCAAGGAGCGAATTCCGGTTTCGGTCTATCTGGTGAACGGTATCAAGCTACAGGGGCAGATCGAGTCTTTCGATCAGTTTGTGGTATTGCTCAAGAACAGCGTCAGCCAGATGATTTACAAACACGCCATTTCCACGGTGGTGCCGGTTCGAAACGTGCGTTTGAACCTGGCGCCAGAAGACAACACCGCCGGTGGTGACCAAACCTGACGATCAATCCGGCGAAAATCACGGGAGCCGATTTGTTCGAACGTCCGCGCGGCGGTGAACGCGCTATTTTAGTGCATTTGATGCTGGATGGCGTCGAGAATGCTCGGGATTTCGCTGAGTTTCAGGAATTGGCGACATCGGCGGGAGCCGAATGCACGGCGCTGATTACCGGGCGCCGGTCGGCGCCCGATCCGCGTCTGTTCGTCGGCAGCGGTAAGGCTGAAGAGATTCGAGAGGCGGTGGAGCGTAGCGGAGCGGAATTGGCGCTTTTCGACCATGCTCTGTCGCCGAGTCAGGAGCGCAATCTGGAAGCGTTGCTGCGCTGTCGGGTCGTGGACCGTACCGGCCTGATTCTGGATATCTTCGCCCAGCGTGCCCGGAGCTTTGAGGGCAAACTGCAGGTAGAACTGGCGCAGTTGCGGCATCTGTCCACCCGGCTGGTGCGAGGCTGGACTCACTTGGAACGACAGCGGGGTGGTATCGGTCTGCGTGGTCCGGGTGAAACCCAGTTAGAAACGGATCGGCGTCTGCTGGCCGACCGAATCCGGCAGATTCGCCTGCGCCTGGATCGGGTCGACCAGCGGCGCGAGCAGGGACGGCGCGCCCGGCGCAAGGCGGAGTTCCCGACGGTGTCGCTGGTCGGCTATACCAATGCTGGTAAATCCACCCTGTTCAATTCCCTGACGCGAGCGGGCGTTTATACGGCCGACCAGTTGTTCGCCACGCTGGACCCGACGCTACGGCGACTGGATTTACCGGGCGCGGAGCCGGTGGTGCTGGCCGACACCGTGGGTTTTATCGACCGCCTGCCCCATGAGTTGGTGGCGGCTTTCCGCGCGACCCTGCGGGAAACCTGCGAGGCTAGCCTGCTGCTGCATGTGATCGACGCCAGCCACTCCGGCCGGAACGTGATTATCGACCAAGTCGATGCGGTATTGGAGGAGATTGGCGCGGGGTCGGTGCCGCAGCTGCGGGTGTTCAACAAAATCGATCTCAGTGACGTCCCGCCACGATTGGAGCGCGATGCGGAAGGTCAGGCATGTGCCGTATGGTTATCGGCCGCGACCGGAGCCGGGATCGATCTGCTGAAAACGGCGCTCGTCGAACGATTGCATGGTGAAAAGGTGCATGGCTGGCTCTGCTTGCCGCCGATGGCGGCCCGATTGCGAGCCCGATTGTTCGATCTGGGGGCGGTGGTGGCCGAACAGACCAGCCCGGAGGGCGAGTGGCTGATCGAAGTGCGCACGTCGCGCGGTAATTTGAATCTGCTGTACCGCCGGGATGGCTTACGAGCGGAATGGGTGCGTTCGGGTTTTGAGATCCCGGCGGTTTAAGTGGTCTCCGCAACAAATTTTGAGGTATGACATGGCTTGGAATGAACCGGGAGGAGGCGGCAACCGCGATCCCTGGAGTGGCGGTGGGCGCGATCAGGGTCCGCCCGATCTGGACGAAGTGATCCGTAAGCTTTCGGATAAATTCGGCGCCGTGCTGGGTGGCCGACGTGGCGGCGGTGGCGGTGGCGGTGGTCGTTCCGGATTGCCAGGCGGTCCGGGTTCCGGGTTCGCCGGCATCACCGTGATCGTCGTTTTGATCGCCTTGGTCGGATGGCTGATCGCCAGCATCTATATCGTGGATGAAGGTACGCGCGGGGTCGTGCTGCGCTTCGGCCGCTATCATGAAACCACCATGCCGGGGCCGCATTTGCGCCTGTTTCCCATCGACCGGGTCGAAATCGTGAACGTGGAGCAACGCCGGTTCCGGGAGATTGGCTACCGCTCCGCGGGTGGTGGTCCCGCCGCCAATGTCCGCCAACCGGCCGCCCGCTCGGTGCCGAAGGAAGCTTTGATGTTGACCCAGGATGAAAATATTGTCGACGTTCGTCTGGCGGTGCAGTATCAAATCAAAGATCCGCGGGCCTATCTATTCAACGTCTTCGATCCGGAAGCCGTGTTAGTGCAGGTGGTGGAGAGCGCCGCCCGCGAAACGATTGGCAAGAGCACCATGGATTTTGTCCTGACCGAGGGGCGCGCCGAGATCGTGGCGAACATCCAGGCGTTGAGCCAGCGCATCCTGGATAACTATCCTCCCGATTCTTTGATGACGGCACGTTCGCCGGATTCCAATGGTCCCGAAACGGGCGGCAAGGGTTCCGGTCTCCAGATCGTGACCGTCGTACTTCAGGATGTCCAGCCGCCGGAGGAAGTGCAGGATGCCTTCGCCGATGCCATCAAAGCCCGCGAGGACGAACAACGGTTCATGAATGAGGCCGAGGCCTACGCTAACGAAGTAATCCCGCGGGCGCGCGGTCAGGCTGCGCGACGCTTGCAAGAGGCGTCGGCGTATCGAGAGCAGGTTATCGCCCAAGCCGAGGGTGAAGCCAGTCGCTTCGAGCAGTTGCTGGGAGCCTATCGGATGGCTCCGGAAGTGACGCGCGAGCGATTGTACCTGGAGACGATCGAAGCTGTGTTGACTCAGGTGGGTAAGGTGCTGGTGGACGTGCAGGGCACGAACAACCTGCTGTATCTGCCTCTGGATCGCCTGCTCCGGCCCGGAGAAACGCCGGGTGCCAGCGGCGGGACTCGTACCACCGGTGGAGTTCTGTCCGAGACCCTGCCAGGCGCATCGGCTTCAGTCGATGATGGTGCGGCGATCCCTCGCCTGCGTGATTTGAGCCGTGCCCGGGAGGTGCGCTGATGGCCCTGCCAAAATTACCCTTCTCTCGTAACACCGTGCTGGGCGCCGGCGCCGCCTTGGCGGTGCTTCTGAGTTTGTCCTTGTTTACGGTGGACGAGACTCAGACCGCGCTTCGCTTCCAGTTGGGCGAGATCGTCGAAGCCAACTACCAGCCAGGCCTGCACTGGAAGTGGCCGTTGGTTAACAACATCCGTAAGTTTGATCGTCGGTTGCAGACTCTGGATACCGATCCGGAACGCTTCCTGACCGCCGAGAAAAAGAATGTGATCGTGGATTCGTTCGTCATGTGGCGGATCGAAGACGTGCGGCGCTACTACACCTCGGTGGGCGGTGATCCACTCCAGGCCAATATCCGGCTCGATCAGATCATCAAGGACGGTCTGCGCAGCGAATTCAGTCGCCGCACCATTCAAGAGGTACTGGCGTCCGATCGCGACCAGATCATGAGAATTTTGAGTCAGTCGCTCCGAGAGCAGGCCACGCAACTGGGTATCGCCGCCGTGGACGTGCGGATCAAGCGCATCGATCTACCGGCGGATGTCAGCGCATCGGTGTTCAATCGGATGCGAGCCGAGCGGTTGCGCGTGGCTAAGGAATTCCGTTCCCGCGGTGCCCAGGAGGCTGAAGGTATCCGCGCCAATGCCGACCGTCAGGGTACAGTGATCCTGGCCGAGGCCTATCGCGACGCCGAACGGGAGCGCGGCGAAGGCGATGCCGAGGCCACCCGGATCTACGCCCAAGCCTACGGCCAAAACCCGGATTTTTTCAGTTTCAACCGCAGTCTCATGGCTTACCGGCAAAGCTTTAGCGACCAGAACGACTTACTCGTCTTGCGGCCGGATTCCCAATTCTTTCGCTATTTCAACCAGTCCAGGCATCCGGAGGAGGCGTCTGGAATTTCAGGATCCAGGTTTCCAATGCCGTTGCCGACGCCCGATGCTCCGCAAGCGTTGCCGACGCCCGATGCTCCGCAAGCGTTGCCGACGCCCGATGCTCCGCAAGCGTTGCCGATGCCCGATGCTTCGGAAGTAGTGCCGGAGTCTTCGGACGATCATGGCCTTCAGTCGGATTGACTCATCGTTTTTTTCTCCACGGTTTGATCGGCGTCAATGACGATTCCAGCCCACGGGACGGACGAGACCGCCGTCCCGGACCCCGAACGCCGCCATGTGGAATGAATTGTTGGCGGCGTTCGGGTTGATGCTGGTGTTGGAAGGGATTCTGCCATTTCTTAACCCACATGCCCTGCGCCAGACCCTGTTACAGATCACCCAATTCGAGGATCGCGTGCTGCGGTTCGGCGGGCTGATCAGTATGATGGTGGGGTTATTGGTGTTGTACTTTCTCCGTTGATGCCATCAACCTGCGCGAATCCGCTCCCCTTATGTGACTAATCCGTCATGATCCCCGAAGACCGTTGGCTGTTGCCTGAAGGCATCGAAGAAATTTTGCCCCCCGCCGCCCGCCGGCTGGAAAGTCTGCGTCGCGAATTGTTGGATCTGTATGAAAGCTGGGGATATGAACTGGTCATCCCGCCGCTGATCGAGTTTCTGGATTCGCTGCTGACCGGCACGGGCAACGATCTGGAGTTGCAGACCTTCAAGCTGACCGATCAACTCAGTGGCCGGATGATGGGGGTTCGGGCGGATATGACGCCGCAGGTGGCGCGGATCGACGCCCATCTCCTCAAACGCGCCGGACCGACCCGATTGTGCTATATGGGCGAGGTATTACGAACCCGCGCCGACGGATTTGGCGGGTCCCGCAGTCCGTATCAGGCGGGCGTGGAGTTGTATGGCCACCGGGGACATGAGAGCGATCTGGAAGTGTTGACTCTGATGCTGGAAACCCTGGTGTTCGCTGGTATCCATGAGGCCCATCTGGATTTGGGGCACGTGACGATTTTCCGCGAATTGGTACGACAGGCTGACTTGGGGCGGGAACGCGAGGTGCTGTTGTTCGAGGCCTTGCAGCGCAAGGCGCTACCGGAGATTCGTCAGCACTTGGTGGCTTGGTCGCTACCGAGGTCCTGCGATGAGTGGTTTCTGGCCCTGGCTGAGTTGAATGGAGGGGTCGAGGTACTGGACGAGGCCGAGGCGCGATTGGGCGAGGCCGGCGCGGCGGTGCGCGAAGCGTTGGCGGTGCTGCGAAATCTAACCGTGGCCTTGCGGCTCCAGTGGCCAGAGTTGCCGATTCATATCGATCTGGCCGAACTGCGGGGGTATCACTACCACACCGGGGTGGTGTTCGCCGCCTACGTGACCGGACAAGGGCAGGCGGTGGCGCAAGGTGGGCGTTACGATGAAATTGGCCAAGTATTCGGCCGGGCCCGGCCGGCGACCGGATTCAGCACCGATTTGGTGACCTTGTTGCGGCTCGGCTCGACACCGGATCGGGTTGGTCGGGTGATTGGTGCGCCAGCCGTAACGGATGCCGTACTGGATCGCCGGATCGCCGAATTGCGTGGCCAGGGCGAGCAGGTGATGCGGGCGTTGCCGGGTGTGGAAGTGGGTCTGCGGGAACTGGGTTGCGATCACATCCTGGTGCGGCGGGATAGGGAGTGGAGCGTGGTCCCATTATCGGAAGCGTCCCCCGAAAACAGTTAGAATCACGGGAAATTACTCACGAGAAACCGATATGGGCAAGAATGTGGTGGTCATCGGCGCGCAATGGGGCGACGAGGGCAAGGGTAAGGTGGTGGATCTGCTGACCGAGCACACCGCTGCGGTGGTGCGGTTTCAGGGCGGGCACAACGCCGGCCATACCCTGGTGATCGGCGGCCAGAAAACCGTGTTGCATCTGATCCCGTCCGGCATTCTGCGTGAAGGCGTGCAGTGCTTGATCGGCAACGGAGTGGTCCTGTCACCAGCGGCGTTGTTGATCGAGATCGATCAACTGGAACGCCAGGGCGTGGAGGTGATGGCGCGGCTATGGATCAGCGAGGCTTGTCCTTTGATCCTGCCCTATCACGTGGCGCTGGATCAGGCCCGGGAGAAAGCTCGTGGCGAACGGGCCATCGGCACCACTGGGCGCGGCATCGGTCCGGCCTACGAGGATAAGGTGTCGAGGCGGGCGGTGCGGCTGGCCGATTTGTTCCAGCGGGAACGCTTCGCCGCCAAACTGGGCGAGGTGTTGGATTTTCACAATTTCGTGTTGCAACGCTATTTTCAGACCGATCCGGTCGATTTCCAGCAAGTGCTCGACGAAACGCTGGCGATGAGCGAGCAGCTGCGACCCCTGGCGGCGGATGTCACCGAACTGTTGGACGTACATCGCCGACGCGGTCATAACGTGCTATTCGAGGGCGCGCAGGGCGCGATGCTGGACATCGATCACGGCACCTATCCCTATGTAACCTCCTCCAACACCACCGCTGGTGGCGCGGCGACCGGGACGGGGTTGGGGCCGCGCTATCTGGATTACGTGCTGGGCATCACCAAGGCCTACACCACCCGGGTTGGCGGCGGACCGTTCCCAACCGAACTATTCGATGGAACTGGCGAATATCTGGCCGAGCGTGGCCATGAGTTCGGTGCTACCACCGGCCGGCGGCGGCGCTGTGGTTGGTTCGACGCCGTGGCCCTGCGTCGCTCGATTCTGAATAACAGCGTGTCGGGGTTGTGCGTGACCAAGCTGGACGTGCTGGATGGACTGGACAGCATCCAGGTGTGCGTTGGTTATCAGTGCGGTCCGGAGCGGCTCGACAACGCGCCCTTGGGCGCCGAGGCCCTGGCCCTGTGCCAGCCGATTTACGAGGAATTGCCGGGCTGGCGGGAGTCCACTCTGGGCGTGCGGCGGTATGAGGAGTTGCCGGCCACTGCCCGAGCCTATCTGCGGCGCATTGAGGAACTGAGCGATACGTCCATCGACATGATTTCCACTGGGCCGGACCGCGCCGATACGATTGTATTGCGGAACCCGTTCGCGGATTGATGGGACGGAAAACAAAAAGCCCGGCGTTAACCGGGCTTTTTCAATCTGGTGCCGAAGAGAGGACTTGAACCTCCACTGGGTTTCCCCAACTAAGACCTGAACCTAGCGCGTCTACCAATTCCGCCACTTCGGCCAAAGGATATCGCGCCCTACGGTCGCGACGGGAGCGGACTATACGGATTGACCCCCGAACTGTCAACCAGTTCCCTTCACTTCACTGTAACATTTGCGCAATTATTTGAAATGAAAAATAAAAAGCGTGGTTCCTGGCGGCAGAACGATCCGTTCGCCGCCCGGGAACAGGAAAAATATGGCCGCACGATTCCCAGCCGCGAGTTCATTGTGCAGACCCTGGAAGAGCGTGGGATGCCGCTCACCCTGGACGAACTCCGCGTGGAATGGGGATTGGATGGCGACTGGGAACTCGAAGCCCTGTCCCGTCGTCTCCGAGCCATGGAACGGGACGGGCAACTGATTCGCAACCGTCGCGAGGGCTACGGACCGGTCACCAAGATGAACCTCGTCCCCGGCCGCGTGATCGGGCATTCCGAGGGGCATGGTTTCTTGATTCCCGACGAGGGCGGCGACAGTCTGTTCCTCTCTCCCCGGCAGATGCGCAAGTTGTTGCACGGCGACCGGGCGGTCGCGCGGGTGATCGGGGTGGATTACCGGGGTCGCCGCGAGGGCGCGATCGTCGAGGTGTTGGAGCGCAATACCGAGACCGTGGTGGGGCGGTTCAACGAGGAGCGCGGCGTCTGCTTCGTGATCCCCGACAACAAGCGGATCAATCAGGACATCATCGTACCGCCCGACAGTCGCGGCGTGGCCCAGGCCGGCCAGATCGTCATCGTCGAACTGATCGAGCAACCGAGTGCCCAGAGCCGGCCGCTGGGCCGGGTCAAGGAAGTGCTGGGCGAACACATGGCGCCGGGCATGGAAATCCGGATCGCCATCGCCAGCCACGGGTTGCCGATGGAATGGCCGGACGCGGCGCTGGCGGAGGCGCGGAACTTCGGCGATGCGGTCCCGGGAGCCGCCATCCAGGGCCGCTGGGATTTGCGCGCCACGCCGCTGGTGACCATCGATGGCGTCACCGCCCGCGATTTCGACGATGCGGTCTATTGCGAGAAGCGCGGCGCCAACTGGCGTCTGTTGGTGGCGATCGCCGACGTGTCCTGGTACGTGCGGCCCGGCACGGCGCTGGATCAGGAAGCCCGCAAGCGTGGCAATTCGGTGTATTTCCCGGATCGGGCCATCCCGATGCTGCCGGAAGCTCTTTCCAACGGGTTGTGCTCGTTGAATCCCCAGGTGGACCGGCTGTGCCTAGTCTGCGAAATGACGCTCAACGCCGAAGGGCGCATCGTCCGTTCGCGGTTCGCCGAGGCGGTGATCCGCTCCCACGCCCGGCTGACCTACGACACGGTGGCGGCCCTCGTCGCCGACCGCGATCCCCGCATCCGCGCCGAATACGCCGAGTTGGTTCCCCATCTGGACCGCTTGCACGAGTTGTATCAAGTCTTGCGCGTGGGCCGGGAACAGCGCGGGGCCATGGATTTCGACACCCAGGAGACGGTGATCGAATACGGCGCGGACCGCAAGATCGAACGCATCCTGCCGACCGAGCGCAACGACGCGCACCGGCT
>JRYF01003162.1_pt1 | contig 11546 bp, 8 predicted proteins | sample 235331 | NCBI WGS metagenome assembly JRYF01 (sample SAMN03074217, study PRJNA261475) | activated sludge metagenome | biome: Wastewater Treatment Plant; feature: Wastewater; material: Activated sludge; isolation source: activated biomass of a wastewater treatment plant treating hydrocarbon... ... | reverse complement strand
TGTGGTGAGGGATTAAGGTTTTGTTTAGGCGGTGTGTTTGGTAGGGTGACAATCACGTGAGTTCCCATTTCTTTGATTGACTCAACGCCAATGGTTCCTCCGAGTTGCTCTACCATCTCCTTAGTCAACCACATCCCCAAGCCAGTCCCGGTCACCTTAGTTTGGGTCGCTTCATCTCCGACCCGTACAAAGGGTGCAAACAGTTTCTTTTGATCCTCAGCGCTCATGCCACTACCAGTATCAGCCACAGTAAACTTGGTGTGACGAAAAGTTTGATCAACACTAATCGTAACGCTTCCTCGATCGGTGTATTTGATGGCGTTACTAACTAAATTATTCAAAATTTGCTCTAAGCGTTTATCATCAGTATAGAGCTTTTCTGCCGTTTCAATTTCACCACAGTTGAGACTCAAGCCTTTAGCAGTAGCTTGGGCTTGGTATTGAGCTAGCACTCTATCCACTAAAGACTTAATGTCGAGCGGCGACTTCGCCACAACAAAGGTATTAGCATGGACCTTAGCGGCTCGTAAAAAGTCACTCACCAGGTCGACCAAGCGACTGGCCGATTGACCAATTCGTCCTGCGTAACCACGCATCGTCTCGGGTACATCACGACTTTCCTCAATCAGTGAGGCATAGCCGCGCATGGCGGTCAGGGGTGCTCTTAACTCATGGACCATGCCCTCGGCTAGTAAGTCTCTGGCTTTAAGTTTGGACTCAAGGGCACGGTAGCGACGCTCAAAGTCAATTTGCCGCATCAGCCAATAAGCCAAAACGATGATAAAAATAAAGACTACTGACAATATCAAATAGACATCAATCCAGCGCGCCTTAAGCAGAGCATCCAGCGAACTAAAATCATGCTCGGTCAGAATGTAGTGACTGGATTCCGGCAAAAAGCGATAGGCTTGCCAGGTTCTTCCGGCTCTGTGATGAGCCTCGAAGATAATCGACTCACCGGGACGAATAACTGCGGCCCGAAATCCTTCCAGCTTGGTTTCAGATTTGCCAATCTGTATTGGGTCTGGATGAAAGAGAATTACGAGTTCACTCCCCACTTCTTTCAGCACAATCAGGCGCACGAGATCTCTTTGTGTTGTGCTAAATTGAGCCAGACTATCTACCTGGTCAATGTCTGATTGACTAAGAATGATCTTGATTAGGTCATGAAGCGCACTCATTCTTTGCACTTGGACCGTTTTGATGTTGGCTTGGGCCGCCCGCTCCACTGCCTGGAAACCAAATATAAAAATAGTCGGTAAAACAACAACCAAAACCACTACGAACCAGAGTCTGGTGTGTTGTCCAAGAAGACTGAGGCCCGTCCGCAGTGCCGGTAACATAATTAAGCGGCCACGACCGGCTCTTCTCGCCGTCTTAGCGAATGACTAAGTAAGAGTAAGATTATACCAAACGATACTACTCCCATCGCGGCTACTAGATAGTAAGAGACGACTGATTCACGCTCGCTCGGTATCACATTAAATGAAGTATTGGCTGACGCTTCGTCAGCGTAAGTGAAAGCCTGGGCGGTTTTTACAAAAGCAAAGGGGTTACTGCGGGCGACAATGGCGCCGGTATTGTCGGTAATAGCAACATAAACCTCGTGTTTGCCGTCTTCGAGCTCCCGACTAAAGATATATTCAAAACTACCATCATCACCGGTTCGCACCGTAACAATAGTTGGTGTACTAAAGATATACAAAGTGACAAAACTATTCGGTAAACCAAAGCCGCGAATCACAGCCTGCACTGAAGCCACGGCCATATCTTCGGTATATTCAACCAGTGGCTCTACCGACCAAATACCGAGCTTAGTCTCGCTAACATACGACACGTCTCGGGGCGACTCGAAAGTTATAATTGCCTCCGGATTGGGGTCTAGGGGGTCAAATCCAAGCATAATCTCCACCCCATCCAAAATCCCGTCACCATCAGTGTCAGGATTATAGGGGTCGGTTCCGTAGAGATGAATTTCATCATAATCTGATATACCATCACTATCACTATCCATAAAGCGACGTGGATCAGAAACATCAGCAATGCGGTCCAAACGACCGACTTGTTCTGTCACCCGCTCAATGCGAGCGCGTAATTGTCGCTCCAAATCAGCCGCTGTCACATCACTAGTTACACTGGTCGACTCACGGACAGTGGCTCGGATCTTAGCATCGAGCTCCCGCCGAGCCAGACGACGTAGTTCTGGATTACTGGTTTCGAGGGCCTGGGCATAGCGAGTTATTAGCTCAGTATAGACTAACGCCTCACGCTCCAGCAACTCGCGCGCTTTGCGATCGGCGGTTCTATCTAGCGGTTCAGCGGGGACCACCAACTCATCATTAGCCGTCCTAAACCCAACCGATACCACTTCGGTGACCTCCTTCGCTACCGGTGACCGACCAGAGTCAGTAGTAGGCGTTACCTTCGGCAAAGGAGCCTCCGTGACCGGTAGACTAGTGGTGGCTGTACGCAAATGAGAAAATGCCACCTTTGCAATCGGACTGTTAGGATTAGAACGTCTCGTCACACTAAGCTCGTAGCGACCAGATGGCAAATTATTGCTATCAAGCCAATAAATATATTGTCCAGAACCACGATACATCATGCCAAGGAACTGTGGTGTCATCGATTGAACTAAAGTGGCATAGATAGCCAGTGGCTCGTCAGTTGAAATGCCGGCCAGTAGCACCTGGTATAAGGTGTCCGATTCCTGCTTGATCGCCAATCTTGGATTGTCAGGAGTCAAAATGACCGGGTTTGTCATATCAGTTGACCGAGGTTCAGAGTGGTTTAGTTCGGTTTTATCTGATTCTGGACGACTAAGGTGGGTTTCATTTAAATCAACCTCTGCTGAAATAGACTCTAAGTCAGTTCTGGTCTCGTCTGGAGTCGTATTCGCAGTGGCTTGGTCATTTTTATTCGTCAGGGGGAATTCGATTAGTGAATTAGCCAGAACTGAGACTACTGCCCCACTCAGACCAATAACGGAAACACGTACCGTATACACACCACTCGGTACAGAGTCGGGCCGCAGTAAGTAATCCGCTCGTCCGTCTGAGCTGTTGCGCTTGGTGGTGATCTCATACTCACGACCGTTACTACGAGAGATTAACGTCAGTGAATGATCATTGACGTTCTCTAGCTGTAGCGAAATCATGGTTTGCTCAGTCACTTGTGCTGGCACGCTCAGAAATGTGACCTTAGGCGGCAATACTACGGCCTGAGTATCATCTACTGGTAAGTTTGTGGTCGAGCAATCTTCACTCACGCACAGGGCGGTTGCGACCTGTTTAAGCGTACCGCTCGGCAAAACTAGAGCCTGAGCATAAAGAAACACCAGTCCAAAAAATATAAAAGTGTAGCCTGAGATTTGGGCGACCTTAGACATAATCTCGGGCCCTTTCTCGTTCACGATTCGTCGATAAATAGCCACCTTTTCACGCAGGCGCACAGCTGGTTCGCCTGCGACGAAAGAGACGGTATCTTCATTTTCTATTCGCTTAGTTTTTGTCTCCTCACGTACTTTTGCCAGAATACGATCGCGGATCAAACTACTAGGAGTAATAGGGCTAATGATGGGTTCAGTATCCTTGGCCTTGGGGCTAGAACCTGGTTTAGCAGAAGTTCGTCTTGGCTTGAGTGTGACTTTTACCTTAGACTGAGTCTGGTTAACTTTCCTTACAGCTCTAGACTTTTTAGTCACAGACTGCTTGGACACTACTCTTGAGCTAGCGGTACGCTTAATAATCCGCTTGGGAGAAGCTTCTTTCGCCATAGCTAGATTATACGACACATCGTGCGTGTCGAGGTGAGAGTTATTAACGTTTCTTTGGTTTTGACTTGGTTTTGGCTTTAGCGGAGCCTTCGAGAGCCGCAATTTCGTCACGTAGGATAGCGGCCGTTTCAAAGTCTAGAATGGCGACCGCCTCCTCCATTTGCTGACGTTTGTCGTTGATGACCGCTTGTGGGTTCTTGGCGTAGAGTTCGCGGTCCACCGTGAGGAGAGTCGCTACAGCGGCATCATGCTCAGTCCGAAGCTGATCGGCGATGGATTTAATCTCCTTAGCAATAGTCTTCGGGGTAATGTTGTGCGCTCTGTTGTAGGCTAGCTGAATGTCGCGGCGGCGGTTGGTCTCACTAATGGCGTACTCTAGGGCGTCGGTCATGCCATCGGCGTAGAGGATTACCCGCCCGTTCACGTTGCGAGCGGCGCGACCGATGGTCTGAATGAGAGCGGTCGGACTGCGCAAGAAGCCCTCTTTATCGGCGTCAAGAATAGCTACCAACTCAACTTCCGGTAGATCAAGACCCTCGCGAAGGAGGTTAACTCCCACAAGACAGTCAAATACTCCCTTTCTGAAGTCAGTCAAAATCTCGATGCGCTCTAGGGTATCGACATCACTGTGAATGTACTTTGTCTTAATTTTACGGTCGGTCAAGAACTCGGCCAGATCTTCCGCCATGCGCTTCGTGAGAGTGGTTGTGAGGACACGCGCCCCGCCAGCAATCACTTTGACCGTCTCTTCAATGAAGTCTCTAATCTGACCAGGATAGTCACCCGCTTCGGTTACTCCACGCACATCAATGATGGGGTCAACCAGACCGGTCGGTCGAATAATCTGCTCCACCACAGCCCCTTCCTTGACACACTTAACAAGATCTACATCTTCCAGTCTGAATGTTAATTTAGCGTTACCATTAGTTTTGACTGTGGAAGAGGCTGGGCAAGCCAAGGGGCAACACATTTGAAACTCGTAGCGACCCGGCGTAGCTGAAGTGTAGATACGCTGTCCGACCCGCTCTTCAAACTCACTAAACATTAAAGGGCGGTTATCAACCGCGCTCGGTAGGCGAAAACCGTGCTCCACCAGCGTCTTCTTGCGCGAGCGGTCACCGGCGTACATACCATTGAGCTGCGGAATGGTGACGTGGGACTCATCAATAATAGTTAGAAAGTCGGGCTTACCGTCTTTGGTGTGCGGGAAGTATGAAAGTAGCGTGTAGGGCGCTTCACCGGGCTTACGACGATCAAAGTGGCGCGAATAATTCTCAATACCGTTGCAATAACCAATCTCCCTAATTAGGGCCAAGTCATGTTGAGTACGCCGCCGCAAGCGCTCCGCTTCAAGAATCTTTCCTTCTTTCTTAAACGTCTTAAGTTGCTCATCAAGTTCCAGCTGAATATCGGCAATCGCCACCTTGCGCTCATCTTCGGGCGTGACGAAGTGCTTAGCGGGAAAAAGGAAAAAAGCGTCCGGTTCGCCCAAAATGGCGCGTGTGACCGCATCAATTTTAGTAATCGAGGTCACGCGCGCCCCCGTAAACCCAAGCCGATAAATCGTCCGCTCGTTCGTCGGCATAATCTCAATCGTGTTCCCCACCGCCCGGAAATGCGCGGGCGTGAGATCGGCGTTGGTGCGCTCAAAGTAGAGGTCGATGAGCGTGCGGAGCATGTCAGTCCGCGTAGTCTCATGACCGCGCTCGATCTTGAGATGCTTCTTCAAATACTCCTTAGGTGAACCCAAGCCATAAATGCAGGACACCGACGCGACAATTATGACATCCTCACGCGAGAGCAAGGCCTGCGTCGAGGCGTGCCTAAGGCGGTCGATTTCCTCATTAATCTGCGCCTCTTTCTCAATGTAGGTATCTGACGCCACCACGTACGCCTCGGGCTGGTAGTAGTCGTAGTACGAGACGAAGTAGTGCACGGCGTTATTCGGAAAGAAATCCCGGTACTCCTGCGCGAGCTGGGCCGCCAGCGTCTTATTGTGCGCAATCACCAAGGTCGGCTTCTGAATTTGCTGGATCACATTAGCGGCGGTAAAGGTCTTCCCGGAGCCGGTCACACCCAACAGCGTCTGGTGCTTATGCCCCGCCCTTACCCCTTTAACTAGGGCTTCAATTGCCTTGGGCTGATCCCCCGCCGGCTTTTTATCGGTTGCTATCTCAAATTTGCCCACAAACTATAATCCAAATCTTAATCTTACTAATTCTAAATCTTGTCTAAGTTTAAGTTCCTCGTCCTTTAGGATGGAAATCTCGTCGTCTAATATATTAATCCATTCGGTGTACGGGTTAACTATCGTTAGTGTTCTACCACTGGTTATAAAACTCTCATTCAAAATTAGGTTTGATGAGAGGATTGAATCCAAGTGTACTCCATACCTATACGATATTGATTTACCTGATTCACCAGTGACAACAAAATGCCTAACAGCTATCCTACAACTTGTTTTATAGATATTATAGTTTTTTAGAATTGCTAATAGACCATTTATACTGCCCTCTATCAGAGTATTGTTCTGTATATTTGGAACCAAACAACCTCCACTAAACTCTCTATCGAGCACTCTTTTTTTATCCTCAAGTAACCTAATATTTAGCTGAATTTCTTGTAATTTACTTATCAATGGTGATGCCTCTGCCTGATATTGAGAGTTAGTCCCTGTAACTACCTGAATAGTATTATTAGCTGAATTCATAGCTTCAAGTTGTGCTTGAAGCTGCATAACTTGCTGCATTAGAGAAGCAATCAATTGCAGTAAAGCTGCGTTGTTAATAGTGCTTGTCTGGGCACTGATGGTACCAGGTGTGACTATAATAAGGCTTAGGATTAAACCCAGGAAGATTTTTTTCATATAAGTAAACATTACAAGGTACGTTAGGTTTAGTCAAACAGCTAGCGGAATACCCCGAAGCGGAAATAAACTGGGCATGGATTGGGGCAAGACGAAAGTATCCGATGCGCTCTGATAAAAGCCGCCCAGCACCTTAGCGAGTCCTCCGCAGTGAGAATGACACGAACGAGGACTGGACGAGTCTAGGTGCTGGGCGGCTTTTACTTCCCTAGTATCTGCTCGCGCAACTGCTTGGTGAAATTGACGATAAAATGCAGGTTGTGAATCGAGGCTAGGTGGGGGCCGAGGATTTCGCCAGCGCGAAAGAGATGCGCCACGTAGGCTTTGGTGTACTTCTGGGCCACGTAGCCGTTACTTAAGGGATCAAGGAGAGAGTGGTCGGTCTTGAATTCTTCACGCCGCAAGCTAATCTTCTTGGTCTCGGGATACGTGAGATTCCCGCACGGGGTGGTAATAGTACTCCCCGTATAAACATATATTGTCCCCGTACGACCGATCCGCGTCGGCGCGACACAGTCAAAGGTATCGCAGCCCTGGAGAATGCCTTGCACAATGTCTTCTGGCTCGCCGATACCGAGGAGATGGCGTGGCTTATCTTTGGGTAAGATTTCATTCACGACACGGAGCGATTCACCCAAATCCTCCTTGCTAAAACTACCACCGATACCGAAACCATCGAAGTCCATGGCGGCGAGGGTGCGGGCGCTGGCTTGACGCAAGTCAAGCCAGCGCCCGCCTTGAATCACGCCGTATAAGCCCTGCTTCTTAATGGCCTGGTAGTTTTGTTTGTGGGCCAGAATACTGCGCTTGGCCCAGCGGTGCGTGCGCTCCATGGCCTCCTTTTGATAGTCATAATCAGCGGTTGGGCTGGTACACTCATCAAAGGCGACGATAATGTCAGCCCCAATATCATGCTGAATATCGATGGAGCGCTCCGCCGTGAAGCGATGCATCGACCCATCGAGGTGGGAGGTGAAGGTAACCCCTTCCTCGTCCACGATACACAGCTTTCCGTGATCGGCGGCAAATTTTTGACTATAGACATTAAGCCCCGCCTTGGTCGGGACTTCTGTCTCAGCGTCTACTTCCCCTTTCGCAAACTTAGTCACCCCTTTCCCAAAAGCGGCCCCGAGTGAAAATACTTGGAAACCACCCGAGTCGGTCATAGTTGGCCCAGGCCAGTGCGCAAACATATGTAGACCGCCCGCGGCCTTAACTACATCGTGACCAGGCTGTAGAAAGAGATGGTAGGTATTGGCTAGCGTGACTTGATTACCCACATACTGCTCCATATCCTCGGGCATCAGGCTCTTCACGCTGGCCTTGGTACCGACCACTACGAAGGCCGGGGTCTCGATATTGCCGTGCGGAGTAGATATAACACCAGCCCGGGCAAGAGTGCCCGGGATAGTGGCTTCAGATTTAAAGGTAACTGGTCGCGACATTAGTTTACCCCAAGTAGTTCAATCGCGAAAACTAGCGTTGAGCGAGCTGGAATTGGACCAATGGCTTGGTTGCCGTAGGCCATGTCTGGTGGGATTACAAGGACGCGCTGTCCACCCACTTTCATACCGATAAGACCCTCTTCCCAACCCTTGATGACTCGACCTTGCCCGACCTTAAACGAGAAAGGTTCGCCGCGCTTAAGAGAATTATCAAACTCAAAGCCGTCCTGTAGCGTACCAATGTAATGCACTCTTACCGTATCACCCTGCTTCACTTCATCTCCGGTACCAATCACAATATCATCAATAACCATGCGATTGATATTACCACGATTATCAGCCGCCTCTATGAGGGCGTTAGCTCGTGCTTGGTTTACGTTAGCAGCCTGGCCGACTACCACCGCACCGTTAACCGCTGAAGCAGTTTGCGTATTGGCTGGGGCAGTAGTCAAAAGACTAGTTTCCAAGCGCACTAAATAGAGCGCGAGGGCCATAAATAACACGCTAATTCCAATGCCGACGGCCTCAAATTTGCTTATCATATTGATTTTATTGTTGCATAATAACGCTTTCTCGGAAAGATGCAAGTCGCGGTTCAAAAATTAGTCGCTGAGCGATAATACTAGAACGAAGCGTGTCATCAGAATATTCGGCCAGTTCAGCAAAGAATCCTGACGCTTCAGCCTCCGTCATCAGTCTAGGTTGGGCACGGACGTCGCTGCTCGTGACACCAAACATACTCAGGTGATACGAGCCTGTCTCTGTCTTAAGCTCTAGCATCAGGCCTGTCATCACTTCGGCGCTAAAATACTGATCAAAAATAAAGTTGCCCAGCGAATAGATGACCGGCACATCCCCCACCAAGCCAATCGACTGCACCACATGCGGGTGATGTCCTATAATTAGATTGAAGCCGAGCGCAACCAGCTCACGCGCCACCGCCTGCTGGCGCGCTGATGGTCTAAGCTCATACTCTTGCCCCCAGTGAATGTATGCGATAGTCAACAACTCATCAGGTAATCCAGCTAACTGGGTTTTGAGTGCTTCGTAGTCTGGACTAGAATCAATCGCCATCAAACCAAAAAGAGCCACTTTTTCTTGACCAAGATCTAAAATGGTATGCGTACTCTCGCCTATCTCGACAGGGTGGCCAAAGGGCATAATGTCGCTCTCACGCAATCGGTGGATTGTATTATGGTAACCGGCTCGACCAAAATCAAAGGCGTGGTTATTGGCTAACGAGGCATGAGTGACGCCAAAATTACGCAAAGGTGGCAGTAAGATCTCATCAACAGAAAAGCGAAAAGTAAAATCAGGAGTCGGGATATGCTCAGCCGGGACCGCGGCTTCAAAATTGGCTACCACCAAGCTGTCGGTTGGAAAAATCACGAACCGACGGTACGGATAGTCTAGGCCAAATTGCTTTGACAATCGCTCGACTTGCCGAGCCAGCATAATATCGCCCACAAAGAAAATTGCTTTGGTGTTATTTGCCCCTATCACTTCAGAAGTCAAAGTCGTCGACGCTTTTGTCCCACGATACACTCCATCTGCCGTCTCAGTCGTGGTTTGACTGGTTGGATTATAACTAATTAAAATTACGATCAGTAGCCCAACTATAAGACCGGTACTAATAAACCATCGCCACATAAAAGGGCCCGACTTTATAGAAATACATAAAGAGTGATACAATCGCCAGCGCCAGCAGGATTGAAAAGACGGCGATGATAACCACCTGCAAAGTAGACAACTGGTTTTGCTTATAAGCCACAATGACTTGATCCTCGACCGGCACCTCAATTCCGAGCAAGGCCGAAATCTCGGCCGGGCTCAGCACTCCATCCGAACGAGAAATTTTTCGTAAGCTACTCTGTCTCACCAAATCTGGATCGGGTGTTGATCGTAATGTATATATAATGGTCGCGATATCGCTAGCAGGGTACCCAACGTTCGTAAGCGTTTCGGTAATCGCCTCGTCTGAAGCCCCTACCGAAATACCACTTTGGCGCAAAATCAGTTCAATTTGTGAACGGTCATTTATCATGGTACTTGCTTTAGACTCTTCTTATCTTTGGAAACGTAGTGGTTATACAGTTCAAGCAAAACCATAAAGAACGTGACGATCACCGGACCGATAATAAAGCCGATCGGACCAAAGGTAGTAATGCCGCCCAACACCGAAGTCAGGATAATAAACGGGTGCAGACTGTTGCCGCGACTCATAAGATAGGGACCGAGCATATTGTCGATGAGGACAATCGCCACCAGCATCCAGACGGCCAGCCCAGCGGCCGCTAGTGGCGCTCCAGTGAGTACCAGATAGACAATACCCGGGATCATAATAGCCAAGGTACCAATTCCAGGAATCATCGATATGATAGCGCCAATCGCCCCCCACAAAACCGCTCGCTCGATACCAAAAATAGTAAAGCCGAGAGCCGCCGACGTACCTTGAATAAGTGAGACCAGAAGCACTCCAGTCGCCACTGAACGAATCGCCTGCGCCAAGCGTGACAAAATCACTTCGTCTTCTTTATCGGGTAGCGGACTGATCTTGATTAGAATTTTAACAAATTCGCGCCCGTCTCTAAAGAAATAGAAGGAACCAATGAGAGCAATGATAACCACAAATATAGTAGAAACTGTACCAGCAAAGATTCGACCGATATTACGCACAATCCACTCCGCACTCTGGCGGATTTGCTCTGAGAGGTTGAGCTCAAACTCAGGTATGTAAACCTGGATAGCAGATTCAAAGTTGGCAAACTGCTTCTCCAGAGTCATCTCTTGACCAGCACCCAGTGTCTGGTAAAAGCTCATCAATTCCCTCACGAAGATAGCCGAAATAAAGACTAGTGGGAGTACGACCAAGAATACTACCACCAAAGTCGATAGGGCGGCGGCCAACGAACGGTTGTTCCGCCACACCTTACTCTCAATCCACTCATAGAGAGGGTAGCAAATGGTGACTATGATAAGGGCGAGTGCTAGAGCTGAAACAAAGGGCGACAAAACCTGCCAGACCATATAGCCGGCCCCGGCCAAAAGGAGAAAAAAGAAAACATACTCAACGACACGTGACAATGGCATAACTACTTGAATTGTATCAAGCAAAATCAACAAGAGCCAGGGATATCCCTAGCTCGACGCTTTTATTTCGTTTCAATCAGTTTGACTGAAGCAACTTCTGCGCTGTCACCGATGGCTTTAAAGACCTTAGTGGCGGCGATGTTAGCTTCCGTCATAGCTGACGTGAAAAAATGCGATAATCCCCACAGAATTATCAGAAACCCGATGGCTCGTAGCATACGCAATATGATTGCGTCCCCCAAACTCGTTTTCCGTAAACGAGACTGAATAAATACCAGAAGGGGCGCCACGAAGTCATCTTCGACTCCTACTTATATTATAACACACTTTACCCAATTATCAAAATCACCCGTTGTCACTAATAATAAAC
>JRYF01002542.1_pt1 | contig 11550 bp, 13 predicted proteins | sample 235331 | NCBI WGS metagenome assembly JRYF01 (sample SAMN03074217, study PRJNA261475) | activated sludge metagenome | biome: Wastewater Treatment Plant; feature: Wastewater; material: Activated sludge; isolation source: activated biomass of a wastewater treatment plant treating hydrocarbon... ... | reverse complement strand
CTTGCCAGCGCCGCGCGCCCCGTCGAGCAGCAGCCGATGCGCCTCGCACAGCAGGCGAACGCTGATCGGCAAGCCTTGCGGGTCGCGCAACTGCTCCTGCACCCAGCGGAAGGCGCGCAAGTAGTTGGTGACCTCCTCGACATCGTCGGTGTTGCTGACCTTGAGGCCCGCTTCCTCGTCGAACAGATCGGTCAGCGTGGCCTGGGTGCCCTCGATCTGCGAGGTGAGCAGCGCCTCCTTGCGGATCGCGCTGTAGAGCAGCCATTCCACCGACGGCACCAGGCCCGACACTCCAGCCAGGCGCGCCAGCGCCAGTTCGGCCTGCCGGTTCAGGTCGACGAAGCAGGTTGGCGCCAGTGGCGGGTCAGCCGGGGGCAGCGGGCGCGGCACGAAGGCGCGGACCGACTCACCCTGCGTGGTCGTGGTGGCGTAGGTGCCTGTGATTCGGGGCATTGAAAGCGTGTCTTGATTCCTCTCCTTCAATTAAAGCACGCTTTACTGTGAACATCTGGTATCAAAGCGCACTTTCATAGAGTCCGCCCTGACGTTGGCGGGTTCTTGGCGCTCACCACTGCTCGCACAGGGCGAACAGCTCGTCTTCCAGCGCCTCCGCAAGATCGGCCTCGCTCATCACGCGCACGTTGGGCACCACGTACACCCGGTGCAGGAAGCTCGCCACCAGCGGCGCGTGCGGCGAGGCCAGCAGCCGCCAGGCGGGGTGCCGGTCGCGCAAGGCGCTGAGGGTGGCGTGGTCCATGACTTCCGTCAGATGGATTCCCGCGGCGTGAACGGCGCCGCCTCAAATGTGATCCAGGCCGATCGGCGCAGCGCACCGGATTCGGCACGCTTTCCATGCGCTATCGCATCGGCTGCAGTCAAGTCGGCAACCAAGGCATTCGGATCGCGCCGCACAAGCCCCCGAACACGCGCGCTTCGGGCAAGAAAAAAGCCAGGCGAGAGACCTGGCTTCCGAAACGGTGGTGGAGAGGAGGAGGATCGAACTCCCGACCTTCGCATTGCGAACGCGACGGCACGGTTTTTACGCACCATCACCAACCATCCGAACCATTACGAATCAGTCACTTAGGGTAGACTAACCTTACCGTCGCATAACGAAGTTTGCGGAATCTCATTCCCCATAGCTTCCCCAAGTCTCATGCGAAGGTCTAGGAGGGCACCCGATGACTACCGCCAATCCGGCCGTTCAGGCCCTTGTCGAGGCGCTGAAGAACCCGGCCCTTGACGCCCCCGGGCGCGCTGCGCTGCTGGTCGCGTTGCAGGCGCTTACGGCCGCGTCACCATCGCCGCCGCCGCCTGCGCCGCGCCGGTCGGCACCCGCCGACAAGATGCGCGGCGAGCGCGTGCGGTTGACCCGTACCGCGATCGCGGCGCTGCCGCTGCCGGCCGCCGGCGAGCGGCTGGTCTATGACACCGAGCGGCCGCAGCTGGCGGTGCGCCTGCGCCCGAGCGGCCGCAGCTGGATCGTCATCACCTGGGACCGCGAGCGCGGCCGCAAGACCACGCGCACGCTCGGCAAGTGCAGCGCGCTGACGCCGGAGCAGGCGCGCGCGCAGGCCGACCGCATCGTCGGTCGCGTGGCCGACGGCGAGGACATACGGCGCGAGCGTGACGCCACGATCACGGTACGCGCGCTGGTCGGCGCATGGCACGCCGAGAGGACCAAGGGCGGGGCCCGCACCGCCGACGAACTGCGCGACAAGGTGTTGCACTACCTCGGCCGCCTGGCCGACCGGCCGGCGCGCGAGATCGAGCGCGAAGCCGTCGGCGGTATCCATCACGACATCGCCACCAAGGCCCGAAAGCGGGTCTACAAGCGCATCGGCGACGACGTGCAGGCCGTGGAGGTGGGCGAGCCCGGTTTGCCCGCCACGGCCGACAAGTGGCGCGCCAGCCTGCGCGCGGTCTATGCGTGGGGGCAGCGCAAAGGGCTTGTCGCCGGCAACCCGTGCGAGGGCATCGGGCAGGCCTTCGATGCGAAGGCGGCCGCGCGGACCGGCTACCTGCGCGGCGATGCGCTGCTGCGTTTCTGGAGGGCGCTGGAGGCCGACGTCGATGCCGACGCGCGCGACGCCATCAAGCTGATGCTGTTCACGGGCCAGCGGCGCGGCAACGTGCTGACGATGCGCTGGGCCGACGTCGACCTGCAGGCCGGGGTCTGGGCCCTCGGCGCGGCGCAGACAAAGCAGCGCCGGGCGCAGACCACGCCGCTGGTCGCGCAGGCGCGCGTCATCTTGCGGGCGCGGTTCGCCGACGCCGGCACGCCCTGGGTGTTCCCGGCGACGCGCACCATCGGCGGCGGCGAGCTGGGGCCGATGTCCGAAACGCGGCTGCGCGATGCGTGGGCGCGCATCACCGGGGCCGCCGGCATTACCGACCTTCGACCGCATGACCTGCGCCACACGTCGGGTTCCTGGCTGGCGCGGCTGGGCGCCAGCGAAGCCGTCCGGCAGAAAGCGCTCGGGCACCAGACGCCGGCGATGGCCGCGCGCTACGCGCACCTGGAGCTTGACCCCGTGGCCGATGCACTGCAGCGGGTCGCCGATGCCGTTGAGGCCGAGGCCACGAAGCCGAGCGCACCGGTGCGCAAGTTCAAGCGGGGCGCGCCATGAACGCGGGTCGCACCCCGCCGGCGCCGGCCGAGTTCAACGCCGATGAGCGAGAGCTTGACCGCCTCGAGCCCGCGTGGGCGGACTTCGTTTTCGGGTGGCGCACGGGCCTTCGGATCATGCGCGACACCGACGCGGCGGAGAAGGTGCGCACGCGCTCGCTACTGGACGTGGATGCCGAGTTGGAGGGCTACCGCCGGCGCCACGAAGCCGGCGACACCGCGGCGCTACTGGCCGCGCTGCTGGCCGCGATGGACGAGAACCTGCCTGTGCCGTATTGGGTGTCGACCGACGTGCGCGCCCGGCTGCGGCGCGTGCTCGCGCTGCAGGGCGATGCGCCGACCAGCCTGCATCAGGCCTTCGACCTGGCCGATTCGGTGCCCCTGTCGCCGAAGCGGTGGGCGGCCGCGAAGCAAGACTTGCAGCGCGAACTGCGCCTGTGGCGCGAGGTCCACCGGGCGATGGCGAAAGGCCTGAGTCTCGACCGCGCGCTGGCGGCAGCGGCCGCGCCGCTGGGTCTGGGCAAGACGAAGGCGCGTGAGCTGTTTCTGCGACGCGACGCGATCCAGACCGCCGCCGACACGCACGGCGGTTTTCGCAGATTCGGCCGCAAACGCGAAAAGCCTAGACCGCGGCGAGCCTGACGGGAACGATGCGATCCCATACCGAGGCGCGCGGCGCGCCACGGGGCAAACGTGGATCGCATCAATGCAGACAACGAATCTTGACGCCGACCCGCGGCTGACGGAACAGCAGGCGGCCGAGGTGCTCGGCGTCCGGCCGGGCACGTTGCAGGTCTGGCGCAGTACGGGCCGTTACGGGCTTGAGTACATCAAGGTAGGCCGCCTCGTGCGCTATCGACTTTCCGCGCTGGAAGCGTTCCTCCAGCGGCGGACGGTGGACACGGCGGAATGAACCCCGAGCCACTGCCGCCCGACCGCGCGGCGGCGCGGGCCGAGGTCGAGCTGCACGACAAGCGCGTGGCGACCGCCGCCGCACGGGCTGCGCTGAAGGCCTGCGTCTTCCACGTTGGCAGCGACGCCAACGGCCGGGCCGAGTACGTCATTTCGCGCTGGTGCTGGTCCAGAACGTTCGCCAGCCTGGACGACGTCGAAGCGTTCGTCGATCAGCTTCCGGGGGCCGCGCCGTGAGCGCCCCCTTTGACCTGGTGTGCGCCCGGCTTGAGCAGTACGGCTTGCGCCTGTTCGGCGACCGTGGCCGGGCTGCGTGCCCGGTCTGCGGCGGCAGGAACAAGTCGACCTTGAGCGTTGGCCGCGGCGACAACGGCGCGGTGCTGTTGCGCTGCTTCAAGTCCGAGTGCGCCGTCGAGCACATCGCGCTGAGTCTCGGCCTGACGCTGGATCAGCTGTTCCCGCCGCGCGAGTCGAGCGCACCGCCGTTGAAGCGCCGCCGGCTGCTGTCGGCGCAGCAGGCTCTAGACCTGCTGGCCGAAGAGGCCGGCATCGTGTTCGTTGTCGCAGCGGACATCGGCGCCGGCCGATCGATCAACGAGACCGACCGTCAGCGCGTGCTGACCGCGGCCGCACGCATCGCAACGCTGCGGCAGGAGTGCATGCAATGAAACGAGACCCCGGCGACATCCTCGATGCGCTGATCCAGCAGCGCGGCGGCGCGGCGGCGGTGGCCGCACCCGACGGCGTCCTGCTGGTCAGCGGCGCCGACATCCGACCCGAGCCCGTGCGCTGGTTGTGGCCCGGCTGGCTGGCCCTCGGCAAACTGCACATCCTGGCCGGTGCGCCGGGCATGGGCAAGACCACGCTCGCGCTGGCGGTGGCGTCAACCATCACTAGCGGCGGCCGGTGGCCGGACGGCAGCCGCTGCGAGCGTGCATCGGTGCTGATCTGGTCCGGCGAGGATGACCCGTCCGACACGCTGCTGCCGCGCCTGTTGGCGATGGGGGCTGACGCGACCCGGGTCCACTTCGTCACGGGCACCCGCATCGCGGGCGAGGCCCTGCCCTTCGATCCGGCGCGCGACCTGGTGCAGTTGACGCTGGCCGCCGAGCGCATCGGCGACGTGCGCCTGCTCGTGGTCGATCCTGTCGTGTCGGCCGTGCTCGGCGACTCGCACAAGAACGCCGAGGTTCGGCGCGGGCTGCAACCCGTGGTTGACCTGGCGGCGGCGCTCGACTGCGCGGCGGTGGGCATCTCGCACTTCACCAAGGGCAGCGCCGGGCGCGACCCGGCCGAGCGCGTCATCGGGTCGGTGGCGTTCGCGGCAGTGTCGCGCATCGTGCTGGTGGCCGCGAAGGTCAAGGATGACGACGGCGATGATCGGCGCATCCTGGCCCGAGCGAAGTCCAACATCGGCCCCGACGACGGCGCGTTCCACTACGAGTTCGAGCAGGTCGAGCTGGCTGCACACCCCGGCGTGACGGCGAGCCGCATCCTGTGGGGGGCGGCGGTGCAGGGCACGGCGCGCGATCTGTTGGCCGAGCCCGAGCAGGATGCCGACGCCGAATCCGCGCTGCTCGACGCCATCGAGTACCTGCGGACAGAGCTTGCGGCGGGCGCGACCCCGACGAAGGACATCCAGAAGGCCGCCGGTGCGGCCGGCCACGCCTGGCGCACTGTCGAGCGTGCGAAGCGCCGGCTCGGCGTGAAGTCGAGCAAGGAGACCGATGGGTGGGTCTGGAGCCTGCCCAGCGGCAAGGCCGCCAGCAAGGCCGCCACTGAAATTCTTGGCGGTGTTGGCGGTGTTGGCGGTGTTGGGCGGGTTGAGGCGGTCAAGGCCGCCAAGACCGCCAAGGCCGCCAACTTCCACGATGGCGGTCTTGATGGCGGTCTTGATCCTGACCCGGGCGAGGACTTCATCGGCCCGCCCGACCTGCGGCGCACGGCGCGCGAGCTGGTCGCCCGCATGGCCACCTACCGCGGCTGGACCGACTCCGAGCGCGAGGCCTGGATTGCCGATGCCGACACTGACCCGGCGGCCGTGCTCGACTGCTTGGCAGATTGACCGACACGATCGAAGGAGCCAGTACATGTTGACCGACATCACCACCATCATCGATGCCGAACCCCGGGCCGCCGCCCCTGCCCCGAAGCGGGGCGCATGGGCGACGCGCGAGCTTGCGCGCACGAGGCCGTGGCGGCCGGACGAATACCTGATCTGCGACGGCTGGTCGTTGGCCTACGTCGTCCACGGCGCCCGGCTGCTGGTCCGCATGCCCGGCTGCTGGTCGGCGAGCGTCGAGCAGTTGCGCGAGCTGGGCCACACCGTCGTGATGCCGAAGACGTTGCGCCGTGAGCCGGCCGACGATACCGGGGGGGGTTCGGAAACATAGCAGAAAGCTATGACGGACACCGATCCCATACTTTTTTTGCATCGCTAACCCGAACTTTGCCTCATTTTTAGGCAACCCGGAGCTGACCATGAGCGACACCCGAACCGACGCCCTGATCGAGGACTTCGCCAGCCGCGTGGCCGCGCTGGGTGACCGCGCCGTGGCCGGCGGAATGGCGCGCACCGATGTCGAACACGCGCTGCTGGCCGGCGTGCTGGCCTGGCTGACGCGCCACCACGGCGCCGTGGCCGTGGTGGGTGAGCTGCGGCGCGTGGCCGATGCAATGGCCGAAGTCGACGGCGACAATGACGATGCACCGACGACGATGCTGAATTAGAATTGCGCCATCGCCGCGCATGCGGCGCCGAGCAGACCTAGCAGTGCGACGCTGCGAGACGGAGCCGGCGCCAATTGCCCGACGATCGCGTGACAGGGCGACACGCCTACCGGCGCAACGCTGGTGGACCGAGCGCCCGCCGCCGGTGCAACGCTGGTCGGACTCGTGCATGAGCTGCGGCAATTGCGCCGCGATGTTTCATTGCGCACGAGTCACATTCAATCGTGCGCCTGCCAGAGGACGCGACCATGACTTCCCCCACCATGCTCGACATCAAGCACGCGATCGACGGCACTGCGACCGCGGTCGAGCAGTTCAAGCAGACGCACGCCGCCGAAACCGCGGCGCTGCGCGAGCGCATCGAACAGCTGGAGGCCCTGCGCATGAACCCGGGCCCGACCGCGGGCAAGGGCGCATCGCAGCGGCCCGCCGATGCGGTAGTGCTCGGCGACACGTGTCTGCCCATCCTGCGCAAGTCGAGCGACTTTGCGGCGCACTACCGCGCCGCCGCCGATGCGGCCGACCTCCAAGATTTGACGCTCGCCGATTTCTGCCGCGGCATCGCGGGCGCGAAGACGTCGGCGGCGGCGACCAAGGCACTGAGTGTCGGCGTCGGGTCCGGCGGCGGTCACGCTGTTCCCGAAGTTTTGATGCCCAGGATTCTCGAGGCCTTGACGCCCGCGTCCGCGGTCCTGGAGGCCGGCGGCGGCATCGTCGACGTCAGCACGATGGACGCGAAGTCGCACTCGTGGGCCGGCATTGCCACCATCCCGAGCGCGGCATGGAGGGCTGAGGCCGGCGCCGTGGCCGAGTCCGAGCCGACTTTTCGGCTGGTGACCGCCGAGGCGAAGAGCCTGTCGTTCTACTTCAAGGTCAGCCGCGAATTGCTGGCCGATGCGCCGAACATCGACCAGGCTCTGCAGCAGGTCATCGCGCAGGCCTTCGCGCGCGAACTCGATCGCGCCAGCCTACGCGGCAGCGGGTCGGCCCCGGAGCCGCGGGGCGTCCTGCACACCGCCGACGTTGGCGCCGTCGGCAACGGCGCCAGTGGCGCGACGCAATCGTCTGTGCGGTGGAACAACCTGCACAGTGCCGTGTCGACCATCCTGGGCTTCGACGCGCCGCCGCCGTCCGCGGCAATCATGGCGCCGAGGTCGCTGGTCGGATACTCGGCGCTGGCCGACACGACGAATCAGCCGCTGGAACGGCCGACTCTGTTGCGCAGCATGCAATTTCTTGCGACGTCGCAGATTCCGGTCAATTTGACCGTCGGCGGGTCGTCCGATTGCACCGAGGTTTACGTCGGCGATTTTTCGAAGGTCTTGCTCGTGATGCGCGAGCGGCCGGCGATCATGCGGGCAGATCAAGCGTTCGCGCTCAATGGGCAGGTCGCCTTTGTTTGCCACGTGCGCGCCGACATCGTTGTCACCTATCCGCGTTGCTTTGCCATCATCACCGGCCTGCGTGCGAACTGATCGGGGTGACGCAATGGACACCCTAACTCACGCTGGCGCTTCGGTGCCAATTCAGCGTAAGGACTTCGACTACCAGAAGGCCTATCCCAAGCCCGAAGACGCGCCCGCGTTCGGCGACTGGCTTCGCGCCGCGCTGGGCCTGAAGTCGACCGAGGCCGCGCGCAAGAGCTTGTCTGTCGGCGACTCCGGCGGGCAGCTGGTGCCCGAGCACCTGATGGGCGAAGTCTTGGCCGCGCTGCAACCGGCGACGGCCGTGCTGCGCGCCGGCGCTGGTCTTCTGGACCTGTCGTCGCGCTCGGGCAAGTCGTTTTCGTGGGCGGCGGTTGACGAGCTGCCGACCTTCGCCTGGCGGGCCGAGGGCGACGCCATCGGTGGCACGGCGCCGTCGTTCCGGCTGGTCGAGGCGGTGCCGCGGTCGATCGCGTGCACGTTCACGGTCACGCGCGAGCTGGTCGCGGACGCGAGCAACATCGATGCTGCCATCCGCGGTGCACTGGTGCAGGCGCTGGCCATCGCAATCGATGCCGCATGTCTGCGTGGCACCGGCGCCGATGACGACCAGCCGGTCGGGCTGCTGCACCACCCGGACGTTGTGCAGTGGTCGCTGGACAGCACCGGCACGAGCATCGCCCAGCACCGCTTCCGGCCGCTGCTGGAGGCCCTGGCCGGCATCTTGGAGGATGGCAGCGCGTTCCCGGGCGCCGCGGTCATGAGCCCGCGCGTCTGGGCGTCGTTCGAGTCTTTGACGGGCCTCGACGGCATGACGCCGGCTGTGCGGCCGAGGCCGTTGGAGGGCGTGCAGATGCTGTACTCGGCCGCGGTGCCGGTCGAAGTCGACGACAGCTACGAAGTGTCCGATGCCTTCCTCGGCGACTGGCGGCAGATGCTGGTCGCGCTGCGCGAGCCACTGAGCGTGTCCGTGCTCACCGAGGCGGCCGCATTGACTGGCGAGCTGACCGTCGTCGCGCACGCGAGGTTGGACGTGGCGGTCTTGCAGCCCAAGAGCTTCCGCGTCATCCGCAGGTTGCGGCCGACGTACTCGACCACGACCAGCTTCGGTTGACCCTGTGTGTGAGCCGGGCGGCGAGTGAGCCGAACATAGCTGCCCGGCCAGGCCGGCGCGCGATCTGCGCCGGCCGTCATGCCATGCGTCGGCACCCCGGCCCTTCGGGGCCACGCCGGCCCGGGGGCGCGCGTCACTCCACGCGCTGCGAAGGCCGGCACCCGCTACCCCCCACCCGCCGGGCGATCGCGCGTCCTGGGGCGATCTGACGCGGCGCAGGGGCATCGGCGCATCAAGGCGCGTGCCATCTCGCGCTGCGGGGAGCTGCTGAAGGCGATTCCGCCACAGCAAGGCCGCTTGACGTTCAACCTGCACTGCCCGGCGCCGGCCGCCGGGGTTAGGGCGCAGGAAGAAAAGCGGGGTCCGTAGACCCCGCTGTCATTCCCCATAGCTTCCCCAGGCCTGTTCCTGGTTAGTGGGCACTATCGCCGGAAGCCGCATGTTTCTTGGTGGAGAGGAGGAGGATCGAACTCCCGACCTTCGCATTGCGAACGCGACGCTCTCCCAGCTGAGCTACCCCCCCACTGGAGCCACTCAGTATAGCATCGCGGCCGCTGCCGGGTGCGGGCTGGCCGCCTCGGCCCTGACGCCCGCGCCGCCCGCCAAGCCACGCCAGGAGACCGCCCGATGCGCCCCAGCCACGACCCCGCCTGGGTCGAAGCCCAGTACAACAACCGCGCCCTGGTGCCCGACCATGCGGCCATCCTCGCGCGCTGGGCCAGCGCGTCGGCGCTGGCGCGCGCCGAGTCGCGCTGCCGGCTTGACGTCGCCTACGGCGACGGCGCCGGCGAGACGCTCGACATCTTCCTGCCCGCTGCCGGCGCCCCGCCAGCCCCGGCCGCCGGCGCGCCGGTGCTGGTGTTCGTGCACGGCGGCTACTGGCGCGCGCTCGACAAGGCCGACGTGTCCTTCGTCGCGCCGGCGTTCAACGCCGCCGGCGCGATCGTCGTCGCTCCGAACTACGCGCTGGCGCCGGCGGTGTCGGTCGAGCACATCACGCTGCAGGTCGCACGCGCGGTGGCCTGGGTCTGGCGCCACATCGCCGCCGACGGCGGCGACCCGGCACGCATCGTCGTCGCCGGCCACTCCGCCGGCGGCCATGCAGCGACCATGATGCTGACCTGCCGCTGGCCCGAGCTGGCGCCCGACCTGCCGCCGCGTCTGGTCGGCAAGGCGCTGTCGGTCTCCGGCCTGTACGACCTCGAGCCGCTGCGCCACGCGCCCTTCCTGCAGCCTGACCTGAAGCTGACCCCGGCGTCGGTCGCCCGCCTGAGCCCGGCATTCTTCCCGCGCCCGCGCGGCGTGCTGTACGCCGCCTGCGGCGGGGACGAGAGCGAGGCCTTCCTGCGCCAGAACCAGCTCATCCGCGACGTCTGGGGGCCGACCGCGGTGCCGGTGTGCGAGACCATCGCGCGCACCAACCACTTCACCGTCCTGCACGACCTGGCGGACCCCGGCGGCCGGGCGCACGAACTGGCGCAGCGGCTGCTCGGACTGCGCTGAGCCGGTTGCCGGCGGTCGCAAATGAGAATCTATTTCATCTATCGAGCCGATTGCCGCGGTCTATGTGCCGCATTGACGGTTTGAATTGGCACTCGATCTGGTCGTTTGCTAAGGTTCCGGCCGGTCGGTGCAGCCGCACCGCCCCGGATTGACTGACAAAGGAGCACGACATGGGTCTGAAGGGATCGAAGACCGAGCAGAACCTGAAGGACGCCTTCGCCGGCGAATCGCAGGCCAACCGCCGCTACCTGTACTTCGCGAACAAGGCCGACGTCGAGGGCCAGAACGACGTCGCCGCGCTGTTCCGCTCGACCGCCGAAGGCGAGACCGGCCACGCGCACGGCCACCTGGAATTCCTGGAGGAGGTCGGTGACCCGGCCACCGGGCTGCCGATCGGCTCCAGCCGCCAGAACCTGGCCGCCGCCGTCGCCGGCGAGACGCACGAGTACACCGACATGTACCCCGGCATGGCCAAGACCGCGCGCGAGGAAGGCTTCGACGAGATCGCCGACTGGTTCGAGACGCTGGCCAAGGCCGAGCGCTCGCACGCCAACCGCTACCAGAAGGCGCTCGACGCGCTGGTCGACTGAGCGACGCAAGCAGCGGCAGCACAAGGGGCTTCGTGCCCCTTGTGCTTTTTCCGACCGCAGACACCACCTCGCAAGGCGGACGACGATGCGCGAAGGCAACCTCGAGGCGCCGACCCGGCACCCGATCGACTGGAAGAGCCCCGACTTCTACGACGAGGCCAAGTGCTTCGAGGAGCTGGAGCGCGTGTTCGACATCTGCCACGGCTGCCGCCGCTGCGTCAGCCTGTGCCAGAGCTTCCCCAACCTGTTCGACCTCGTCGACGCGACCGACGACGGCGAGGTGCACGGGGTCGCGAAGCAGGACTACTGGAAGGTCGTCGACCAGTGCTACCTGTGCGACCTGTGCTACATGACCAAGTGCCCCTACGTGCCGCCGCACGCGTGGAACCTGGACTTCCCGCACCTGATGCTGCGCGCCAAGGCGATCAAGTTCCGCAAGGGCGAGGTCAAGGCAGGCGAGAAGTTCCTCGCCAGCACCGACGTGCACGGCCAGTTCGCCGGCATCCCGGTCGTCGTGCAGGCGGTCAACGCGGTCAACCGCACCAGGTTCGCACGCAGGCAGATGGACAATCTGCTCGGCGTGCACCCGGACGCCTGGATGCCCGAGCTGGCCGGCCAGCGCTTCCGCTGGAGCGCGGCGAAGTCGCC
>JRYF01013377.1_pt1 | contig 11565 bp, 11 predicted proteins | sample 235331 | NCBI WGS metagenome assembly JRYF01 (sample SAMN03074217, study PRJNA261475) | activated sludge metagenome | biome: Wastewater Treatment Plant; feature: Wastewater; material: Activated sludge; isolation source: activated biomass of a wastewater treatment plant treating hydrocarbon... ... | reverse complement strand
TCAACCATCTCAACTCCCTCAACAACAAAAAACCCCGACAAGCAACGAGGCCTGCCGAGGTCCTTTTTCACCAACTAAAATCATTACCTTTTTTAACGGGCCACTTGGAATGCAGCAGTCTGCACTTGGTTGCCCTTTTCATATCTCATGAAATAAGTACCCGACTGAAGACCGGTGAGGTCGAAGTTGATGGTTTGCTCCGAGTCATTTTCACCGAGGTCACGTACTAACAGCAGTTGGCCGGAAAGGTTTACAACTGAAAGGCGGGATTTGCCGCATCCTTCCGTAGCTGCGACTTTCACGTTCAGCCAATCGGTTGCCGGGTTTGGCAGCAGTGCCATTTCCATGCTGGCTACTTGCATGGAGTTACCGGGGGATTGCATGAAAGCCTGTGCGTTTCCGCCGGAGAGGTTGTGGCTTGCCGGTTTGAGCGGGAAAGTACCGCCGTTGTCCAGTGCGACCCAGGGTTCAAAGGCAGGATTGGCTCCGCCGAGAAACCCACTGGCAAAAATAACCGCTGTCCGGCCCCGCCAGAAACTCAGATCAGCATCGTAGGCGGCTACGATGGTATTGTTGTCGTTGGCAGGAGTCACAGCGATTTCATAGCTGCCTGCCGGCACATTGGCGTAGCCGGCGAAACCCCCAAAAGACACATCGTTGAACAGCAATCCGCCATCGGCCAATATGTCCACTGCGGGCGCATCGGGCGAACCGTGGAAAAACAGGACGCCTACATTGTTTGGCGCATCGGCCCGTTCTTCTCCCATGTCGAATATGTCGAGACCAAAACCAGGTGTACCGCCCACGATGCCGTTGGCCACCACGACATACGTCTTACCGTTCTCAAGATTCACAGTGAAATTCACCAGCGCATCGCTGGCCGAAGTGCTGTTTGCCAGCGCAACGCCTATGGTCAAGTCCGTCCCGGCCGGCACGGTCACGTAAGGCGTGGCCGTACGGAAGGCAAAATTGCCCAGGAATTTGTCCCCATTGACCCAGAGATCAACCGTTGGGGTGGGCGAATTGTGAATGACCTGCATACGGGCAACCTTGGCAGTCGGAAATTGAACCACCGTCCCATCATCCAATACCACGATGAGCGTGAATGGGGGATCGTTGAAAACAAGACCGGAAGCGATAGCGATACCGGTGCGGCCTGCCAATGCACCAACGTTGACCTCGAAGGTCTCAACGATAGTAGAGGTACCAGCCGGTTTTACATCAATATAATAGGTGGTGGGCGCAAGGGAAAGATAGTCCCTAAAAGCAGGATAAACCAGGTCGGTTTGCAGCAAGCCCACGCCACGAGCAGCAATATCAACAGCGGGAGCGTCTGGCGAACCGTGGTGAATGGCCAGGTCAAAGTTGCCAGGCGAGAGGGCCTTTTCCCTGCCCATGTCGAACACTTCCAGGTTGAAAGCAGGGCCGGGAATGGTCAACACTCCATCCGCCACGACGATGTAGCGTTTGCCGGCCTCGAACGTCACCGGGAAAACAGCAATGGCATCGGCAGAAGAGGTGCTGTTGGCGGGAGCGACCCCGATGTTCAGCACCACACCCATCGGCACCTCGACATAAGGCGTGGCTTCCCGGAAGCCAAAATTGTCGAGCAACAGGTCGTCGTTCACATAAATATCAACGGCCGTGGCAGCCGGGTCGGGTGAATTGTGGATAATCTGCACTTTGGCCTTGCTGTCCACCGTTGGGATGGGCTTAAGTGGAAAAGTGCCACCGTTGTCGAGCGCAACCCAGGGTTCAAAGGCAGGGTTTGCACCGCTGAGGAATCCACTGGCAAAAACCACTGCCGTGCGGCCTCTCCAAAAACTGAGGTCAGCTTGGTAGCTGGCCACGACCACGCTGTTGTCATTGGCGGGCGTTACGTTCAGATCGTAGCTTGCCGCCGGCACTTCGAGGTAGCCGGCAAAGTCACCGAAAGCCACATCGTTGAAGAGGACGGCCCCGCCGGTTGTAATGTCCACCTCAGGCGCATCGGGCGAGCCATGGAAAAACAGGATGCCGACATTGTTGCCGGCAGCCGTTTCCTGGCCCATGTCATAGACGAAAAGGTTGAAAGGCTCCGCCCCGCCGACAACACCCGCAGCAACTACCACATAAGTTTTACCGGCATCGAATTGTACCGGGAAATTGGCAATGGCATCAGCGGCGCTGTTGCTTCCCGCTGCCGCCACCGCAATGTCAATGCCCACATTGGCGGGCACGTCAATGAAAGGTGTGGCTGTGCGGAACACGAAGTTGTTCAGGAGCTTGTCACCGTTGGCGTAAATGTCCACGTTCGGTGACGGCGAGTTGTGAATGATTTGGACCCTGGCGGTCTGGCTGAAAGCACACGCAAAAGTTAGCAGCGTGAGCACGAAGGTAAGTGTCGCTCTCATGAGGGAATTTTTTTGGTTAGAAGTAAGATTGCCTATCGGATGAGCGAAACAGGGCAAGCCAGATCGGGTTTTCAAAAGAGGATTAAAAACGGGTTAATTTGGTAGGGAAATGACGTGCATCTTGCAAAACACTAAGAAACTGTGATAAAACCCCTTGACGGCCATAAAACGCCATCTGATAACGGCATACTGTGGCAAATTTTCAAGAGATAGGAGCCACTATCCCTTGAAAACTTCCCTTCGTCTGCCGCTAAAATCTGGCATTTTCCGACCCGTCAGGGGTTTTATCACAGTTTCTAAAGAAAACGCTGCCTCAATTCAGGGGTGGGCAGCCAACATTCGTCCTTTTTGCCAAACCACCGATAGCGATTGCGGGCAATCCAATCATAGACGGCATTGCGGAGCGGGCGAGGCACCAGGGCGAACACGAGCAGCAACCGCCACCATCCCCCCAGTTTTTTGAAAATGCGCAGGGGCACGTCGGAACGAGTCCAGGCACGGTCCCCTTCCACCAGGACAACCGTATTCAATTCGCCTACGGGCAGGTTGTGTTTTTTCAAAAAAAACGCTCCTGTTTCGGACTGCAAGGATGCAAAACGGAAGATGCCCGCAGTGTCCCGCTCAATAACCCATTGGACGGAGGCATTGCAAAGGTTGCACACGCCGTCGAAAAGCAGGATGGGATGGGTAGGGTTTTGCATTTTATCAAAGTTCGGATTCTGTTAGAGATCGAAGAAACAACCGCTTTACACATGGGTTTTGAAAGAAAAATCTCGGCGTTATTTTTCTTTCAGTACCAAAAAATCGTTGACGACGCGGAGGGCATTTTGGAACCGGTCTTCTCCTTGTCCGCTCAATTCCTGAAAAACGACCCCGAGCGACAGCAGTTCTGCCCGATAAATTTCAAATAACACATCCCGGTCGCCAGGGTTTTCCCGAAGGGGGTCAAAAGTCCAGGGAAGGTCGGGGCGGCAGAGCAGGTAGAGTTCGTGGCGGCGGCGGCTCCAATGTTCCAATATCCGGGGGTGGCAACTGCCAAAGCGGTACTCCGACCAGACCTTCACGACCTCCAGGCTGGTATCGAGAAACAGCAGGCCCGTGTTTTTTTTGGAAAAACTTTCCTCCTGGGCAATCTGTCCATCGGCGATTTCCAATAGGTCGTCCGGGCCGTAGGGACGGCCCAATCCTTCCAGATAACCCCTTGCAAATTCGGGAACCCATACCGTGCCGAAGTGCGCCGCCAACAGTTGGGCAAGGGTCGTTTTGCCCGTGCTTTCCGGGCCGGTGAGGACGATTTTTTGCATGAAATAAATGATAAGACCTCTCCGGAGAGTCGGCACAAGAAAAAAAATAAACAGAGACAGAATTTTATTTAGAAGAAAAATTTTTCAAAAAAAATTTTCTTCTAAATAAAATTCTGTCTCTAAATATTCTTCTGCCCGTGCGATGTGCTATAAATTGAAATGACTTTTCGGAGGGGTCTCATTTTTATTGACTTTTATGAGCTACCGCATAATTTTGTAGCCCGGCATTGCAGCCCGGCCTATCAATATGCACGACATAGAACCATACTACCGCTGGCGCGACGAATACAATTCGTCGGAAGACAAGAACTCTCCGTTCTACGGACGGGTCTATGAGGAGTTTTACACTCTAAAGGTCTATAATTATTTCATTCACCCGCAATGGGACGAGTTTGGCTCGCAGACGCTTTACATGAAAGTGCTGTATGCCGACTACGATCAAGGCTTCGCCATTTTTGAAATGCTGGGCGAATGGAACGACTGCCTCTACAACGACGTGATGTACCTTAAACGGGAGGTGGCCGACGAGTTCATCCTGCACGGCATCCACAAATTCATTATCATCGGTGAAAATGTCCTCAATTTCCACGCTTCGGACGATTGCTACTACGAGGAATGGTACGAGGACGTGAAAGAAGAAGGCGGCTGGATTTGCCTGCTCAACCTGCTGCAACACGTGGAAGATGAAATGCGGGATGCCCGGCTGCACCACTACGTCCATTTCGGCGAAAGGCTGAATGACCTGAATTGGCGGGCACTCGCGCCGGGTCACCTGCTGCGCAAAGTGGAAGACTTGATGGTGAGGCGGCTGGCTGCCGGGTAACTGCGCAGCGGGAGCTGCGCAGCGGGAGCTGCGCAGTACTAGTCGGCCTGTTTCGAGAAGTCCAGGTTTTGGAACAAAACTAACTGCCATTGTGGCCGTCTCCTGTTCTCGAACATCTGGTACATCAGCCCAAACTCTCCCCTTACCTGCGGTCTGAATACATAGCCCAAGGCACCATAGAGGCGGTTGCGGTCGAAGACGGGTTCCAAGTCGTTCAGGAAAATTTCATCATAAGCCGAGAGATACAATGCTCCGGGTTCACGGGAGGGCTTGTTCAGCATGAGGTTCATGCTGAGGAAATAGCGGAAACGCATTTTGAAATCATCGGGCAGGAAGCGCTCTTCCACCCGGTAACGGTGGCCGATATAAAGCCTGCCAAAACGTTGGGTGGTCAGCAGTTGCTGGTAGATGCGGTGTTCGTTGAAATAGCGTTTTTCGTTTTTGCCCGGCACGTAGCTGCCGGTTCTGACAAATGCATAACCCATGGAGGCTTGGGCCGTTGTATTGGTAAAATCATAAGTCAGGGCAGTACGGGCAAGCAACTGTTCAGTATCGCCGAGCAGGTTATAGTTCCTGTATTGGCCTTCCGTCCAAAGGCCCCAATGCTTGGAAAATTTGTGATGGCCAAAATAGATGAACCAATCGCCCATGTCGCTGGATTGCGCAGCCGAAAAGAAGGACGGAAGCAAGAAGGCAATGATTGTTATGGTGTTCTTTATGCTCATTATCAGGAAATTAGGTGCATTTTTATCGTCCGTTCAACTGCCGCCAGCAGGCATTAAAAACTGTCAAATCCGTAAAATTGGAAGAAAGAATGTTCAATAGTGAGCAAACGAAAAAGCGCCTGTGATAGTTGGCCAGGGCAACCGCTGGAAAATTAAATTCCGATTAGAAATTCATCTCTTTAAACAATCTGGTCTGCAACCTTATTTAGGAACGGTGAAAAGATAAATTTACTTTTTGAACACCTTCAGCACAGTGAACACAGGGGACTGCCTCCGCCTACGGCGGATAAAATTTCAAGTTATTTTTTCCATGTTCCTTATTTCATCTGTCAAGGTTGCCGTACTTGCGCTTAGGAACGATGAAAAAATAACTTCACCCTTTTATGCGGCTCTTTTCCGCTCATACTGCGTTGGCCGAAGCCTTCCGTAGCGCTGCTATGCAAGACTTCGACCGCCTTGCCTGAGCGAAAAATAGCGTGCCTAAAAAGGCGAACTTATTCTTTCATCGTTCCTTTGTTCAATAAAAAAGTATGCCTATGCACCCCGTTCAGCGTTTTTTCAAATTGCTGAAATTAGATAGAAAGGACATTACCTACATCTACCTGTACGCCATCTTTTCGGGGCTTATTGCCCTGACACTTCCACTGGGCATACAGGCCATTATCGGATTGATTGCCGGTGGCGATATTTCCAGTTCATGGATGCTGCTCATCTTGGGCGTAACGGCAGGCGTCGCGCTCAACGGCATCCTGAAAGTGATGCAAATGACGGTGATGGAGACCATCCAGCGGCGCATTTTCACCCGTTCGGCATTCGACATCGCCTATCGTTTGCCAAAAATAAAATACGAGGCCATCTATCGGGAATACGCACCGGAACTGGTGAACCGGTTTTTCGACACCCTCACCCTGCAAAAAGGCATCCCCAAAATCCTGATGGACTTTTCCACGGGATTCCTGCAGATTTTTTTCGGGCTGATGCTGCTCTCGTTCTACCATCCTTTTTTCATCCTTTTTGGCGTTTTGTTGCTGGTCATCATCGCTTTGATATTCCGCATCACCGGGCCAAAGGGTTTGGCCACCAACCTGAAAGAATCCAAATACAAATACCAAGTGGCGTATTGGCTGGAGGAACTTGCCCGCACGATGGGTACTTTCAAACTGGCCGGGCGCAGCGATCTGCCGCTCACGCGCACGGATGACCTCGTGAGCAGCTACCTCGATGCCAGGGCAAACCACTTTCGTGTTTTGATAACCCAGTATGGTGGCATCGTCGCTTTCAAGGTCATCATCACGGCAGGGCTGCTCATCCTGGGAAGTGTCCTCGTGATCAACAACCAGATCAACCTCGGCCAGTTCGTCGCAGCCGAAATCATCGTCATTCTCGTCATGGCTTCGGTGGAAAAGCTCATTCTCTCCCTCGACACGATCTACGACGTGCTCACGGCCCTGGAGAAACTGGGCAGCCTGACCGACCTGACCCTAGACCGGGAGGACGGCATCCCTTTTGAATCACTGAATACAAATAGAGGAATTGCCGTGGAGTTCAAGGATGTGACGTACTACTTCCCCGATGCCGAAAAACCGACCCTCGATGAGTTGAATTTATCTGTGGTAGCGGGCGAAAAAGTTTGCCTTGCAGGTTACAGCGGTGCCGGAAAGTCAACGCTGCTGCACATCGTGACCTGCGTTTTCAGCGACTTCAGAGGCTCCCTGACCTTTAACAAAATTCCCGTCCAAAACCTCGACATCGTAAGCCTGCGCGCACACATAGGCGACCTGATCGGCGAGGAAGAAGACATCTTCCGGGGCAGTCTTTTGGAAAATATTACGATTGGCCACTTGAACGTGACCTTAAATGATGTGATCTTGGCCGTTGAAAAAGCCGGATTGGAAAGTTTTGTGAAACAACTGCCCGACGGGTATGACACGATCCTGCTCCCCAGCGGGAAAAACCTCCCCCGCAGCATCGTCTCGAAAATCGTCCTGGCCCGCAGTTTCGCCACCAAACCTGCCCTGCTGGCCATCGAAGAACCCCTCATCTACTTCGACCGCGACGAGCGGGAGCGATTCGCCGATATGCTTACAGACCCCAATAGCCCATGGACCCTGTTGGTATCTACCAAAGACCCCATCCTCGCCTCCCGTTGCGACCGCATCGTCATCATGCGCAACGGGAAAGTGATCGAAGAAGGCACCTTTGAAACAATCAGGGAAAGCGAGCATTTCAAATACGTGTTTAAAACCTGACCATCATGAATAAAAAAGCTACACTTATGCTGCTCTCCTGCAGCCTCTGGCTGGCCACCCCCGAAACATGGGGCCAAAGCTGGTCGGTCGGCCTGCAATTCGGAGAGTTTTTTTCCACGCTCCGGGGCCAGCAGGAGTCGGACTTCCGGCTTGGTTTCGTTGCCGGTGTACAAGCCAGCCACTACCTGACGGAACATATCGTCCTGCGCCTGGAGGTGAACATGAACCGCAAAGGAAGCAGGTTCGAGCAAATAGCACCCATCCCCCACCCCGGCGACCCCGAATTTGGCAATGAATACATCCTCGACTACCTCAGCTTGCCCCTCCTGTTGCGGTATTCCACCGGGAAAAAGTCAAATTTCTTCGCAGGTGGCGGATTGTCCATTGACTATCTCATGAGGCAAAAAACAGACTTCGACCTTATCTCCATCGATCAGACCGACAATTTCCGGCGCTTCGATACCAACATCGTTGGGAGCATGGGCGGATCTTTCCCCTTGAACGACAAATTGACCGCCACCCTGGAACTCCGGGGGCTTTTTGGCTTGGTGAAAATTGATAGACCCGAAGGTGTCGCAAGGGAATTGGGCAGGAACACCTCCTGGGGATTCATGGCGGGCATCAATTATTATTTGTAGGCCAATTACGTATGGGTGAAAATCAAAGGTTGTAGAAATGCCTTTCATAAAATTTTTGACATAAAAAAACCGATAGAAGCCATGCTCAACATTTCGGAAAATACCATCCTGCATCGGGTTGATACGGAGCGCTACCGGTCGTTTCAAAAAAACGAACTGCACAGAGCCAACTTCCATTTCAAGCGTTGGCTCCTCGGTTGCCTGCTATTTGGGATCACCTTTCTGTTCCTCCCCTGGACACAGAACATCCAGACCAATGGCAAAGTAACAGCCCTGCGACCCGACCAACGCCCGCAAACCATCCACTCAACCATTGCCGGCAGGGTGGAAAAATGGTACGTGCGGGAGGGGGAACTGGTGAAAAAAGGCGACACCATCGCCTATCTCTCCGAAATCAAGACGGAGTATTTCGACCCGAACCTCGTCAACAGGGCCGGCTCGCAGGTCATGGCCACCGAAAGCGCCATCCTTTCCTACGGCTCAAAAGTTACGGCGCTGGACAACCAAATTACCGCCATGCAGCAGGAACTGCGTTTCAAAAATGAACAACTCAACAACAAAGTGCGCCAGAGCGAACTGAAGGTCGAATCCGACAGCATCGAACTGGCCCGTGCACTGGTGGACCTCGAAATCGCCAAGCGGCAATACGACCGGACAAAAGAACTCTACGACAAGGGCCTCAAATCCCTCACCGACCTCGAAGACAAAAACCTGAAAGTACAGGAAACCACCGCCAAACGCATTTCCATCGAAAACAAGTGGCTGGCCAGCCGCAACGAACTCGACAATGCCCGGCTCGAACTCTTCACCGTCCGGAACGAATACGCCAACAAAATGGCCAAGGCCCAGTCCGACAAGTACAGCGCCCTATCTGACCGCTACGATTCGGAGGGCAAACTGCAAAAGTTGCAGGTGGACCTGGAAAACTACCGCCAGCGCTCCGGCTTCTACTACATCACCGCACCGCAGGATTGCTACATCACCCAAGCCATCGTCACCGGCATCGGCGAAACGGTGAAGGAAGGCGAACCCATCGTGAGCATCATGCCCGCCCATGCAGAACTGGCNNCGTTCAGCCCATTGACCTGCCCCTCATCAACTTGGGCAACAGGGTGAATTTCATCTTCGATGGTTGGCCCGCCTTTGTTTTCTCTGGCTGGCCCAACCTGACATTCGGCACCTACGAAGGCAAGGTAGTGGCTATTGACAACAACATCGGCCACAACGGTGCTTTCCGCATACTCGTCGCTCCCGACGAAAGCAACAAACCCTGGCCCGCCGCATTGCGGCCCGGCGGCGGTGCCCGCTGCATCGCCCTGCTGAACAACGTGCCCCTTTGGTACGAACTCTGGCGGCAGTTGAACGGCTTCCCCGCAGACTTCTACGCCTCCGAGTCCAATCCCCAAGCATCAGGAAACGACAAGAAATAAAGCCATTGGAGCCTCATTAACCGTTATCCATTGTCCATTATCCATTAACTTGCGGCCCTTTTCACGCCATTTTTGTTTTTGTGAAACAAATCTCCGGGCCATAGAAGATACATTTTCAGTACCGATGCTGCGAACCCTGGCAAAGATCATATCCGTCGTTTTCCATCCGTTGCTCGTCGTGACGTACACCCTCATCCTGTTGCTTTTGGTGAACCCCTACCAGTTCGGGGTTTACAGCATCCGGGAGCAAGGGAAGTTCATACTGCTGGTTTTCCTCTCCACTTTCGTCATGCCGGCCTTTGCCGTTTTTATGATGAAATCACTCGGCATGGTAAGGTCCATGCAGTTGCACGACCGTTACGAGCGCATTGGGCCTTATATCATCACGGGCATCTTCTACCTGTGGATGTTCATCAATTTCAAGAACAACAGCCTGATACCCAAGCCCTTTACCATTGCCATGCTGGGGGCCACCATTGCGCTGTTCACGGCGTTTTTCGTCAACAATTTCACCAAAATAAGCGCCCATGCCGTTGGGATGGGCGGGTTGGCCGGCGTGGCAGTCATCAACACGATCCTGTTCAACTTCGATACGTTCACGATAAATGTCCCCCTGCTCGGCCTGTTCGAGCTTAGCACCAACTTTGTGATGATGTGCGTGATCGTCCTGGCAGGCATGGTCTGCACGGCCCGGCTGTTGTTGGAAGCGCACACAGAAAAGCAGTTGTATGGCGGGCTGGCGGTGGGTTTTGCGGCGCAGTTTGTGGCCCTGGCCTTTATGTATTAGAATTGCCCCGCTCCTTCATGCTACGGACACCTGCCAGGCGCTCCAAGCCTCGGCCCGCTCCTCGAACAGGGCCTTTGTCCTTTCCCATGTCTTTTTGAAAAGTTCCGAACGGCGATAGCGGGCGAGCGCCTGTTCGTCGTCCCAATGGCTGAGGGTAAACAACACATTGGGCCTTTCCGCATCGCGCAAAAGCTCCACGTGGCGGCAGCCTTCAAAAGCCCGTATCAGGGCCTTGCTTTCCTCAAAAATGGCCAGGAATTCCGGGACGGCCTCCTCCCGGAACGTCATTTTTACGATACGTTTCAGCATTGTCATCGTTGTTCGTTGTTCGTTGAAAGTTGTTCGTTGGGCACCGGAAGTTTTTGCAAGCGCAGTCCCCAGCATATAAGCAGTCGCTTTTTTGCTTGCAAAGCGGTCATTGGCGCAAAAGAAGCCCTGTTATACCGAAAGGGTGGCGCCTTGCAAGTTGCAATTCAAAAAGAGCGCTTTATCCTCCTGTGCTTCTGGCTGCTCCCCTTTAGGGGTCGGGGGTGTTGGGCGGACGGACACATTCCTCATCCGGAAAACTATACATTCAATTTACGAACAGGTCAGGAGTTCTGAACTTGTTCCGGCGAGAGAAAAAGTTACGGGGGCGCTTGAAGCGACCCCGTAACCTGTAAACATTTCAAGGTTCCTGTCCGCCGTTGCCGGAAAAGTTACGGGGGCGCATGAAGCGACCCCGTAACAGGGGGGCACATTACGGGGTAGCATCAAGCGCCCCCGTAATTTGTGCCGAACCATCTTAACCATCTAAACCTCGATTCACCTAACCTCCACCACCCCCGCTGCCCCATCGAGTGCGAGCAACTGGCTGGCCGAGTTGGAGATTTCCCGGATGGTCGGCATATCGGTAAACTGGATGGAGGATTTGCCGCCGGGTTCTCCCACCACGTCGAAGCAAATTTCGTAGAGATTCGCCCCGTCGGGGCGGGTGATGCCCCGCACGTTGGCATCAAACCAAGAGTGGGTCAGGATGCCTTCTTTTTCGGCCAAATGAGCGCCGAAATTTTGCTCGCCCAGCCCCGGCAGGTTGAAGGCCTGCACGCGCTTGAAGCGCAGCACTTCCTTGTCCCACTTCACGCTGTATTGCATGGACACTATCTGGTCGAAATCACGGGCCGTGATGACCACGCAGGTTTCGCTGTTCCTGGAAGCGGATTTGCTGGAAACGGCC
>JRYF01008691.1_pt1 | contig 11568 bp, 11 predicted proteins | sample 235331 | NCBI WGS metagenome assembly JRYF01 (sample SAMN03074217, study PRJNA261475) | activated sludge metagenome | biome: Wastewater Treatment Plant; feature: Wastewater; material: Activated sludge; isolation source: activated biomass of a wastewater treatment plant treating hydrocarbon... ... | reverse complement strand
GCGGCGGCGGCGCTGGGCTGGCCGGTGTCCAAGCTCACGCGCCGCGTGGCGCTGATGACGCTGACCAAGGAGGTCCGCGAAGCGCTGACGCAGCGCCGGATCGTCCTGGGAGTGGCGGAGCTTCTGGCGGCGGTGCCGCAGGGTCGGCAGAACGGGGCGCTGGAGAAGATCATCGAGCACGACCTGTCCGTGGCCCAGGTCAAGGCGCAGGTGATGACGCTGACGAACACGCTGGCGTCGGCGATCTTCGACACCGGCGACTGTGCGTCGTGCCAGTTCAACACGAGCCAGCAGCGCGGCCTGTTCGGAGAGTCGCTGTCGGACGGCTACTGCACCAACCGCACCTGCTTCGAGAAGAAGACGGACGACAAGCTCGCGGCCATGCAGTCGGAGCTGTCCGAGGAAGTTCCCAAGGTGGTGGTGCTCCGCCAGGACAGCGGCATCGTGCCGATCCGGCTGGTGGTGGACGGCCCGATGGGGGTGGGCGAGCAGCAGCACCAGCAATGCCTGGGGTGCCAGAACTACGGCGCGACGATCTCGGCGCTGCCGAGCGCGATGGGCGAGGTCGAGCGGGGCATCTGCTTCGACGGCTCGTGCCACGCGGGCAAGGTGGCCGCGCAGATCAAGGCCCGCAAGGAGCAGCAACGCGCCGAGCAGGCGGCTGTGCAGGAGCAGAAGGCCAAGGGTGCCAGCGACGAGCAGGCCAAGGCGGCGGGCAAGAAGGCCGGTGCGGCGGCGAAGGAGAAGGTCGCCAAGGCGGTCGCCAAGAAGGCTGAGGTCGGCACAGCGATCAAGACCTACCGGGTCGCGCAGTGGCGGCAGATGGCCGCACGCGAGGTCTTCGCGGACGAGACGAAGGCGCGGTGCGTGCTGCTGGCGCTCGGTCTGAGCGGCCAGTCGCGTCAGGTCAACGAGGGCAAGCTGAACGAGGTCTTCGAGAAGCTCGGCGGCGGCGAGGCCGGTCGCTTCAAGGGCGTGGGCGTGCTGGCGCGGATCGTCGAGTCGGCGAGCCAGAAGGTGCGCGACCAGGCGCTGTCGGCGATGGCGGCGTCGGCCATGTCGAACATCGACGAGCGGCAACTCGTGGACGTGATGACCTACCTCGACGTGAAGGTGGGCAAGCACTGGAAGCTGTGCAGCGAGTACCTGACGCTGCTCACCAAGAGCGAGATCGAGTCGGTCGCCAAGGAACTCGGCATCGCAGATTCGATGGAAGCCAAGGCGTTCAAGTCGGCGCTGACCGGCAAGAAGGAAGACCTCATCAAGTCGCTGCTGTCGGTGCAGGGCTTCGAGTACGCGGGTGCGGTGCCCAAGGACATGCAGTACCGCGAGGACCGCGAGGCGGCACGTGAGGCGGGCGAATACGACGCCGACGACAAGAACGAAGACGCGGCGCTGCCGCTGGCGGCGTAGCAAGGCGCAGCCGAAACCAACAAGGAGAGAAGGATGTTTCAGCAACTGGCGAAGATGCTCGGCGAAGGCGACGGGCTGGCGATCACGGTGGTGGCGCTCAAGGAAGGCCGTCTCGCGCTGACGGTGGTTCCGCAGGGCGAGTTCAAGAACAAGGATCTGGGCGTGGGCCTGTCGCTGGAGGCGACCCCGGCGGAGTTCGATGCCGATCTGGCCGAACACCTGTCGGCCTACGTCAACCAGCGCAAGAGCCTCAAGGAGCAGATCGAGACGCAGGCGCTCGTGCTGGCCGAGGCGGAGCAGGCGTCGAAGGCGGCGACGGCGAAGGCGATTAGCAAGGCCGGGGCGACCAAGGCAGCGCCTGCCGCGAAGAAGCCGGAACCGGCGAAGGCCACGGGCGACGACGGCGGCGGCGACGGGCTGGACGACGAGGACGGCGCGGGCGGCAGCGACGGGGCGGCGAACGGCGCTACGGAGGCGGCGCAGGGCGCTGCGGCCACCGGCGAAATCTCGCTGTTCTGAGGGAGGCTGCGATGGCGATCACCACGAAGCCGCTGACGCGGGTCTTCAACTACAACGGGCTCAAGCTCCCTGACCTCGCTCCGGGCCTGCCGGTCGAGACGGTCAAGGACCGCTGGGCCGGAACCTACGGCGAGATCACGAACGCTTCGGTCGAAGGTCCGAAGCAGGTGGGCAACGAACTCCACTACACGTTCGTGCGGGCCGTTCGCGACAAGGGCGGCGCGTGAAGGCGTCGGCACTGCGCGAGCGGCTGGCTCGGGCGGCGCACGGCGACGCGCAGGCGTTCAGCGGTCACGAGGGCACGAGCCTCGATGTCAACGAGGACAACTATCAATGCGGCGAGCTACTGCACAGACTGATGGCGCGGTCAGCGCAGGACGACAGCGGGCCACGCATCGCCCTGCCGTCCAGCGTGCTGCCTCTGCTGCCCTGACGCTGCCGCGCCTGCTGCCGGAGGCGCAGCGGCGCTTCGTGCAGTGCGCGAAGGGACCGGCGCTGGCGCGTGTCGCGCTGGCGCTGCTGGACGACGGGCTGCTGGACGACGGGCGCAGCACCGGGTCGATAGACGCCCTGGTGGTCAAGGGGATCAAGCACTGGCTGGAGCCGATGCTGGGCGGTCTGGAGTGGTTCGACCTGGGCTGCTCGATCCACGAGAACGTGTTCGATGTGATCTGACTGCGCCGGGAAGAGGTGTCGTCGTTCGCGGAGGACGACGCGGCGGATGCGGCGATGAAGACGGAACTCGGCGTGCATCCCGACGAGGATCACCTGGCGCTGGCCTTCTACGCGCGGGGACGTGAGGAAGCGGTCGTGGGTCGCGGCATCCAGCGGCTGAATGCGGCGGCTCCGGGCCTGGGGTGGGCCTGCCTCGATGCGGTCGATGGGGTGGGCATCCACTACGACATGCTGACCTTCTCCTGGGCGGAGATGGCCGTCCAGAACGTCTACTGGTACGGCGGCGAGAGCGAGCAGGACTGGGCCTTGGAAGCCGAGTGCGATCCGAGCGAGTTCAGCGGGGTGACGCGGGCCGAGTTCGACCGGGCGGTGCCGCCAGAGATCAGGACGGTTCGCAAGCGGCCGACGCTGCGCCAGATCGAGGCGTGGTGCAAGAGCAGCGACCGGATGGTGGTGGCAGCGGCGACCAAGCTGCTGGCGCTGCGCAAGCTCGGCAAGACGCGGGCGATCTGGTCGATGCCGACGCTGTGCGGGATGTTCGAGTGGTTCGAGACACTCGACCACACGGTCTGGATGGTGTGGGACGACGCCGAGACCCTTCACCGCATCGGCGACGACTACTTCGAGTCGGGGATGTACGGCGACCAGCCGCTGCGGCCCTGTGTCGGGATCACGGGCCTCCCGCTGGGCGAGCGGGGTTGGTTCAGGAAGACGCAGCGACGGTGGGCCAACGCTGCGATGCAGCTTCGGCTGGCAGATCAACTGCTGTCGGTGCTGCACACGAAGGAGAAAAGCTGATGGAAGTCATCAACCGGGTCGAGGCCGAAGCCTTCGTCCTGAGCAGCGCGATCCTGCTGCACACGCGGGACTCGAGCAGGGGGAGCGGCAACGTGTACGACAGCGGGAAGAAGCGGGCTTTCGCCACGCTGCACCCGGTGCGCGAGGATGCCAAGGGCAGCAAGGTGATCGGCGAGGGTTCGCTGGTGTCGCACCAGGCACTCGGGGAGATCATCGAGCAGCTCNNCGACGGGGATCGTGTGGTGGCGGCGACCGGCACCGGCGAAGGTGTGGTTCAACACCAAGGACGGCCTCGGGCAGAAGAACGGCACGACGCCGCAGCCAGGGCTGGTGTTCGCGGCGACGGCCAGCGGCTGGTGGGTGTGGGCGGTGAAGGGCGAGGAACGTCCTGCGCGGGACAGCAAGCTCTATCAGGCACCCTACTACAACGTGAACAGCCAGGGCTCGATCTGCACCGGCAACGCAGACGTTCCAGAAGGTCTGGGGATCGACTCGATTCCAGGCTACGAGGCGGCGTTCTGGGGATCGCGCTTCACGCATCCGAACGTGCATGACAAGCGGAAGCTGTGCGCGTGGCGGGGTGGCGCGGAGAAGTTGTGGCTGGCCCTGCTGTCGGGGCGGCGGCACAGCTTCCCGGAGCAGGCGCTGGTCGATGCGAGGCTCGACCTGGACGCGGCGATCAGCATGGTGGCCGGACGCGGGGGTGTGCGATGAAGCCGAACGAGATCGACGTGGTGCTGCAACGGCACACGCCGGTGGTGATGGTGCCGTTGCACGGGGAGTTCGTTCCGCTGGAAGAAGCCGGGCACCGGTTCCTGGCGGCAAAGGACGGGCTGTGGCTGGAGGTGCGCCGTCCGTGGCTGCACCTGATCTGGCCGCTGGCGCAGCAGCACGCGGTGGGCATGCCGTTCGGGGTGCTGTCGAAGACGGTGGACGTGGCCTTCGGGAAGATCCCGACCGAGTGCCTGTCGGAGTTCCTGGCCGATGCGATGGCGGCTCACCCGAACGAAGTGGACGCAGTGGTCGTCTGGAACGAACGGAGCGGGGCGCTGGAGTACCGGGCGAGGGAAACGGTGGAGGCGTCGCGGGGGCACCTGCGGGCGCGGTGGCCGAGCCTCGGCGAAGGCGAGTGGGTGGTGATCGACCTTCACTCGCACGGCGATCTGGAGGCGTTCTTCTCATCGACCGACCGGACCGATACCGGCTCCGAGGTCGTGATCGCGGGCGTGGTGGGTCGTGTCGGTTCGGGCCGACCGCAGTGGGTGTTCTCGCTGTTCGCGTGCGGGATCGAGATCCAGGTCACGCCGCCGGAGTTCGGCGACGAGCCGGTGGCGGTGGCGTGCGAAGACGGGTGGCGCGGCTGATGGAAGGGCAGGCGATGTGTGCGCGGGCCTTCGAGATCGCCGACCAGGCGATGGGCGAACTGCTGCTCGGGCACTGCGTGCACAGCGGCACCGATGGTGTCCTCGGGCTGTGCGACGAGAACGGGGTGGAAGTCGGGGCGCTGGATCAGGCAGACCCGGCGATCCGGGAGGCGTTCGAGTGGCTGTCGCTGCGCGGGCAGGCGAGCCTCGAACGGGATGCGTGCGGCGAGTGCATCCGGTTCACCGGCAGCGTTCACTGAGTACGGAGAAAGACGATGGCAACGAAGGACGGAATTCACTACCTCGACGCGAGGCTGCTTCGCGGCGCGGTCAAGGTGGTCGTGGTGGGTGCGGGCGGCTCGGGCTCGCACATGGCGGCGAACCTCGCCGTGCTGCACCAGAGCATGATCGACCTCGGGCATCCGGCGGGCCTCGAATGCACGCTCGTCGACGACGATGGTGTGAGCGAGGCCAACGTGGGCCGGGCTCGCTTCTACACGAGCGACATAGGGCAGAACAAGGCGTTCGTGCTCGCCAACCGGATCAACGCGTGCCACGGGCAGTCGTTCCGGGCGATCAATGCGAGGCTGGATGCCAAGGCGGCGGATTCGCGGGTGATCCAGGACGCCGACATCGTGGTCGGGTGCGTGGACACGCGGCAGTCACGGCGGGCGATCCACAAGGCGCTGCACGAGCGCAAGTCGTTCAAGCGGTGCTACTGGCTGGACATGGGCAACGGGTCGGTGGACGGCCAGGTGCTGCTGGGCGAGGTCGGGCAGGGCGACGATCTGCTGCCGTGCGTGACGGCGCTGTACCCGGAAATGCTCGACCCGAAGCAGGACCCGAAGGACGACGGCCCGTCATGCAGCAGGGCCGAGGCGCTGACGAAGCAGTCGGCGTTCGTGAACGCCAACGCGGCGCTGCACGCGGTGTCGATGCTGTCGATGCTGTTCTGGCAGGGCCAGCTCGACCACTGCGGCGTGTTCTTCAACCTGCGGACGGGCAGGGCCTCGACGATTCCCTGCGATCCCGAGGCGTGGAAGCGCCTGATGACGCCGCCGGTGCCCTTGCGGGCCGTGCGCAGCGCACGGGCGAAGGCCGCCTNNCCATGCGAACGGGCCGAAGAAGCGAGGCGAGAGGCGGGCACGAGCCAGGGTGTCCCCTTGGTCGTGGGAATCCGGTGTCTGCTGGCACTGACCTGGGGTCGGAGGGGGAGTGGCGATGATGGATCTCGACAGGGTGTACGCGAAGTTGGCGAGCCAGGGTTCGCTGCGGCAGGACGACGGGATCGCCGTGCTGACGGAACTGGAGCGGCTGCGCACGTTGAGCGCCTATCTGGCTTCCAGCCATGCAGCGACGCTGGAATCGCTGCCGCCGTCGGCAAGCAAGACGATGCGCAGGCGGCTGGCGGAGATCTGCGCCTTCGCTTCGCGAGGGCTGACCGGCGACATGGGCTGGCTGCGCCTGCCGACCACGCCGCTGGAAGCGGCTCGCCGGTGCGAGAAGGCGGCACGTGAACTGGCGGAGTAGTCACCAGGCAGAACACCACCAGGGGGAGGCGCATGGACGCACGGCTGGCCGAAGTCCTCAAAGGCGTGGCGCAGCAGCCGCAGCGCCAGGACAGCACGGATGCACAGCTGAGGGACTTGATGGCCGTGGCGAACCTGCTGGGCCTGTACGACGCGGCGGACGTGCTGCGAACGATCCTCAGTCGCTCGGAGGGGCGGGCCGGGGCCGGGAAGGACTGAAGTTCGCGGTGCGTTCGGTGGGACACGGGCCGCGGTCGAGCGTGCGCGGGTGACGGCGTACAAGGCTCGGTGGAGTGTTCGATGATGTCGGGCATGGAGCAGGTGGCTGATCGGCTGGCGGTAGTGACGGGCGCGACGGGTGGCATCGGCGTCGAGCTCGTGCAGTTGCTGGCCCAGCAGGAGTGGCAGGTGCTGTGCGTCGGGCGCAGGTTCCAAGCGCTGGATGCGGCATGCCACGGCAGCAGCTTCGATTCGAGGCTCGTCAGGGTCCAGGTGGACCTCGAAGAACACGGCGCGGCCGAGACCGTGGCGCGGGCGGCAGAGGCGACAGGACTGCCTGTGGCGTTGCTCGTGAACGGCGCCGGCCGTGGTGTGCTGAGGGGCTTCGAGGCGCTTGGCGCGCAGGAGGCCCGGTCGCTCGTGGACATCAACTACCGGGTGCACGTCGAGATCACGAGCCTGCTGATGCCGGCGCTGGTGCGCAGCCAGGGTCGGGTGCTGAACCTGTGCTCACTGGTGGGCTATCTGCCCGCGCCGCAGCTGAGCCTGCTGGCGGCCTCGAAGACGGCGTTGCTGAACTGGTCGGTGGCGCTGCGTCGGGAGATGCGCGGCCGGGTAGCCGTGACCGCGTTCTGCCCAGGCGTCACGAAGACACGGTTCCTGGAGAGGGCCGGGATGTCGCACCTGGGGCTCGAACGGCGATTCTTCAGCGCGGACCCGGCACGGGTGGCGGAGCTGGCTCTGCAGGCGTCAGCCCAAGACAAGGCGGTGGCGTTCACGTCGGTGACGGACCGGATCGTTGCGGGGCTGGCTTGTGCGATCCCGGGGCGCTGGCTGGCAGCTGCTGCCGACCTGGTGCTAGGACGGCGCCAGACGTGAAGACGCTCGGGACGGGCTCGCCAGGGTAGTCCAGGAGCTACTGGAAGGGCTCAGGCGCAGGCCCCGGCACCAGAGGGGCCACGGGCGTCGGGAAGACGCAGGGCTGTGCAGCCCATGCCGGGCAGCTCGCCGCCTAGCTGCGGTTGGGAAGGCGCTTGTCGTCGTGCTCGCGGAACGGCGAAAGCCAGCCGCAGTGACGGGCGAGGAATCGCCTGCCGAGTCAGGCATTACATCCTGCACCGAAGGACCGTTCAGGTCGCAAGACCGGCGGGACGTTCATCAACCCGGGGGCATCAAGCCCTCACGGGCGCCCCCTTCTGCTGGAAGGAAGCGAGATGACAACGGCAACGAAAGACGCCATTCCAGACCTGTTCGCAGGGCTGGACGACAGCGTCGAAGAGGCGGTGAGCAGCCAGGAGGACACCCTCCAGGCCGAAGACGCAGCGGTAGAGAGTGCGGGGACGGCAGAAGAGCCGGCAACCGAGCAGGTGGCGGAGCAGACGGCGGAAACGGTGGTCGATCAGTCGGTGGGGCAACCCGCGGACGAGGAGGGCACGCACACTGGGGCCGACATCGCGGCAGACACCGCCGTAGACACCAAGGGTGGGCCAGGGTTCACCGCGTACTGGCTGAACTACAAGGCGACGCTGGAATCGGCAGAGCACCAGGTGCACGAGCTGGTTCAGGCATCGAAGGCGCTGTTCGGCTGGGACGCGTGCACGGGAGAGCGGATTCCGCTGAGCAGCCTGCTGCGCGGGACCCGCAAGGACATCCGCACGATGCTGTTCGCCAAGGCCGAGCGGGACTTCGCTCCGGTCGGCGGGAAGCTCCAGATCGACCGGCACGAGATCTACGAAGAGGTCGAGTCGGTGTGGGGTGAGGACGACGACGACGAGTTCGATCCGGACGCCATCTGGCTGGCCCTCGAACGCAAGTTCGGTGGTGACGCTGGAGTGGAAGCCGGGTTGAAACAGACGGCATCGCTGCTGGTTGTGGAGCTCGGGCTGTCGCGGTCGAAGCCGACGCACAAGGCGAATCGGTTGGAGATCGAGTCGAGGATCTGGGCCGAGAAGCGGTTCAGCGGGGGCTACGAGATGGGGTATTCCGCACGCGAGCGGGTGGTCAAGACGCTGATGGCGTTGGCGACCTTCTGCGAGTGGGCCGGCGACGTGGCAACCGCGAGGCGGCTGCGCAACCGGTGCGGTGACTTCGGCTACGGATGCCCGCTGGTGTCGCGGCAGCGCTTCGACAACGGTGGGATCGGCTTCGTGACCTTTCTCGAGAAGATCACGTGGGAGATCTACGGCGATCTGGGCCAGCAGTTCCAGGCCTTCATCGGTCTGTACGGGCGCGAAGCGATCGAGTCGAGACGCTGAGCGAGGGTTCTTTCAACACATGCCGGTGGCCATCCGGCTGCTGGTGAAGGAAGCGACATGGAGAGTCAACAAGACTGGTACGCGCCGCTGCGGTCTCTCAAGAGCCGCGGCAGCAAGACAGAGGTGAAGGGAGGGCTCGCGGGGCTTCACGACGCACGTCGTGAGCATCTGGGTCAGTTCTTCACACCGGACGCCATCGCGGCGTTCATGTTCGGCCTGGTCAAGCACGAGCTGGACCGGGAAGCGAAGCACGGGAAGGTGTCGGTGCTGGACACCAGCGTCGGCAGCGGTCGGTTGCTGCAGTTCTGCGACCCGGCCGTCCACAAGGTGGGCGGGTGCGACGTGGATGCCGATGCGATCGGTGAGGTGCAGCGGGTCTTCGAGGCCGCGGGCTTCGACTGCGTGTTCGCAAAGGCAGGCATGGAAGCCGTCAACCCGAGCGGGTGGTCGGTCGCTCTGCTGAACCCGCCGTTCTCGGTGCACCTGAGCAGCCCGCTGCTTCAGGTTCATCCGTGCAACAGCTACGGGAAGTTCGGCCCGAACACGGCAGCGCAGTCGGACTACTACGCGATCGCGCAAGGTCTTCAGGCCGCGAGCGTGGTGGTGGTTCTGGTGCCGCGGACGGTCGCAGTGAAGCTGTGGTCCGAACCGGGCCTGGTCGACGAGTCGGTGCTGGTTGCGCGAGATCGCAGCCGGATGCTGGCACGGTTCGACCTGCCGACGGGCAGCTTCCGCGACGAAGGCGCCGAGGTGGAAGTTTCGGTGCTGATGTACGGGAGCGAGACTTACGCGCTGGCGTCACGCCGGCATGAGACGGTCCAGGATCTGAAGGTGGTGCCGACGCTGAACGTGAGGCTGATCATGTCTCACGGCCGTGCGAAGCTGGGGGTGCAGGAGGTGGAGGACGAAGGGCCTTCGATCCTGCTGCCGGTGACGGGTGATCGACGCGTGCATGTGGGCCACGACGGGCGCAAGCTGAAGCTCGGCTTCCGTTGCGGGTTCACGCAGGCAAGGGTGATGAACGCGGTGCTGGATCGAAGGATCTGGAGCTCCACCGAGCATCGGCTGCCCAACGGTTACCGGTACGCAGGACAGGGAAAGCTGGATCTCCAGGTGCACCTGTTGCAAGACGACCCGCAGAGGTCGATCCGGGAAGTGCTGGAGCTGGTGGCACGACAGGACGCAGAGCTCGACGTGGATGCAGGGTTCTGGCCCTACGTTCGCAAGCTGGTGCGCAAGCATCGGCGAGCTGCGGAGCCGCTGAACCACGTGGTCTGGCGCGAAGGCGGTTCGTCGAGAACGGTGTCGGCCAAGGCATCGAAGCTGGTCATCCTGGACAAGTCGTCATGGACGAGCCCGGTAATCAAGGCAGGCGAGGTGGTGCGTTTCGAGAGGACGGAAGGCGGTCGCTTCAAGACGGAAGTCGCGGGGCAAGCGCTGGAGCTGTCGTTCGAGGAGCTGAACGCGTCGTTCAAGGAGGTCGACGGACTGGGACAAGCTGGCTGGCAAACCGTCCACGGTGGGCTGCTGGCGCTGGATCCGATGACGGCCGAAGGCTGGCGCAAGCGGATGCGGGGGCTGGGCATCGACAAGTGGCTGAGCTGGTCGTTCCAACAAGACGACCTGATCGAACTGGCGATGTGCCCGCGCGGTGCTGTGGCGGCCTGGGACATGGGACTGGGCAAGAGCAGACTGGCGGTGGCACTCGTGCTGCTGCTGGGCGTCAAGCGTGCCCTGGTGACGACCGAGGCCTACCTCGTGCCGGAGCTGGTGGAGAAGATCGCAGAGATCGGCCTGCCCTCGGGAGAGTGGAAGGTGATCAAGGGTCCGGAAGATCTGCAGGACCTGCGAAGGATCAACGTGATCTCGAACGAGAGGCTGCGCATGGCGTTGCCAGGCAGCCGGCGTGTGACCTACGCGCACCGCTTGCGGCGACGTGTGGCGATGTGCATCTCGGACGAAGGCGAGTTCCTGGCGAACCCGCTGAGCGGACAGAGCCGGGCGCTGTGGAGGGTCTCGGCACAGAAGCGGTTCGTGCTGTCGGGGACACCGATGGCCAACTACCCGCGCGACGTGCTGCCCATCCTCTGCTACGTGGCAGGTGACGGCACCGCGGCACAACCGTGGGGCTATCACGGGCCGTACCTGGAGAAGAACCACGTGAAGTCGGTCGCGTTCGCTGAACGAGGCATCGCCAAGTTCATCGACGAGTTCGTTTCGCTCGAGTGGTGCACCAACGAGTACGCCGAGACCCTGAGAGAAGGCGCGAAGCGCGAGGTCCCGAAGATCGGCAACCTGGCGGCCTACCGCGAGATGCTGGCACCGCACATCAAGAGGCGGGTGACGGAAGAGCCGGACGTGCAGAAGTTCGTCAAGATCCCGAAGGCCACGGAGTTGGTTCACGAGATCGACTTCGACGAAGACCACCTTGCGCACTACCTGAAGGTCGCGGACGAGTTCGCGTCGTGGATGGGCAGGGATGGGTCGAAGCAGAAGAACCTGCTGGTGCTGCTGCTGCGGTTCAACGCCGTGCTGAGGGCACTGAACCATCCGCAGTCGCCGGCGAAGCACGTCAGGGCCACCTACACGGGTCTGACGAGCAAGCAGCGGTTCGTGGTTGGGCGTCTCGGCCAGCTGGCGGCGGAAGGTCACAAGACCATCTGCTACGCGCACTCACCGGCAACGGTGGAGCTGCTGGCCAGCGAGCTGAAGCGACAGCATGGGCTGGACGCTGTGGTGCTCCACGGTGGCTTGACGGCGGCGATTCGGCACAAGCTGCTGAACGATCGCTTCAAG
>JRYF01000010.1_pt1 | contig 11574 bp, 11 predicted proteins | sample 235331 | NCBI WGS metagenome assembly JRYF01 (sample SAMN03074217, study PRJNA261475) | activated sludge metagenome | biome: Wastewater Treatment Plant; feature: Wastewater; material: Activated sludge; isolation source: activated biomass of a wastewater treatment plant treating hydrocarbon... ... | reverse complement strand
ATATGTGGTGAGGGATTAAGGTTTATGATTTTCGTATATTCTAGTGTTTTCATAGCTTTAAGTATAACAAAGGTCTTTCATATGAACAGACAGGGTTGTGTCAAGAGAGTTCCCAATTCTCATTAGGGGTATAAAATGTCAGAGCTGAAATGTGTATGTATATCTTCACAAAATGAAGATAATTATTTTTGGGCGACGTCGTAGAGGATGTTAGAACTGTGTTTGAGAAAAGGAATGACACCTCAATCTATATACCTAGCTTTTTTGAGCAACAAAAAGCATCTCAGGGCTAGTTTCTGTAAATGGACTACTGTCCCAATCACCATATATGTTTTTGATTATGAACCCAGCTTCGTTTAGTGATCTTTCGACTACAGCTTTAGGTCGAAAGATAATCGTATCTACAGAAGTGACGATTTCATCAATTTTTAAAAAATGATAATGCAATTCATAGGTTGCTAGTGTGTCAGTAGTTTCCAAAACCTTGCACCAATACTCAATTTCTCCTAGGGCAGGGTCTGAGACCTGACGTTTAGTTTGTTCAGTCGGCCATTTTTCAAATGACTCTTTCAGTGACCTCCTAGTATCGAACATTATATGCCCGCCAGGATTTAGAAGAGTGTGAGCGTTTTTTAGCATCCCCAGCCACTCTTTGTCGCTTAATAAGAATTGAGCTACATGACTGGTCATTAAGAGCAAATCTGCCTGTAAGCCTATTAGTTTTGTATAGTCGCCAGCTATCCAAGTAACAGTGTCAGCATTTGGTTTTTGTTTAGCAACATCCAACATTTTATTATATGGGTCTACGCCAATGAGAGTGTACCCTCGACTAGCTAGTTCACAGGTGAGTATTCCTGTACCACAACCAAAATCTACTATTGTTTCTGGCGACAACTTTTTAATTTCTCTAAGCCAAAAATCAGCATCAACACCCAATGCGTTTATTGAGTCGTATGCGGTAACTAATAGAGGATTAGAAAATTGTTTTGACTCTGACATAAATTAAGTATATCAGTTCTTATTTCTCGGTAGGGTATCGTTTGGCCAGAACTAGAAAAGCCCCTAACGAAGGGCTTTTCTATATAAATCTTCAGCTGGGCGACGTCGTAGAGGATGTTAGAACTGTGTTTGCAACACTGAAAGATGCTAGTATCTATATCCCCGTTTTTAGTGTTAGTGAAAATTACTGAACTCCTTACTAACAATTTTATCCCCCCGTCTCATTTCAGCAACAAGCAAGTTTTGTTCTTTATCCAAAGTGAAAATAGCATCAAACCCGTCTGACACTTCAGGAGGAAAATCTTGCAAACTTTTGTGCATTCTCTTAATTGCGTGTTCTGGAACAACTCTTTCTCTCTGGCTATTTCTTTCCTTGGCAATTTCTAAATCAATATCTACTACACACCCTGTATTTTTTCTGCTCCTTTTTGCCGAACAAAACTTAAAAAATCTTTTCTTTGTTCGGGGTTAGTAAATGTGGCATCAAATACGACTGATTTACCTTTCAACAATTCTTCCTCTGTTCTCTTGTACGCCTCAACCCAAACCTCCCTATTTTTAGACTGGTCGGAAGCACTACCTGTCAGTTCTTGGCGAATGTCATCAGGACAAATGTATGTGTACTCATTTTCATCTGCAAACCTTTTGAGGACTGTTGTCTTGCCAGACCCAGGCACGCCAATTCCAAGTATTACTTTTTCATCCCAAAAGTATATCAGAGTTAATTCTCTCTGGGTATCGTTTGGCTAGAACTAGAAATCCCTAATTGAAGGCTTTTCTAAACATATATTCATTTGGGCGGCTACCGGGAATCGTCCTGACGGTCACCAAGTTATTTTGTTTCGTGCCTCACAAAATAACTGGTGCCGCGGGACACGCCTCACTAGTTCGTCGTCAACTCCTCACATCGTTCTGGCGTTCGATTCCGGACGAAACTGCCGCAGGGCAGTTTCTTACGCCGCCGTCATCAAAACAAGACACTCCCATAAAGAGTGTCTTGTTTTGACGATGGGCGGCTACCGGGAATCGAACCCGGACGGCCGGCTCCACAAACCGGAGTTCTACCACTAAACTATAGCCGCCAGGTAGAGGATGTATTGGGGTCACGGACGCGGGGGGAGGCAAANNTTGTTTTTGTTTTTTTTGGGGTCTGGTTGGGGGGGGTTTCTTTTGGTTACCCCCGCGTCCGTGACCGTGGCCATAGTTATACCGATTTTTCTGCGGAAAGTCGAGTCTTTTGGTAGCATTGCATTGTTTTATCCGGGACTCGGTGCTAGACTCAGAATATTCACTATGGATCAAGAGGCTCTCATGATCTCACTCTTTTTCACCTTTATGCTCGGAGCTGGTATCGGCTTTCTCCTTGCGCGTATCATTCTCTAAGTTTTATTAATTTATTCATCCATCTTTGTCTTATGATCGCTTCTATAGTTCGCTCGCTGGCGGTTTCGGCACTTCTCTTATTAGCGCCGGCTTCCACCCACACTGCTGAAGCCCAAACCGTGCACCAAGATTACCAGGAGCGGGTCTCGGCGCGGGTGATTGAGGTGGTCGAGCAGTATGACCGGATTATTATGGGGACGCAGGCCTCGACGACGGTGCAACAGCTCAGAATTCAACTTACAAGCGGTGAGAAGACGGGCGAGGTGGTAGCGCTTCATAATGATTTGTTGGTGCTTTCGGTTGGAGATCGGATTTATGTAGATCGACTAGTCGCGATAGATGGAACCGAGTTCTATCTTTTTAAGGATGTGGAGCGACGTTGGCCAATGGTGGTTATTACCATTATCTTTGTGCTCCTGGTTCTGGTTCTTTCGGGCTGGCAAGGGGCGCGGGCGCTTGGTAGTCTTGCTTTGAGTATAGCGGCTATTTTGTTTGTTCTCATCCCCGCTCTGCTTAAGGGGTACTCACCAGCCCTGACCAGTCTCTTTATTTCCGGGGTGATTTTAGCCGCGACACTTTTCCTCACCCACGGCTTTAAGGCCAGGGTAACCATTGCTTTCCTGGGTACGTTTGTTGCTGTTTTCATCACCTGCTTGATCGCCTGGATTTGGGTGAGCTGGATGCGGTTGACTGGTTTTTCTGATGATGCGTCGGTTTATCTGAATTTTGCCACGGGCGGCACACTTGATCTGAGTGGTCTTTTGCTCGGGAGTATCATCATTGGTCTTTTGGGGTTGTTGGACGATGTCTCAATCACCCAGTCGTCGGTGGTGCAGGAACTGAAACGGGCGAATCAATCACTAGGCTTTTGGCAGTTATACCGAAGCGCCTTAAGGGTGGGTAAGGATCACGTTGGGTCTTTGGTTAATACATTGTCGCTGGCTTATGTGGGGGCGGCGTTACCGCTTATCTTGCTGTATGCTAGTAGTGCAGAGGATATTTGGTTGTCGTTGAACCAGGAAGTGATTGCGGTGGAGATTCTCCGGATTATTGTGGGTAGTATCGGCCTGGTTTTGGCTGTACCCTTGGTGACTGGCCTGGCGGCTTGGTATTTTAAGGATAAGGTAGTTGAAGCGGGAGATAATCACGATCATGAGTGTGGTCACGGGCATCATCACCATCATCACTAAAAAGCGTTATAATGTATCCCAAACTATGGTTCTATGGTTGAGGTTACTAATTAGATAATTTGCTATGAAAAATTTTGTGCAGGAGTTTAAGGCCTTTGCGATGCGCGGGAATGTGGTGGATTTGGCAGTGGCAGTGGTGATTGGTGCCGCGTTTGGCAAAATCGTCTCGTCTTTAGTCGAAAATATTGTGACTCCCTTGATTGGGGTGTTGGCGGGAGGTGTTGATCTGAGTGGTTTATCGACTGAGGTGGGAGAAGCTACGGTCAAATACGGCGTGTTTCTCCAGAGTATCTTCGATTTCATTATCATTGCGTTTGCCATTTTCTTGGTGATCAAAGCTTTGTCTAAATTACATAAAAAAGAGGAGGAGAAACCGAAAGAACCAGCTCCTATTCCGGAAGAGGTGCTTTTGCTCAGGGAGATTCGCGATAGTTTGCGGAAGTAGAGAAAGATGAAGCAGGGGAAGCGCGAAAAATCGGGTTGACTGACCCGATTTTTCGCGCTTCGACAGCCTACCGTCCACTCGTCAAGAATTGACAGTCTCGCTAAGAAGGTTCGTCTTGTTTGTAAAATAAGGCTACGAGGAAGTTATCCACAAGCCATTGCTCAGAGAGGGTTATTTTTGAAATTCGCCCTTAGTCACTAGGTGTTATTATCTAGGTACGCACGAGTTTCTCAAAAACCCCGTGTGTCTGGAGGTAGCTTAGACACTATGCTCGCGAGTCCGTTGGGACTGGCGCGTTGTTTTCTTAGCACTCAGTGTTCTTTCTTAAACCTAATCGTTCAGCGAACTGTTAGCCGCAGTTCCATCACCGCCGATTACGTTTGCGAGAGAAATTTATCATTGATTTTAATATCGTTTGTGCTTGAGGTATGGAAATCAAAAATATTAGAAAGCGAGACGGCTCAGTACAGCTTTTTACGATTGAAAAAATCGAAAGCGCGGTACTCAAAGCCTTAAACGAGACCAAGGAAGGAAGCGTCGCGGACGCTAAGAAGGTAGCCGAATTAACTCACCAAAAAACCATCGCCATGTGTGTGCGGGCGGCGGCGGCCTTGCCAGATGAGCCAGCGGCCAAGAAGTGTGTCGATGGCCATCCGGCAGTAGAAGAAGTACAAGACCTGGTCGAACAGTCTTTGATGGAACTTGGTTACTTCGATACCGCCAAGGCCTACATTCTTTATCGCAGTGCGCGCAAGAAGTTGCGCGAGCGCGATATCTTCAAAAAGCGCACCAACTTAAAGCCGTATGAATACCCTGAGCTCCACGAGTACGTGAGTTCGATTCGTCATTCGTACTGGATTCATACCGAGTTCAACTATACGAGTGATGTGAATGATTTCCACGTCAATGTGTCGCCAACTGAGCGTCAGGCGCTACGCAACGCTATGTTAGCGATTGCCCAGATTGAAGTCGCGGTGAAAACTTTCTGGGGCGATATCTACAAAAAAATGCCGAAGCCAGAGATTGGCGCGGTCGGTATGACCTTTGCCGAAAGTGAGGTCCGCCATGCTGATGCTTACTCGCACCTCCTTGAGGTTCTCGGTCTCAATAACGAGTTTGAAAAAATCACCGACATTCCGGTCATCCAAAAGCGCATCAAGTATCTGGAGAAGACTATCACGCTCGCGCGCACCGAAGAAAATCGCCAGTACATGCATTCCATCATGCTGTTCTCTTTGTTCATTGAGCATGTGTCACTGTTCTCCCAGTTTTTGGTCATCATGTCTTTCAACAAGCACCGCAATCTCTTCAAGGGTATCAGCAATGCGGTCGAAGCTACTTCCAAGGAGGAACAGATTCACGGCATGTTTGGGATCGATGTGATTAATATTATCAAGCAAGAGCATCCGGAGTGGTTTGATGACGCTTGCAAGCAACTCATTATTAAATCGTGTGAGGAAGCCTACGAGGCGGAAAGTCAAGTAATTGATTGGATCTACGAAGCTGGGGAGTTAGATTTCTTGCCTTCTACCAACGTCAAAGAATTTGTGAAGCATCGCTTCAACAATTCGCTCGCCGCGGTCGGCTTGCCTCGTATCTTTGAGGTGAGCGAGGCTCTCTTAGAGGAGACGGATTGGTTTGATAACGAAGTCATTGCCACCAAGCACGTGGATTTCTTCCAAAAGCGTTCTATCAACTACAACAAGCGCAGTGCTAGCGTGACGAGTGACGATTTGTTCTAAAGGTTTGAGCTATTAATCAGATAAGTTAAGCATTTCTTTTATGGAGGCATGGTACTGGTTGAATGATAATAGTCGCGAATTCCTGTCCCGAGGCTACTTAGCACCAGGACAAACTGCTGAAGAGCGGATTAGAGTGATAGCTGATACGGCCGAGAAATATCTCAAGCGTCCGGGCTTCTCCGATAAGTTTTACGACTACATGAGTAAGGGCTGGATTTCTCTCGCCTCACCAGTCTGGAGTAATTTTGGAGTGAAGAAAGGTCTGCCGATTAGTTGCTTTGGCTCCTATGTTGACGATAACATGGGCAGTATTCTCTACACCAACGCCGAGGTGGGTATGCAGAGCAAGTTCGGTGGTGGCTGTTCGGGCTATTTTGGTGCGGTGCGCCACCGCGGGGCGGAAATTTCTGATAATGGACAATCATCCGGAGCGGTGCATTTCATGCAGTTGTTTGAGACTTTAGTGGTGGTGGTGAGCCAGGGCGCGGTGCGTCGTGGACACTTTTCGCCGTACTTGCCAGTCGAGCACCCGGATATTTTAGAATTTCTCGACATTGGCACCGAAGGTAACCCGATCCAAAAGCTCACCCATGCGGTCACTGTCACTGATAAGTGGATGGAAGAAATGGTAGCCGGGGACGCGGAGAAGCGAGCGATCTGGGCGCGGGTGATTCAACGGCGTGGCGAGATGGGTTATCCTTACATTCTGTTTACCGATACTGCCAACAAAAACACCGTTGATGTCTACAAGGATAAGGGTCTCAAGATTCACGCTAGTAACATGTGCAGTGAGATTATGTTGCCTTCGAAAGAAGATTGGTCTTTCGTTTGCTGTTTGTCTTCGGTCAATCTTTTACACTATGAGGCGTGGCAGGATACTGATCTCGTGGAGACGATGGTGGCTTTTCTTGACGCAGTGATGGAAGACTTCATCGTGAAGCTCGAAGCCATGCGTGATCATAAGGAGCCTGAGAAGCGCCAGGCTTTTGCCTTTATGGAACGTACTTACAACTTCGCTAAGGCGAATCGCGCCCTGGGCTTGGGAGTCTTGGGGTGGCATTCGCTTTTGCAGAGTCGGGGACTGGCCTTTGAGAGCGCAGAAGCGATGAAGTTAAATCAGGTGGTTTTTGAGCGTATCAGAAAACAAGCCGAAGCCTCGACTAAGGCGCTCGCCAAGGAGCTGGGTGAACCAGAGCTTCTCAAGGGTTATGGTCGACGCAATACGACTCTTATCGCGATTGCACCGACTACCTCTTCTGCCTTTATCTTGGGTCAGGTGTCACAAGGGATTGAGCCGATTTGGTCTAATTGCTATATGAAAGATGTGGCGAAGCTTAAGGTGGTGATTAAGAATCCAACCTTACAGAAAGTCTTGGCTCTGAAGGGGAAGGACACCAAAGAGGTGTGGGACAGTATCCGTGATGCCGATGGTTCGGTCCAACATCTCGATTGCCTGTCGGATGATGAAAAAGCGGTCTTCCGTACTTTTGCCGAGATTGATCAGTCAGTTGTGATCAAGCAGGCGGCTGATCGTCAGCCCTACATCGACCAGGGTCAGTCACTCAACATCATGGTCTCACCCGATACACCGATTAAGGAGATCAACCAGCTCTACCTGCAAGCGTGGCAACAGGGAATCAAGAGTTTGTATTACCAGCACAGTATGAATGCGGCGCAACAGATGGTGCGGAAGAAGCTAGCGGAGCAGAGTAAGAAAAACAAGGCTTAAGAATTAATTGAGGGGCGCCTTCGGCGCCCCTCAATACAAACCCCCGCGGCCGAAGGCCGCGGGGGTTTGTGGTCTAATCACCATGAGACTCTTGCCAACTTTTTCTACGAGGAGTACTGTAAATCTTACCCCCTAAAAGAAGACCAAGTCATGGTGGCTTGGGATCATTGGAGGGTATAACAGGAGGCGCAATAATGAGTTCTCGTGGCAAAAGCCGGTGGTACGAAGCTCCCACTAAGTTCGAGCTGGGTCAACAGCCCGGCTCCGACCAAGGCAAATGCAGTGGAGGTGGGAGCACGCAAGTGCGCCCACGCGTTCTCTCTGGTGCCAATAATGTGCCGTCGAGCGGGCAACCCGCCCCCCAGCCCCAGCCCAAGGACATGGCCACGCGCCAGTCCTGACCCCTGCGTCCTCGGCGACCCCGATGGACGCGAAACTGAGCCGTGCAAGTGACCCTTGCCGGCTTTTTCATTTCTCTGGTTTGACAATGGTTCTAGTTTTTCATATCTTTTAATTGGGCTCGTTGTGAGCTCGCTTTGGAGAAAGGAGCGGTCCTTGCCACAATTCCAGGAAAACAATCGTCGCTGGTTCAGTGTTTACAGCCTGTGCCAAGTGGTGGTATGGAGGAGCTACATCCCTCGCCGGGGTCGACACGGTGCGCATGTGCGTCGAATCTACTACGAGCGAAGTTAGGCTGAATCGCGCCTTCGCCGCGGTAGCGGAGGCAAAGTTCGGTATCAGGGCGCGTCCGCAAGGACGCGCCCTCAGCACGTCCCCCTGTTGACAGCTTGCCTTGTCGCAGACCGGGAGAGTGTACGATAAGGGGGTTAGAACAGCGAGCAGGGACTACGTCTCGCGACGACGCAGTCCCCGCTCGCTGTTTTTTGCTATAGTAGTAGTCTATGCGCTCGACCTTTGTCTTTTCGCTCGGTCTCACCCTGGTCTTTTCGGTGAGCTATTGGTATTCCGCGACCGCTCATATTTGCCCGGCACCTTTGTCGTATCGGGTGGGCGAAGTGGATGAACGCTTTGCGCTGGCTGAGGCGGAACTTAAAGATATTCTGGCGGCGGCGGCGCTGGTCTGGGAGGGAGCGACCGGGCGTAATTTGTTTGTTTATGATGATAGTTCTAGCTTGACGGTTAACCTTATTTTTGATGAGCGCCAGCAACTAGCTCGCACCGAAGAAGAGTGGCGAGTGCGGTTGGATGCCGAGCAGGCTCGCTACGAACGCCAACTAAGTGAATTGAAACGCATTCAGAGTGAATACGAAACGGCGCGCACGCGGTACGATCGCGATCGGCAAGATTTTGAGGTACGCTTGGCGGCTTATAACGCTGAGGTTGAAGTTTTTAATCAAGCTGGCGGCGCACCACCTGAGGAATTTGCGCGACTGGAGGCGATGGAAGCGGCGCTCCGCGCCCTAAGTAGTAGTCTGTCGGCGGCGGAGCGCCGCCTTGGTGATTTGGTGGCTGATATCAATCGGCGCGGCGAGGCGGCCAACGCCCTCATTGTGGCTTACAACGCCGAAGTCGAATCATACAATACACTGTTTGGTCAACGTGACACGATTACCCAAGGCGAATTTCGTCGTGATACGATTACGGTCTATAAGTTTAGTGAACGTCTTGAACTGAAGCGAGTGTTGGCGCATGAGTTCGGGCATGCCCTTGGCATGGGACATGTTGAAGGTGAAGACTCTGTGATGTATTATCTGACCACGGAGACATCAGCCCCGCCCGTCTTAAGTGACGCAGATCTGGCCGCTTTTGTGGCAGTCTGTGGCGAAGCCGATACGCTACCGGCGCAAGTACGACGCATGATTCGCACATTACGAAATAACTTTAACTAATTAATTATATGGATAGCTTCTTTCAAAATAAACAAAACCAAGTACTTGGTAGTTTGGTCTTGCTGATGCTAGTTTTTGCGCTTGGTATGTATGCCCGCCTGGCCTGGCAACAGGCCGAGTACCAACATGGTCCGGTGACCATATCGGTGTCGGGTGAGGGTGAAGTTAATGCTCTGCCCGACTTAGGTCAGTTTACTTATGCTGTGACAGCGAGTGGTGCAGACGCTAGCGAGGCCCGCTCCAAGGCCGCTGAGGTATCAGTAGTGATTGTGGATTATCTTAAGTCGGTCGGCGTGGAGGAGCGTGATATTAGGACTGAATACTACAATCTCAATCCGAAGTATCGTTGGGAAACACGTCCGTGTCCCGTGGGTACTATGTATTGTCCGGCCGGCGAGAGTATTCAGGACGGCTTTGAGGTGACCGAGAGTGTGCGCGTGCGCGTGCGCAACTTGAGCCAGGCGGGAGATTTGATTGGCGGGGTGAGTGACCGAGGAGCGACTAATGTATCAGGTCTTAGCTTCACGATTGATGACGAGAGTAGTCTTAAGTCCGAGGCGCGTGAACTAGCGATTGCTGATGCTAAAGCCCAAGCGAAGGTCCTTGCCAAACAACTAGGGGTCAAGCTGGTAAAGTTTACCGGTTACTATGAGGAGGGCCCTTATAATCCTTTCTATGGATATGGCGGTGATATGGCTATGGAGCGATCCTTGTCCGCGCCAGCCAGCATTAATCCTGAGCCACAGCCCGGCGAACGTACTATTAAGAGTCGCGTGACGGTGACGTACGAAGTGCGGTAGTGGTGAGAGGCGACAAAACGCCCCGCGGCCCAAAGGGCCGCGGGGCGTTTTGCTAGCGTCCTAGGCGCTACTTGATCGGCTCTAGTTTGCTCATCAACTCTGCCATTACTGATTCAACCGCGCGCTTTTCGGGGATGCGAGAGATCAGACGATACCACGGTAGTTTTAATTGAGGCTTTTCTCCTACCACCATCTCGGCTACCAGTGACCGTTCGAGTGGTATGAAGCCCAACAACTTAAATGTAAGTCGGTACTCAATCGCGGCAGTTTTGCGGTCAGCCAATATTAGATCAATCAACTCACTTTTGTTCATTAGCTCGACTAACTCCGGAGCCACTTCGGTAATAGCCTTGTCTTCAGTGCCCGACTTCTCTTTAATCGGTAGGAAACCTGACCAAGCTTGGCGTTCTTCCTCAGTCCAGTTTCTGATTGCTCGACCATCCAATCTAATGACTTCAGCGCTTAAGCCAGCCCCCGCTCCAGCGTCAGTTTCAGACACTAGGTGCAAACATACGCCAGCTCCGAGTTTAAGCAGGTTGCCGTCATCGTCTAGGCGACCATGTAGGCAATTTACCCCAGGATCGGCCGGTTGGTTTTTGGTGTCACCATCTACACCGCCCAGCTTGATGTAGCCTGAGGCGGTACTAACGACTCCGGGTAAGAGATCAGTGGCGTGCGACGCAAACTTAGCGCTGAGGCTGACGTGAGGTTTGTCACGGATAAAAGTGTTTTTGACCACCGGCTTTTCATCGGTTGGAGGTCTTTCGTGGTCTAGGTTAGGTGACTTAGCAGTTTGCTTTTCACCCGAGCTCGCCTCGTCATCCCCAAAAGAGCCGATATGATCAAACGGCCGACGGTTGGGCATGAGGGTGGTTTCTGGTTCTTCGCTTCGGCAGGCGGTACTAGTTGACACGCAACTGCCATCAGGACAAATTACTTCACATTCTGGGTCGGGCAGAGGTTCTCGATTAATCGTTCCACCCATCGAGCCAGAGGGCCAATCACTTGGTCGAGGGGTGGGTTTGGTGGAGGTCGGTTTGTCTTTGGCTAGTTCAGTGTCTGGTCGGCAGTCTTCACTGGTGGCTACACACCGACCGTTCGGGCAGGTGTAGCCATCGCAGACATCGGTCTGCCTATTTTCTAGTGTGACAGCGGTCGGTGATTGTCCGGACTCAGTCTCTGTGGACAAGGACTCATTACCTCGGTAGGTAGCGGTTTGAAATGTCGGGTCGGCCAAGACCGTGACCGGCCCGCTACTGGCTAATAGCCCGGTACATATGATTAGAGAAATAAATTTTTTCATAAGTTAAGCGTTTTAATTAAAGCTACTTAAATCATCTTTGATAATTGTACTACTGTCGTTCGTTTTGGCTACTCCGTTTGATCCGGGCTTTAGTTTTGGGTCAAAACACCCCGCGGCCCTTTGGGCCGCGGGG
>JRYF01008949.1_pt1 | contig 11584 bp, 8 predicted proteins | sample 235331 | NCBI WGS metagenome assembly JRYF01 (sample SAMN03074217, study PRJNA261475) | activated sludge metagenome | biome: Wastewater Treatment Plant; feature: Wastewater; material: Activated sludge; isolation source: activated biomass of a wastewater treatment plant treating hydrocarbon... ... | reverse complement strand
CGGCCAGCACGACGTAGCCGCTCGACCGCCCGTCGGCGCCGACCCAGCCGCCCCAGCCGCCGTCGACGCGGTCGGCGTCCAGCGTGTCGCGCAGCCACTCGGCGGCGATCTGCCAGCATTGGGCCGGATCGTCCAGGTACAGCAGCAACTGCGCGGCGAGCTCGCGTGCCGGTCGCCACGCGATCGCGTCCGGGCCCTCGAACAGGCGGCGGCGCAGGCGGCGCTGGGTGTCGAGCAGGAGCTGGTCGTGCATGGCGGCGAGGCGGAATGGGCCGACTGTGCCGCAGGTTCGGACGCGGCGCATCGGGATGTTCGCGCATCGCGCGTGGCGTGACCAGGCCCGGCCCGGGCGCTGTCGCGGTCGCCGTCGCTGGCGCGCCCTGCTCACGGGCGCGGGTTTGCCCGGTGCGAATGTTCGCGATGGATCGCCGCCGCCGCAGCCGCCAGACTGGCGCCGCTGTGTGCGCGCCGCGACGCCGTGGCGCGCGCGCATCGACCCGACCACCGCCCAGGAGACCCCGATGAAGACCTACGCGAATACCGTCGACGGCCGCGCCGTCGTGTCCGACCGCACGTTCGAGTCGCGCAACCCCGCCACCGGCGAGGTGCTCGGGCTGGTCCCGCACTCGACCGCCGAGCAGGTCGCGCAGGCGGTCGCGGCGGCGAAGGCGGCGCAGCCGGCCTGGGCCGCTCGCCCCGACGCCGAGCGCAAGGCGCTGATGATGAAGGTCGCCGAGGTGATCAAGGCCAACGCCGAGACGCTGGCGACCTGGGTCACGCGCGAGCAGGGCAAGCCGCTGGGCGGCGTCGGGCCGGACCAGGTCCCCGGGGCGCGTTTCGAGGCCTGGGGCTGCGAGGTCTGGACCCAGGTTCCGGCGAGCCTGGACCTGCCGGTCGACCTCGCGTTCGAGGACGAGACGCGGCGTGACGAGGTGCACCGCAAGCCCTACGGCGTGATCGCGGCGATCGCACCGTGGAACTGGCCGCTGCTGATCGCGATCTGGCAGATCGTTCCGTCGCTGCGCGCCGGCAACACGGTCGTCATCAAGCCGTCGGAGTACACCAGCATCGGCACGCTCGAGATGGTGCGGCTGATCGCCGAGGTGCTGCCGCCGGGCGTGCTCAATACCGTCAGCGGGCCGGGCGAGGTCGGCGCGCGGCTGGTCGAGGACCCGCGGGTCGACAAGATCATGTTCACCGGCTCGGGGGCCACCGGGGCGAAGATCGCCGCCGCGGCGGCCAAGAACCTGACGCCGACGACGATGGAGCTCGGCGGCAACGACGCCGCCATCGTCCTGCCCGACGCCGACCCGAAGGCGATCGCGATGGGCCTGTTCTGGGGCGCCTTCCTCAACATGGGGCAGACCTGCGCCTGCGCCAAGCGGCTGTACGTGCCCGACAGCCTGCACGACGCCGTCGTCGCCGAGCTGAAGGGGCTGGCCGAGGCGATGCCGATGGGCGACGGCATGCAGGACGGCACCGTGATGGGCCCGATCCAGAACCGCATGCAGTTCGACAAGGTCTCGCGCCTGGTCGAGCGCGCGCGCGCCGACGGCGCCACCATCGTCTGCGGCGGCCGGCCGGCCGACGGCCCGGGCCACTTCTACCCGCTGACGATCGTCACCGGCATCGACGACGGCGCGCCGCTGGTCGACGAGGAGCAGTTCGGCCCGGTGCTGCCGATCGTCCGCTACCGCGACGTCGACGACGCGGTGGCGCGCGCCAACCGGCTCGACGTCGGGCTCGGGGCGTCGGTCTGGTCGACCGATCTGGACCGTGCGCGCGAGGTCGCCTCGCGCATCCAGGCCGGCACGGTCTGGATCAACCAGCACGGGATGATCCACCCGATGGTGCCCTTCGGCGGCACCAAGGGATCGGGCTGGGGGGTCGAGTTCGGCGTCGACGGGCTCAAGGCGGTGACGCAGCCGCAGGTGATCAGCATCAAGAAATGAGCCTGTGAAGTCGCCGTTCCTCAGGGTGATTGCGGATTCGGCGATCTCGTTGTCAATGAAACAATCACCCGGACGGCGCGGCCTCGGTCGCGTCGACCGGCCCGGCGCCTGGCCCGACCGATGGAACGTTCACCGGCCCCGTGCACGCGGGGCCGCCCACGACAGAGGAGACCGCATGCAACGCCTCGCCCCCACGATCTTCGCGCTGGCCGTCGCCGCGCTGGCCAGCTCCGCCCTCGCCGCCGACGCTGCGCGCCTGGGCGCCGACCTGACCCCCTCCGGGGCCGAGAAGGCCGGCAACGCCGACGGCAGCATCCCGGCCTGGAGCGGCAACGAGGCCCAGCAGAGCGGCTGGAGCTTCGGCAAGTTCCGCGGCGCGCACTGGAAGCACCAGGGCGACAAGCCGCTCTTCAGCATCGACGCCGGCAACCTCGCGCAGCACGCCGCCAGGCTGGCGCCGGGGCAGCGCGCGATCGTCGAGCAGGTCAAGGGCTACCGGATGGATGTCTACCCGTCGCGGCGCAGCTGCGGCGTGCCGGGCTTCGTCGCCGACAACACGAAGAAGAACGTCGGCTTCGCGAAGATCGGCGCCGACGGCTGGAGCCTGAAGGAGGCGAACGTCCCCGGCTACCCCTTCCCCTTCGCGGCCAACGGCACCGAGGCGATGTGGAACGCCAAGATGCGCTACCGCGGCGTCGGCATCGACTACAAGAATACCGTCACCTCGGTGTCGCCGCGCAAGGGCGGCAGCACCTGGATCCGTGCCGGTCAGGAGTTCACGGCCTTCATGCCCTGGGGCGCGAAGGGATCGAACCTGCTGTCCAAGCTGCCGCCGGTCGAGTACTACGCCTACTTCGCCTACAACTCGCCGACCGCGCTCGCGGGGCAGGCGCTGGCGATCGCCTTCTACCTCGACCAGCCCGGCAGCGAAACCTTCTACTACTTCCCCGGCCAGCGGCGCGTGCGGCGCATGCCGTCGTATTCGTACGACTCGCCGCAGATCGGGATGGAGAACCAGTACACGCTGGACGAGCCCTTCGTCTTCAACGGCACGATCGACCGCTTCGACTGGAAGCTCGTCGGCAAGAAGGAGCTGATCGTCCCCTACAACGCGTTCGGCGCCTACGCCTTCGATCGCAAGTGGGAGGACATCGCCAAGCCCGACTTCATCGACCCGAGCGCGCGCCGCTACGAGCTGCACCGGGTCTGGGTCGTCGAGGCGACCGTCAAGGCGGGCATGCGCCACACGGCGCCGAAGCGCACCTTCTACCTCGACGAGGACAGCTGGGGGATGGTGCTGGCCGAGGACTACGACGCCCAGGGCAAGCTCGCCAAGGTGCGCGAGGGCTTCCTGATCCCGGTCTACGAGACCGGCAGCTGCGACGTCTCGGCCTTCGTGCAGCACAACCTGACCGAGGGGCGCTACCTGTTCGACATGCACGCCGCCGGCACCGGCACCGACGTGCGCTGGATGACCGAGCCCGAGGGTGCGCGCTTCAGCCCCGAGTTCTACACCGCCGACAACCTGCGCTCGGTCAGCGAGCGCTGAAGCACGGACTGGCACGTCCGCGGCACGCGCCGCGGGCGCCGACGAACGACGAACGAACGACAGGAGACGAGCCATGACCCCGAGGACGACCCGGGCGCTTCGGCGCACCGCACTGGCCGCGCTGGCTGCCTGCGGCGCCGCCGCGCAGGCCTTCACCTTCGACGCCGGCGGCGGCGTGCGCGGCAATTTCGACTCGACCATCACCGCAGGCCTGGGCGTGCGCGCGGGCAACCCGTCGTGCTCGCTGGTCGGCGACCTGTCGTACTGCGACGCTGCCGACATCTTCCGCTGGGGCAGCGGCGACGACGGCAACCTGAACTACCGCAGCGGCGACGTCTTCTCCGGCGTACCTGAAGGGCAACCACGAGCTGCTGATGAACTTCGCCGGCGGCTGGAAGTTCCTCGGCCGCATCAACTGGCTGCACGACGCCAAGGCGGACGACACCGCGCGCACGCCGCTGTCGTCGGCGGCCAAGGGCGAGATCGTCAACGATGTCCGCGTGCTCGACCTGTGGCTCGGCAAGACGACGGACTTCGGCGGCGGCCGTCGATTCAGCGTGCGCGTGGGCAACCAGTTCCTCAACTGGGGCGAGAGCCTGTTCCTGCCCGGCGGCATCAACTCGACCAACGCGATCGACATCCAGCGTCTGTCGCAGCCCGGGTTGCAGCTCAAGGAGGCCTTCCTGGCCGAGCCGATGATCAACGTCTCGGGGTCCTTCGGCAACGGCGTCAGCGCCGAGGCCTACTACCAGCTGCGCTGGAACCGCACCAAGTTCCCGCCGGTGGGCGGCTACTGGTCGCCGGTGGACCTGTACGACAAGGGCAAGCAGCCGATCTACCTCGGCCCCGATCCGGCGTCGGCGGCGGCGCTGGGCGAGCCCGAGTTCCCGTCGATCCCGTTCGCCGCCGACGACGAGCCGAGCGACAGCGGCCAGTGGGGCGTGGCGCTGCGCTGGCAGCCGCGCGGCAGCTCGGCCAACTGGGGCTTCTACGCGCTGAACTACCACGACAAGCTGCCCAACCTGCGATTCATCAACGGCCAGTCCGAGGCGCAGTGGACCTTCCTCGAGGACCGCAAGCTCTACGGCGCGTCGGTCAGCTTCCCGCTCGGCAACTGGGCGATCGGCACCGAGCTGTCGTACCGGCCCAAGGATGCGATGACGCTGTCGAGCTGCTTCGACCCCGCGATGGTCGGCGACAACGTCGCCGGCTTCGCGCCGGCCGGCGAGTGCCACAACTACATCGACGGCAAGCGCTGGCAGATGCACGTCACGGGTCTGCTGAGCCTGACGCCGGGCGACCACGGCGGCTTCCTCGACCTGCTCGGCGCCGATACCGCGACCCTGCTGGCCGAGGCGGTCTTCATCCACTACCCCGACATGAAGAAGGTCTTCCTGCGCAATGCGCCGGACGGCACGCCGGTGGCACAGCTGCCGGCCGCGGGGCTTTGGAACTGGTCCGACGACGGCGGGGTCACCGTCTACGGCGCCGGCAGCAAGACCTCGTGGGGCTTCAACTTCGACTTCAGCTGGGTCTACGACGGCTCGATCATCCCGGGCTGGCAGGTCACTCCTGGCATCTACCACTTCCAGGCCCTGGCGGGGCGCACACCGAACCTGGCGGCCAACTTCATGAAGGGGGCGCGCGTCACGAACTTCTACCTGCTCGTGACGCAGAACCCGGCGAACTGGCAGATCGGCATGAACTACGCCGTCTACGGCGGCGGCAAGAATCCGTTCGACCAGCCTCTGGGCGACCGCGACTTCTTCGGCATGTTCGTGTCGCGCAACTTCTGAGGCCGCCCGACCCGCGGCGCGCGTGATCGACGTGACGAACCCCGGCGCGCCGCCCGCCGACCCGCAGCACGCCCCGGCCGCACCGGGGCGGCTGGCGCGTGCGATCCAGCGCATCGAGGATGCGCTGTTCGCGCGCCGCGCGGCGGTCCTCGCCGCACTCGTGCTGCTCACGCTCGTGATGGGCGTGTTCGCGCTGCAGCTGCGCATGGACGCCGGCTTCGACAAGCAGCTGCCGGTCGGCCACGAATACGTCCAGACCTTCGACACCTACCGCGGCGACCTGATCGGCGCCAACCGGCTGACGGTCGTCGTGCGCGCGCGCGACGGCACGATCTGGACCCGCGCCGGCCTCACCCGGCTGTACGAGGTGACGCAGGCGGTGATGTTCCTGCCGCATGTCTCGCGTGGCAGCGTGACCTCGCTGTGGACGCCCAACGCCTTCGTCAACGAGATCACCGAGGAGGGCTTCCGCGCCGACCCGCTGATCCCGGGCACCGTCACGCCCGAGGGCCTGGACGACGCGACGATCGCGTCGATCGCGCGCACCGCCAGCCAGGGCGGCTTCGTCGGCCTGCTCGTCTCGCACGACCAGGACGGCGCGATGATCACCGCCGAGCTCAACGAGTTCGACGCCGAGGGCCGGCGGATCGACTACGTGGACTACAACGGCGTGCTCGAGGCGCTGCGCGCGCGCCACGAGGACGACGCGTTCGAGGTCCAGATGATCGGCTTCGCCAAGCAGGTCGGCGACATCGCCGACGGTGCCTCGGCGGTGCTGGAATTCTGCCTCGTCGCGCTGGTGCTGACGGCGCTGGCCGTCTACGGCTACTGCCGCTCGTGGCGCTACACGCTGCTGCCGGTGGCCTGCTCGCTGGCGTCGCTGGTGTGGCAGTTCGGCAGCCTGCGGCTGCTCGGCTACGGGCTCGACCCGCTGGCGGTGCTGGTGCCGTTCCTGGTGTTCGCGATCGGCGTGTCGCACGGCGTGCAGCAGATCAACTACATCGTGCGCGAGATCGCGCACGGCAAGACCCCCGACGAAGCGGCGCGCGCGAGCTTCACCGGGCTGCTGGTCCCCGGCACGCTGGCGCTGGTGACGGCGCTGCAGGCGCTGCGCATCACCGGCGAGGTCATCACCACGCCGTACTCGTTCGTGGCCACCGCGCATTCGCTGCTGTGGAACGGCATCAAGCCCGTCTTCGTCGACATCGACCCGAAGACGCTCAACCTGGACCCGGCCCGCATCGAGGCCGCCATCACGCCGCAGACCACGGCCATCCTGCCGGTGCACTGCTACGGCAACCCCTGCGACGTGGACGCCATCCAGGCCATCGCCGACAACTACAACCTGAAGGTGATCTACGACGCCGCGCACGCCTTCGGCGTCCAGTGCCGGGGCGGCAGCGTGCTGAAGCACGGGGACCTGTCGGCGCTGAGCTTCCACGCCACCAAGGTGTTCAACACCTTCGAGGGCGGCGCGCTGGTGTGCCCGGACGCGCGCACCAAGCAGCACATCGACAACCTGAAGAACTTCGGCTTCGTCAACGAGACCACGGTGGTGGCCCCGGGCATCAACGCGAAGATGAGCGAGTTCAACGCGGCGCTGGGGCTGCTGCAGCTCGAGCACGTGGATGCCGCGCTGGCGCGCCGGGCCGAGATCGACCGCGCCTACCGCGCGCTGCTGAAGGACGTGCCCGGCATCACCTGCGTCGGCCAGGCTGGCCAGGCGGTGGCCAACCACGCCTACTTCCCCATCCTGGTGGAGCCGGAATACCCGCTGAGCCGCGACGCCTTGTACGAACGCCTGCGCGAACAGGGCATCCACGGCCGGCGTTACTTCTACCCGCTGATCTCCGACTTCCCGATGTACCGCGCCCTGCCCTCGGCGCAGGCTGCCAATTTGCCGGTGGCCACCGCGGTGGCGCAGAAGGTGCTGTGCCTGCCGATCTACCCGGCGCTGACCGACGACGAGGTGCTGCGTATCGTGGACGCGCTGCGAGCCCCGGTGTCCGCCGCGCGGGCCCAAGCCAGCGCGCCGGCGCGCACAATCGCCGCGCCGTCCACCGTCGGCTGACCCGGCTGGCGGTACTTCACGCTCACCCGCTGCCGCTTCATGGGCACACAAGCCGCCGCCGGGCTCCGAGGCGCAGATGGAGCCGACGGCATCGTCGTCTTCGGTCTCGAAAGCCTGTCGCGCCTGGCGGCGCACGTGCTGACGCACGAGGGCGGGGCGCCGGTGGCCGCCTTCACCGTGCACCGCGTCTACGTCAGCCAGGACACGCTGGACGGCCGCCCGGTGGTGCCGTTCGAGGATCTCGAGCACACGCACCCGCCGCAGCGTTTCATGCTGTTCGCACCGATCGGGTGGCGCCGCATGTGCGGCCTGCGGGCCGACGTCTTCGCCGAAGGCCGGGCTCGCGGCTACCGTTTCGCCAGCTACGTGTCGCCACGGGCGGTCACTTGGCCCGACCTGGAGGTGGGCGACAACGTCATGGTCTACGACAGCGTCGTCGTCCAGCCGTTCGCCCGCATCGGGCACGGGTGTGTCGTGCGTTCGGGCGCGTTCCTGTCGCACGACGTACAGGTCAGAGACCATGGCTTCGTCGCGTCGCGCGCAACCGTCGGCGGCCGGGCCGTGATCGGCGAGCGCTGCGTGATCGGGCTGAACGCGACCATCTGCAGCGGCGTGCAAGTGGCACCGCGATGTTTCGTCACCGCAGGCGCCGTGCTGACCACCGATACCGAGCCGGATGGCATCTATCGTGGTAACCCGGCACGGCGCGCACGGCTCTCTAGTTACAGGATCGACGAGTTGATCTAGAACGCGTCAATTCTCGGACGCATATCCCAGCGCGTCAGTGCCAGACCCATTCGCGAGGTGCGCCGACAGAGCACCAGCGCGATACACGCAGGATCTATGTCAGGGTGCCCGTTGCAGTTCTTGGGTGAACTAAAGCAGAGATGTAGTTAGCACCCCACATAAGTTATTCCACCCAGATAAACTTCATGCATATCAAGAAGCGAATCGATGCGAGCGCAGTGAACTTTCTGAAGCGTCGAGGCTTCAGCAACTATATTGCACCGCTGGTGTGGAATGACCTAAAGAAGGACCTCCTCCACTACCACGGCGCATCCATTCGCGAGAAAATCTGGAGTTATCGGCGCGGCTTTTTGAGTGAGCGAATCAAGAGGTACGGTTTGAATCAACACAATTACCTTCGTTATTTGCCGGATTTCGCTTATAAGCGAATGCATCCGATCAACGGCACTCACAGTCGCCTGATCGACAACAAGTTGATATTGCGCGATGTATTTCAAGCGCACGCGCAATATCTTCCACGTTATTACTGGCATATCGACAACAAGCACGCAATTCGTCGCCTATTGGATTGCCCCGTTGATCAGAACGTCAGTCCGACGGTGGACGAAATCATTTCAACATTGCCTCGTGTGGGCTCGTTGGCAGCAAAACCGACATCGGGCTCCGGCGGATTTGGATTCATAAGGATCGATTATCTCAGGGAGAACAGCTATGCAGTCAATCACCAGAGAACCGACAAGAGCGAACTGATTCGATTACTCGCGCAGCTGAAAGACTACTTGATTACCGAATATTTATTCTCCCACCCATCAATCAGGCAAGTGTTTGACAAGACTCCCAATACACTTCGTCTGGTTGTAGCAAGTGATAGCATGAATGCACCCGCAATCATCGGTGGATTCATGAGATTCGGCTTGATCTCCAGCGGAAGCGTTGACAACGCCGGGGCCGGTGCGATTTTTTGCGGTCTAGATATGGAGACCGGCACGTGTTATGGCGCCCGGCGAATTGTTGGTACTGAAATTGAACAGATTGAGCGACATCCAGACTCGGGCACGCAGATCAACGGATTCACTCTCCCGAATTGGTCGATTATTACTTCGGATCTGCTCGAGATCGCCCGATCGGTGCCGGAATTGAAATATATGGGATTTGATATCGTGATCACGGATAACGCCTTCAAGTTTATCGAGATCAACTCATTACCTGATATTCAATATATGCAGCCGTTCCAGCCGATCTTCGATAACCCGATGGCGGCAGCGTTCTTCAAGNNTAACCCGATGGCGGCAGCGTGCTTCAAGCCCCGAATTAGTCGGGTATCGCCATGAACACTTCGGGCACCGCTATGTGGCTGTGACGGGCGCATACGTCCACCATCCACGGTGAAGCCGTCGAGATCGCCCTGCCGAGGTCCAACTTGACGTGGAATCTGCGTCATAGCTCGGTGGCGACCGACTCACAATGGGACGCTCGCCCGTCACTGGCCCAACGCCAATGCCCACTGGCGGCGGCAGGCGGAAGCGGGCCTAGCGTTTCGCCCGCAGAAGATCGGGTCGGCTCGCTGTCTCGCGCGGCTTCAGGATCGAACGTGCAAGCTGCACGCGCTCATAGCCATCGTAGTGTGTAGCCTTCCTGCTCACCGCCAAGTCGTCGCCGTAGCGGAGTGTCATCCCATGAAGCCCAAGATCCTGATCCTCGGCGGATCGCCATTCCAGGTCCCGCTGATCCGCCGCGCAAAGGAGCGCGGGCTGCACGTCATCACCTGCGACTACCTGCCTCACAACCCCGGTCATCGGATAGCCGACGAATATCACAACGTCAGCACCACGGACAAGGAAGCCGTGCTGGCTCTGGCCAGCAGAATCGGCATCGACGCGGTCACTACGCTGTCGTCCGACCCGGCACTGCAGTCGGTGTCCTACGTGGCCAATACGCTCGGCCTGCCGGGGGCGCCGCTGAGCGCCGTCGTGCAGCTCACCGAGAAGGACGCGTTCCGCCGCCTCATGCGCTCGGCCGGGCTGCGTACGCCGGCGACCCGCGTGCTGACCGAGGCCGACACCCGGGACCTGAGCGCACTTGCGGCCGAACTGGCCGCGGGTGGGCAGCGCCACATCGTCAAGCCAGTCGATTCCTGTGGCAGCAAGGGCATCACGGTGCTGGAGCCCGGCGCCGACGGGCTGACCGTTGCGGTCCAACTCGCCCTTTCCCACTCGATGGGCCGGCGCTGCATCATCGAGCAGTACGTGGACGGCCCGCAGATCCACGGCGACGGCTTCATGCAGGGTGGCCGGCTGGTGCACCACTACCTGGGCGACCATGTCTTCTACACCCGCACGCGCAACCGCATCCCCATCTCCACGCGGTGGCCGTGCCGTTACGGGGACGACGTGCTGGCCGATCTGGCGGCGCAGGTGGAGCGCGTGTGCAGTGCCGCAGGCTACACGGACGGGCCGGTGAACATCGAGGCGCGCGTGACGCCGGCCGGCGAGGTCTACGTGATCGAGATTGCGCCCCGCAACGGTGGCAACTACGTGCCGGTGATCCAGCAGCACCTGACAGGCTTCGACTTCGTGGACAGGCTGTTGGACTGTGCACTAGGCGTGGCCACACCGGTGGACACGGGAAGACTGCACCATGCTGTGGGCGCTCATCACATCCTGCACGCGCATCGCGATGGTCGCTTCCAGGGCGTGAGGCTCAGCGACGACATTCGGCAGAAAGTCTTCTTCATGAACGTTTTCAAGCAGGTGGGCGACGCTGTGAAGGAGTATGTCGGGTCCAATACCACCATCGGGGTGGCGCTGCTCCAGTTCGATTCGATCGCCGAACGCGACGAGCTCATGGCGGCGACTGAGCGACACATCGTAACCGACGTCGTTTGACTGGTGACCTCAAGGTTCGACGCTTCATCACCGTGGCGCCTCCTGCGCTAACGGCGACCTCGAATGCCCTCGACTCATCTGCATTGGTACCCGCAGGGTGGACTGGACATGGCTCGCCTGGTCAGCCTGCTTGGCGTCTTCGGTGATCTGCTGCCTACCCCACTCCGGCAGCGGGTGGATCTTTCGGCGTACGCGGCGAAGCTTCAGGCTCACGCAGATCTGGGGCTGGCAGTGGTCGGCGAAGACACTGCCGGCCTGGTCGCGATGTACGCCAACGACACATCGACTCTTCGGGCGCACATCCCCGTTGTGGCGGTCCTGCCCGGTTATCGCGGACTCGGGCTCGGGGCCCAGTTGCTTCGATCGGCCCTGCGGCTCGCAGCATCGCGAGGGATGCAAACGATTGATTTGGAGGTGGACAGGTCTAACAAGCCTGCCCGGCTCCTCTACCAAGCCAATGCATTCGTGATCGTCGAGCGAGACGAACGAAAGCTGCGAATGCAGCGCCCCGTCAGCCAGCGCGATTGCGGTGACAGCCCCATGCAACGAAGTCACGATGGATCATGAGTGCCAAGAGAGCAGCC